>Ga0308161_1001206_pt1 | contig 32628 bp, 25 predicted proteins | sample PhyFR2_FD_201034 | JGI IMG/M metagenome (GOLD analysis project Ga0308161, IMG submission 201034) | Phyllosphere microbial communities from UC Gill Tract Community Farm, Albany, California, United States - DLSLF.R2 | ecosystem: Host-associated > Plants > Phyllosphere > Unclassified | place: USA...
GCCCATTCAGTTATGGCAACGATGGCACTTCTACCAAACTTTTCAGTGCTTTGAAGCGAAGTTTGGCTGATGTACCGCCAGCGCGAATTGCCGGCGCAGTTTTAATCACTGACGGACAAGTGGGTGACATTCCCGATCTAACGAAAAAACTCGATTTTAGCGCTCCGATCAACGCCCTAATAACTGGAAAAGACACTGAATTTGATCGTAGTGTTCGCTTTATTGATCCGCCGCGCTTTGCGCTGGCTTCAAAGGGTTTGGACCTTTCTTTTATTGTTGAGAATCAAGGTGCAATACCTACCTCCGACGTTGACGTTCCTGTCTCAGTTTTCATTGGTGGCAAAAAACTCAAAGACCTTAGAGTACCAATCGGCAAACTTCAGCACCTTGCTATTGATCACCCAAATATCGGCGACAATATCATTGAACTCAAAATACCGGCGCTGAAAGGGGAATTAAGTCAAAGCAACGATGATGCCGTTGCCGTTGTCAACGTGGTAAGAGAAAACTTACGTGTCTTATTGGTGTCAGGTAAGCCCCACAATGGTGAGCGCACATGGCGTGATCTTTTAAAGAGTGACCCAAATGTCGATCTTATTCACTTTACCATTTTAAGGCCGCCGGAGAAGGTGGATAATACTCCTATCAATCAGTTATCGCTTATTGTGTTTCCAACGAACGAACTTTTTGTGGACAAAATAAACGATTTTGATCTTGTTATATTCGATCGTTATCAGCACTATGATGTATTGCCACTTATTTATTACGATTACCTTGCCCAATATGTCCTTAAGGGTGGCGCACTCTTAATGGCCGTTGGCCCGGAATATGCCGGCGATGCTTCATTGGCAAAAACACCATTAATCAGTGCCCTTCCTGCCTTACCTAACGGTGAAATTATATCAAAAGGGTTTACGCCAAGCTTAACAGATCTCGGCAAGCGCCATCCGGTGACACGCGGCCTCGCGGGGAGCGCGGCCGCACCTGCTAAATGGGGCCGCTGGTTTCGCCAAATTGGTATCCAGAAATATGATAAGGATAGTGTGTTAATGAATGGCGCTGACAATCAGCCACTTTTACTGTTAAATCACGTGGGCAAAGGCCGCGTTGGTATGTTGCTTTCTGATGAAGGCTGGCTCTGGGCACGGGGTTTTGAAGGCGGCGGACCCTATGCTACACTCTATCGCCGTGTTGCCCACTGGCTCATGAAGGAGCCAGAGCTGGAGGAAGAGTCTCTCACCGCAAAAGCCAGCGGATTTAAATTGTTCATCCAGCGACAAACACTAAAAGGCACTGTCGCCGACACAGAAATCACATCGCCTACAGGTAAAAAACAAAGCGTTACTTTACACAAACAGGAGGATGGGGTTTTCGCCGCAACCCTCAACACTGATGAAGTCGGACTTTTTCAAATTGTGAATGGAAACTTGGAGACACTGGTTCACGTAGGCCCGCTTAATTCACCAGAGTTTAACGACGTTATCTCGACGACTAAGAAATTGGCTCCGGTTGTCGAAAAGACCGGCGGTGAAATTATGCGGGTTGAAGAGCATTCAGGCCAATCGCCCGTTCAGCCGTTCAAGATCACCGCTACTAAGGGCGGCCACGATCACGCAATTGTTCTCGAACCAAGTCGTGAAACGCGCCTTATAAGTATGGATGAGATTCCGCTCTACTCAAGCATTGTCGCGCTTCTGGTGACGCTGATGTTTTTAGCCGGCACCTGGTATCGCGAGCGCCATTAAAAGTCGAAACTAATTTGATAATTTCTATCAGCCGGTTGGCTTCGCAACAAATTAACGTGTTAGAATTCACATATGGTTATAATTGTTAAAGCCGCTCTTAAATGGCATCTTTGATCTTTTAATTACTTAGGCGCTCACCACTATCTAAAGGATATTTCTTTAAATTCAGCTGCACAGGTGCCCGAGAATCTCGCCCTTGCAATCTGCTGACTATCACGGCAAAGTTTCGTTGGTCGTCATAATATAGTTGACTAATCTTAAATCAAATAAAACGATCAGCGAACTGCATGAAGTTATCAGTAAAAAAATAAAACCTATTGAGGATCTTGATCGATAGGATCAAAACTACAGAAAAAATATCAATAGTTTCGTGGATGATCGGCAACCGCCGACAAAACAATATTCAGCCAGATTTGATAGAAATTCTCAGCCGTACTTGATACAGAATTTTCCATTTTTTCAGAGCGTGAGCATATTTCGTTGTCCAGCTGGGTTAAGCCCATTGATATCGTTCTTCAAGTGCCGGTTACGCAATCGATCAAGAAATACCAATTCGATCACACCTATATTTCGATCACTCAAAAACTAGGCCTAGGTGCCGTACTGTCCCAACAAGCCCATCGATGGGATGACCGCCAAGATCATGGGCAAGTAGTCTTTCGGGATTATGGGGCAAGGGTAAAGTCACATGGCCCTTTGGAATTTTCTTAAAACCAAATCGTTGATAATACGCAGCATCGCCAACTAATATAATCCCAGTAAATTCCGTCTGTTTGGCATTTTCTATTGCCAGTTTCATCAGCTGGCTGCCAATTGCCAGCTTGCGAAAGTTGCCATCCACAACAATAGGTCCAAGCAACAGAACTTTTTTAACTCCCAATTTGAGCGGCGTCATACGTACTGAGCCAATAACTTTGCTGTTCAATTCTGCAACAATAGAGAGGTTTGCATCGTGACCACTGGTGTGTTCACCTGCACCTTGCCGTCGCAAATAATGCGCGGCTTTAGTATAACGCGCTGGGCCGAAGGCTTCATCGTTGAGCTTTTCGATAGCCTCTTCATCATCAAATTCTTCAGAGCGGAAGGTAAGTTTCGATAAAATCATTATTGAAGTGTCTTCGTTAAAAAAATGAACCGCAACCAACAGGCGACAAACGCCGTTAGCGATCAACTCGTCGTTCTTCGATAAGACACTGCTTCTTTGTAATAATTTCAATCATATTTCGTAGATCAAAATTGATAGTTTGAAATTGTATTCAAGATGATTTGATTCGCTACTTAATAAAAGACACAATTTCTGTTGTATTCAACAATGTTTCTATTCCTGCCAAAAGCGATATCAATGCGCGTTAATTGCGACATTTTGACCTAGTTTGGAGCCGCAAATTGTAACAAATTTGCAACATAATTTCAAAATCAAATCGTATCGGTCGGTGATTGCGTAAAAATTGATTCTGATCAATAGATATTTTCACACAGATAGTTTTCATACGATCCTAGTCATTATCGATTTGGTATTTGCATTAAGGAGAGAGCAATCATGAAGAAACTGATTAGTGCGGGTATTGCCGCTGCTTTAGCCGCTACTGCCTTTTGCGGGACAGCGCTTGCTGCGGATATTCACGCGCCTGAAAAAGCCAAAGCACCAGTAGTGAAAGAAGCGTTGACGCCATGGCAAATTCGTGTTCGTGCTCTTGGCGTTGTACCGCGCAATAGCGCAACTGTTAACCAAATCCCAGGTTCGGATATGGAGTTCTCGCGCACGGTCGTTCCAGAGCTCGATATCTCCTACTATTTCACCGAAAATTTAGCCGCTGAATTAGTTTTGGCTACCACCTACTCTATGATCGACGCGGCTGGTACGCTTCAAAAAGATGGTGCAGGTAAGCTCGGGAAAACTTGGATCTTGCCACCAACTTTGATGTTACAATATCACTTTACCAATTTTGGAAAATTTAAACCCTATGTCGGTGCTGGCGTAAACTACACATTCTTCTATAATGAAGATGCTGGTCACAACGCTGATGGCGTTGGTTTGAGTGATCTTAAGGTTGAAAATGAATGGGGCGGTGCGCTGCAAGTTGGTTTCGACTATATGCTTAACGAACATTGGGGTTTCAACTTTGATGTAAAGAAACTTTATCTGCAGCCTGATTGGCATGGCCGCTTGAATGATGCGACAGCAACTGCCCTTAAAATAACCGATCCGAACATTAGTGGTAAAGCAAAACTCGACCCATGGTTAATCGGCGCAGGTGTCACCTATCGCTTCTAATTAACCTATCGGCCATAGTGAACATGAGGGATTCGTTCACTTAATAAAAGGACGCTTAATGAAGCGTCCTTTTTCATTTGCAGTATAAAGACCTTCTAAACTCCTTGACGGGTCAGATAAAGTTTGGCTTTTATCAATCGGTTAACCTGCGTCCTTCTGGATATTCTTTTGTCAAACAGTTTAGGCTGTTAGGCGTAATTAATGGTGACTTTGACAAATCATATTTGATAGATCACGTGACGCGGTGCTCTTGCATCGCTCTGAAAATGAATTAATGTGGCGCCATGTTTTATCTCGCTCATATATCTGATATCCATCTTGCTCCCTTGCCTGTGCCAACGTTAGGGCAACTTTTTGGCAAGCGGATTACAGGCTATATCAATTGGAAAAAACATCGCGGTTTAAACCTTGAAAGCCATACGCTAAACCGCTTAATGCAAGAGTTGCATATGCGTGGGCCAGACCACCTTGCAATCACTGGCGACCTTGTCAACCTCGCCTTGGATCAGGAATTTGCCCAAGCCCGGAAGTGGCTTTACGAGCAGGGCGACCCCAAAGATATTTCGCTGGTCTTCGGCAATCATGATGCCTATGTCATAGGGGCATTCAAGCGCGCTTGTCAATATTTCAAACCTTGGATCAGTTCTGATATTGAAACTTCGAAACAAGCGCTTTTTCCATATCTAAGAATACGTGACCGCGTAGCAATTATTGGCGTTTCATCGGCAGTTGCCACCTCGCCGTTTTGCGCAGTCGGCCATTTTAGCCGCAAGCAGGCGAGAGCTTTGCGCACGTTATGTGATTTATGCCGGGAACAACACCTCTTTACTGTTGTGCTAATTCATCACCCTCCACTAACACATGCGGCAACTTTTTATAAAAAACTATGGGGCATCAAGCGCTTGCAAAAAGTCGTTGCTGAGTGTGGGGCTAATCTGATCTTGCATGGCCATACCCATCTCCCTACCCTGTCTTATATCAATGGTACCAATGGGGATTTTGTTCCCGTCGTTGGCATATCTTCAGCATCGCAAAGCTTCAACGGCAAAAAACCGGCGGCAGCCTTTAACTGGTTCGCTATTGAACAACGCGATAACCAATGGTCGTGTATGCTTTCCCGTTACAGTGTTATCAACGATCAGGATGTCGTGAGATGCACACAAACCCAAAAGCTTTGTTTGTAACTAACGCGGGCTTCAGAACTCTTGAGACAATAAATGTATGAGGGTTGAGATTTTTAAGCTCAAGCTAACGTAAAATTGATGGAGCGAAAGTTAAATCATGTCAGCGCGGCATTGAAGACTGAGGCGTTCGTGGCAGTTGATGACGGGGCGTTTTTGCTAGTTGATGACAACGTCTTTATAAAACAATAAGCTCGGTTTCATCGAGCGAATCCTCAACCCTAGCCGATACAGAACTCAGCCTAAGCCCATTGGCATCAAACGTATTCAACAAACTGATGTAATGTGAAAATGTGCACATTTGGCCATTCCAGTCAGTTCACCTGCAAATATTCTTAACCACTAAAAGTCAAAATTTTTCGCCAAAACTGCCTTTTTAGTGGCGGCTAAGCGTAACAGCTGTTGAGCACCAGCCTCAAACCTCGAAAGTTTAGGGAAATAATATATTGGAATTGTTAATAACATACCCTTAGGACAGCGGTACGGTGGGGTTTAAACTGCCAAAAGAGAGCCAATGTTTATCTTGTTGCTCAGAGCATAAAGCGCAATCAGCTGTCCATGACGCTTTCTATTTGGGGTAGAAGCGTCATTAGAGATCAACAAAAGCCATTTTGTCAACGGCTCTTAAACGCCTTAATGCATACGCTGGTTTCTCAAAGCTCACCCACTTCGCAAAGACGGTTGGCAGCCGAAATTATCGCCATGATTGAAGCTATCGCCACATTGTCATCAATCGCAACACCAAAGATCTTACCCTTAGGATAAGCGATTTCCATGTAGCATATCGCTCCTGAATCCGATCCCTGATGCAATGAGTGTTCCGCATAGTTAATAACCGAAAGCTTGGTCTCAAGATAACGTGAAAAGGCATCCATAAAGGAATCAACCACACCATTACCCTTGCCCGCTATCTTTTTCACCTCGCCATTATCATTTATTTCAGCCAAGCAAATAAATCGGTGTTTTGCTATGTCATCTTTTTGACTCTGAAAATCGACTAAAGCAAATCGGCCAGTCTGGCGAATGTAAGTTTTAAGGAATTCGTCATAGATGCGCTGCGGCGATAATTCACTGGCTTCATTATCGGTTATCACCTGTATTTTGTCACGAAATTCAAATTGCAGGTTGCGCGGCAGATTCAGCCCATAATTTTCCTGCAAAACATAAGAAATGCCACCTTTGCCCGACTGCGAATTTATGCGGATGATTGCCTCGTAAGAGCGGCCGACGTCCTTTGGGTCGATTGGCAAATAAGGCACTTCCCATAGACCGTCAATTGACTGTTCCACTTTTTTCATGCCCTTTTTTATCGCGTCTTGATGCGAACCAGAGAACGCGGTGTAGACGAGCTCACCGACATAGGGATGGCGTTCGGGTATTTTTAATTGATTGGAATATTCATAGACCTCTTTGATGCGCTCAATGTTCGAACAATCAAGTTGCGGGTCAACACCTTGCGTGAACATATTAAGTGCTAATGTCACAACATCTACATTACCGGTACGCTCTCCATTACCAAACAACGTGCCTTCGACGCGGTCACCACCAGCCATTAATCCAAGCTCAGCAGCCGCAACACCGCTACCGCGGTCGTTATGGGGATGCAGTGAAATAAAAACGTTTTCTCTGTTGTCGATATTGCGGCACATCCATTCAATTTGGTCGGCATAAATATTAGGAGTAGACATTTCAACTGTCGCAGGTAAATTGAGGATCAATTTATTTTCCGGCGTCGGATTAACAATCTCGATCACTGCATTGGCAACCTCCAGGGCCACCTCGAGTTCGGTTCCTGTGAAGCTTTCGGGCGAGTACTCAAACCGATAATCACGCCCGAGTTTTGCTGTCATATCCATGATCATTTTTGCGGCGTCAGTTGCTATTTGTTTTACACCGGCAACATCTTTATTAAAAACAATACGGCGCTGCAATTCACTGGTTGAGTTGTAGAAATGAATAATCGGATGATGTGCTCCATCTAACGCCTCAAAAGTTCGCCGTATTAAGTCAGGCCGGCATTGGACCAGAACCTGCAAACTTATATCATTTGCGATATCACCTTTTTCAATTGTCCAGCGCGCAAAATCAAAGTCAGTTTGCGAGGCCGATGGAAAACCGATTTCTATCTCCTTAAAACCCATTTCAACCAGTAACCGGAACATGCGTTCTTTGCGGCTTTGTCCCATTGGCGCGATAAGAGCTTGATTACCATCACGCAAGTCGACCGAACACCAAATGGGCGCTTTTGTTATTTGTTTATTCGGCCAGGTGCGATCGTTTAATGCAATTTGCGGATAAGCGCGGTACTTCTGGCTGGCGGAAGGCATACCTTTTTGGCAACGGTTAGTGGACATATTCTTCACTCGCTTTGCTAATCAATTAAAATCCGGGGTGTCGATCAGGAGCCGTGGACTTCATTCGGTCACCAGGCGCTCCTTAACGAACCTAGCAACCGTTAGTAAGGCAAAGGAGGCGTGAATGGCGAGCACAAGCATCATACCGAGAGGTATGATCAAAATATTTCGTATAATGAAATATGCGCTGTTCCATTGCCCAACAATTACAGGGCAAAATAGTAATTGACAAGACAAAAAATAAAATTGAGCATAGAAACTAAATCGACCCAAACTAATTGTAGATGTTATACACAGACAACAATTCCAGCTAACGATTTCAAGGCACCTTGATACCTTGGATCATAATCTCAAAGGCTTTTCCACTTATTACGGTCTTAACCGCTTCAAGACCATGCTCTTTTAAATTAAGATAGATAAAGCGGGCATGAGCTAGCACAGACCTTCGGTAACGGCAGTGGTTTTTTGATTAACTCGGATGCACATGCTCGATTACACTGGTAACCAATGGCAACGCAATTTTGGCCTGGCGTCCTAATTAATGTGGGCGTGAGGTTAGTCTTTTGCTTCGGCCATCAACTGAAATACTTACGATATGGAATAGTATCATTACTGATTAAACCCGAGTGATTGTTTCAAAGCTTATGATAGGGTATCGGTACCTACTAAACCCGAGTAATAACCTCATGGCTTGGCACATCTCGCCCAAGGGCTTGAAAACTGAATTTAAGACGTTTGTTTCGAGTAAGAAGGACAGCTTTCAGATGCAGGAGCTGTTTCTTAATTCACTTGCAGGTGGTATATATTCAGCTGATGTGCAGCGATTGGAAATCTTTGCGCGACCAACTAATAATACCAAAATACGTTAAACCAGCGCTTCCCCACGACTCTCGGGCGTTGGCTTGCAAGAGCGTTTGGCCTTCGTCACTCATTCCTGCCAAACATCAACGAAATTTGTGAATCGCCGTGCAAAATAGGCTGGCAGCTGCAATAATATAAGATCAGTCTTCGAATACCTCTAATCGGCGAACCAGCGATTGCGGATGAGCGTCCCATACCATGGTAGCCCCACCGATAACGTTCTTAAGTTGCGATTTATATTTGCTGAGTTCAGAACAGTCAAAAGAGGAGATTGCTGCTAAAACTGTTATCGGTTACGATTTTCCTTTTCTCAAGCAAAAGGTACAGAAATTGATCCGACGGGAAGTTTAGCTTCATTGGCTGGTTCGAGATGGATTGTGATGCGCGCTGTCGGAATAATCTTTTTAATAGCCACTTCAATATTATCACAAATGGCATGTGCATCAGCAACGGTCATATCAGAACGCACCACAAGATCGAACTCGATGAAGACGATGCTCGCCGCTAACCGAGTTTTCAGATCATGAACTTCGAGGGCGCCACGAGCGTTGCTGCAAATCGCATCGCGAATGCGCACTGATTCTTCAAGGTCAACACCCACATCCATTAGCCCCTGGACAGAGGTGTTAATGACTTTCCACCCTTGCCAGAGAATATTAAAGGCAACAAAAAACGCGATAAGCGGGTCAAGAATTGCCCAACCAGTGGAATATACTAAACAAAGACCGATGACCACAGCAACCGAGGTAAAGCCATCTGCAAATAAATGGGCGCCATCGGCTTGCAGCGCTGGCGAACGAGAACGCTTGCCCTGGCGTAACAAAACCAACGCCCAAATCCCATTAATCAAGCTAGAGATGACGTTAATAAAAACACCAAGCAAACTTTGCTCTGGCATTTTTGGTTCATTAAGACCAAACCACGCCTGCTTCAGAATCAAAACGGCAGCGATGATAATCAATACACCCTCAAGGACGGCGGAAAAATACTCAGCTTTATGATGACCGAAAGGATGGTCGTGATCGGCTGGTTTCATGCTAATATGAATTGTAATGAATGCTGCTAGAGCCGCAATGACATTAATGATTGATTCCAATGAATCAGAATAAAGCGCAATAGAACCGGTGACATGGTAGGCCCAGTATTTTAACCCTAGAACTAAAAACGCCACTAGAATTGATACCACGGCGAAAAATTTTAATGGTTTTGATGTGCCCATGTTAGGATCCAGTGCGTTCAGGCATCAAACGAACAACATTCTCAATCATTCTCAAGCCACAATCGCCACCCAGCGACATGATGGATTCGGGATGAAATTGAACAGCCGCAATCGGCTCGATTTTATGTTCAATCCCCATAATTATGCCGTCATTGGTCTGCGCCGTGATAGCAAAATCCTTGGGTAACCTCTCCGCGTCAGCGTAAAGCGAATGATAACGACCGACTGTTACTTGGCGCGGTAAGCCTTTAAAAACAAGGCTGGGCGCACAAATTTCGATCCGTGATGGTTTGCCGTGCATCGGAATACCTAGCTGTTTTAAAGTGCCTCCGAAGGCTTCGACTAAAGCCTGTAGTCCGAGACAAACGCCGAAAATTGGCATTTTACGCTGTCGCGCCAGCGCTATGGTTTCGCGGCAGTGAAAATCCTGTGGTTTACCGGGCCCCGGTGATAAAACGACCAGATCAGGATTCAATTGATCAAAAATAGAGGGTGCAATAGGGGAACGAACGGTCGTCACCTTCGCTCCCGTTTGTCGAAAGTAATTTGCCAGGGTATGGACAAAAGAATCTTCATGATCCACCAATAAAATGGTACGACCTGCTCCAGGATGGGACTTGGCTGCCTCCGCCGCTTTTACCTCTACGCTACCACTTTCCCTTATAGCTGCTAACATTGCCGAAGCTTTGAGTTCAGTTTCCGCTTCCTCTTCCTCGGGGTTTGAATCATAAAGCAATGTGGCGCCAGCGCGCACGGCAGCGATGCCATCTTTAATACGCACTGTGCGTAAGGTTAAACCAGTGTTTAAATTTCCATTAAAATGCACCATGCCGACAGCTCCGCCATACCAGGCACGCGGGCTCCTTTCATGCTCTTCGATAAAGCGCATCGCCCAAAGTTTAGGTGCGCCGGTTACTGTCACTGCCCAAGCGTGGCTTAAAAATGCATCGAACGCATCCATACCCTCCCTCAGGCGGCCCTCTATATGGTCAACAGTGTGGATTAAACGAGAATAAATTTCGATTTGTCTGCGGCCGATTACCCTTACAGACCCGGGCTCGCACACACGACTTTTGTCATTGCGGTCAACGTCAGAGCACATCGTTAATTCAGACTCGTCTTTTTTCGAATTTAACAATTTTAAAATTTGCTCAGAATCGGCAATGGCATCCTCTCCGCGTTTGATCGTTCCCGAAATTGGGCAGGTTTCTACCCGGCGACCTGAGACACGCACAAACATTTCCGGTGAGGCGCCAACCAGATATTCCTGTTCGCCGAGATTAATAAAAAAAGAATAGGGTGAGGGATTAGTCGTCTTCAACCTCTTCGAAATTGCTGATGGGCTGGTTTCGCATTTTTCGAAAAAAGTCTGGCCGGGAACAACTTCAAATAAGTCGCCGCTCAAAAATTTTGATTTTGCCGTCTCAACAAGACGCGCATATTCCCCCGGCTGATGATCACTGTTTAACGGTTTTAAATTTGTGTGCATGAATTTGGATAAAACAGCATCCCGTTCCATGCCAATGGTCGTTTTTTCTGTGTTGAAAAAATCATATTGGTCGATCCACGCCCTCGCCGCATGATGATCCACCACCAATATTGAATCCGGCAAAAACAGAACCAGATCTCGGTGGTCATGCGGTCGCGGAATTTTATAGTCTATCCGCTCAAACTGAAAGGCGAGATCATAGCCGAATGCACCATAAAGCCCTAATGTTTGATCTTGCTCGCTATAGAAGAGGGCGACGATGGCGCGAAGAACGGTGAATACCGATGGAACCCGTGAACGTTCTTCTTCAGCAAAAACCGAACCATGATCCTTGATAGCGAGCTTTAAACAATGCGGTTTGTCTTCAATTATTGACACCTCAGACAGGCGTGTGACAGCGTCATGCATCATTGAAAGAATAACGACGCCACGACGGGTATTAGCCTGAACCATTAATTGCTTTTGACGTGCGGTAATCGTAATCGGCGGATCGACAAAACCAGTGTCCCAGCGCGTATAGCGACCGGGATATTCATAATTCGATGAAAACATTGCTCCGCAATGGTTATCCAGAGCATCCACCATCGAATTGATAGCCCCATCGTAGGCAATATCGCGGCGATGGCGGTTTACAGAAATATTTCCAGCAGTTCGATAGTGAAGCATGGCGTCGGTCATAATTAGTCCTCCAGCCCTTTAACATTGTTTCAATCGCTTTGAAAAATGGGCTCCAATAGAAAAAAGCCGCCCGGTTTTCCGCTGCGGCCACATTTTCCACGCACAGAGTTGCAGCCGCCTTAGGCGCCCCGCCAACAACCTAATAACATCGTGCAAAAAATTTTCATAAGGCTTAATAGCCGTGCTTCAGCATTCGTGCAATAGGAAAATTAGAGTGGTTTTGTCAAAGACAGCGCTCCATCAAATCTACGCACTCTCGTTAATTTTTAAACTAGAAATAGTGCCTACCGAAAAGATGTCAGCACAGCCTATAACGAGCTTGAGTTCTAACAATAGAAGGCGAAGGTTTGGTTTCAATGACAAGTGTGCTAGCGGTTCCATAGTGGCGTCACTTGTCACTGTCGACGATTTGGCGACCAATTGCGTTCTAATGATTGCTGAAAACGAGTTGGCTTCAATCAGCTGCACTGACAGGTATAGACTGAAAGTTATGGTGGTTTCGCCCGTACGCAGTGTACGATCTCCACAACCTTAAGCTTAATTTTATTGATCCAGTTCAACGCTTCAGGTAAATTAAGCCGCACCCATTAGATATTATAATTGGATTTAAACTTATACTATGTTACCGATGGATAATAAGATTGGGGTTCACCAACAATGACGTCGCAAACCCGTCGTGACTTTCTTTATCTAGCAACAGGTGTAGTCGGAGCAGTGGGTGTCGCTGGTGCGGGTTGGCCTTTCATCGATCAGCTTCGTCCCGATGCAGGCGTGTTATCAGCATCAACGATCGACGTCGATATCTCCTCGATCGATCGTGGCATGTCGATAACCGTCAAGTGGCGGGGCCAGCCGGTAATTATTCGCAACCGAACAGAAAAAGAAATTGAAGAAGCAAACCGCACTCGGATTGACCAATTAAAAGACCGCATGTCACGCAATCCCAATATCACAGCTGATGCTCCAGCCAGCGATTTAGCCCGCTCAGCGGGTGAGGGGCGCGAAAACTGGCTTATATTAATTAACGTTTGTACCCATCTTGGCTGTATCCCGATCGGCCAATCCGGCCCTTATGGCGGCTGGTTCTGTCCCTGCCACGGCTCGATCTACGATACAGCAGGGCGTATCAGAACTGGCCCCGCTGATAAAAATCTTGCAATTCCGCCTTATCAATTTTTGAGCGATACAATGCTAAGGATTGGCTAGAGTTATGAGTGACGATGCTGGATACCGGCCCAAAAGCACGTTGACGCGTTGGCTTGATGCGCGCCTACCGATGGTGCGGTTTATTTACGGTTTTGGTGTCTCATTTCCGGTACCAAGAAATTTAAATTATTTTTATACATTTGGCGGAATGTTAACGCTGGTTTTGCTTTCGCAGGTTCTCACTGGCATCGTCATGGCGATGCACTATGTTCCCGATGTGGTTTTGGCCTTTGCCTCTCGTGAGCGCTTCATGCGTGATGGCCAATTTGGCTGGCTTTTCGGCCCATGGCACGCGGTTGGCGCCTCCTTCTTCTTCATTGCTGCCTATATTCATCTGGCGCGCGGCCTTTATTATGGGTCGCACCGCAATCCGCGCGAGCTAATATGGATCATCGGCGTTTTGATTTACTTCGTCATGATGGCTACATCTTTTTTAGGCTATGTGCTTGTTTGGGGCATGATGTCCACCTCGGGCGCGGCTGTCGTTACCGGCTTTTTTAAAGCTATTCCCTATGCTGGCCCATGGATTCATGAAACTTTGTTGGGCGGCTATAGTGTTGGCCAAGCCACACTGAACCGTTTTTACGCGCTCCATTATCTGTTCCCGTTTATTCTGTTGTTTTTGGTCGGGTTGCATGTGTGGGCAGTGCACCATGTCGGTCAGAACAACCCTGCTGGAATTGAAGTGAAGACAGCCAAAGATACTATGCCCTTCACTCCATATGCTACGGTAAAGGACCTGTTCGCAATCTGTATTTTTCTTATTTTTTTCTCATGGTTTATTTTTTATATGCCGGATTATATGGGGCATCCCGATAATTATATAATGGGCGACACCATGAAAACGTCAAGTCATGTGGTTCCTGAATGGTATTTTCTGCCTTTTTATGCCATGGTTCGGGCGATCAATTTCGACTTCGGCCCGATAAGCTCGACAATCGGTGGCCTTTTAGTTTTATTTCTGTCTGTGATAGTTTTGTTGTTTGTGCCATGGCTAGACCGTTCAAAAGTGCGCTCTGCACGCTACCGCCCGTTATATAGGTGGTTTTTCTGGTTGTTTTTATGTGATGTTGTTCTGCTTGGTTGGCTTGGCTCACGGCCAATCGAGCCAATTTATTTAGCGTGGTCACAGGTTGCGACAGCTTATTACTTTATGTACTTCCTCATTATAATGCCAATCTTACCAAAATTTGAAAAGACCATTTTGCCACCTGACTCAATCTATGACGATTGGAAGGAACATAAAAAGCGTGGTGGCCGATTGTGGTAATAGTTCGCACGATAGTCGCGGGACTGTTGATCTTATTTACATTAGATGGAGCAGTTTTCGCAAAAGATAATAAGATGGTCGCATACCCGCTCCTCAGACCGCCCCATCAGCGTTGGAGTTTTTCTGGGCCGTTTGGTAAATATGATAAAGCACAGTTGCAGCGCGGGTTAAAAGTTTATAAAGAGGTGTGTTCTGCGTGTCACTCGCTGCAATATGTTGCCTTTCGCGACCTTTCGGGCATCGGTTTAAGTCAAGAGGATATTAAAGCGTTCGCCCACGATTTTCAGATTACGGATGGCCCCAATAGTGAAGGTGAAATGTTCGAGCGGCCAGCTATCGCCACTGATTATTTCCCGAAACCTTTTGCCAATAACGAGTTAGCCGCATTTGCCAATAATGGAGCGGTTCCTCCAGATCTGTCGGTCATTGCTAAAGCGCGTGAGGTGCCTGATCCGTTCCCAGGCTTCATAACGAATTTGCTAACAAACTATACAACCGCCGGACCAGATTACATTGTTTCTTTATTGACGGGCTATCGTAATCCACCTGAAAACACAAAAATTGCCGAAGGTACTTCATATAATCCATTTTTTGTATCTGGAGAGGCGTTGTCAATGGCGCCACCATTGGCAGATGATAGTGTCGTTTATGATGATGGTGCGCCACAGACAATAGAACAGTATGCGAAAGATGTTGCAGCGTTTTTAATGTGGACAGCGGACCCGCATATGGAAATTCGTAAGCAAACGGGTTTTCGTGTAATTAGTTTCTTAATAGTATTGGCAATTTTGACATTTGCCGTTAAACGAAGTGTCTTTAAAAAACTCGAACAAGAGGATGAGGATGGAATCGAAGCTTGAAGATGTTTTAAAGGCGGCCATCCGTACCATTCCAGATTATCCGCAACCAGGCGTTAAATTTCGCGATATAACGACCTTGCTCGGCAATGCTCAAGCCTTTAGCAAGGCGATCGATGGCATGGTTGGTGATTTTCGTAACCAACAAGTCGATAAGGTTGCAGGAATTGAGGCGCGTGGCTTTATTCTAGGTGGCGCTGTTGCTTATCAACTCCATTCCGGTTTTGTCCCGATCCGTAAGAAAGGCAAATTGCCGTATGATACGGTGCGGATTGCTTATAGTCTGGAATATGGCATCGATGAGATGGAAATGCACCGTGACGCCATCAATCCTAATGAAAGGATCCTCATCATAGATGATCTTATCGCAACCGGTGGCACAGCAGTTGCCGCAACCCAACTGTTGCAGCGCATGGGTGCCAGAATTGTCGCAGCATGTTTTGTCATCGACCTTCCCCAGCTTGGTGGTGCCGATAAGCTTCGTGCTCTCGGTGTTGACGTTAGAACTTTGATGACGTTTAATGATCTTTAGGGGTTAAAAGTTTATTTTAAAAAAACGATCGGCGTTATGCTGACCGGTGGCGTCTCTAATTTTACCTTACAGAGTTAATTGAGCTGAAAAAGATGCTCTTGAATACGCTGTCGCTGAGCCGCCCAATGCGGAAAGGCTTTGCATAGGCTGCAACATCAATCAGTTTACACTTTTGCAACTGTTGGTGAATACTCGTTTAACTTCAATAGGTGTCTCAAGATTGTTGAATTGCAATCAGCCTGCTTCTGAATCACAATGGCTTATGAGTGTTTCCTCAATTGATAAGCCCTTAAACACAGTAAATTCGTCTGGCACAATTTTTTAAACGTATTTTCAGACGAAAACACATAGCCAATCAGGCTTAAGACGGCAGAAAGCCGCGAGTTAGCCAATTATAATAATAGAACTCTGCTCAAAACGGTTTACTTGAAGCCATTTGCGACGGTGGCTGATGTTATTTTTAGCGGCTGCTTTGTGCCTTAATCTTTGTAATATTCACTTTCGCATACAAAAAACGATGCATCGCTTGTTAACTGGGGAAGCGACGAGGCCGATCCATGACCTCAACACTTGGAAAAACGATGGCGGAAGTTCATTGGTAGGAGATTGCAACAGCTGGAGAGCTTCTACCAACGTCAACCTAGGTAGCAATATTCCTTATAGACGAACCTATATAAAGCTTTTCAACTCGTAGTAACGTGATCGACTAAGCATCATTCTAATCAGCGATAAAAACATTTAATTGAACTCATCACCATCTTGCAATCTTCGCGCAAAAGAATAGAAACAGGCTAACGCTGCCACCGCCTAATTTGAGGACACGAAATGAAACTTTTTTGCGGCAATTCAAACCCGCGGCTTGCCAACCAAATAGCGAAATATCTGGACATACCTTTAGGTGAAGCGACTGTGAGACGGTTCGCGGATCAGGAGATTTTTGTCGAAATTCAAGAGAATGTCCGTGGACAGGACGTTTTCGTGTTGCAGGCAACGTCGTATCCAGCAAACGACCACCTGATGGAACTGCTCATCATGATTGACGCGCTTAGGCGGTCTTCAGCGCGACGTATAACTGCTGTCATGCCTTATTTCGGCTATGCGAGGCAAGATCGTAAGCCGGGTCCACGGACGCCAATCTCAGCGAAACTGGTAGCAAATTTGATCACTGAAGCTGGTGCTAATCGGGTTTTGACGGTTGATCTGCATGCCGGGCAGATCCAAGGTTTTTTCGACATTCCGACCGATAATCTTTATGCCGCACCGGTGATTACCCGTGATATTAAAGCACACTATTCACTGGATAATGTTACGGTTGTTTCACCTGATGTTGGCGGTGTTGTACGGGCCCGCTCGCTGGCTAAACGCCTCGGAACACTTCTGGCCATCGTCGACAAAAGACGTGAGCGACCGGGTGAGTCTGAGGTTATGAATATTATAGGTGAAGTCACTGGTAAAGATTGCTTATTGCTTGACGATATCGTTGATTCTGGTGGCACATTGTGCAACGCGGCAGAAGCTATGTTGAAAAAGGGGGCGAAGAGTGTCACTGCCTATATTACTCATGGCGTGCTTTCGGGCGGCGCTGTAGCCCGCATCGGTGGCTCGAAATTAAAAGAGCTTGTGATCACTGATTCTATTATGCCAACCCCAGCCATCGAACAAGCGCCAAATATCCGGGTTCTGTCTATTTCTGACCTTTTGGGTGAAGCGATCGCTCGCACGGCTGCCGAACAATCGGTGTCAAGCTTGTTTGATTAGGTTCACCCGCTGATGACATGACATACACGTTCAAGTATTACTAAAATTTGCTTTCGCTGTCTTTCTTTCCAATCGGCAGGAAATTTAATGTGGTTGTGTATTGCTTGAACCTTAATTGCCCTCTGATATGGCGTACTTTGGCAAGGGTAATTTGCCAAAAGGGCATTTGCGGCGTAACCAGACCGAGTAGTTGGCCATCAATCAGCGTTAGTTCGTTAACACCAAATTGTTGATTTGGCGCAATAATAGTAGTGTTGCTGTTTGGCCGCGACCGGTTTGTGTATGGGTAGGTCACTCTATTGATAAAGCTTCAGGTTGCGGATTGATCCGCAGTTTCGGTTAATGCATCATCCGATGCATTGGGATCGCCAGGGCTAGTTTCTTTCCCTAAATCTGGAAAAACCGCTATTCTTTTACCGTTAAAATCGGTACGGATGACCATTAGCCCTCGTTCTTCAAAATAAGCTAGAAGCCGTCGGGTGCGGCTGAGTGAATGGGTGCCGTAGAGACGCGCTAGGGATAAGTCGCTGGGGCAGGGCAGGCCTAAAACTGCGGCTTGCGCTACACTAAGAAATACACCTTGCAGGTCATCGCTCAAACTTTCAGAAAGGGTAAGCGCTAACTGCCACTCACGCGTTGCAGCCGTCTTTTTATCAATTGCAGCTTGAGATAGAGCGAGTTTACGGCGAAAGCGCGGAAGGTCCAACGGCGCACCGGGGAGTCGATGAATGCGGCAGCGAACCAAAAAATCCTGGTAGAGTACGGCAATTGAGCGGTAAGAAGCATCTTTCTCACTGACAATTTCCTGCATGATCTGATCAAGCTTTGCTTCATAGTCCGCCTGATCAATTATCGGGAAAAGAGTGGCATCGTTCGACGATTGTTCTAGCTTTTGACGCACGACTTCTTCCAAAATTTCTTGCGTCGGCTTTGCTAGCGTCACTGGGGCAACGCGCTGCGGTCGTTTGAGAGTTTCCAGCGTAGAGTCCTTAAAAATCATGTCCTCAGCGTCGATTGGGGTTGCTGGAAGTGGCGTTAACTTCGGACTGCTAGAGCGCGCGGAAGTCTCTACGGTACCAATTTTAATCGGAGTGGGACGGCGAGCCAATGCAGGACCCAAGGCAATGAAATGGCCACGCTCAAGTTCGCGGAACATTTCAGCCTGGCGCCGCTCCATGCCTAACAGATCCGCAGCGCGCATCATATCAATATCAAGAAACGTTCGACCCATTAAAAAATTGGACGCTTCGGCAGCGACATTTTTTGCAAGTTTCGCCAGACGCTGGGTGGCGATAACACCAGCGAGACCGCGTTTTCGCCCACGGCACATCAGGTTGGTCATTGCACCTAATGAAACTTTGCGGGCTTCGTCAGCGACGTCGCCAGCGTTGGCCGGTGCAAAAAGCTGTGCCTCGTCAACCACAACCAGCAAAGGGTACCAGTAATCGCGCTCTGCGTCGAAGAGCCCTCCCAAAAAAGCGGCTGCCGCGCGCATTTGTTGTTCGGTGTCTAAATCTTCAAGATTGACGACGGCAGAAACCCGGTATTGTCGGACCCGCCTTGCTATGCGCGTCAATTCCAGTTCACTGCGTTGCGCATCAACGACTATATGACCGAACTTTTCAGCAAGTGTTACGAAATCACCTTCCGGATCGATAACACATTGTTGAACCCATGGCGCACTTTGTTCCAGCAACCGCCGCAGAAGGTAAGATTTTCCTGATCCCGAGTTGCCCTGCACCAGCAGCCTTGTGGCGAGCAACTCTTCAAGGTCGAGTATCGCTGGAGCAGATTCACTGAGTGCATTGGCCTGAACACTCGTGCCCATATTGATCTCAACTTGCATGAAACTTTCGTAATGTCCCTGGCTGTCCAGTTAAATATTGATTCTGGATAGCTTTTAACATGATGGCGCCGTAAATTTTAAGTCTTAGTTCCAAAGCCCACAACTCTTGCATGGTCAGGGATTTTGTTCTATAGAGCTGCATCCGTGTAGACACCCTTGGAGGCAGCGCGGAATGAAACCCTGAATACGGTTTTGCCGCTCATCGTTTCATATCTATATTTTCAAATTTTCCGATAATATAGATTCTCCAAATATTGAAAGGACTAGCCATGAGCAAGAATTATACGCTCAAGGCCGAAGCACGTGACCGGGTTGGTAAGGGGTCCTCCCGTCATCTCCGCCGCAACGGCCTTATACCTGCTGTAATTTACGGCAATAAACAGCCCCCGCTAAGCATAGCTTTATCATATAAAGATATTTATCATAAAATTTACGGTGGTGCCTTTGAAACAACATTGGCTACAATAGAAGTCAACGGCGAAAAGATTCAGGTTCTACCGAAAGATTATCAACTTGATCCTGTCAAAGACTTTCCGACGCATGTTGATTTCCTTCGCGTTTCCTCTTCTTCGGTCGTTAATGTTAACATTCCTGTGCACTTCATCAATGAAGAGACCAGCCCCGGTATTAAACGCGGTGGCGTATTAAATATTGTCCGCCACGAAGTTGAATTGCTGGCACCGGCGACAGCGATCCCGGAATCGATTACTGTTGACCTGGATGGCATGGAAATTGGTGACACGATCCACTTCTCAAACGTAAAAGTGCCTGATGGTGTTGAGCCTGTTATCAACGATCGTGACTTCACGATTGCTACCATTGCTGCACCAGCGGTACTGACGGCTGAAGAAGACAACCCGACAGAAGGCGCACCAGCTGCCGCTGACGAAAAGACCGACGAACAATAACCGACGCATAGATGGGCGGGGTTCGACTCCGCCTTTCTTTAGGAAGGTGAATGGATGTTCATAATCGCGGGTCTCGGTAATCCCGGCCGTCAGTATCAAATGAATCGGCATAATATCGGTTTTATGGCGATTGATGAAATCAAACGACATTATGATTTCTCCCCTTGGTCGAAAAAATTTCATGCCGAGGTAGCGTCTGGCTTGATCGGCAATGAAAAAGTTCTCCTGCTAAAGCCGCAAACATTTATGAACTTGTCAGGCCAAGCGATTGGCGAGGCACTGCGCTTTTATAAGGCCGATGGTACTGACCTTTACGTCATTTATGATGATATGGATTTAGCACCGGGCAAATTGCGCGTAAAAATAGGTGGAGGGTCTGGCGGCCATAATGGCATAAAATCGATCGATAACCAATGCGGAAAACAATATCACCGCTTGCGGCTGGGCATAGGCCGCCCCGTTTCCAAAGAGTTGGTTAATAATTATGTTTTGGGAAATTTTACAACCGATGAGCAAGGCTGGCTCGATAAGTTTTTAAATGCGATTGCGAACCATATCAGCTTGTTACTTACCGATGATGACAGCACGTTTATGAACCGCGTTACCATGGCAATGAACGATCGCGAAAACACATCGAAACCAATAAAAAACTCGGCAAGGCCGAGGCAGCAAAGCCATATTATTCAAGCATGGCCCAATAATAATGCCAAATTGCCGCCATCGGGCCCTTTGGCAGATCTTCTAAAAAAAATATTTCCGACGAAAGATTAAAAGGTCATCCTCAGGTTTATAAGCGCAAACAAAATCAAGCGGTCTATCAAACGCCTTGATAGATACCAGTTGACGGAAAATCCCTATCTGTAGCAGCTTGGCTTTTATAAACCAGTTAAAAGACTCTCTTATTTGGCAACGCAATTTACGTTAATTCTCATCGCTTTAAATTGAATTGTGTTAAACATCGCCGAAAGCTGTTATTGCGCCGAAATCTTTTAGCGATTGCGACCGTTCATGTTGTTAGTTTGATGACACCATTCAATGATCATTATGTTCTCATTGCAAAAATAAAGCCTATAATTGCAAACTTCTAGAGTTTGCTCTCGATCTTTCTGATGAAGTTGTTCGATCGTCAGCTTTGCAACAGAGGATCTACATCTAAACGATGGTTCGGAAGAGTTCATCAGAGGCATAAAAACACAGCGTTGGCATCTCGCAAACGTTGAAAATAACGTCTTCGAAGTACTGAGGATAAAGCAACATTAAGTAACAGTTATTGATGGGCGCGAGGTTTGCGCGCCCATCTACCGTGGCTAAAAGCTTGAGTCCTTAGGAGAGGTTGGGTTGCTGATGTTGTAAAACAATAACCCGTGTGCCAACTGGAACCCGGCCATAAAGATCTATAATATCTTGGTTAAGTAGGCGTATGCAGCCGCTCGAAACCGCCTCACCAATTGACCATTCTTCATGGGAGCCATGTATGCGGAACAGTGTGTCTTGTCCATTGCGGAAAAGGTAAAGCGCTCTCGCACCTAGCGGATTGTCCTCACCGGGTGGCATGCCAGCTCCTAAGCCTCCATAACGGGCAGGCTCACGCTCCATCATCTGCTTGGTTGGAGTCCAGTGCGGCCATTGCTTTTTAAACTGAACAACAGCTTCACCTTCAAGTGCCAGGCCGGCCTTGCCGACACCAACACCGTAGCGTAGTGCTTTACCATTTTCCATCGTTAGGTAAAGAAATCGATTTTGAGTATCAACAACCAACGTACCTGGCCCATAGGCCGTAGGATAATCCACCAGTTGGCGCCAATAAATTGGATTAATTTTAGACATGTCGACCGCAGGTACTGGAAACGGTTCAGTGGTGATCGCGCCATACATTTGACGAATATCTTCGGGCACAGACCAACTTGGTGTTAAGTTTGCGCCCGTCTGCCCTGAACGGTTGGTCGCGCAAGCCGTAGCAAACAACGGCAAGGCAATGATAAAAGAGCGACGGGTTATGTGCGTCATGCGAACTCCAGTTTGTGTATTTTCAAGTAATATAGTGGAAAAAACTTGCAACTCGGTTAATGTTAATGCGCTATAGTACGAAGTCACGGGTAACGCTGTTGAAATCGAACGAAGTGTTGTATTTTTGCCATAAGTTTTATAAGACTTCCAGCTAATATGATTAGCGCTAAGCGGATATTGATCATAAATTGAATTTATAAACTTTAGAAAGATAATAATATGGGATTTAAATGCGGCATTGTCGGTTTACCAAATGTTGGGAAATCAACGCTCTTTAATGCTTTAACGAAAACAGCCGCAGCGCAGGCCGCTAATTATCCCTTTTGTACCATCGAACCGAACACGGGCGAAGTCGCCGTTCCTGATCCTCGCTTGCGTAAGATTGCCGAGATTGCCCACTCTAAAGAGATTATACCAACTCGTATTAGCTTCGTCGATATCGCTGGCTTAGTGCGCGGTGCCTCAAAAGGCGAGGGGCTTGGCAATCAGTTCTTAGCGAATATTCGTGAAGTAGATGCCATTGTCCATGTTCTACGCTGTTTCGAAGATGATGATATCACCCATGTTGAAGGTAAGATTGATCCAGTTTCAGACGCGGCGACTGTCGAGACGGAATTGATGCTTGCTGATCTCGAAAGCTTGGAGCGCAGAATTGTGCAAATGCGCAAGCGGGCGACGGGCAAGGATAAAGAAGCTCTTGCACTTTTGCCGATGATGGAGGCGGCTTTATCCTTATTGCAGGAAGGTAAGCCGCTTCGCTTGCTGCTTAAAACATTGAGTGCGGCAGATAAAGCGATCCTGAATAGTTTTAATCTTCTGACGTCAAAACCTGTTCTTTATGTTTGCAACGTTAACGAGAGTGATGCGGCAACTGGTAATAAGTTTACCCAGGCTGTGACAATAATGGCTGCTGATCAGGCAGCGGAGTGTGTCATCATTTCGGCAGCAATCGAAGCAGAAGTCTCGCAACTGCCTGAAGAAGAAGCGAAAGAATACCTTAATGCAATGGGACTCCATGAAGCGGGCTTGGATCGTTTAATTCGCGCGGGTTACCATCTTTTAAATCTGATTACTTATTTCACCTGTGGGCCTAAAGAAACGCGCGCCTGGACAATTCCTCGCGGCACCAAAGCCCCACAGGCGGCAGGCGTCATCCATTCAGATTTCGAACGTGGTTTCATCCGTGCCAATACGATTGCATACGTTGATTATATCAGCTGTGGCGGCGAAGTCGCGGCTAAAGAAGCTGGCAAAGCCCGTGACGAAGGTAAAGAATATGTTGTTCAAGACGGCGATATCATGGTGTTTCGCCATAACACCTAACGGGCGGGCAACTTGGCTGCTATCGCGCCAAAGTTTAGGCGCATGTTCCAAATATAGCGGCCGTTCGTATCCGGGTCGGTGTACCGCAACGTATTGGGTTAAACCTTCAAACTACTGAGACCCACTATCCCGGCTCATTTTCACCAATTAACAAGAAATCTTGGTCGCTTGACGAAGGCGCTAAGTGTTTGAAAGCCATGAATGCAGTTTACTCTGATAGAGCAACCCTTAATCATCGGAGTTACCAAAAAATAAATGACCCATTCTAAACACTTGCGGTTGCTGCTAACTGGCAGATTTTAAATAAAAGGCGCTATGAACTGGATTTACATTATTGATCAATGAACCGCGTTTTGCCGAGATTGGTTCACTTCAGCGAGCAAGTCAAGCTTCTTGACAGATTTCTGCGCCGGGTATGGTTGTCAACACATTTGAAATTTTAATTCGGTTTCAAGTCTAGCCCCATCGAACCATTTGCACGGTCCCTTCTGTGGTTCATGTCACAGATTAGCGCTTGATCGCACACATTCAAAAGCGCATGCAACAAACATTTACGCTTCAACTTGTTATAGGTGCATTAATTTAAGCTATTTTTGGATAGCGTTGGCGCTCATGGCGTATGATGCCATCGCGACCTTCCATTCCGAAGGCTTAACTTGTCAACATTAATAGACGCGACTAGCAAAACGACTGACCTCGCTCTCTTTCACGCGATGACAAGTTTGCGCGGCTTATTGTGTGATGGTGATGACCGATATTTGGCGCCCATAATCGTTTTCATTGTGATGGGTGCTTCTTCGATAAGAAAAAAATTGGTCGTGTTCCTGGTAAGTACAGCGATCCAAACATTCGCATTCAACACGCAGCGCTTCAAGGCGAGTTTGAATGTAACGCCGAAGGTCAAATAAATAGTGTTCCGCTTTTTTGCCAGGTTTAAAGAATCTGATGTTTTCGTCCGAAAGCGTAGTGAACCTGCTGACGAATTCCCGACCAACTTCGTAATTTTTTTGACTGATAGAAGGACCCAACGCTGCCTTTATCGCTGACCTTTTGGCACCTAAACTTTCCATCGCCGCGACCGTGTTTTCTAAGACACCACTTAAAGCTCCCCGCCAACCGGCGTGGGCAGCACCAATCACTTGCGCGACTGAATCGCAAAATAACACGGGGCCACAATCGGCGGTCAGAATCGCGAGCGCTATTCCCCTGTCTTTTGTTACCATAGCATCAGCTTTAGCGCGCGGTTTAAAGCGGCTCATCCGATCTATAACCATAACATCCGGGGAATGAATTTGATAAACGTTGAATAGACAGTCATCTGCGACGTTGATCGCCTGCGCCACACGCCGACGATTTTCGTCTACATTTGCCTTTATATCTTGAGAACCGCGCCCACAATTCAGGCTGGCGTAAATGCCTGTCGAAATGCCACCCCGCCGCGTGAAAAAACCATGATGAATGTTGCTCTCGCGTAATGATGCGAGATTTTGCGCGATCAAGGGCTGAGGTAATTGTGACATGTTTTGGGTATCTTCTTGGTTTAAAAGGTTAACTTCACGTTTTTGGAAAAAGCGCACTAATGGCCGCTTATCTTAAGCGACTAAAAGCCGACTTTAAGGCGTTTTGATGAGCGATAACACTTTAAATAGGTCACCCATATGATCAGCGCCAGCCAAACGCTCGACATCTTTTTTGATTTGTTGTTGAAGAGCCTGCGGTTTTTTAAAGCCTAAAACGCCTGCCCGTTCTAATAGGCCATGTTGAACTAGGAACTGACGTTGAGTCACGAGACTCTCAAAACAGCCATAGCGCAAGGCTATTTTTTTTAAGGCAGAAAAATCCACGTGAGATGATAAGTCAGCTCGACTGGGCGCAGCAAGCACATGTTGAAACTCATGCTTCGAGACTGCTTGTAAGCTATCGCCCCACGCCTCATTCGCTGCGCCGTAATCGATGATCAGTGCTGCACCCGTATTACTGCTGATATAGCCCGCCAATTTTCGCATCAGGCTCTTACGGTAAAAAGACGTTTCAACAATATCGTCATCTTTGAATTTTTTAAGATCGCATGGAATTTTTCTTTTAATCTGTCGGCCGAGAACAAAGCACAGCGAGTCATTGAAATCGAGACCAATTAAACGTTTATGAAAATGCCCACGCTTGAACATATATTGATTAATGGGAAGGGCATCAAATAATTCATTGGCAACGAACAGCAGGGGTAAGCGGGGTAGGTCATCAAGATCTTGGCGCCAGTAAATAGTACAATTGTGACGGACAAGCTTGGCTTTTTGTTGCTCGATCAGCCGTTCGCTGGTTTCAATTAAATTAATTTGCGCACTGGCCAACATTTGAGGCGTGATTTTGGAGATGGTTCGTAGGATGTCGTCCATGAGTGTGCCGCGCCCTGGGCCCATTTCGCAAAGATTAAAATATTGCGGTTTTTCTAACTTCTGCCAAGCTTGAATGAGCCAGATTGCAATGATTTCGCCGAAGAGTTGGCTAATTTCTGGTGCCGTCGTAAAGTCACCTTCAACCCCGAAAGGTTCATTTATTTGGTAATATCCAAAGTCCCGGTCGCTGAGGCAGGACTGCATAAATTGATCTACACCAATGGCTCCACGCAATTTAATTTGTTTAGCAAGCTTTTCTTTTAGCGGTGTCATACTTGTTCGGCAATGGAAGAATTTGGGCGATATATAACGAGCGCTCGGCTGATGGCAAAGAGACCGAAAATCACCATCGGCAATGACAACGCCATACCATAGGTAAACCAGCTATGGTTGAAGATTGCAGTGAACCAGTCTGGATCCTCAGTCGGGACACGGAAGAATTCGCCGATAATTCGGCTTATGCCATAACCAAGGACGAATGCGCCGGAAATCATGCCTGGCCGCCGTAAAGCTTTAAATACAAAGATTAAAACCATTAAGAGGATAAAGAGAATTAATCCTTCCATCGCCGCTTCATAGAGTTGGCTTGGATGGCGCGGCAATAGATTGCCATTTACGTCGACACCGCCATTGGGAAATAGCACCGCCCACGGTACGTTGGATACATTCCCCCAAAGCTCTGAATTGATAAAATTACAGATGCGTACGATACCAAGACCAAACGGTGCACCAGCCGCAATCAAATCGAACATACTCCAAATACGGATGTTGTGCTTAAGGGCAAACAACACCATAGCAATGATTACACCAACAAAACCGCCATGGAATGCCATACCGCCGTCCCAAATCGCAACTATTTCCAGCGGGTGCGATGCATAATAAGCAGGATTCCACAACAGTACCTGGCCGAGCCGCCCACCAACAACCACGCCAATGGCCGCCCACACGACAAAATCATTGAGTTTTTCCGTTGATAATGGGGATTGAGCGTTGAACCATAAATACGGTTTTTTAAGCAGACGGCAGCCATACCACCAAGAAAATAAAATGCCGACAACGTAGCCGACGCCATACCAATGAATCTTGATCGGCCCCACTTCAACGATAACAGGATTGATGTTTGGGAACGCTAACGCGCTCTGGGCGAGCAAGTAATTCATCGGCAACTCTCGGATATTGTTGATATGTAAAATGAACGACCATTGGTAAATGGTCAAGGCTTGTCTTCACAATTGATGGCCAGTGTTCTATATAGTTCACAGAGAAATGTTTACGAGGAATAACCGATGACGAATGGTGTAAATCGTGTACTTGACGAACTCGCAAAGCTAATGACTGATACGGCTGGTGCCGCCCAAGGGGTGCGTAAAGAAGCTGAAAGTTTATTCCGCTCGCAAGCTGAAAAAGTTTTAGGCCGGCTTGATCTCGTCCAGCGTGATGATTTTGAAGCCGTTAAAGAAATGGCTGCGAAAGCCCTCGATCAAACAATAGCATTAAAAACACGTGTCGACACATTGGAAAACCAACTTCAAAAAAAATTTTCTAGCGAAAACGACCAATGAATCGGTGATAAAGAATTAATCCCCACTTTTTTCGGGTGTCACAAAAAACCTAAAAAAGTGTTATTGCAGAATCTCTTAGATCGGACTTTGACACTCGTCTTAGTCCTTTTTTTTGGGACTAATGATTTTTTTTTCAGCTTGGGACTAGCGTTCAGACTCGCGATCAATACACTGAAATTACTAAATGATTCGGTTTTGATCCATTTAGTCCGCTCCAGACATCTCCTAAACGGGGCTAGGGAGTCGAAGTGGCCCGTGTTTATGCGTTTATAGTTAGCTAGTTAGTGCGAGCACAACATCTGGCAATGTTGTGAGGATCAATTTTGCGATATGAGCAAGGAGTTGGGAATATAATGAGCCAGACGCAATGTAACAATAAACGTTTGTCACATCCCGTCGACTTTGTCGAACGTGTCGCCCACGGTCATAACTGGCTTTTTGAGCGCACAGCTGAAGACGAGATTTCGATTTGTGTAGATGGCAACCGGACAGAATATGAGGTGTCTTTTTCATGGTTAAGTGATCGCGACGCCCTACACATTGCCTGCGCGTTTCACACCGATGTTCCAGTAAAACAATTGGATGAAATGCACCGGCTTTTAACGCAAGTGAATGTGCAATTGGTGATGGGGCACTTTGACTATTGGCAGGACGCGAATGTGATTATGTACCGTCAAGCCTTGCAATTGGCCGATGGGCTACACCCTTCGGATGCTCAGGTCGAATTGCTATTGATGAACGCTTTAGAGGCGTGTGAAAGCCATTACCAAGCATTTTATATGGTCTGTCATGAATTGGCAAACGCACCAAAAGCGCTGCAATATTCGTTGTTTGAAACAGTTGGTAATGCCTGACTTTCACAACGACGCAAAACTGTTATCGCGCTTTTCTTTTGGATAAACTCTGCGTATTAAATTTTGAAAAAATGAGCGATTCTGCGCTATAGTTAGAAAAATTACAACGTAATTGAGTATACTTGTTGCGGGTCTAAATTTTTGTCGCCTGACCTTTAAACCTCGTTTCCGTCGGCTTCAGATTGCACAAAATGTGGGTGGTTTTAAGTTCTCGCTAACATCCTACACTAATTTCTGCAACTATCCCTCACCCAATCGTTAAGCTCATTTGAGCACCGCGGGTCATGGATATATATCGGCGGGACAGCTCTCAATCATGCTCAAAGTGGAATTTCAATCTCGGCGCGTAAACCGCCCATTGGGCTTTCGTGGAGCGTTATATCGCCGCCATGACTGCGCGCAATATCAAGGGCTATAGAAAGACCAAGTCCAGTGCCACTCTCATCTTGGTTTCGGGCTTCATCTAATCTGAAAAAAGGTTTAAAGACTTCATTACGCATTTCCACCGCGATCCCCGGGCCATCATCATCTATTATAACCCGAAGGTGCTCGCTGTCTCTTTCGATTATAACATTAACGTTTTTTGCATAACGAAAACCGTTCGACACCAAGTTTGATAGCAAACGCTTAAAAGCGCGCGGTTTAACCGAAACGGTCGGGTAGCCCGAAATCGTAAACTTAAAACCACGATTAAGAAGTTTCGCATCGGCTGCAAATTTAATCATAAGCTTATTGAGATTAAGGTCACCAATATTTTCACTACCTTCGCCGCGGGCGAAAGCAAGGTAGCCTTCCAGCATATTTTGCATATCAACGATATCTTGATTTAACGGTTCAATATCTAAATTTCTATCTGCTAAAGCCAATTGAAGTTTAAATCGCGTTAATATCGTTCGCAGATCATGGCTAACACCTGAAAGCATTGTCGTGCGCTGATCGATTTGGCGCTCAATACGTTGACGCATTCTCAAAAAAGCAATACCAGCGCGCCTTACTTCGTCGGCACCGCGCGGCGAAAAACCTTCAGGCAGCGGGCGCCCGCGCCCAAACCGCTCTGCGGCTTGAGCCAGTTGTTGAATTGGCTTGATTTGGTTGCGCAAGAAAAAAATCGCGATAATTAACAATACCAGCGCGGTACCGACCATCCAGCCCAAAAATATACTAGTATTCGATGCATAGGCTTGAGAGCGCATGGCAAATACGCGTAAAACGTTATGGTCGAGCCGAATGCGTATTTCTATGAGGTCAGAATCACCAACGGTGTCGATCCAAAAAGGACGATTGATTTGGCGCGTGATCTCTTCGCTCAAAAAATAATCAAGAATGGCGAAAAATGGTTTCGGCCCCGGTGGCGGCAACGGGTCTGGTGGTAAAATGGAAATATTGAGGCCCATATCTTTCTGAGCAATGCGAATAATATTTTCGTAATTGTTGTCTTGTGGGTAAGTTTCTATAACATCTATAATTGCTGAAATATCATGAACGACGGCAGTCGATAAGCGCTCTGTAACCATCTGCCAATGCCGCTCCATAAACACATAGGCGATCACAGATTGTAAGAGAACCATAGGCGCAATAATAATGATAAGTGATCGTGTGTAGAGGCTTTTTGGCATGAACCTGGAAAACCAACGCACAAATTTCATTATTGGACGCGTCAAACTAACATCCTATTCTATCGAAAGCTTATAACCGATACCCCGTACGGTTTGCAGCCACACTGGATTAGCTGGGTCGATTTCGATCTTGCGGCGCAGTCGGTTGATTTGGACGTCAATTGTACGTTCGCCGACATCCGCGTCATTTTCCGAAAGCTTCTGTCTTGCAATTGTTTCACCAGCGTGTTCCGCAAAAATTTTCATAATTTCATGCTCTCTAACGGTCAGGCGGATAATTTCACCTGCTCGCTTTAATTCGTGACGCAAAATAGAGTAGCTATATGGCCCAAAAACGACTTGCTCTACTTTCGGTGAGTTAGGCCGACTACCCCGGCGTAAAATAGCATTGACTCTCAGCAGAAGTTCGCGAGGATCAAACGGTTTGGGAAGATAGTCGTCTGCACCCGCTTCGAGCCCGTCGATCCGGCTTTCAGTCTCAGAGAGGGCGGTTAACATGAGTATCGGAACGGTTTTTTGTTCCCGCAAAGATCGCGTTAATGATAAGCCACTTTCTCCGGGCATCATTACATCGACAATTAACAAATCAAAGTCGAGCCCAGCTAGTTTTTTGCGCGCATCTTGGGCATTGGCAGCCTCACTCACCCGAAAACTGTTTTGCTGCAAGAACTGAGAGAGCAGATTGCGAATTCGGGTATCGTCATCTATGACGAGGATATGCGGCGCGTTATCTAAAGGTTCGTTTGAAGTCATTATTCCACCCAGAAAAACAAGTCCAGCTTAAATATAAACACGGTTAGTCTGCTTCAGTTAAATAAATCGGCTCTAAAAATTTCAATGGATAGAGGTCTAATCGAAATTCGTAACCTGCTATGAACACCTCCTATATATATTTCAATAGAAATTTTTTAAACTCATTTGGTAACTCGTTGAGCGGTTTTTTTGTAGCTACTAGCCGCGCGATAGTTAAAGTGCTAAATTCAATCTATAGCGGCGAACCGTGTTTGAGGTGGCTTTTGTTCTTTGTGGAGGCTCAGGCTGAACCACGCTTTATCTAATAGCGAATATTTGTCTTTATCAAATTTTTGTCGTTATAGAGAATAGCCTAAACAAGACTATGTGAAATGGTCAGTACCTGATACATGAATAATTCGTGGTTGCTTGCGAAACACGGATGTAAAGTATACATGAAAAAGACACCGTTTATGAAGAGTATAATATGCTAAAATATCATATAGTACCGGTAACCCAGTTCGAACAAAATTGTACGATTTTGGTCGATACCATTAGTGAAAAAGCCGTCGTAGTAGATCCCGGCGGCGATTTAGAAAAAATTTTGGCAGCTTTAAAGGGTTTGGCCGCACGCGTTGAAGCCATTTGGCTGACGCATGGTCATTTCGACCATGCGGGCGCGGCGATGGCAGCAAAAGGGGCGCTGGATGTACCAATTTTTGGCCCACATCGAGCGGATAAACTCTTACTCGACGAACTTGCCGTTGACGCTCTAAATTTTGGTTCGAATGAGGGGATCGAAAATTGTCAGCCAGATTTTTGGTTAAATGAGGGTGACACATTGACGGTCGGTAATTTAACATTCACGACCCTTCATTTACCTGGCCATACACCTGGACACGTTGCATTTTATAATCGAGAAGAGCAATTGGCGTGCGTTGGTGATGTACTGTTTAAAGGATCAATCGGCAGAACAGACTTTCCCGGAGCGTCGTATGATGAACTTATGAATTCAATTCGAAGTAAATTATTAAAGTTACCTGATGAAACCACGTTCATTTGCGGCCATGGGCCAATAAGTACGATCGGCAAAGAACGTAAGACTAATCCATTTTTAAGAGAGTTACGCCAATGATGGGTTTAGGGCCGCGGCTGATGCCTCGTGTGATAGGTCAAGGTACCGCGTCTATCGCCGTTTTCCTTCAGCTTCATCTCTGAAAGTTTATGAGAGGTTGAGCAAAAATCAACTAAGCAGGGTTCCTTTCTTAGGCAAAAGGCTGGATCTTGTGTAAGCAAACGCCGTTCGTATAGCTTAAGACAGCACAATAGCCCGCTATCACATTTTAAATGCGACAAGCCCATTTAAAACTAGAAACTCATTGGCAGGTTGAGGCCGGATGGCGAAGCCCGGCACCCGGTCTTAATCACTGATTACTGAAATGTTTACCGCTTTTGGGCCCTTGCCACGCCGATCAGGCTCAGTATCGAAAGAAACTTTTTGTGCGTCTTTAAGACCGGGCAACCCAGATTCTTGAACAGCGGATATGTGAACAAAAATGTCAGCGCTGCCATCATCAGGCTTAATAAAACCAAAGCCTTTATCATTGTTGAAAAATTTCACTTCACCAGTCTGAGACATAGAATAATTCCTAATAGTATTGCCTGCAAAACACAAAGCATATCATTACATTTACCTCACGCACCGTACGCAAGGCCTAACGCGCAGGCAATCTAGAAAGTTGGTAAACGTCTTTATTTGAAGCCATCAACCCAATTTATCGCCAGAATGCGGCTTTCTTTACAGTCTTCCAATGTTCGTAAAATGCCCGAACGGTGATAGATTGCGTTATAAAAAAGTATTTAGCAAGTATTTTCTTCGACTATCCTTTGCAATCGGCAGCAGATAAGGTTCAGGCTGACTTCAACTTAGACTTTGCAAAGAGTTTCACCGTTAAGCTGACA
>Ga0308161_1001207_pt1 | contig 32626 bp, 37 predicted proteins | sample PhyFR2_FD_201034 | JGI IMG/M metagenome (GOLD analysis project Ga0308161, IMG submission 201034) | Phyllosphere microbial communities from UC Gill Tract Community Farm, Albany, California, United States - DLSLF.R2 | ecosystem: Host-associated > Plants > Phyllosphere > Unclassified | place: USA...
GAGAGAGAGGCTATCGTGACCCTTCGCACCTATCAGAACCATACGCCAACCCTGGGCGCCGGGGCTTTTGTCGATATTTCGGCGGTGGTGATCGGCGATGTCGAAATCGGCACCGACAGCTCGGTTTGGCCGCTGACCGTGATTCGCGGCGACATGCACCGCATCCGCATCGGTGCGCGCACCAGCGTGCAGGATGGCTGCGTGCTGCACATTACCCACGCCGGCCCCTTCAATCCTGATGGTTTCCCGCTGCTGATCGGCGACGACGTGACCATCGCTCACAAAGTCATGCTGCATGGCTGCACCGTAGGCAATCGCATCTTGATCGGCATGGGCAGCATCGTGATGGACGGCGCCGTGGTGGAAGACGACGTGATCATCGGCGCCGGCAGCCTGGTGCCGCCGGGCAAGAAACTCGACAGCGGCTTTTTGTATGTGGGCAGCCCGGTTAAACAAATCCGGGCGCTGACGGACAAGGAGCGCGCCTTTTTCACCTACAGCGCCGCGAACTACGTGAAGCTCAAAGACTTGCACCTGGCTGAAGGATTTGACCAATGAGCCTGCCTTACCAAACCGTGTTGTTCGACCTGGACGGCACCCTCACCGATCCACGCGAGGGCATCACCCGCTCGATCCAGTATGCCCTCGGCAAACTGGGCATCGACGAGCCGGACCTGAGCAAACTCGAACACTTCATCGGCCCGCCGTTGCTGCAAGCGTTCATGCAGTTCTACGACTTCGATGAAGCCAAGGCCTGGGAGGCGGTGAATTTTTACCGCGAGCGATTCAAGGTCACGGGGCTGTATGAAAACCGCGTGTTCGACGGGGTGACGCCGCTGCTGGAAGACTTGAGAAGCCAGGGCCGCCAGCTGTATGTAGCCACCTCCAAGCCGTGGGAATTTGCCCGTGAAATCGCCCGACATTTCGACTTTGCCAAGCACTTCAAGGTGATCTACGGCAGCGAATTGGACGGGACGCGGACCAACAAGGTCGAACTGATCGCGCATCTGATGCGCGAGGAAGGCCTGGACCCGACCACGACCTTGATGATTGGTGATCGCAAGCACGACCTGATCGGAGCGCGTAGCAATGGGCTGGATTCGGCGGCCGTGGGTTATGGGTTTGGCAGCTTTGAAGAGTTGAATGCCGAGGCACCGACCTGGCACTTTGAAACCTTGGCAGAGATGCATCAGGCGTTTTTGCAGCAGCCTTGAGGCCGCCATCGGGGGCAAGCCCTCCCACATGTTGAACAAATGTGGGAGGGGGCTTGCCCCCGATGAGTCCCTACTGATGAACAGCCTCCAACTGCCTCAACGCCGCCTTGCGCTGCGCCACCGGCAATCCGCCCAACTTCTCCACCGCTGCATAGAACTTCACCCAATCCCCGCCTTCCCGTGCAAACAACGCCGCAAACGCCGGCACCCACTGGTCATACAGCCCGAACGGCAGTAGCCGCGCATTGTTCATCGGCAGGTTGATCCAGGCGTCATAACGCTTGTCGCCACCCCACTGGCTGTCGCGCATCTGCCGGTACTCGCGGCGCAAGTACTCGAATTCAGCTGCCTTGCCCCGGCGCATCGACTCGGCAGACAGCGGCTGCGCGTAGAGTTTTTCCAGGCGTTTGCGAGTGTCGAGGATCAGTTGGATAAACTGGTCACGCTGCTTCAACGTCAAATTGCTCAGAGGCCCCAAACCACGGGCGGCGCGCCATTGTCGGGTACCTTCCTGCTCGACAAAGTTGGCAAATGATTCGTTGAACTCGGTGTCGTCCTTCACATAAAAACGCTGGTGCGCGAGTTCGTGAAAAATCAGCGTGGCCAGGCGTTCATCACCCCAGTTCATCATCGAACTGATGATCGGGTCATTGAACCAACCCAGCGTTGAATAGGCTTCCACCCCGCCAATCGACACATCCAGCCCTTGCTGACGCAACAACGCCGCCTCACCCCGCGCTGCACCTTGGCTGTAATAACCGCGATAGGCCACGCAACCGGCGATGGGGAAGCAGTGATTTTCAGGAGACAGGGAAAATTCCTGCGTGGCGAAGACATTCCAGACGACATAAGGCCGGCCAATATCGGCGTACAGCCGGTAACTCTGGTTGTCAGGCAGGTGCAGATGTTCGCTGGCGAAGGTGCGCGCTTTTTGGGATTGGGCGAGATGGTCACGCAGTTGCTGCGGGCGGGATGGGTCAGCGACGACGTCTGAAACTGGCTCCCGAGCCTGCAACAGCTGCCACTGGCCACCCGCCAATTGGCTGTAGTAGCTGACACTGGAGCAGCCACTGAGCAGCAAAACCATCAACCCTGGAAGAAAACGCCTGACCATACCTGACTGCTCTTGGGTGATGGGTTCGTGTTTATACTGACCGAGATACCCGTCCTGACACCGAGTGCCTGTCATGCGTCAGCTCTTGCTTTGCGTCGCCGCCGTGTTCATCAGCGCCTGTACGTCAACCCCGGTGCCTCCCGCCGATCCGCAACAAGCATGGGTTGATTTTGCCACGCCAACGCCGGGCGCCAAGCTGGTGATGGCGCAGCGCCTGGACGGCAAGAACCTTACCGATGGGCGCTACTTCCAAGTCCCGCCTGGCGGCCACGAGTTGATGGTACGTTTTGATTTTGAAGTGCCTACCGGCGGCAATTTGAGCAGTTTTGGCCAAACGACCGAGCGAACCTGCTTCATTACCCTGCAGTACGACCATTTCGAGGCGGGTCAACGCTATCGCCTGGAAGGGCGCTCGTTGGGCTACACGCCGAATATCCGCCTGTATAACGCCACCCGCCAATTACTGGCTGAAGAGCGCAGCGTGAACTGCCTCTGATCAGTCGTTGTTTTTTTGGTAGACGATCGCCTTGGTGCCGTTCTCACATCTGCCGACGACCATGGCTACGTCGTGCTTATCCGCTTCTTCCTTGCTGACGATCTCCAGAGTGTAGGACGGCACCGCGTTAGCCTGGATCTTGACCTCGATCTCTTTCCTGAGCTCTTCACAATCTTTCGGCGCGGCCACGGCCGAAGTGGCCAACACACCGCAGATGATCGCCAAGGCAAAACGTTTCATATGTGAAGCTCCCTGAATGCACTGCGCACGGGTGTGCGCCTAGGCTGCATATGGCTATTCGACCACAGTTTGGAAACACGAGTTCTGATTTAACGCAGAACTGAATGTGGAAGGGGGCTTGCTCCCGATATCGGTGGATCAGTCGACATTTAGATGACTGAAAGACCGCTATCGGGGGCAAGCCCCCTCCCACAGTGGGCCTACGCGGTCAGTTGACCAGCGTGGCGTCCAGGCTGATTGTTGCATTCAACACTTTGGACACCGGGCAGCCTTCCTTCGCCTTCTTGCTCAGCTCATCGAACTGCGCCTGGCTCGCGCCTGGGATTTTCGCCTTCAGGATCAGGTGCACCGCGGTAATAGCAAAACCGCCATCGACCTGGTCCAGCGTCACTTCGGCCTGGGTGTCGATGCTGTCAGCCTTAAGCCCCGCATCGCCCAGAATCATGGAAAACGCCATGGAGAAACAGCCGGCATGCGCGGCACCGATCAGTTCCTCCGGGTTAGTACCCTTGCCGCCTTCAAAACGTGCCTTGAAGCCGTAGGGCGCTTCGCGCAACACGCCGGTTTCCGTAGAGATGGACCCCAGGCCCGTCTTCAGGTCACCTTCCCAATGCGCGGATGCTTTTTTAACGATACTCATAGCGGTCTCCTCGAACGGTGGTTTTGCGTCAGTAAGGGTTCTGAGGATAGACAGCTTGGCAAAGTTCATCTTCTTGTCGGAGAAACCTAGCAATCTAGTAGGAAATTTCTACTCAGCTATTGAATCTCGGGTATATGCCCTCATTGCATAGAGCATGCACATGAAGCGGCAGGTTTTGGATCGTCTAAAAAGCCTGCGCCCCTATTGGAGAAGCAGGCTTATGAAATCGCTGTCCGACGTGAAGTTCTCGACCCTCGACCTGGTGCCCGTGCGGGCCAATGGCAGTGTGGCGCAGTCTCTGCGCAATTCCCTGGACCTGGCCCAGCATGTGGAAAAGTTTGGCTACAACCGTTTCTGGGTGGCTGAACACCACAATATGGACGGCATCGCCAGCTCGGCCACCTCGGTGTTGCTGGGTTACCTGGCGGGCGGTACGTCGACCATCCGCGTCGGTTCCGGTGGTGTGATGCTGCCCAACCACGCGCCGCTGGTGATCGCTGAACAGTTCGGCACCTTGGAAAGCCTCTACCCCGGCCGTATCGATCTGGGCCTGGGCCGTGCGCCGGGTTCCGATCAAATGACCGCACGCGCTCTGCGCAGAGAACGCTCCGGCAGCGCCGATGAGTTCCCTGAAGATGTTGCCGAGCTGATGGCGTACCTGGGCCCGCGTACACCCGACCAACGCATCATCGCCGTACCCGGCACCGGCACCAACGTACCGGTCTGGTTGCTCGGTTCCAGCCTGTTCAGCGCACAACTGGCAGGCGAGCGCGGTTTGCCCTACGCCTTCGCCTCCCATTTCGCACCACGCCTGATGCACGAAGCGATTCGCGTGTACCGCAATCACTTCAAGCCTTCCGCTGTGCTGGATAAGCCCTATGTGATGCTCGGCATTCCGCTGGTGGCGGCCGATACCGACGAGCAGGCCGATTATCTGGCCACTTCGGTGTACCAACGCATCCTCGCGTTGATGCGTGGGCAAAGCCTGGTGCAGCGCCCGCCGGTCGATACCATGGACGGCCTGTGGCTGCCCCATGAGAAAGATGCGGTGGGAAGCTTCCTCGGCCTGGCAATGGTCGGCAGCCCGGCGAAGATCCGCGCCAAACTGGAGGTATTGATCGAGCAGACCGGCGCCGACGAGCTGATCTTCACCAGCGACCTGTATGAACATGCCGACCGGATTCATTCCTACGAGCTGCTGGCGCAGGTGATGAAGGGCTAAAACCCAGGCGAAAAAAAACCGACGCAACTGCGTCGGTTTTTTATGTCTGAAACACAGGATCAACCGCGCTTGTAGACGATTTCCTTGGTGCCGCCTTCACAGCTACCGACCACTTTTGCGTCGGTCGAGGCGCCTTTATCCACCACTTCCAGCGAATACCCCGAAGCGCCCTTGGCGTCGATTTTCGCTGCAATTTCGCTTTTCAGCTCGTCACAAGGCTTGCCCGCCGCCAGGGCCGTGCCGGCCATGCTCAACAAACCTACCGCTAACAGGAACTTCTTCATCCGTTACTTTCCTTGCGCTGATCAAAAAGAACGTGCCGACGCTTGTGGCGTCGGCACCCATTGGTTGTAGCGCAGGTTATGGCAATCGGCCAGCCGGCAAAGTTCAACTCGCCCGATCAACTACTGGCAATTCGGAACCCCACCTTGAGGGTGACCTGATAGTGGGCGACCTTGCCGTTTTCGATATGCCCGCGGGTTTCAGTCACCTCAAACCACTCCAGGTGCTTGATGCTCTTGTTGGCTTCAGCAATGGCATTGTTGATGGCGTCTTCGATGCTCGTGGTCGACGAGCCAACCAGTTCGACTTTCTTGTAGGTGTGGTGATCACTCATGGCAGTTCTCCTAAGGGTCGTTAAGCAAGCGTAGCAGTCAATGTTCGTACTGCTTCTGGCGGTCATTCCTACTCGAAAGTTCAGATTTACTGCACTTTCTGAAACCGCTGGAGTCGGTATCTACACACGCCACTCAATCACTTCAGGAGAGTCCACATGGCCAACACTTCTTTACGCAAAGCGTCGCTGGAAAGCATGGAAGCCGAGATTTCGAGCCTGCTCAAGTCCCTTGAAAGCCTCAAGGACGATGCGTCCGATGAGTCGCGCAAAACCTTGAAGGCCCTGAAAAGCAACGCCGAGAATGCCCTCAAGCATTCCCGCCACCTGATCAGCGACGCCTATGAAGAAAGCAAAGTCAAAATCCGCGAAACCGGTGTCGCTACCCGGGATTACGCTCAAGAGCATCCATGGACTACAGCCGGTGTGGCTGTCGGTGCCTTGGGCCTGCTCGCCGCTTATCTGCTGTGCAAGCGTGGTGACTAACTAACCGGCTGGCGCGAAAGCTCAGCCTTGAGCCACTGCGCCAGTTGCCCGGCGCGCCCGTCTGCGGCGCGTTTGGGCAGCCACAATGCCAGGTGCGCCGGGGTTTCACTGAAACCCCACGGCGCCACCAGCCGGCCTGCACGCAAGTCCTCGGCCACCAACGGTTGCGGCGCGATCGCCACACCCAGCCCGGCCACTGCCGCTTCCAGCAAATAATACAAATGCTCAAAACCCTGGCCGTGTTTCAACGCGCCGGGCTCGATGCCGTGTTGCTGCGCCCAACTGGGCCAGGCTTGGGGGCGCGACGTAGTGTGCAGCAGCGCTTCGCCACATAAAGACGAGGCGGGCGCCTGGCGCAGGCGTTCGTAGCCGTTGAAGCGCGGGCTCATCACCGGGCCGATGCGCTCACTGGCCAACTCATACACCTGCATGTCCGCCGGCCACGGTGGCTCGGCGAATACCAGCAGGGCATCAAGGCCGGGGCGCCGAGGATCAAGGTCGCCGTCACCTGCTGACAGGTGCAGGCGCAAGTCCGGCAAATCTGCGTTCAAGCGCCCCAAGCGCGGGATCAGCCAACGCGCCAGCAAACTTCCCGAGCAGCCGAGCACAAACGGCGCGTCGGCGCTGGCCTGGGTCAGTTCGGCGCATACATCCCTCAACCGCTCGAATGCCTCGAAGCTGGCATCCCGTAGCCGAACGCCGGAATCTGTGAGTTTAAGGCCGCGTCCATCCTTGAGGAACAGGCTGACCCCCAAGTGTTCCTCAAGCACCTTCAACTGTCGGCTGACTGCTCCGTGGGTCACGTGCAACTGCTCAGCCGCCTGGCTGACACTGTTGAACCGTGCGGTGGCTTCAAACGCACGCAGGGCATTAAGGGGCGGAAGGTCTCGGCTCATATGTGAGTTTTCCTGACAGGTTGCGGCGATCTTATCGGTTTTCAGTCGGGAGCGTCAGGGGTAGAGTGGCCCTCATTGTTAGTTACACACCTTCTTTCCTGGAGCGTCCCATGACTCAGTCCCAGACCGATCTACGCAACGGCCCTGACGCCAACGGCCTGTTTGGCGCATTCGGCGGCCGCTACGTTGCCGAAACCCTGATGCCGTTGATCCTCGACCTGGCCCGCGAATACGAAGCGGCCAAGATCGATCCGGCATTCAACGAGGAATTGGCCTACTTCCAGCGCGACTACGTGGGCCGTCCAAGCCCGCTGTACTTCGCTGAGCGCCTGACTGAGTTCTGCGGCGGCGCCAAGATCTACCTCAAGCGCGAAGAGCTCAACCACACCGGCGCGCACAAGATCAACAACTGCATCGGCCAGATCCTGCTGGCGCGGCGCATGGGCAAAAAACGCATCATTGCCGAGACCGGCGCCGGCATGCACGGTGTGGCCACCGCCACCGTCGCCGCACGTTTCGGCCTGCAATGCGTGATCTACATGGGCACCACCGACATCGAGCGCCAGCAGGCCAACGTGTTCCGCATGAAGCTGCTGGGCGCCGAAGTGATCCCGGTGGTAGCCGGCACCGGCACCCTCAAGGACGCGATGAACGAGGCCCTGCGTGATTGGGTGACCAACGTCGACGACACCTTCTACCTGATCGGCACCGTGGCCGGCCCACACCCGTACCCGGCGATGGTCCGCGACTTCCAAGCCGTGATCGGCAAGGAAACCCGCACCCAGCTGCAAGCCCAGGAAGGTCGCCTGCCGGACAGCCTGGTGGCGTGCATCGGCGGTGGTTCCAACGCCATGGGCCTGTTCCACCCGTTCCTGGATGACACCAACGTCGAGATCATCGGCGTGGAAGCCGCCGGCCACGGCATCGAAACCGGCAAGCACGCGGCCAGCCTTAACGGTGGCGTACCGGGTGTACTGCACGGTAACCGTACCTTCCTGCTGCAGGACGACGACGGCCAGATCATCGACGCCCACTCGATTTCCGCCGGCCTGGATTACCCTGGCATCGGCCCGGAACACGCCTGGTTGCACGACATAGGCCGCGTCCAGTACACCTCGGTGACGGACGACGAAGCCCTGGATGCCTTCCACAAGTGCTGCCGCCTGGAAGGGATTATTCCTGCCCTGGAAAGCGCCCACGCCCTGGCCGAAGTGTTCAAACGCGCACCGACCCTGCCGAAGGATCACCTGATGGTGGTCAACCTGTCCGGCCGTGGCGACAAAGACATGCAGACCGTGATGCACCATATGGAACAGTCCTCCAAGCAGGAGAAACACTGATGAGCCGCCTGCAAACGCGCTTTGACCAACTCAAAGAACAAAATCGCGCCGCCCTGGTGACCTTCGTCACCGCCGGCGACCCTGGCTATGACACGTCCCTGGCAATCCTCAAGGGCCTGCCGGCCGCCGGCGCCGATGTGATTGAGCTGGGCATGCCCTTCACCGATCCGATGGCCGACGGCCCAGCCATCCAGTTGGCCAACATCCGGGCGCTGGAAGCCAAGCAGAACCTGCTGAAAACCCTGCAGATGGTTCGCGAGTTCCGCAAAGACAACAACGACACCCCGCTGGTGTTGATGGGCTACTTCAACCCGATCCACAAATACGGCGTGCCCAAGTTCATCGCCGACGCCAAAGAAGCCGGTGTCGACGGCCTGATCGTGGTCGACATGCCCCCTGAACATAACGGCGAGCTGTGCGACCCGGCCCAGGCGGCAGGTATCGACTTTATCCGCCTGACCACGCCGACCACCGACGACGTGCGCCTGCCGACCGTCCTCAGTGGCAGCTCCGGTTTTGTGTACTACGTCTCGGTGGCCGGTGTGACCGGTGCCGGTGCCGCCACCCTGGAGCACGTCGAAGAAGCCGTGGCCCGCCTGCGCCGCCATACCGACCTGCCGATCAGCATCGGTTTTGGTATCCGCACCCCGGAACAAGCCGCGGCTATCGCTCGCCTGGCGGACGGTGTGGTGGTGGGGTCGGCGTTGATCGATCACATCGCCAATGCCAGCAACGACCAGCAAGCCATCGACGGGGTGTTGAGCCATTGCGCGGCGCTGTCGGAAGGTGTGCGTAACGCCCGTAAGTAAGCGCCATGTAGCCAGAGGTAAAGTTCCTGATACAGAGGAATCAACTCGCCGCTTCACGGCCTAAACAGCAAGACCAAGGGATTTCGAACCGCGTTCGACGTCCCTTTTTTGTTTGTGTGCCCTGAGGAATACCCGATGAAGATGCCCAAATCCGTGATTGCAGGTCTTGGCGTGCTGGTGCTTGGCGCCAGCGCCCTGGTGCAAGCCGCGCCGCCTGACCAGCGAGGTGATGACCCTCGCGGCCCGCAAGGCCAGCACGAGCAACGGGGCGACGACCATCGCGGCCCACAGGCCAACCGTCGCGGCGGCCCACCCCAGGACTTCGGCCCGGTGCGCCAGATCATCCACGACAACCATGGCCAGTTCTCCCGTGGCGCACCGCCGCCGCCGAATGTGCGCCTGGTTCGCGGCGAGCCACTGCCACGCGGCTATTACGGCGAACGCCTGGACAACCGCGCCCTGGCCCGCCTGCCGGTGTACCAGGGTTACGAATGGCGCCGCTCGGGGCCGGATGTGGTGTTGATTGCCGTGGGTACAGGCATCGTCTACGAGATTCTGGACGGTGTGCTGAACTGACCGCATAACCTCTCGAATGTCCGCTAGGCTTGAGGGGTGAGCGTTTTGCTCCCCCCTTAACGCACTTCATGCCTATTGCCGTCTAACCACCTCGCAAGCCCCGCATTCCTTGCCCACCGGTCGTTAAGTTAGCCGCATCAGAAGTCATCTTCGGCTCTTAGGAGTACATCATGGCATTTGATCTCATCACCGCTTCGGACCGCCGTCATCCAACCCTGCAGAAAGGCTTCAACCTGCGCTGGCCACTGGGCAACGTCCAAGGCCAATCGTCACCCATTGGCTGGTGCTGGAATGGGACTGGACGCTGCTGACCAAGCCGGCACTCGACAACCTGTTGGCCGCCTACCAGCTGTGGTTTGCCAACAATCAGAGCAACCCGGATACCTTGGGGCTGGCGACCAAGCTGGAGATGCGTCATCAGCACACCGGCAACCTGACGCTGGGTATTCACTACGTGGACAAGGATGGCGAACTCAACGACCAGGCACCCTTCGACGATTTCGTCACCCGGATGCTCGCCGCCATTGCACTACCCGCCACCGAATCTCTGGTTCCGTTTCACGTGATCCATTTGCCGCGAGGCAGCGCTGGCGGGCGCACCATCAACACCTTACCCGCTGCCCGGGACGCCGCTCAACGCCTGGATTGGCTACCGTGCCAGCAAACCTTGAATGGTTCAGGCGATAACCAGCGCGGGCGGTATAAGTCGGCGTACCAGAAGGGTGTTTTCACGCCCCAGGTACTGCAGGCCATCTGGGATACGTTAACCCTGGATGACCCCGATAACGACCTGACCCAGAGTCTGATCCAGATCCAATCCTTTGGAGGTCGCATCAACGAGCCCGCTCCTGGAGTACGTCGAGAATCGTCGGCGGCGCAGCGCTCCTCTTATTTGAAGTGGCAGCCGCAATGTTATTGGCGCGATGCCAGCACCGCCTCGGACCAGGCTCACGCACGTTGGATCCAGGGGCTTTATTTCAGCGCCTTTGCCAATGCCGGCGGCGTGCCGATCAACAGCGAGTTCGAGGGTTGCTACATCAATTACCCAGACCTGGACATGACGCACCTTGGTGGCAACCCCGCCAATGCCAAGAACCCCAATTGGTACAGCGTCTTCTTCCCTGATCTGATCATCGAAAGCCGTCTGCGGCGTACCAAACGGCGCTGGGACCCGTTGAATGTGTTCCGCAACGAGATGTCGGTGCCGTAATCCAAAAAAGAAGGGCGACCCTGCGGTCGCCCGGTTTTTTACAATTGGATCCGTTCCACCTTGCCCACCAGCAGGATGTAGGACAACGCCCCAAGCAACGCCAGCACCGCAATATAGGTAATCGCCGGCGCAAACGAATCGCCACTGGCCAGAAAGCCAATCACGATCGGCGTGGCAATTGCCGCCAGGTTGCCGATGAAGTTGAACACGCCGCCGGTCAGGCCCAGCAAACGTGCCGGCGCGAGGGTCGACACCAGCGACCAGGTGATCGACGCCAGGCCGTTACCAAAGAACGCCACCGCCAGGAACGCGATCACCCATGCGGTCGAGTCCACGTAGTTGGCGCCGATGATCGCCGTGGAAATCAACAACCCGCCAATGATCGGCAATTTGCGCGCAAAGCCTACCGACGCTCCCCGGCGAATCAGCCAGTCGGAAAAGATCCCCGAGCACAGCACGCCCACGAACGCAGCCAGGAACGGCAGCGACGCCAGCAGGCCGGACTTGATGAAGTCCATGCCGCGATATTTCACCAGATAGGTTGGGAACCAGGTCAGGAAGAACCACAGGGTGGAGTTGAGGCAGAACTGCCCCAGGTAGATACCCCAGAGTTTGCGCTTGCTCAGCACAATGCCCAGGTCGACCCAGCTGAACGGCGCCTTGACGGTTTGCGCCTGCATATCCACCAGGCCGCCCCCGTCGCGGATCAGTTGGATTTCAGCCTCGTTGGCGCCTTTGAAGTCCTTTGGCTCGCGGTACACCGCATACCAGATCGCCGCCCACAAAATACCCACGCCACCGGTGACGACAAACACCATGTGCCAGCCGTAATAGTGTTGCAGCCAGGCCAGTACGGGCGTGAGGAACGCCAGCCCGACAAACTGCCCGGAGGTGTAGAAACCGATCGCCGTAGCGCGCTCGCGCTCAGGGAACCAGGTGGTGACCACGCGGCTGTTGATCGGGTAGGCCGGGGCTTCCAGCGCACCCACGGCCATGCGCAATACAAACAGCGCAATGAAACTGGCGGCGAAACCGAGCATCACGGTCGCGATGGACCACAACAGCAAGGCAGCGGTGTAGAGGATGCGCGGCGGCACGCGGTCCACCAGCCAGCCGCCGGGGATCTGCATGGCCGCGTAGGTCCAGCCGAACGCGGAGAAAATCAGGCCGACGTGCACCGGGTCGATCCCCAATTCACTGGTCAGCGCCGGCGCGGCAATCGACAGGTTGCTGCGATCGAGGTAGTTGATAACCACGGTGATAAACAGCAACACCATGATGAAGTAGCGCTTTCGGGTAGGCGTGACTAAAGACGCCTGTCCGGTGAGGGATTCAGGATGCATGGGGGTTGCCTCTTCTTATGTTTGTTGAGGACTGAAACTGAACCGACTGAAAAAACCGGATCAAGTGTAGGAGGGGGCCAGCCCCCTCCTACATCCATGACCGTGCTCTTTCAGGCAGAAATCACCACTCGGCAAAGCTGCCGTCGGCATGGCGCCAGATCGGGTTGCGCCAGCGGTGGCCGATAGCCGCGCGTTCGATCACGTATTCCTCGTTGATCTCAATGCCCAGGCCCGGCCCGTTCGGGATCTTCACGAAGCCCTTGTCGTAGTCGAACACCCCTGGATCACGCACGTAGTCGAGCAAGTCGTTGCTCTCGTTGTAGTGAATGCCCAGGCTTTGCTCCTGGATAAACGCGTTGTAGCAGACCGCGTCCAGTTGCAGGCAGGCTGCCAGGGCAATCGGGCCCAGCGGGCAGTGCAGGGCAAGGGCCACGTCGTAGGCTTCGGCCATGTTGGCGATCTTGCGGGTTTCGGTGATGCCGCCGGCGTGGGAAGCATCCGGCTGGATGATGTCGACGTAGCCTTCGCTGAGCACGCGTTTGAAGTCCCAACGCGAGAACAGGCGCTCGCCCAGGGCAATCGGGGTGCTGGTCAGCGGCGCGAGTTCCTTGAGCGCTTCGTAGTTTTCGCTGAGCACCGGTTCTTCGATAAACATCAGTTTGTACGGGTCCAGTTCTTTCATCAGGACCTTGGCCATGGGCTTGTGCACCCGGCCATGGAAGTCGACGCCGATGCCCACGTTGGGGCCGACCGCATCACGCACAGCCGCCACGTTGGCCAGGGCCAGGTCGACTTTTTCGAAGCTGTCGACGAACTGCAATTCTTCGGTGCCGTTCATTTTCACGGCGGTAAAACCGCGCGCCACGGCCTCTTTGGCAGCGCGAGCGGTGTCGGCCGGACGGTCGCCGCCGATCCACGAGTACACGCGGATCTTGTCACGCACCTGGCCACCCAGGAGGTCGCTGACCGACACACCGAGGGCCTTGCCCTTGATGTCCCACAGCGCCTGGTCGATACCGGCGAGGGCGCTCATGTGCACGGCGCCGCCACGGTAGAAGCCGCCGCGATAGAGCACGGTCCAGATGTCTTCGATATTGCGTGGGTCTTTGCCGATCAGGTAGTCGGACAGTTCTTCAACGGCAGCCGCCACGGTGTGCGCGCGGCCTTCGACCACGGGCTCACCCCAGCCGGTCACGCCCTGGTCGGTCTCGACCTTGAGGAAGCACCAGCGCGGCGGGACGATATAGGTCGTCAGTTTGGTGATTTTCATCTGTTATCTCTCTTATAGATGCAGCGCCAGGGGCGCGGAACTTGATATCAGCTCAGGGCTTTCCAGGCGGCGACATAAGCCTGGGCACGGCTCGCTACCTGATCCACTGTCATACCCGGTTTGAACAACCCGGAACCCAGCCCGAACCCCTTGGCGCCGGCGTCGGTAAACACCTGCATGTTGTCCGGGGTAATGCCGCCCACCGGCAGCAGCAGCGTGCCCGCCGGCAATACCGCCAGCCACGCCTTGATCACCGCCGGGCCCATTTGCTCGGCAGGGAACAACTTCAACACGTCGGCGCCTTCGGCGAGGGCCGCAAAGGCTTCGGTCGGCGTGGCCACACCCGGCGACAGGTAAAGGCCCGCCGCTTTGGCGGCGCGCAACACCTTGGCATCGCTGTGGGGCATGACGATCACTTGGCCGCCGGCAGCTTTGACCTGCCCGACCTGCTCCGGCGTCAACACCGTGCCGGCACCGATCAGGCAATCGGCGGGCAGGCTGTCGCGCAGGGTGCGGATGCTGGTGTAGGGGTCCGGCGAATTCAGCGGGACTTCGATCACGCGGAAACCGGCGTCATACAACACCTGGCCGACCGCCTGGGCTTCATCCGGGCGCAGGCCGCGCAGGATAGCGATCAAACCGTTTTGTGCGAGTGCTTGCTTGAGCATGTCAGGCCTCCGATACAGGTTGAACGAGCCCGGCCGCCACGGCCAATTGCCACAGGCCACGCTCGGTGGCTTCCTGCGCCAGGCTGACATGGGCGAAGCCGCAAAGGGCGAGGGCGCGTTGGTAGCGGGCGCACAGCGGCGCGGCGCCCACCAGGATGATGGGGGTCTTGCGGGCACTGGCCGGTAGGCCGGCGAGTTCGTGGCCGATCAACAGGCCGGACAGATAATCGGGCTGCTGGTCGCCAGCGAGTTCCCTGGTGAGCCCCAGGGTGCGGGCGCTGAACAAGGTCGACAGCACGCCGCGCTGGCCATCTTGGGACAACGCCACCTGCACGCCGCGGTCAAAGGCGTCGGCCTGGAAGGCTTCGGGGGTCTTTTGGGTGCGGCCGAGGATACTGTGCTTGCTCAGCACGGCGAAGACTTCACCGGTCATGAACGTATCGAAGTGAGTGATACGGCCATCGACGACCTCGACCCACTTGGAGTGACTGCCCGGCAGGCCAATCAACACTTCAGCGCCCAAACCCTGCAGCACGCCCAGCACTTGGGTTTCTTCGCCGCGCATCACATTGGGCAAACCGACCTGCTCGATCACCCCCGGCACGATGTGCACATCGACACCACGCAGGCTGCGCACCGTATGCAGAGCCTGGCCGAGGCTGGCGACGTCGATCGGAGTATTGCGATAAGCCGCTTCGCTCCAGCCTTGGGCGCTGCCGACCATACCGCAAGCGATCACCGGCAAGCCGGGTTGGGCGTCGAGCCAGTCACCGCACGCCGCATCAAAGGCCAATTCAAAACCGTCACTGCAACGCACCCCGGCGATATCCCGGGGCTCGCTGGGCAAATGCATGATGCCCGACGCCAGCGAGCGTTGTTCCAACACCACGCCTGCGGGGCCGAGTTTGTAAGCACGAAGGGAGCTGGTCCCCCAATCGAGCGCGATCAATTGCGCCTGCATCGCTTCACCTGAGTTCTGAGCGGATGCGGCGAATATAAACCTATGAGCGAGAAAGTCTCAATATATAAATATCAATCCCATATTTAGGGATTACATTTAAGAAAAGGCTGACAAGTTCAGGTCACGCATGGCGCCCATCCAGATCGCGTAGTCGGTGTGATCCTTCAAATCGTCGCCGGTATCCGGGTGCAGGAACACCACCAAGCCGTTGCGATGGATCACCAGCCACGGCAGCACCACGCCGATGTATTCGGCGTCGAACGCCAATTGGCAGCTCCAGTCCGGGTGCGGGCCGACGGGCTTTTCGTGCACACGCCCCATGCGTAGCGGAAAGAGTTTGGCGGCGTCTTCGCACAGGGTGCGCGCCTGCTCAAGGGTGCTCGCGTCGAAGTAGATATGGGCGTGATAGCCCTTGATACGTTGCATGACGGACTCCGGATCCAATATGCGCCAAATCCTAGACCGCAATCGACGGCAGGGCCAGCCCGGTCAACGACTGCGCGCTGCTGGCCTGCTCGGCCACCAGCCAGTCGACAAAACGCTCGACCAACTGCCCCCGGCGTTTGCGCTGGGGCTGTACCACGTAGTAGCCGAAACGTGAGATCACGGTTTCGCTGATCGGTCGGCACAGCCAGTTCTGCTCCAGCAGGTTATCCACCAAATGGCGCCAGCCGATGGCCACGCCCTGGCCGGCAATCGCCGCCTGGATCAGCAAGGTGTAGTTGTCGAAGCGCAGCTGGCCGGGGGTCGGCGCTGTGGTGATGCCCAACTCGCGAAATACACCACTCCAGTCGAACCACTGACTGTTGTTTTCCTGGCGCAGGTGCAGCAAGGGCACATCGTGCAAATTCTGCGGGGTCAGTGGCACGGGTTGGTCCTTGAGCCACTGCGGGCTGCACACCGGGAACACTTCCTCATTGAACAGCCACAGGCTGTCGCCCTGCTTGAAGCGGCCGTCGCCAAACAGCACCGCCACATCAATGTCGCTGCGCAGGGTCGCGTGATTGCGTTCGCTGGTCACCAGGCTCACATCGACCTGAGGATTGGCCTGGTGGAAACGGTGCAGACGCGGCATCAGCCAATAGGCGGCGAAGGCGAAGTCGGTGGCCACTTGCAGCACTTCGTGCTGGTCCTGCTGGGTGATGGCGCTGAGGCCCTGATTGATGCTCTGCAGGCCACCCTGCACATGCTCGAACAGCAGGGCGCCGGCGTCCGTGAGTTCGATACCGCGATAGATGCGATCAAACAGGCGGACCGCCAGCTGTTCTTCCAGGCGCTTGATCTGCTGGCTGATCGCGGGCTGGGTGGTGCCCAGCTCCATCGCGGCAGCGGTAAAACTGCGATGGCGTGCCGCCGCTTCAAATGCGCGCAGCAGGTCGAGGGACAGCTCACCAAGGGACTCATACATAAGCTGTGCTTATCCTAGACATTGCTTTTTATGGGCTTTACCCCATTTTCCATGGGCCGCATGCTCATTCGCATAAACACCGCCTATGGAATGCCGAGAACCCATGAAGCGCAAGAACATTCTTTTCATCATGGCCGATCAAATGGCCGCGCCGATGCTGCCGTTCTACGGTCCTTCCCCGATCAAGCTGCCAAATCTTAGCCGCCTCGCCGAACAAGGCGTGGTGTTCGACGCTGCCTATTGCAATAGCCCACTGTGCGCGCCGTCGCGCTTCACCTTGGTCAGCGGCCAATTGCCGAGCAAGATCGGCGCCTACGACAATGCGGCGGATTTGCCCGCCGATGTACCGACCTATGCCCACTACCTGCGTCGCCTCGGTTACCGCACCGCGCTGTCGGGCAAGATGCATTTCTGCGGGCCAGACCAGTTGCACGGCTATGAAGAACGCCTGACCAGCGACATCTACCCCGCAGACTATGGCTGGGCGGTGAACTGGGATGAGCCGGACGTGCGCCCCAGTTGGTATCACAACATGTCCTCGGTGCTGCAAGCCGGCCCGTGTGTGCGCACCAACCAGCTGGATTTCGACGAAGAGGTGGTGTTCAAGGCCCAACAGTACCTGTTCGACCATATTCGTGAAGACGGCGACCAGCCGTTCTGCCTGACCGTGTCGATGACCCATCCCCACGACCCGTACACCATTCCCAAGCCATTCTGGGATCTGTACGACGACAACGACATCCCTTTGCCTACAACACCCGCGCAAACTGATCTCGACCCGCATTCCCAACGCCTGCTCAAGGTCTATGACCTGTGGGACAAGCCGCTGCCTGTGGATAAGATCCGCGATGCGCGCCGGGCTTACTTCGGTGCCTGCAGTTACATCGACAGCAATGTCGGCAAGCTCCTGCAAACCCTGGAAGACACCGGCCTGGCCGACGACACCATCATCGTGTTCTCCGGTGACCACGGCGACATGCTGGGTGAGCGCGGCCTCTGGTACAAAATGCACTGGTTTGAAATGGCCGCCCGCGTGCCGCTGCTGGTCTGTGCACCGGGGCAGTTTGCCGCGGGCCGCGTTTCCAGAGCTGTGTCCACCGCCGACCTGCTGCCGACCCTGGTGGAACTGGCCGGCGGCGAACTCGACCCACAACTGCCACTGGATGGCCGCTCACTGGTCCCGCACTTGCAAGGGCAGGGCGGGCACGACGAAGTATTCGGCGAGTACATGGCCGAAGGCACCATCAGCCCGCTGATGATGATTCGTCGGGGCGCCTACAAATTCATCTACAGCGAAGACGATCCCTGCCTGCTGTTCGATGTGCACAACGACCCGCACGAGCTGGAAGATCTCAGCCAGTCACCGCAGCATCGGTCACTGTTCGAGGCGTTTTTAAGTGAAGCGCGGGCCAAATGGGACATCCCGGCGATCCACCAGCAGGTGCTCGCCAGCCAACGCCGTCGGCGCCTGGTGTTCGAGGCGCTGACCCAAGGCAAGCTGAAGAGCTGGGATCACCAGCCACTGGTAGACGCCAGTCAGCAGTACATGCGCAACCATATCGACCTCGATGACCTGGAGCGCAAGGCACGTTATCCACAACCCTGCCAAAACCAATAAATACAGAGGGAAGGCCATGCAAAAGTTATCTGTGATAGTGGGCATGCTGGTGCTGGGCAGCGCCAATGTGTATGCAGACACGAGCTGTGACACCGTGAAAATGGCCGATCCAGGCTGGAGCGATATCGCGGCCACCAACGCCATCACCGGTTTTCTGCTGACGGGCATGGGCTACAAACCCAAGGTCGACACCCTCGCGGTGCCGATTACATTTGGCGGTCTCAAGGACGGCCAGGTGGATGTGTTCATGGGCAACTGGATGCCCGCCCAGCAGGGGTTTTACGACAAGTTCGTGGCCAACGGCGATGTGGTGCAACTGGCGAAAAACCTCGACGGCACCGAGTTCACCCTCGCCGTGCCGGACTACGTGTGGGACGCGGGTGTGCATGACTTTGCCGACTTGAACAAATTCGCCGACAAGTTCGACAAGAAAATCTACGGCATCGGCTCCGGCGCGCCGGCGAATATCTCGTTGCAGGACATCATCAAGAAAAACGACTTCGAGCTCGGCCAATGGAAGCTGATCGAATCCAGCGAACAGGCGATGCTGGCTGAAGTGTCACGGGCGGTGAAAAAACAACGCTTCGTCACCTTCCTCGGCTGGACCCCGCACCCAATGAACGTGCAGTTGAAAATGCACTACCTCAAAGGCGGGGAAAAGTACTTTGGTGACACTGGCAGCGTGTACACCCTGACCCGCAAGGGTTATGCACAGGCCTGCCCGAACGTAGGAAAACTGCTGACCAACTTGAGTTTTACCCAGGAAATGGAGAACAGCATCATGGCCGAGGTGGTCAACAACAAGGTCAGCAATGCCGAGGCTGCGAAAGCGTGGATCAAGGCCAATCCGGCGGTGCTGGATAAGTGGCTGGACGGGGTGAAAACCGTGGATGGCAAAGAGGCGCTGGCAGCCGTCAAAGCCAAGCTCTAACGCCTGCCCCTTCCCCCGTAGCAGCTGTCGAGCGCAAGCGAGGCTGCGTTGGCGCCCCGCAGAACGCGGGGTGTCAGTACGGCAGCTACGGGCAGCCCAATGTTATTCTGGTTTAACCCTTTAAATCCGAGCCTGTGATGCCCCGGCCCAACCGCCACACACTCTTCCCCTTCCTCAGCTGGCTCCCACGCCAAACCCGCGCCAGTGTCGGCCGGGATGCGCTGGTGGGCCTCAGTGGCGCCGTGCTTGCCCTGCCGCAGTCGATTGCCTACGCGCTGATCGCCGGTCTCCCACCGGAGTACGGCCTGTATGCCGCCATCATTCCGGTGCTGATTGCCTGCCTGTGGGGCTCGTCCTGGCACCTGATCTGTGGCCCTACGGCGGCGATTTCCATCGTGCTGTATGCCAGCGTCAGTCCACTGGCCGTGCCGGGATCACAGGACTACATCACCTTGATCCTGTTGCTGACCTTCCTCGCGGGCGCGTTTCAGTGGTTACTCGGCATGCTGCGCTTTGGCGCGCTGGTGAACTTTGTGTCTCACTCGGTCGTGCTGGGGTTTACCCTCGGCGCCGCCGTGGTAATCGCGCTGGGGCAGATGCCCAATTTGCTGGGGCTTGACCTGCCGAGCCAGGCCACAGCGATCAATAGCTTGCTGGCGTTGATCGAGCATGGCGGCCAATGGGACCACGCCTCGCTCGCCCTGGGCTTGAGTACATTGCTGGTGGGCGCAGTGCTCAAGTACCTGGTGCCGCGCTGGCCGACACTGTTGATCGCACTGGCCTTAAGCAGCGTCGCAGCATGGCTGTGGCCAGCGATGTTCGGGCATGTGGCGTTGGTCAGTTCGTTTATCGGCAAACTGCCGCCGTTCAGCCCGTTACCCTTGGACCTGGACATGATCCTGCGCCTGCTGCCCAGTGCGGTGGCGGTGGGCATGCTGGGGCTGGTGACCAGCCTGTCGATTGCCCGCTCGTTGTCAGCGCGCTCGCAACAGTTGCTCGACGCGAATCAGGAAGTTCGTGCGCAGGGTTTATCCAATGTCGTCGGCGGATTTTTCTCGGGTTACCTGTCGGCGGGTTCCTTTACCCGCTCTGGCCTCAGCTATGAGGCGGGTGCCTGCTCGCCGTTGGCCGGGGTATTTTCGGCGGCGTGGGTGGCGCTGTTTGCGTTGTTTGGCGCTGCGCTGATCGCGCATATTCCGATCCCGAGCATGGCGGCGAGCATCCTGCTGATTTGCTGGGGTCTGGTGGATCATCGCGGGATTCGCGCATTGTTCCGGGTCAGCCGCGCTGAGTTTGTGGTGATGAGTCTGACCTTCATCGCCACCTTGCTGCTGGAGCTGCAAACGGCGATCTATGCGGGGGTGTTGGCATCGTTGTTTTTCTACCTCAAGCGCACATCGCAACCTCGGGTTCAGCAATGGCGCGAGGGTGACGAAGATGTACTGCGCGTCGGCGGTTCGATCTTCTTTGGCGCCAGCCATTACCTGCAAGTGCGCCTGCAAAGTCTGCAGGGCGAGCGGGTGGTGATTGAAGCGCAGCAGATCAACTTTATCGACTATTCCGGGGTGGAAATGCTGCACCAGGAGGCACGGCGGTTGAAAGGGTTGGGGCGTAGCCTGACATTGCGCGGGGCGCGGCCGCAGGTGGTGGAAGAACTGAAGAAGCTGGAAGGGGCCGACAAATGCCCCCTCCATTTCGAGAACTGAACGCGGTTCAAATGTATCAGGCCAACTGGCGACGTAGCTCAGCCAACACCGGCGCCGAATCCGGGCGCACGCCGCGCCACAGGAAGAATGCTTCGGCCGCCTGTTCCACCAGCATGCCCAGGCCATCCATCGCCACCGCAGCACCTTGCTCAGACGCCCAACGACAAAATGCGGTCGGCTCCTTGGCGTACATCATGTCGTAGCAAAAGGTCTTACCCGGTTCGATCAGGCTGCCGGCAATCGGCGGTACTTCGCCTGACAGGCTGGCAGACGTGGCATTGATGATCACGTCCACCGGCTCACGCAGCCAGTCGAAGCCACTGGCAGACACCGGGCCCAAGTCGTCGAACAGCTCGGCGAGCAATTCGGCCTTTGCCACGGTGCGGTTGGCGATGATCAAGGAAGCAGGCCGCTCGGCCAGCAACGGCTCCAAAACCCCGCGTACCGCGCCACCGGCACCCAGCAGCAGGATGCGTTTGCCTTGCAGGCTCAACCCGGCGTTGACCGTCAGGTCGCGCACCAGGCCCGCGCCGTCGGTGTTATCGCCCAGCAGCGTGCCATCGGCCAGCTTGCTCAGGGTATTCACCGCGCCAGCGCGTTGGGCGCGTTTGGTGAGGTTGTTGGCCAGGCGGTAGGCGTCTTCCTTGAACGGTACGGTGACGTTGGCGCCACGGCCTTGCAGGAAAAACTCACGGGCACAACCGGTAAAGTCCTCCAGCGGCGCAAGCAAGGTGCTGTAGTCCAGTTGTTCGCCGGTCTGCTCGGCGAACATGCCGTGGATCAGCGGCGACTTGCTGTGGCCGATGGGGTTGCCGAATACAACGTAACGATCCATCAGACGGCCGCCTTAGGCGCGGCAAGGCCGAGCCAGTCGCGGTCTTGCAGGAAGTAATCGGTGAGGCGCGCTTCTTCGCTGCCGGCCTCGGCTTTCCAGTCATAGCCCCAGCGCACTTGCGGCGGCAACGACATCAGGATCGACTCGGTACGCCCGCCCGATTGCAGGCCAAACAGGGTGCCACGGTCGTAGACCAGGTTGAATTCAACATAGCGGCCGCGCCGGAATTCCTGGAACTGACGCTGCTGCTCGGTATAGGCCGTGGCCTTGCGGCGCTGCACGATCGGCAGATAGGCATCGATATAGGCATCGCCGATGGCGCGGATGAAGGCGAAGCAGGTGTCGAAGTCCCACTCGTTCAAGTCATCGAAAAACAGCCCGCCGATGCCACGGGGCTCGTTGCGGTGCTTGATGTGGAAATAGGTATCGCACCAGGCCTTGTAGCGCGAGTACACGTCCGGACCGAACCGCGCGCAGGCCTGCTCGGCCACGCGGTGCCAGTGAACGCAGTCTTCTTCATTGCCGTAATACGGGGTGAGGTCAAAGCCGCCGCCGAACCACCACACCGGCTCTTCACCTTCTTTTTCGGCGATGAAAAAACGCACGTTGGCGTGGGACGTCGGCACATGGGGGTTGTGCGGATGGATCACCAACGACACGCCGAGGGCTTCAAAACCGCGACCGGCCAGCTCTGGGCGGTGTGCGCTGGCGGACGGTGGCAAGCCGCTGCCAAATACGTGGGAAAAGTTGACGCCGCCTTTTTCGATCACCGATCCGTTTTCGATCACACGGGTGCGACCGCCGCCGCCGGCAGGCCGGGTCCAGGCGTCTTCGATAAAGCGAGTGTCCGTCTCGAAGGTTTCCAGGGCGCTGCAAATGCGGTCTTCAGGTCAAGCAGGTAGGCCTTTACAGCCTCGGTGCGGGTAGTCATGGCATCACCTTGAATCGGGCAAAGCTACGCGAGGCCATTGGGCGTCGGCGGCAAATGGGCGCACAGGATACCACTGCACCCTATGCCGTCGCAGTTGACGAAGATCAAGCTTAGGAGTTCGATAGGCGGCTACGCGAGTTCGAACCAAGGAGAAGGCAGATGGCAAAACGTATCCAGTTCAGCGCCCATGGCGGCCCCGAGGTACTTGAGTATGTCGACTACACACCGGCGGAGCCGGGCCCGCAGCAGGTTCGGGTGCGTAACGAGGCCATAGGCCTGAACTTCATCGACACCTATTTCCGCAGCGGCCTGTACGCGCCACCGGCCTTGCCGTCCGGCCTGGGCGCGGAAGGCGCTGGCGTGGTTGATGCGGTGGGTAGCGAAGTCAGCCAATTCAAGGTCGGCGACCGCGTGGCTTACGGCAGCGGCCCGCTCGGCGCGTACAGCGAGCTGCACGTACTGCCCGCCGCCAACCTGGTGCACCTGCCAGACGACATCAGCTTCGAACAAGCCGCCGGGGCCATGCTCAAAGGCCTGACCGTGCAGTACCTGCTGCGCCAGACCTATGAACTGAAGGGCGGCGAAACCATCCTGTTCCACGCCGCTGCCGGTGGCGTGGGCTCCCTGGCCTGCCAATGGGCCAAGGCGCTGGGCGTGAAGTTGATCGGTACCGTGAGTTCGCCGGAAAAAGCCGCATTGGCCAAATCCCTCGGTGCCTGGGAAACCATTGATTACAGCAAGGAAGACGTGGCAAAACGCGTGCTGGAATTGACCGACGGCAAAAAGGTCCCGGTGGTGTACGACGGCGTTGGCAAGGACACGTGGCTCACCTCGCTAGACAGCGTTGCACCACGTGGATTGTTGGTGAGCTTCGGGAATGCGTCGGGCGCGGTGGATGGCGTAAACCTGGGGATACTGTCGGCCAAAGGCTCGCTGTACGTCACCCGGCCGACCTTGGCGACCTACGCCAACAACCCGACGAACTTGCAGGCGATGGCGGATGATCTGTTTTCGATGATCCAAAGCGGCAAGGTGCGCATTGATATCAACCAGCGGTATTCGCTGGCGGAGGCGGCGAAGGCGCAGACGGAGCTGTCGGGGCGGCGTACCACGGGGTCGACCATTCTGTTGCCGTAAGGCAATGGATATTTGGAGTCTGTAAGGACCTCATCGCGGGCAAGCCCGGCTCCCACAGTTGATCGGTGTCGTTCATGACAACGCGGTCAAATGTGGGAGCCGGGCTTGCCCGCGATGGCCACAACTCGGTCTCAGGAAGGTCGCACCACCTCACCCGTCACCAAATCCCGAATCAAGCTCGGGTTCTTGCGCCCACCCAGGGCGCCACCCAACACCACGTCCACTTGGCCACGAAAGTATTGCTCCACGCGGATCCGCGTGCGCGCGGCTGGGCGACCCTGAGGGTTGGCCGACGTAGAAATCAACGGCCCTACCAACGAGCACAAGTCCCGCACCAGTGGATGGTCAGTCACCCGCAGCGCCACGGTGTCATGCACACCCGTAACCCATTGCGGCAGTAAATCCTGATGCGGCACCAACCAGGTATTCGGCCCAGGCCAGGTGCTGGCCATGCGGTCGATCCAGGTATCCGGGAAGTCTTCGAACAGGAAGTCGAACTGACGGATATTGTCGGCAACCAGGATCAGGCCCTTGTCCACCGAGCGATTCTTGATCGCCAGCAGCCGGTCCACCGCCTCTTCGTTCCAAGGGTCGCAACCCAGGCCCCAGACCGCCTCGGTTGGATAGGCAATCACCGCGCCTGCGCGAATTTCCCGTGCGGCTTCCAGCACACGCCACCTGTTGACCATTGTTTACTCTCCGGACTAAAGCTCTGCGCAGTTTACCCATCTTCGTTACAAAACCTAGTTCCAAAAAACTTGCCGCTACGAAAGCTGGCAGCGCGCCAGCCAGCGCCCGCTTTCGCAGATGACCAAGCCTTCCAGTTCCAACTCGGTGAGGGTCGCCAGCACCTGGGACAAAGGCCGACCGCTGGCAATCGCCAGGGCTTCGCTGGTGTGAGGTGCCGCGTGCAGCAACGCCACCAACGGATGGGTCACCGGCATCGGCGCCGGGCGCGACAATGCCTGCCAGCCCCGCAAGCCTTCAAGGATGTGTTCAATGGTTTCCACCAGCGTCGCACCCTCGCGGATCAACTGATGACAACCCTTGGCCCCAGGGTGATGGATTGAGCCAGGGATCGCGTACACCTCACGGCCCTGCTCGGCGGCCAGCTTCGCGGTGATCAGCGAGCCACTGGCCACGCTGGCCTCCACTACCAGTACGCCCAACGACAGACCACTGATGATGCGATTGCGTCGGGGAAAGTTGCTCGCCTGGGGCCCGGCGTCCAGCGGGAACTCGGACACCACGGCACTGCCTTGGGCAATCATCGCCTCGGCGAGCCGTCGGTGGCGCTGTGGATAAAAATTTTCCAGGCCCGTGCCAAGCACGCCGATGGTATGTCCACCCACATCCAATGCCGCTTGATGCGCGGCGCCGTCGATACCCAGCGCAAGGCCACTGGTGATGACAAAACCGGCACTGGCCAAACTGCGGGAAAACGCGGCGGCGGTGTCCATGCCAGGGCGCGATGCGCGCCGGCTGCCGACCATCGCCAGTTGCGGTTTTTCGAGGATTGAAGGGTCGCCAGCGACGAATAACAACGGTGGCGCATCGTCGATCTGGGCGAGCAAAGCGGGGTACTCCGGCTGGTCCCACATCAGCAAATGCTGGGCCGGGCGCCCTGACCAGGCCAATGCTTGACTGGCGCCATCACGGATTTCCGGACTGCGCCGGGCGTCGGCACTGACGGGGGGCAACCCCAGCGCACGCCAGGCACTGGCCGGCGCACTGATAGCCTTTGAAGCGCTGCCGAACGCTTCGATCAACAACCTGAAACGCTTCGGGCCTACTTCCGGCAGCCTGTGCAAGCGTAGCCGGGCTTCCAGCTCTGACGGGGAAATTTCACTGCTGTTTATCGGAAACATCTGATCATCCTTGACCGGAACAAGCTGTGGATAACTCTGTTGGTAACTTATTTAGCAGGCTATTTATTGCGTTTGCTCAGCAGTCTCGAAACGGTCCATAACGGCCAGTGGCCGCGAGGCATTGAGAACCAGGCCATAACTGAGTTTTTCGTAGGTGCGGAACACCAACAGCGTGCCGGCGCGCTCATCGGGTAACTTCGTCGGGGCGCCGGTGAGCGGGTCACGGACGGTGGCGCCGGTTTTGATAACGGCCAGCAATTGGCCCTCGACCAGCCCATCACGCCGGCCTTTGTTCAGGGTGACAGCGTCCAGCACGCCGATCTGGGTCACGCCCCTCGGGATATCGATAATTTTTCCTTCAATGAAAGGCGCTGATTTCTGAGGCTCCAGCGCCGTGGGCAATTGGGCGCGGAGCAGACGGTCCCCAGGACGCACCTCCTGGGTGACCCGTTGCACGGCGAGCGTGCTGAGGTCCCCCGCCATCACAAAGCGAGCAGTACCGATGTCATCGGCGTTGATACCCAGCAATTCCTGGGTCTGGGGGTCGGTGTAGACCTTGCCTCGGCGAAAGATCCCATAGCTCGGCTGGGCCGGGTCCAGGTCGCCCCTGGCGTGCACACGCTCGCCCTGAGAGCCCAGCACGCGCCCGGCCTCGGCCGCGACAATGTAAGGCGCTGTGTCCAGATCCCGGGGCGTATCAAGAATGCGGTTATGCAATAAAAAGCGCTGGATGGCCTGTTGCGTCGGTAGATCCAGACGCTGGCCGGGTGGGGGAACCAGCGCTGCGGCAAACGGAACCCACAGCAGCAAGACGAGTAGCGATTTCCTCATGGGGTGAATCTCCTTTATTATGTGCGTTCGCGTGAAATGCAAGAGCCCTCGCGGCTTTCGAACCTTTCACACCGGCCGTATGGGTCCATCCCACCGCCGATTTGCCTTTACCTCACATGTGCAGCAATTACGCTTATGGCTATTTTGAACATCCTCGAATTCCCCGACTCGCGCCTGCGCACGATCGCCAAACCGGTGGCCGTAGTGGACGACAAGGTTCGTCAGTTGGTCGATGACATGTTTGAAACAATGTATGAAGCCCCGGGCATCGGCCTCGCCGCCACCCAGGTCAACGTGCATCAGCGCATCGTAGTCATGGACCTGTCGGAAGACCGCAGCGAACCGATGGTGTACATCAACCCTGAGTTCGAACCGCTGACCGAAGAGATGGGCGAATACCAGGAAGGCTGCCTGTCGGTGCCGGAGTTCTACGAGAACGTCGAGCGCCCGCTGCGCGTCAAGATCAAGGCCCTGGACCGCGACGGCAAGCCGTTCGAGCTGATTGCCGAAGGCCTGCTGGCGGTATGCATCCAACACGAATGTGACCACCTCAACGGCAAGTTGTTTGTCGATTACCTGTCCACGCTCAAGCGTGATCGGATCAAGAAGAAGCTGGAAAAAAAGCATCGCCAGCAAGCTTGATGCCCTCCTTCCAAAGGCTTGCTGCGGCAAGCCTTTTTCTTTTGTGACTGCTTTTAACCGAGACCTCCCATGACCGAGCCACTGCGCATTGTTTTTGCCGGCACCCCCGAATTCGCCGCCGAACACCTCAAGGCGCTGCTTGCCAGCCCTTACGATGTCATTGCGGTGTATACCCAGCCGGATCGCCCGGCCGGTCGCGGGCAAAAACTGATGCCGAGCCCGGTCAAGCAGTTGGCGTTGGAGCACAACATTGCTGTGCTGCAGCCGCCGACCCTGCGCAACGCCGACGCCCAGGCCGAACTGGCCGCGCTCAAGCCCGACCTGTTGGTGGTGGTGGCCTACGGTTTGATCCTGCCGCAAGTGGTGCTGGATATTCCGCGCCTGGGCTGCATCAACAGCCACGCGTCGCTGCTGCCACGCTGGCGCGGTGCGGCGCCGATCCAGCGCGCGGTGCAAGCCGGTGATGCTGAAAGCGGTGTCACCGTGATGCGCATGGAGGCGGGCTTGGACACCGGCCCGATGCTGCTCAAAGTGGTGACGCCGATCACCGCCGCAGACACTGGCGGCAGCCTGCACGACCGCCTGGCAGAAATGGGCCCGCCTGCCGTGATCCAAGCGATCGCAGGCCTCGCTGCCGGCACCCTGGAAGGCGAAGTGCAGGACGACAACCTGGCCACCTACGCCCACAAATTGAATAAAGACGAAGCGCGCATCGACTGGAGCCGCCCGGCCGTGGAGCTGGAGCGCCTGGTGCGTGCCTTCAACCCGTGGCCGGTCTGCCACAGCACCCTCAATGGCGAAGCCTTGAAAGTGTTGGCCGCCTCCCTGGCAGACGGCAAAGGCGCCCCCGGTGAAATCATTGGCGCCAGCAAAGACGGCCTGTTGGTCGCCTGTGGCGAGCAGGCCCTGTGCCTGACCCGTCTGCAATTGCCCGGCGGCAAGGCGCTGAATTTCAGCGATTTGTTCAACAGCCGTCGTGAGAAATTTTCTCTGGGCACCGTACTTGGGGTGGCCGCGCAATGAACCCACGTCTGGCCGCCGCCAAGGCTCTCGCCGCCGTACTCAACGGCAAGGCTTCGCTGAACAGTTCACTGCCGACGCAGTTGGATAAGGTAGAGGACCGCGATCGCGGCTTTACCCAGGACCTGGCCTTTGGCACCGCCCGTTGGCAGCCGCGCTTGTCGGCGCTGGCGGCCAAGCTGCTGCAAAAGCCATTCAAGGCGGCCGATGCTGACGTCGAAGCGCTGCTGCTGGTGGGGCTTTATCAGTTGCTCTACACCCGCGTGCCGGCCCACGCCGCCATCGGTGAAACCGTCGGTTGCGCCGACAAGCTGAAAAAACCCTGGGCCAAGGCCTTGCTCAATGCCGTACTGCGCCGCGCCCAGCGCGAAAGCGAAGCGCTGCTGGCCGAGCTGGAACATGACCCGGTGGTGCGTACCGCCCACCCGCGCTGGCTGCAAAAATCCCTGAAGGCGTTCTGGCCCGAGCAGTGGGAAGCCATCTGCGCGGCCAACAATGCGCATCCACCGATGATTTTGCGGGTCAACCGTCGTCATCACGCGCGTGACGCCTACCTGCAATTGCTCGCCGAGGCGGGCATCAACGCCACGCCGTGCGTGTACAGCGTCGATGGCATTGTGCTGGAAGCCGCCACTGACGTGCGCAGCCTGCCGGGCTTTGCCGAGGGTTGGATCAGCGTGCAGGACGAAGCCGCGCAATTGGCTGCCGATTTGCTCGACCTGGCGCCCGGCCAACGCGTGCTCGACGCCTGCTGCGCCCCGGGCGGCAAGACCTGTCACATCCTGGAAGTCGAAAAAGACCTGGCCGGTGTCGTCGCCGTCGACCTGGAAGCCAAGCGCCTGGTGCGCGTACGAGAAAACCTCGCACGCCTTGGCCTGAGCGCCGACCTGATCGCCGCCGATGGCCGCGACACCGCCACCTGGTGGGACGGCAAACCATTCCAGCGCATCCTGCTCGATGCGCCATGCTCGGCCACCGGCGTGATCCGCCGCCACCCGGACATCAAGCTCACCCGCCAACCCGACGACATTGTCGCCCTGGCCACCCTGCAAGGTGAACTGCTGGACGCCCTGTGGCCGACCCTGGAAGTCGGCGGCATCCTGCTCTACGCCACCTGCTCCACCTTGCCCACCGAAAACACCGAGGTGATCCAAGCCTTCCTCGCCCGCACCAGCGGCGCCCGGGAGCTGGACCTCGCCACGACGGCCGGCATCAAGCAGCCTCACGGTCGCCAATTGCTCGCGCAAGAAGGCGGACACGATGGCTTCTACTACGCCAAACTGATCAAGATCGCCGCCGCACGCGGCTGAATGGTTTAAGGGAGTGACCGGATGAAAATCATCATCCTTGGGGCAGGGCAGGTGGGCGGCACACTGGCGGAACATTTGGCCAGTGAAGCCAATGACATCACCGTGGTGGACACCGACGCTGAGCGTCTGCGCGACTTGGGCGACCGCCTGGACATCCGCACCGTACAAGGTCGTGCGTCGTTTCCTACGGTGCTGCGTCAGGCCGGTGCCGACGATGCCGACATGCTGGTGGCCGTGACCAACAGCGACGAGACCAACATGGTCGCGTGCCAGGTCGCCCACACCCTGTTCCACACCCCGACCAAGATCGCCCGTGTCCGCGAAGCCGCCTACCTGACCCGCGCCGGCCTGTTCGATAACGACGCCATCCCGGTCGACGTGCTGATCAGCCCGGAGCAGGTGGTGACCCACTACATCAAGCGCCTGATCGAAATTCCGGGCGCCCTGCAGGTGATCGACTTCGCGGGTGGCAAAGCGCAGTTGGTCGCAGTGAAGGCCTATTACGGCGGCCCACTGGTCGGCCAGCAACTGCGCCAGTTACGCGAACACATGCCCAATGTGGAAACCCGCGTAGCAGCGATTTTTCGGCGTGACCGGCCGATCCTGCCCCAGGGCGATACGGTAATCGAGGCCGACGACGAGGTATTTTTCATCGCGGCCAAAGCGAATATTCGCGCCGTGATGAGCGAAATGCGCCGGCTCGACGAAAACTATAAACGCATCGTCATCGCCGGCGGCGGGCAGATCGGTGAGCGCCTGGCCGAGGCCATCGAAAGCCGCTATCAAGTGAAGATCATCGAGATGAATCCGGCGCGCTGCCGGCATTTGTCTGACACCCTCGACAGCACGGTCGTCCTGCAAGGCAGCGCCTCGGACCGCGACCTGCTGATGGAAGAAAACATCGCCGACGCCGACATCTTCCTGGCCCTGACCAACGATGACGAAGCCAACATCATGTCCTCGCTGCTGGCCAAGCGGCTGGGGGCGAAGAAGGTGATGACCATCATCAACAACCCGGCCTATGTCGACTTGATCCAGGGCGGCGACATCGACATCGCTATCAGCCCGCAACTGGCGACCATCGGCACCTTGCTGGCCCACGTACGCCGTGGCGATATCGTCAGCGTGCACTCCCTGCGCCGTGGCGCGGCGGAAGCCATAGAAGCGATCGCACACGGCGATGCCAAGTCGAGCAAAGTGATCGGCAAGGCCATCCGCGATATCGGCCTGCCACCGGGCACCACCATTGGCGCGATTATTCGCGATGAAGAAGTGATCATTGCCCACGACGATACGGTGATCGCTACCGGCGACCACGTCATCCTGTTCCTTGTGGATAAAAAACACATCCGCGACGTGGAGAAGTTGTTCCACGTGGGGCTGAGCTTTTTTTGATCAAACGGAGTGGTTCAAATGCTCGAATCCCTGGAAAAAATGCTCGCCAAGGGTGTGGATAATTCGCTGCTGCGCTTTGGGCTGGGCAAGGGTTATCTGGATCTGAAGGACAATGCCAAGGCGGCCGAGCATTTGCAGAAGTGCGTCGAGTTTGATCCGAAGTATTCGGCGGCGTGGAAGTTGTTGGGTAAGGCGCAACTTGGCTTGAATAATCTGACCGCCGCACGGATGGCATGGGAAAAGGGCATAGAGGCAGCCCAAGCCCATGGCGACAAACAGGCGGAAAAAGAAATGACGGTGTTCCTGAAGAAACTCAACCGCCAGGCCTAAGCAGAACTCAAATGTGGGAGGGGGCTTGCCCCCGATAGCGGTGTGTCAGCCAAATAGTTGTAACTGTCAGACTGCAATCGGGGGCAAGCCCCCTCCCACATTAGATGTGTGTTGTTCTTTAGATCAGCGATGAATCAATACCACCGTTCCTCACCCGGCGGGCGTTTCTTGAAGCGTTTCATGCTCCACATGTACTGGCTCGGGTAAGCGCCGACATAGCGCTCCACCACCTTGCTCATTGCCGCGCAGGACGTGGCCGTGTCGGTGCTGTACATGTCTTCCGGCGCCGCTTCGAGGATGACTTTGTAGCCCGAACCGTCCGGCAGGCGCAGGGCGTGCAGGAACACACCAACAGCCTTGTGACCCGCGAGCATGTTGGGCACGAACTTGCTGGTCAGCGCCTGGGTGGCGAAGAACGGCACGAAGATCCCAGCCGATTCCGCCGGCTCCGGGTCAGCGGGAATACCCACCTGGCCACCTTTACGCACTTCCTTGATCACACTGAGAATGCCTTCCTTGGTGGAAGCCGCAACGCGGTTGCCCAACTGCACGCGCTGTTTGCGCAGCAATTCATCCACCGCCTTGAGCTTGGGCGGGCGATAGAAAATGATCGGTTTGCACTGGTTGCAATAGAAGTGGTTCAACACCTCCCAATTACCCAGGTGGCTGGTGATGCCGACCACGCCTTTGCCCGAGGCCAATGCTTCGTGCAGCACTTCGAGGCCTTCGACTTCACGCACCAGGTCGATGGAACGTTGCGCCGGCCAGATCCAGGCACAGGCGCTTTCGGTCAGGGACTTGCCGATGTCCATCAGGCTCTGGCCGACCAGGCGCTCGCGGGCGGCCGGGTCCATGTCCGGGAAACACTTTGAGAGGTTGATCCGCACCGTCTCGCGAGAGCGGTTGGGGGTTTTCCACATGATCCAGCCAATCGCCGTGCCGACGGCCTGGACGGCACGCCAGGGCAGCAGGGCAAACAACCGAAGAGCGCCTACCAGCAAGGCGCCTTTAAACTTTTCCACAGGTCACTCCCATTCGTGTGTGGTGCGCAAAGCACGCATTCTAACCGGCGTTGACCAAGTCCGCGTAACGGTCGCAGTCCTGGGTGTGGTCCATGACCATGCCCGAGGCCTGCATGAACGCGTAGCAAATGGTCGGTCCGACAAAGGTGAAGCCGGCTTTTTTCAGGGCTTTGCTCATGGCTTCGGCCTCGGGCGTGATCGCCGGGACTTCGCTGCGATCCTTGAAGTGATTGACCTTGGGCACGCCGCCGACAAACGACCAGAGCAAGCCCACCGGATCTTCCAGCGCCAGCCAGGCCGCGGCGTTGCGGCGAGTGGCGTTGAGCTTGAGGCGGTTGCGCACGATGCCAGGGTCGAGCATCAGCGCTTCAATCTCGTCGTCGCTCAATTGCGCCAGGCGCTGCGCATCAAAACCGAACAAGACCTTTCGATAATGCTCGCGTTTGCGTAAAACGGTGATCCAGGAAAGGCCCGCCTGGAACCCTTCGAGTAAAAGCAACTCGAACAAACCCTGCGCATCGCGCAGCGGCGTTCCCCACTCCTA
>Ga0308161_1001210_pt1 | contig 32576 bp, 27 predicted proteins | sample PhyFR2_FD_201034 | JGI IMG/M metagenome (GOLD analysis project Ga0308161, IMG submission 201034) | Phyllosphere microbial communities from UC Gill Tract Community Farm, Albany, California, United States - DLSLF.R2 | ecosystem: Host-associated > Plants > Phyllosphere > Unclassified | place: USA...
CATTGTCCTCGGCAAAGCGCTGGATATGCTCAACCCAGAAGAAGTAGTGCCAGAAATCCGGTGCCTGATGATAGATCGCCAGCGCCCAGGGTGCGCTGATCGCCGCGGCTGAGAGCAGCGCCAGCGGCCCGAAGCAGAGCAGTTCGCGCAGTCGCTGCCGCCAGATCGCCCACGGCAGAATCGCCAGCACCGGCACTGCCAGCGCCAGAAAACCTTTGGTCATAAACCCCATGCCGCAGGCGAGACCCAGCAGCAGATAGCCGCCCGCACGCGCGGTGCGTCCGCTGGCCTCCGTCGCCAGCCAGAAGCTGCACATCCCGGCCGCCAGCCAGAGCATCAGCATCGGATCGAGCACCGCATAGGTGCCGACAGCGTAGACCAGCAGCGAACTGAGGAAAATAATCGTGCCGACGGCAGCCGTGCGTGCCGAACCAAACAGCCGCCTGCCGAGCCAGTAGATCAGCACGGCGGTCATCGCCGTTGAGAATATCGATCCTGCCCGCACGCCAAAGTTGTTGTGGCCAAACAGCCACTGACCCAGCGAGTTAACCCAGTAACCCGCAATCGGTTTTTCAAAATAGCGCAGGCCGAAAAAGTGTGGCGTCACCCAGTTACCGGTTGTCAGCATCTCGCGGCTGATTTCCGCATAACGTGTCTCATCCGGCTGCCAGAGATCGCGGAACATCGGCGGAAGCAAGTAATAGAGAATAAAAAAGCTGAAAAAAAGTAGCCACTTCGTGTTGTTACGTATCCGCACTAGTTCGCCTCTTCAGTCATTTTCTGGCAGCCCAGCCACCCTTCCCGTCCGGGGATTTCGCCTCTGACTACCCTGCCCACCGGCAAGGTGCTGAGATCGTCGGGCAGCAGCTCGCTTAACGGGCAGAACTGAATGCCGTGACGGGCCGCTGCAGCCAGCAGCAGGTCAAAGTCCGGATAGCCGATAATCCCTTCGACTTCGGCATGCACGGTGTAAACCGCCCCGTCGTCAGAAGAGAGCATTTTCGCCAGAATATAGTCGTTATAGCCTTCTGCGCTGACCTCGCGGCCAACCACTTCATCCCATGTGGGCAACGTCACCGGAATCTGTACGGTACCGATCTGTCCATCCGGCAGCATAGGCCGGAACGGGCCGCTGCCGCGGCAGTCGCTGTTGTAGTGAAAGCCAAAGTCCTGTTTGGCGGCGATCACCCGGCCATCGGCTCGCCAGCCCGCGACGGCCGAACAGCTGACAGGATGACCGAGGATCTCACTCAGCGTTTCTGTACCGCGTGCTATCTGCTCAACCAGCTTATCCTGCGGCCAGACGCCGGCCCAGGTCTGCCAGGCAAAGTGGTCCCAGGCGTGCAGGCCGACTTCGTGCTGCCGAGTGGCGTCCTGCATGATGTTGCGCAATCCCCGTCCCATCTGCTTTCCCGGCCAGGCCGTTCCTGCGAGCAGGATATCCCAGCCATAGAGCGACGCGGCGCGGGAGCGCAGCATCTTCATCAGAAACGCCGGTTTCACCAGCCGCCAGAGATGGCGGCCCATGTTGTCTGGTCCCACGCTGAAGAAAAAGCTGCCCCGCACCGCATGACGCCGGAATAGCTCAAGCAGCGCTGGCACGCCCTGCTTCGTGCCGCGCCAGGTATCTACGTCAATCCGCAGACCGATCTTCTTCATCACTTATCAGCCTGTGGCTCAATGGTGCGCAGGAAGAAGTCGAGCGTGTTGTCGATAGTGACATCCATCGTCACGGTCGGTGTCCAGCCGAGCAGGCGACGCGCATTGCGGATAGCCGGTTTGCGGTGCTCAACATCCTGATAGCCTTTGCCGTAGTAGCTGCTGCTTTCAACCTCGCGGAAACCGGCAAACGGTGGAAACTGGCTGCGCAGCGGATGACGCTCAAAGCTTTCCAGCAGCTGTTCGGCCAGCTCTTTGATACTGGCTTCGTTGTCCGGATTGCCGATATTGATGATCTGACCATCACAATTCTGTTGTTTGTTTTCGATGATGCGGAACAGTGCTTCAACACCATCGCTGATGTCGGTAAAGCAGCGTTTTTGTTTACCGCCGTCGATCAGCTTAATGGGCGAACCTTCCACCAGGTTGAGGATGAGCTGAGTGATCGCGCGGGAACTGCCGATGCGCGCTGCATTAAGGTTATCCAGACGCGGTCCCATCCAGTTGAACGGACGGAACAGGGTAAAGCGCAGCCCCTCTTTTTCGCCGTAGGCCCAGATCACGCGGTCCAGCAGCTGTTTGGATACGGAGTAGATCCAGCGCTGTTTGTTAATCGGCCCGACGACCAGATTAGAGCAGTCCTCATCAAAGCTGGCATCGGTACACATGCCGTAGACTTCTGAAGTGGATGGGAAAATGATGCGCTTCTGATACTTCACACAGTCACGAATGATTTTCAGGTTCTCTTCGAAATCGAGTTCAAACACGCGCAGTGGATTGCGGGTGTACTCAATCGGCGTAGCAATCGCCACCAGCGGCAGGATGACGTCACATTTTTTGATGTGATACTCAATCCATTCGGAATGGATGGCGATATCCCCTTCAACGAAATGGAAACGCGGATGATCCAGGAAGCGGCTGATCGCGTCTGAACTGATATCCAGGCCATAGACTTCGAAATGCTCATCCTGTAACAACCTCTCGGTGAGATGGTTACCGATAAAGCCGTTAACGCCGAGGATCAGCACGCGGGTACGACGCTGCAGCGCCGACTGCGGTTTTGAATAGAGCAGTGCGCCAGGCACCATGCCCAGACTCTGCGCCAGTTGGCTGCCGTTCATGTAAACGCCATGCTCAGACTGTCCGGTCTGGATTTCCAGCACACCCTCACCACAGGCGATCAGGAATGGCTGCTTAGAAAGCACAGTCCCCGGCTTCGCCTGATGCTGCTCCGGATGTACCCGGCTCTTCCAGACGATAAATTTAACCGAACCGGCAAAGGCGAAAGCGCCCGGCCACGGATCAGTAACCGCTCTGACCAGATTGTGAATCGTCTCAGCAGGCTGATTCCAGTCAATGCGGCCATCTTCGGCCGTGCGCCGCGCAACCCGTGTCGCCTGACTCTCATCCTGTGGCCATTCACTCACCTCACCTTCGCGCAGGCGAGGTAAAACGTCGCCGAACAACTGCTCAGCAGCCTGGACCAGTTTGCGATGCAGCGTCAGTGCGTTGTCCTGATCCTCAATAACTACCGTCTGCTGCGCCAGAATATTACCGGCATCCGCGCGCTTCACCATACGATGTAGCGTAACGCCCGTTTCAGTTTCGCCGTTGACCAGCGCCCAGTTCAGCGGTGCCCGGCCGCGGTATTTTGGCAGCAGCGAGCCGTGCAGGTTAAAAGCTCCCTTTTGGGCGCATTGCAGGATCTCATCGCTCAGCAGATGGCGATAGTAGAAGGAGAAGATCATCTCTGGTGCCATGGTGCGGATGCGGTCAAGCCAGATCGGGTGATTCGCCTCGTCCGGTGCATAGACCGGAATGCCATGCTCTGCCGCCAGCCGGGCTACTGAGCCGAAAAAGTGATTTTCGGTCGCCACATCGTTGTGAGTGAAAATGGCGGTGATCTCATAGCCTGCACTCAGCAGGGCATTGATGCCGACACAGCCCATGTCGTGATAGGCGAAAACAACGGTCTTCATGATTGAGTATCCTGTACTGAAGGCTCTTCTGGAGCCTGAACAATGCGTTGAACGAAATAGCGCGGACGCGCCCGAACGTCGTTGTAAATGCGCCCGATGTACTCTCCGAGCAGTCCCATACCCACAAATTGGGCGCCGATAAACATGAACAGCACGGCGAACAACACGAAGACGCCGTCACCCGCCCAGGCCGCACCAAAAAAGAGTCGCAACACGATCAACACCAAAGAAAAGGCGAAGCCAGAGAGCGCAATCAGGCTGCCGACCACGCTGAGCAATCGCAACGGCGTGGTGGTCAGACAGGTCACCAGGTCGTACATCAGGTTAATCAGGCGCATAAAGCTGTATTTCGAATCGCCAAAGGCCCGCTCGGCGTGGACCACCGGCAGCTCAATGGTGTGTCGGGCAAAGGTGTTGGCCAGAATTGGAATGAAGGTGCTGCGTTCGTGACAGTTGAGCATCGCCTCGACGATGTGCCTACGGTAGGCGCGCAGCATGCAGCCGTAATCGCCCATCGCTTTGCCGGTGACCCGCTGAATCAGGTGGTTGAGCGTGCGCGAGGCCTTACGGCGGAACCAGGTGTCCTGGCGCTGCTGTCGGACGGTGCCCACCACGTCATAACCCTGACGTGCGGCTTCAACCAGCCGTGGGATCTCCTCTGGCGGGTTCTGCAGATCGGCATCCAGCGTAACAATCAGATCGCCACGAACCTGGCTGAAACCGGCCATGATGGCGGAGTGCTGACCGTAGTTGCGGTTGAGCAGCACGCCCTTTATCCGGCTGCCAGGAACGACAGAGGCCTGCTCAATCAGTTCGGCTGAACGGTCACTGCTGCCGTCATCCACCAGCAGGATTTCATACTCAAGGTTGATTGAGTCGCAGGCGGCGCAGGTGCGCTGAAGCAGCTCCGGCAGGCTCTCCTGCTCGTTATAGACCGGGATGACCACGGAAAGCATATTGATTGGTTTGATATCGCGCATCTCAGGCTCCGGCAATGTCATGTAAAGCCTGAATCACGCGTTCGACATCCTGATCGGTCATGGACGGGAACAGCGGAATCGAACACATCTGCTGGCTGTTAAGTTCACTGGCGGGCAGATGTAAATCGGGATAGTGCTCGCGATAATATTTGTGGGTATGCGCCGCACGGAAATGCAATCCGCTGCCGATATTTCGCGTCTTCAGTGCCTGCATAAAGGCATCGCGCGACAGACCGCAGCGCTGTTCATCAATGCGGATAATAAACAGGTGCCACGCATGCTGATGTGGCCAGGCAGGCAGAGACAGCGGTTTAAATGGCAGCATGCGCAGTGCGTCAAGATAGCGTTCAGCAATCTCACGGCGGCGGGCAATAAAGCCCGGCAGTTTCTGTAACTGCACCAGCGTAATCGCTGCGCTGATATCGGGCAGATTGTATTTAAAGCCCGGCATCATGACTTCCGCCTGCGGCAGACGCCCCTGGGTCTGACGATCAAACGCATCGACTGCCAGACCATGGAACTTCAGGCTGCGTATACGATCGGCGAGAGCGGCGTCATCGGTCACCACCAGGCCTCCTTCCGCACAGGTGATATTCTTGATCGCGTGGAAAGAGAAAATTGCCGTGCCGCGCTTCCCGACCGGTTTTTCGTGGTAAGTGGTGCCCACCGCGTGAGCCGCATCTTCAATGATGGCGATGCCATGCTGTTCAGCCAACTGATAGATTGGCGCGAGATCGGCAGGTGCACCAGCGTAATGCACCGGAATAATGGCGCGGGTACGGGGCGTAATCGCCTGCGCTATCCGTTCCGGCGTCACCATCAGGTTGTGGGGATCCACATCAATCATCACCGGCGTGGCACCCAGCAGCGTGATCAGATTCAGGGTAGAGACCCAGGTCATGGACGGCGTGATCACCTCATCACCAGGCCCGATCCCCATCGCCATCAGCGTGACATGCATTCCGGCAGTGGCAGAGCTCACTGCAATGGCATGTTGATTGCCGGTCAGCTGAACAAAGGCCAGCTCCAGTTCGGCGCATTTTGCCCCGGTTGTTATCCAGCCAGAGTCAAATACCGCTTTAACAGCAGCCAGCTCTTCATCACCGAATGAAGGGCGGGAAAATGGCAAAAAATCCATGCTAAAACTCCTGCAGATCAAATCCATAAGCTGTCGCGCGTTGTCAATCAGGCACAACGCTGGAAAAAAATTGAAATAGCGAATGACTAACAGTCGACCAGGGTGTTATGGACACCCCGCTTTCCCGTTCTGGAATTAAGGTTACCGGACTGCTAATACAAACTACCGTATGAAAGTTAACTGAACATTAAATGAATAGTGTGAATTCAAATAAAACAAAGGGAGTGTAAGTTAAGGGTTTCCAAAAAAGTTCACTATTAAATGACTAATAATAGCTCTGACATCAACTCTTTTTGATTTATTGATATTTTGTTTAAAAACAGCAGACTCTGACAGTCATCAGAGCAGGAATCAGCTCACCCGGAAGAAATCAATTTTGGAGATAAAAATTAAGGTGCTGATATTGGTTAGAAAAATGCAGCGTGCCACTCACAGTATGATATCGGCAAAAATAGCGCCCTGTTGATTTCAGTAGAATCACAGATTAATAAAACCGTCTTAATGTATTCTTAATATTTTTCGTTATTAATGTTCTGCCCTTACAATAATCATTACACTTTGGTGAATCTCAGGTGACAGTCAGTTAATATCTGTCAGATTATCTGTACCTGAAAGGTAAAAGCAGTGCTAAAAAAAGTGAATAAGTTCGCGGTTTCAGGCGTTAACGTTTGGTCTGCCTAAAAAAGAGAAAATAGTGATGATGCGTGCCGCCTGTTTTTGCACTCTGTTAGCCCTGCTCAGCCCGGTGCTTTACGCCGCGCCGGTAACCTATGCCATTACCCCCGGTAAAACGTCGATAGGCCTTTCATGGCGCGCCTTTGGTCATGACTTTTCACAGGCCAGACTGCAGGGTGTGACCGGCACGGTGACGCTCAACCCTGATGAAGATCGTGACGACCGTATTGAAGTGACTGTTCCGGTAGGGACACTGGTGGCCTCGAACAGCCTGTTAACCTGGCAACTGAAAAGTGACCTGTTTTTTGATGCAGAGCGTTACCCAAATATTCACTTTGTCAGCAGCCGCGTAGCCTCACTGGGAGGCGGGAATTACCGTATTTTTGGTGTGCTGACGGTTAAAAATGTCAGCCGGCCAGTGGTGATGCTGGCCTCGCTGGACAGCGGAAAGACAATTGATCCGGCTTCAGGCTCGCTGGCGCTGCATGCCACCACCGCCATCTCCCGCTCCGCCTTCGGCATGGATCGGCTGGTCGGGGTAGTGGATGATCGCGTTAATATTGCGCTGGCGATTGGCGCCCAGGCCAGATAGCCGCTGTAACTGTAACCGCGTAAGGTCGTGTCGGTTTAACTGAGCGCGGTCTGCAATGTTTCCGCTGTGGCAGCCAGCTGAGCCGGTGGGTTGCGGCCAATCAGCACATACTGATAGCCGTTACGATTCCACCATGCCAGCTGCATGCCATGGCGCTGTTCACGGGCGATGGGATTCGCGTCGGGCGGCGCAGGCGAGATACAGAGCGCCATCGGCCCATAGTCAGCGTGCAGCCAGGCAATCTGCGCTATAGACGTTCTTTCGTAGCGCAGGATCCGCACCATTTTCAGTTCAGCCCCTGGCAGGCGCAGTTGCTGCGGATGTAGCTGCAACCCTAAATCGAGTCGGGTCCGGTCCAGTCCCCTCTGCAGCATGGCGACCTCATCAGGCATATCGGCCAGCGTTTCAGCACTGTAAAGCGACATGTAACGGGCTTCCAGATCGCGGATATTCTGGCTTTCATCCTTCTCATCTTCTGGCGGTCTTGCCAGAAAACCGATGCTGCTGCCCACCAGCAGAAAGCTGACTGATGCCGCAATCAGTGCCCGACGGCTGTAGCCTTTAGCCGGTATTGGCGCAGGTGCCGTAATGGCTGCCAGTCGCTGCGCCATTCTTGCCTGCGGTGCCTGTTCCAGCAGCGGTGCAAAAGCCTGTTCAAAATCGAGATTACTGTGCTGGAAATGCTCAACCCGTGCCGCCAGTTTAGAATCCTCTGCCATCGCCTGCTCAAACTGCACGGCTTCCAGCGGAGTCATCTCACCATCCAGCCAGGCAACGATCGCCTCGTCGCGCCACGGTGGCGTAAAAGTTTCCCTGTTCATCTCCGTTTCTCCTGCGGTGCGGGCGAGATCGCCGGCTGTCTGGCCAGCGTGGCACGTGCAGCGGCCAGACGGCTCATAATAGTGCCAATCGGAACGGAGAGCGTCTCTGCGGCCTCCTGATAAGTCAGGCCTTCGACATAAACCAGAAACAGCGCATTACGCTGCGCCTCGGGTAAGGCGTTAACCTGTAGCATAATGCGCTGGAAATGGCGGTTGTCGTCGCTGGTGGCATGGTTATCTGCGGCCGTCAGTGCATCGGCATCAACGAATCCCTGCCCCTGCCGCACCTTTCTCGCCCGTAAATCGCTGGCCCAGATGGAGTGAAGGATTGAAAAAAGCCATCGGTCAATGCGTGTGCCCGGCGTGAACTGCGCGCTGCGTTCCAGCGCGCGTACGCAGGTTGACTGCACCAGCTCTTCTGCCATATCACGGTTGTGTGACAGCACATAGCCGTAACGCCAGAGCCGCGTCAGATGTTCCGCAAGATGCTGACGGATGTCACTGTGAGTGATTTTTCGCTCCTCCCTGTCGCATCAGACCTCGGGGTGGCCGTTGATCGCGGCCTGCAGATCGCGGTACTCCTCGCAGTCTGTACCACAAATTCCGGCAATGGTTTTTAACTGTTCACGGGCCAGATCCGGACGCCCTTTGATCATCCAGGCTTCGCCCAGATATTCACGCACTTTAGCGTAACGGGGATCAAGTGCAATGGCGCGCTGGTAATAGCCAATACCCTCGTCCGTGCGGCCCAGTTTACGGGTGGCGTAACCACGATAGTTCCAGGCTTCGCGGGTATCTTGATTTTTCAGCGTATCCAGCAGGTTCAGCGCCGCCTGATATTCGCCCTTTTTCACCAGATGATAGGCGTAGCGGGTTTTATCGTCGTCACTCAGCTTGCTGGTCTTCTCAGGCACACAACTTTTCGTGTGACTGTCATAGACCTGACCTTTGGGACAGTCAGGCGTCTTTTTCTCACTGTCATTGTCGCCCATCGCCATACTCAGCGGAGAATGCAGCATCAGCAGCAGTGCCGGAACAGCAAGCAGAGAGAAACCAGAACGCGTTGTCATAATTTATCCTTATCGGGGCGGTGAGGCAGGCGATAAAGCCCGCCAGATGCAGTCCGCTATCGCGGCGCTGTACGGTAAACAGCTCAGCGCCGGTTTCTATTCGATAAAAATAAAATTATTTTTTGCCAGGGTGCCACGCTGGATCAGAACAGCAGTTTTTCCACCGCACAGAAACGCCGTTCCGCCAGGGAGTTCACCGCAGCTTCCGCAATTGCCTGAGCTTTCAGGCCATCCTTCAGGCCCGGCAAATCGTCAACCTGCTCACCATTCAGCGACCGGATAAACGCATCCAGATGCGCATAATAGGTTGGCTGCACCCGGCTGAACCAGTCGGGGAGCAGTCCTGGCTGCTGAATCTGCGCGCCCTGATAGCAGCTGACGCCACGCTGTGGCTGAGAAGCTGACTCCAGCATTCCGTGTGGTCCCATCACACTGATGCGTTCATCGTAACCATAGCCGGTGCGGCGGGCATTATCGAGCTGTGCCAGCGCTCCGCCCTGCAGCCTTAATAGCAATGTGCTGGTGTCCACGTCGTCAAATTCGCTGATCGATGGCAGAGCCAGCGCTGACCCCATCGCCGCCACCTCTGTCACCTCCTCTTCAGTCAGCCAGCGCAACAGGTCAAAAAAGTGGATAGCCTGATCGCGCATCTGCCCCCCGGACGCCTGAAGATAGGCTATCGGCGGCATTTCTGAGGAGCGGCAGACCATCTGAATCAGTTCCGCCGGGCCAATCCGCCCCTGACGAAGTTGTTGCTTCAGCTGCTGATGGCTGACATCAAAACGGCGATTAAACCCCACTGTGACCGGCACGTTGTAAGGCAAAACGTTAGCCACGGCCGTGCGGGCCCGTTCAAGAGAGAGATCGACCGGCTTTTCACAGTAGATGGCTTTACCGGCGCGGGCTGCCGCTTCCAGCAAATCAGCATGGGTCGGCGTCGCGCTGGCGATCAACACCATGTCAATCTGCCCATCATTTATCGCCTCTGTGACAGAGGCGGCCCGGGTACCAAAGCGGGTCGCAAAGTGGGCAGCGCGCGCCGGTTCCACATCCGCCACCCACACCAGCTCTACCCCAGGATGCGCCTGTAGATTCGTGGCATGAACTTCACCAATAAAGCCACACCCCAGCAGAGCAACACGTTGCTTTTTATTCATTTATTTGAACTCCATCATAGTCCGGCAGAAAGCCGCATCAGCAGAATAGCGCTGCGTTTTACACTCACGGCATGGTGTTTTGAGGTGTTTACCTCAGAGGAGATCGGCATGTCGTTGAAAGAGGTCGCCCGACGGGCAGGTGTGGGACTGGCAACCGTGGATCGGGTGCTTAATGAACGTGGCGGCGTCGCGCCGGAGACGGTTCACAGGGTGCTGCAGGCAGCACGGGAAATCGGCCTGAAGCGGATCCTGCCGGAGGAGCATCGTCATCCGTGGCAGATAGAACTGCTGCTGAGCAGCAACGATTCATTTTTCTTTAAACAGCTGGCGCAGGATTTTACGGAGGCCGCCTCGCATCTGGGCTATCGCCGGTTAACGCTGCATCGCACCTTTGTTCCGGAAGCACAGCCCGAGCGGCTGGCGAAGCTTATCAGACAGGGCGCAGAGACACGGGATGGACTGATCGTTTTTGCCCATGAGCATCCGGCGATCTATGAAGCGCTGGAATATTGCCACGCGCGTGGTGTGCCGGTGATCTCGCTGGTCACCGATTTACCCGGTGCCGCCCGGCTCTGTCATGTGGGGATCAATCAGTGGCAGGCAGGACGCACCGCCGCTCAGCTGATGGGTAAAATGCTGCATCAGCCCGGTGAGGTGTTGATGGTCAGTGGGCACCAGGATTACAGTGCGCATCGTCAGCGTATTGAAGGATTTCGCGCGTTGATAACCAGTCGGTTTCCCCATCTTCAGTTACGTGAAGTTCTGGCCGCTCAGGAAAATCGCGACACCCTGAGTAAGTTGCTGGAGAAGCAACTGGTTCAGAGCGGTCATTTCCAGGGCATTTATAACACCGGCCTGGGGAATACCGAGATCGGTCAGGCGCTTGCCCGACATCGTCGGCTGAATAAGTGTATCTGGGTTACCCATGAACTTTACGCCACCACCCGCACGCTGATGGCGCAGCAGAGCGTTGCGCTGACGCTGGATCAGAATACCCGGCAGCATGCCCATATCGCCCTGCAGCTGATGCTGAATTATCTGGAGCAGGGAGCAAAACCCGATGAATATGTCAGCGGCAAAGTGGACTTCATGATTTATACCGCCGAGAACTCATCATGAGGCAACCTGTCAGATCACCCTATCCAGCGATAGCCCATATTTTCGTTGTGGATGTTCACCGTTGAAATGTTTTTCAAGCCTTTGAGAAAGGCCTGGCGGATAACGTGTTTTTTAACTTCAGACAGCATCTCCTTTCCTCTTTACTACTGAATCGCAAGAGCTTCAGAACGGTAAAAAACATCACGCAATAGATTTTAAAACTACTTTCACCATAAATATTGAAATATAAATCTATATTTGATCAATTTATTATTTTAATATCCCACTATAATCCAGAGTTGCTATCATCGCGTTGAATCCGACAGGCAGACACCGATGGCAGCCAAAAAACATATCAGCTTGGCCACTCTGGACCTGCAAAGCTAAGCAGGAAAAGTATTTGTGGTGTTGATACGCTAAGGCGGATAACTCATAAAGCACGTTTTGTATAAGATTTGATAAATATCAAGCCTGGACGGGTTATTATCGGCAGAGCCCCGTTACTTTTTCACTTTCTGATGGTGCGATGCTAAATTCTCATCGGTCTATGGCAGAGCGACTTGAAGAGCTTTTTAATATAAGCGTACTGGCGAGAGGGTTACCCCGAATTTCTCCTGCACCCGCAACGGTGCCTGACCGATTAATGAGAGACTGGTTTGGAACACTATTTATCCCCGGTGCGTACCACCACAGAAAGAGTGCTGCACGCGGTTATTTTCGAAGTCGTCGCTAATGTACTGGTTTTCTTCATTCTGATTGTTTTTGCCTCAGCAGCACCTTCGAAGTCGGCACTGTTGACCGTAGTTTCATCAATGCTGGCAATGGGATGGAACTATCTGTTCAACCTGATATTTGACAGCGTTCAGCTACGAGTAGGATTTAAAAAAGACTGGCGAGTGAGATGCCTCCATGCCGTTTTATTTGAGGCGGGTCTGTTATTAGCATTGCTACCTTTTGCAGCATGGTGGCTGGATATTACGCTACTCGCAGCACTGAAACTGGAATGTGGACTGGTGATCTTTTTTCTGGGCTATGCTTATCTGTTCAATCTGCTTTGGGATTGTGGCAGAGTAGCGCGGAATAAATGAAATTTAAATAAATTCAATTAATTATCAAGACTTTACTGGTGGAAAACTGATTTACTAACCTTTCGCTTACCCGGGTCAGTGAAGCGGCAGATGTGACACCGCGCTTCTGAACACGTCCCGCGCGTAAGGATACACGTATATCTGTTGTCAGGATCTTATTTATTCTCCCTGGCCGCATCGATACCACAGCGAGTCAGATTAAATAACGTCAAGACCGCGCAAAAGCTCATTCTCACGGATTAAATTCAGCAAAATATTATGAACAAAATCTATTATTTGAATAAATTAAGAAACTGTCCATCAACTGACATTCTGGATGTCGTGACAAGCTATATGCGGAAAAAACTTCCGTCTGACGATCTCTCATCTTTTGAAGGCGCATATGATCATCGCAAAGCCGAGCTGATAATGAATGAGACCTATAGCGAAGTGCCTGCTGAAGTGTGGCGACTGGTATGCTAATTCAGTTAAACGGTGTCTGGATCAATAACGTCAAATTATTTGTCAGGGTTTTAATCCCCTGTGGATCATTAATAGATCAGTAAAAAAACTGTCAGATAATAAATTCCTGAAGATTACTGATTAATGATACTGCTGGATAATAAACAGAGCATCACGCTGCACGACGGTGATGCTCTGTTATTAAACGGTATCAGAAGCGCAAAGCGAAACCGACCTGACCGCTGTAATCAGTTTTAAACTCACCACCAAAACTGGTATCGACTTTCGCGATGAGTGAGAGGTCAGGCGTTATGACTCCCTGCAGGCCCACACTGCTACGATAACGGTTATCAGACCAGGCGCTGTACTGGCGATTCGACTGACGGTCTGAAAGCGTCGTGGTTGATCCGTTTTTACCCGGCGAATACTGATATTCAACGCTCGCACTCAGATTCACATTGGGTAGCCAGACACCCAGCCCGCGTTTCTGCGCCATAATGCCGGTGGTCGTGAAGTAAGGCGTCGCTGAGCTCAGCGAAACTTCTGCATCCTTTCCTTTAAGGGTGTAGCCAGACATGACGCCACCGCTAACTCCCACGTAGGGTGAAATAAACAGCGTATCGTCAGCCAGACCGAACTGGTACCCCGTCCGCAGACTGCCAGCCAGCATCTGGCTATCCTTTTTAATGCCGTTGATATGAAGGGCAGGATCCAGCGTTAACGCCTGGTTAAGGTACATATAGCGACTGGCAGCATCAATAAACCATCCTGCATCAGACTGCCACGAATAATAGGCGCCAACCGTGGCCAGCCGATGTTTTTCATGGCCTCCCCCTTTGACTTCGCCCTGGGTATAACTGGCGCTAATACCCACTGTTTGCGTATCGCTGCGGGTGTCCCAGCCCACATTCAGTGTCTGCTGGTTAGAGTTCAGGCCCAGAAAATGCCCTTTTCTCTGCTCAATGGTTGCCCATGACCCGCTGCTTTCTGGCGAGGCGCGCAGACTGTCAGTGCGGTTATGCAACTGGCTGACCGCTTCACTGAAAATATACTGCCGCGAGGCGATTAAGGCACGCGTACGCTGGATTAGTGGCAGGTTGTCGTAAACAGAGAACCAATCATCCGGGTTGAACGCCGGTTTTTTGGCTTCTTCTGCTTTCGCTGCTTCCTCTTTCGCTTTTTCTTCAGCTTCAGCTTCGGCTTTTGCCTCTGCTTTTGCTTTCTCAGCAGCAGCCTGATCAACAGGCGTTTCTGGCGCAGGCGTTGGCTCCGGTGTCACTTCCGGCGCTGGTGTTGGTGCTGGCTCAGGTGTCACATCCGGCGCTGGCGTTGGTGTTACTTCCGGCGCTGGCGTCGGTTCTGGCGCAGGGGTTACATCCGGTGCTGGCGTCGGTGTTACTTCCGGTGCTGGCGTTGGCTCTGGCGCAGGTGTCACTTCCGGCGCTGGTGTTGGTTCTGGCTCAGGGGTTACTTCCGGCGCTGGCGTCGGCTCTGGCGTCGGTGTCACTTCCGGCGCTGGCGTCGGCTCTGGCGTCGGTGTTACTTCCGGTGCTGGCGTTGGCTCTGGCGTCGGTGTTACTTCCGGTGCTGGCGTTGGCTCTGGCGTCGGTGTCACATCCGGCGCTGGCGTCGGTTCTGGCGTCGGTGTCACATCCGGCGCTGGCGTTGGCTCTGGCGTCGGTGTCACATCCGGCGCTGGCGTTGGTTCTGGCGTCGGTGTCACTTCCGGCGTAGGTTCAGGTTCGGCCGACTTGTTACTTTCGAGAACCCACAGCACGCGGTCGTTATCGTCTTTCACCTGATAATTCGGCGTGTAAACACTAAATCCGCTGTAGCTGTCTGCAAAAGAGAAATAGCTGTGCGACGTGCCAGCGGGTGCATCAACCATCACCAGATCCTGGGTTAGCACAACCTGCTCTTCGCTGCCCACTAACAGGCTTACATCCAGCAGGTTATCGCCACCACTCACCGAGTTTTTAACAATCAGTTTGTCGCTTTCCAGCGTTGACGGTTTGACGCCCAACATCAGATTCAGTCCGGTCGAATCCAGTGAATCAACGCTCAGTGTTTTAGCACTCCAGCTGCCTGAAGGAATCATAGAAAGTGTTGATCCACGCTGAGCCAACAGCGAGGTGACGTTGCTGTTACCGGTCATCGTCCAGGTAGCATTTGCATCCAGCGTCATAACGCTACTACCTGTTGATGTGACCGCCCCCTGATAATTCACCTTTCCCAGATAAAGTGAGCTGTTATTTGCCAGTTGAACATCGCCGTCCACTTCACTGGCGGGCAGCAGCGCCAGGGCATCTGCGCTTCGCAACGGCTGGCTGCAGGATACATCATCCGAGTTTATTGCCGAATAACAACGCCAGCTCTTCTCCCCTGCCTGCTGGCTGTCGTTATAGCCAAATGAGAGCGTGGCAGAGTCAGCAGCGACAATATTCGCTTTCACACCAGCATATTCTCCCACCTGAAAATGTGCACCCGTGCCAACATTGATCTGATCGGCTTTGAACAGTGATGTGTTCCAGTCATCATCAACGACAACGCCACCTGCATGTGGAACTGGCTGCCCAGAAAGGACCACAGTACCGCTGGCAACATCCAGATTACCATTCAGATTCATACCACCGGTGAGTGCGGTAATAGCCGTGGCGTTGCGCGGCAGAATATTAACATTCATGACGCCGTTCAGCGCATTCTCCAGCGTTTCACCCAGAAAACCGCGGAATACCTGCATGTTAAGCTGCGTCAGGCGATGATTAATCGCTTCATCGGCATCAGTACCCAGATAGGTCCATGTCGACGTAGAGCTCTTATCCGTAGGGAAGTAGCCATAAGAGGTCTTATTTAACTGAAAATATTCGGTATCTTTGGTGTAGGGATTCTTGTAAACATAAACTGATCCCGGCGTGCCCGTACGATTGCTGCCGGTATAGCTGTAAAAAGTAACATCATCGGCGGTAAAGCCAGTGATGTTAAGCGTTGCAGCTTTATCATTGTGATTAAGCAGCACAGCGCCACTGTCGGTATGATTAATTTTTTTAAATGAAAGGTTGTTGCCATTAAGGTCTAGCGTACCTCCCCGATAACCAAAGAAGATATTATTGGTACTGATCTGGTCCGTATCACCCAGCACGACCGTAGGCCGACCGCTAACCAGCGTAACGGATGAAAAAGCCTGTTTTTGTCCTGACTTATCAGCTTGTTGGTCCAGAATGACCGTACCGGCACCTGTATTCAGACTACCTTCGTTAATCCCGGTGCCATTGATATGCAGCGTACCGTCACCGATTTTATGCAGGGCATCGCCGCCCAATCCATTAACCTGCCACAGAACCTCTTTATCTGCGTCAACTTCAATGCCGCCTCCTGCCCAGGTTGCATTCACACCCTCTGCTGAAGCCACGGTATAGTTGTTAGAAAACTGAAGCTTACCTGCGCCCATATTGACCGGTGCGTTAAGCGTAACCATTCCGCCCGTACCATTGAAACGAAGATCTTTAGTCGCATCAAGTTCATCAGTCGATGCCTGAGAAGGCGCTACGCTATTATATTTATCATCAAGCCCCTGCCATGACCATTTGGCATTTCCCTGAGTAATCTCCGATGTGCTCCAGTTAATCACCGTATTAACGTCACTGTCTGTCACATCTGGTGAGATATTCTTATCCATTACGCCTGTGATAAAATCACCTGGGAGAGTGTTTGCAGTCGCACGTTTTCGATACAGACCGCTATCAAGATCATAACCTACATGTACCGCGACCAGTTTCCATTGCTGATCAACTTCATCATAAGCAAACACAGGACTGCCACTATCTCCCGCGTTAGCGCCGATAGACAAGGGGGTAGTATTAGCATCATCAGGCCCCAGATTGTGATAACGCAGAATGGAGCTATAGGTCAACTCTCGCACGCTAGCGGTGCTGATGGTGCCACCTGACTTCCAGCTGTAAGCACCAGTCAGGCGAACTCGCTCCGTCTGGTCGTCATTAATCTGTTCCTGTGTGCCTGCACCTACGCGGGTATACCAGGCGTAGCGCGATTTATAATTTGCAAGATAATCCGATGCGCTTACGTAGGCATAGGGAGCAGACTCGGTTACTACCTTATTTAATCGGGGGGCATTGAAGTCAGCGGTACTAAGGTCGTTACGATTAACAAGAATGTAGGTAGTGGCATACTTAGCACCATTGCCAAAATCAACAGTATTATAGTCCTTTTGATGTTTCACACTGACTATATAAGAAGGGGCAATGAGTGTTGTAAAGCCCATTGAAGATACGCCGCCAAAATCAGGCATCGGAAAATCAAGATAGGCAGATAAGGAGCCGTCTTTGTTATAAACAGGCGCATTGATTGCACCCGCACTATAATCCCCAAGATTCTCACCAAAATCACGATATTCCTGAACATCAATACCGTTAAGCATTATGCCCGCATAAGATTTGGTACAGATAAAGAAGGTGCAGCATAGTGCTGCGCTTCCAAAATGTTTCAATGGATTATCCTCATGAGACTATTATTATTTAAGAAAATACTTTTATTAAGTAAATAGTATCATTATGACAAGCTGTAACAGAATCTGAGTTTTTTATACGAATTGATTCAGATCAAGAAAACGAGACATTCTGGCGCAAAAATCGTCATAACTCCATGTAATATAAGGCAATAAAAACCCATTGCCAAAATGGATTGAATATTTATTATTTAAGAAAAGCCTTAAAATAAAAATCAGTTCAATTGCCAAATGAGATAAAAATAAAGATGAAAGCACACATATTGATAAAAAATAACTTATTAATCCGGACTCAAAATGATTTCCTGAATCATGTGATAGTTTTTATTTAAAAACCCCTGTCATTACGTCGAATAAATAATATTCAAAATCATTCATGACATTAACCAATTCCATATCTGCTGCAGAGAAATGGCAAAGTTAAGCCTCATTTTCCGGGACAGGAATGAGGCCAGAAAGCCGAGGCCGTACAGGAAAAAGGGCTGTGGTAAAAAAATGAGTTTCTTATCAAGAGTTTGCCGGGATTGAACGCAGACAGGGATAGCTAAAAATAACCTTTAATTACAGATAGTTTACTCACGTCCTGCCTGCTGACAGGTGAATCATAAGTGGATTATTGTGGGTGATCGCGATGAAACAATGCCCACTGCTCAATCTTTTCTCCGGATGGTAACAGGCAATAGAGTATATTCCGGTTCGATGATGCCTCTTGCACCTGCTGTCCGCCACGTTGAGCACACCATTCGCTTGCCGGATTACGCATTGTAAGGCGTGGTGGTTCAGCACTGTGGGGCGTACAGGCACTCATTAACAGAGTAGCCAGCATCAGGGAACAGGCTGTTATTCTGTTTACTATTTTCATTTTACCTTCTCTCAACATTCACTTTCGACCGGTGAGATTATGTTTCTCATATTCACCAGGCTATGACTCAACACACAATAGCAATTAGCGTATTAATTAAGTGGCTCTGAATCAGACAGTGGTCAGCATGTGATGCTTCAGACGTCTTTTCAGTCCGTTCATTTCTTAAATCCGGAGACCTATTTGAGCGTGTCATAATGATAACACTAACGCGTTAAACTCACTCTGAACAAACCCTATTACTGCTGACAACCTCATATCCATCGGACATAAGCGAATAAATAACTCCCAAAAGAGAATGACTGTAATAATACATAACAAGCCGTCTCGACTTACAGTCAATACATAAGCTTAATTTTCAATGAAAACCCGCTCAGACTGCCGCAATCTTTTTAACCTATTGTCAAAATATACACATCCTCACTCTCTTTACACAATTGACTTCCACCCTGCATAATCCTGCCACCTTTAGTAAACATGCTGTTATTAATGGATTTAATAAACAATACACTTAATTCGCATCGGGCTAAAACACATTATGAGGTGAGAAGTAGCAAGCCTGTTAGCGCTATTCAGAGGCTATTAGCCCTTTAAAAAAATCTTAAGGAAGAGTTACTGATATGAATAAACATCCTGACCAAAATAAACGCGTAAAAGCGATGGTGTTGGCTGGCGGAATAGGGATCCTGCCTCTGATCAGTACTGCTGCTGTTGTCGGAAGCCAGAGGGGTGGGGATGTTACTCTGGCTGATGGCACTACATTGATTGCCGATCAGTCAAATGGGAATGGTTATTATGGCATCCTGGTAACAGGTGCAACTGCCGCTGAAGTCACTGCCGGTACAGGCAGTACTGTTACCGTGCAAGATGCCGGGCACTATGCTAAAGGCATTTTCATCGAGTCTGCGGGCAGTCACTTTACCGCTGATAAATTAGTGCTCAATGCTTCAGGGATAACCGCAGTCGCCTTTGAGTTGAGCGGGAAACAGGCTTCTGCCAATTTAGGATCGGGCAGCTCTGTCACATCGGTTGCGTCAGGTATTGCTTATGCAGAAGGAGTGGTTGTGAGCAATCAGTCCTCATTGCAGGCCGACGCATTACAAATTAGTACCCAGGGCACCAACGGTTTAGCGCTGCGTGTTAGCGGTTACGGCTCGAACGTTGATTTAGGCAACGGCAGCAATATACAGACCAATGGTATCAACAGTCATGCTGTACAAGTGGATACGCTGACCGGTGATTCTGATAATGGCGACGCAACTCTTAAAGCAAATGCGCTGACCATTAATACCCCTGGCAGAGCTTCTCAGGGCATCAACATTCAGGATAACGGCTCGGTTGATCTGGGCAGCAACTCAACCATTATCACCACCGGTGATATCTCTGCAGGCATCTGGAACTGGGGTAAACTGGTCGCCGATCACCTGACAGTCAGTACCTCCGGCGCAATGTCACCCGGCATTTCAGCCCGGGAAAATAGCCTGATAAATATCGGCGCAGGCAGCGTAATATCTTCATCGCAGACGGGCGGTATTGTTGCGATGGATGATAACGTCACCTTCAACTTTTCAGGCACTGAAGAGGAACGCAACACCATTCAGTCAGTAGGCTATGGTGCATCCGCCCAGTCGGCAGGTGCAGTCATTAACCTGGCAAACACGGATGTGGCGATTAAAAACTCAAACAGAGTTAGCAGTGGCCTCTGGTCAGTGCAGGGCGGCATGATCAATGGCAAAGGAATCAACATTACTGGCCCTGATACAGCAATAGGTGTTTTAGCCTGGGATGGTGGCCAGATCAGCCTGACCGGCGATCTCTCCGTCAATATGTCCACTCCGAATGGCCTGGCTATGGCCACAATGTACAGCGAAGGGTTTGCGCCGGGCGTTATCACTTCCGAGGGTAAAGCGGAGATCACCGGCAGTGTCATGTCGATGGGCGGACTAATCGATCTTAACTTAGCGCCGGGTTCACTCTGGTCCGGTAGCGCCGCCAGCGATAATGTGAATGGCGGCCATTTAAACGTCAGCCTCACCGACAGCACATGGAACATGGCTCAAAGCTCTAATCTCGATAACCTGACATTAAGCCACTCGCTGGTAGACCTTTCTGCTGCAACAAACGATGCAACTTACTCCACGCTAACCATCGCCAATCTGAGCGGTAGTGGTAACTTTTTCCTGCGTACCAATCTGGCTGGCGATGGCGCAGGCGTGAACAACAGTGGCGACAAAATCGTGGTAACGGGAAGCAGTAAAGGTGATTACGGCCTGAATATTCTGAACAGTGGCAGCGCCGTCACCTCAGGCAATGAAGTCCTGACTGTTGTTGAAACTACTGATGGCATCGCGACCTTCAGGGGCAACACTGACGTTGAACTGGGCGGCTATGTTTATTCGGTCAATAAACAGGGCACTAACTGGGTGCTCTCATCGCCGAAAGTACCTGAAACGCCCCCGGCGGATGAACAGCCCGTAACACCTGCGGATGAACAGCACGTAATACCTGCGGATGAACAGCCCGTAATACCTGCGGATGAACAGCCCGTAACACCTGCGGCTGAACAGTCCGTAATACCTGCGGGTGAACAGTCCGTAATACCTTCGGATGAACACCCCGTAATACCTGCGGATAATGATGCTCTCCAGCCCGGTTCAGCTGAGGATGCCGGGATACCCACCCCCCCAGCAGAACAAAGTAATCATTCAACCATCACCAGCACCGCGAATGCCGGCGCTAACTTTCTCAACATCGGTTATCTGATGAATTATGCCGAAATGCAGACTCTGATGCAGCGTATAGGTGATGTGCGTCAGGGGAAAACGGCCGGGAATGTATGGATACGCGGAATGGATGGCCAATTCAGCAGTTTTGCCAATGGCAAGCTGAGTCACTTCAGCATGAACTATTCAGGCTATCAGTTTGGGGTAGATAAACGTCTGTCAGATGAATTGCCGATTTATCTTGGCTTGTTTATGGGAGCAACGGCGGGATCGCCTCATTATCGGGCTGGCGATGGCTCCACCAAATCTGAACATTTTGGTGTCTATGGCACATGGCTCAATGACGCCGGCTTCTATCTGGACGGCGTGGTGAAATTCAATCGCCTGAGGAACCAGTTTGATGTCAGCGATACACAGAATAATCGCATATCCGGCAATGGTGTCTCATCGGGACTGAGTGGGTCACTCGAAGCAGGGAAAAAATTCAGCGTCTCTGGCGAACTCACGGGTTTTTATCTGGAACCTCAGCTTCAGCTAACCGTAAGCCATCAGAATGGATCCTCAGTACGGGCGTCAAATGGCCTTAACATTCATCTCTCAAGTTATAAATCGATGATGGGACGAGCCAGTGTACTGACAGGCTATGAAGTTAATCAGAGCAATTACAAACTCAATGCGTATGTTAAAACGGGCGTTTTACGCGAGTTTGAAGGTGATGCTGCTTATGCTCTGAATGGATCAGATGAGCGTCTCTCGTTTAAAGGTAACGGCTGGAATAACGGTGTCGGTGTCAGCGCACAAATCAGTAGCCATACCCTTTTTATCGAGGCCGATAGGGTTGATGGAAATCGCTTCAACCAGCGCCAGGTGAACGCCGGCTACCGTTTTAGTTTTTAAAAAAATAAACGCAGTAAAAAATGCATGCTAAAGGAGACGTGAATGAAGAAAATATTATGGATGATATTGGCCTTACTCAGCTCGGGCTCGGCGTTTGCTCGTCAGGAGGTTACCGTTGCAGAGGCGAAAACGATGCACGACGATCAACAGGTTACACTTACAGGAATTATCAGTGACAGGGCCGATGATGATCACTACTGGTTAAAAGATTCGACTGGCCGTATTCGTGTCGATATAGATGATGACGATGACGATCGTTATCTGATTGGCAAAAAGGTCCGGGTTACCGGTGAAATTGATCGCGATGATGGCTACAGCGAAATCAATGTAAATAGCGTTTTTATCCTGAAATAACCTCTACAAAACACAAAAAAGCCAGCGATGATGCTGGCTTTTTACGTTCATCAACCTGTCAGAAGGTTCATACCACTTCGGGCAACTCATCGCGCGAAAAGATAAGTGGCACACAACTTCGCACTTCGGTACTGGCGATGGTTGAAACAAATAAGTGGCCTTAATACAGCCCTTTCAGATACTGAAAAGTAGCCCGATTGATCATTCCCGATTACGCCGGGATAATTCCTGCTGACTTTCATGCGAAAAGTTGAGTATCGGCACAAGCTGAGAGAGATTACGGCTCTCTACGCCTGACTGAAACGCATCAGGATGATGAAGTACGGGGGCAGCAACGACATAGTTATTGTAAATATAAACAGATAGCAGAATAATCATACCTAACATGATTGCTGTTACCATTTTAAAAGTAATGGCCAACGATTTATCTTTTTTTAGTGGCTCTTTCTTCACAAAAACCTCTTTACTTCCTAAACATGAAAGGCAGTCTGTGCATCACAGGGAAGCAGTTCATCAAAAGTGATTATAAGCTTCAGAAACGACTCTAATGTAGACTGACTGAATAGCTAAAATTTTGCATATTCAATAACGCCTTTATAAAGCTCCAGCAGAGTGACATCATTAATGAAAGCGTTAAACTCCTTATCACCACTTAACGAATACTTCTTCATGACATTATACTTATGTGCATAGATCGTTTTAGCAGAAAGGTTCAAACGTTTAGCTGTCTGCCCCACGCTATACCCTTTCTTTAAAAAGCTAAGCACCTGCAACTGGACAACCGTGATACGCGCAAAATCACAATGTGAGCAATCCGAGGGTATAAATCCTTTGACGCTTCCCTGATTTCCCAGCCAGAAACGGACGATTTTTTCAGAAATAATACGGACAGAATCGCTGCGCGAGATAGTAATTAAAGTACGATAGCAGAGAGGCAATTGTTCCGTAATGATATCTTCAGCCTCATCAACAAACACCATTAAAATGCTACCAAGTTTCCGTTCCCGGTAGGCAGGTTGACACATATAAAGGCGCCACTGTGCAACACTGATCAGTATGAAATCCGCCTGACATAAATTTTTCGCATCATAAGCGGGTAAGAACTCTACTGGCGTGTCAGATAATAGTGCTTCCTCAATAATTTTTGAGATGCCCAGCCGAAAGAAGTAGTTTTCATTTGTACAAATGACTTTAAAATCCATTTTTCCCTTAAGCATCAAAAAAGTTAAAATAAACAATTAATCAGGTAAACTTGCCATTAATCAGTGTCAGTTCACCTTTCTCTTTTAATTCTTTCAGCACTCTGCAAATAGAGCTTTTTGAGAGATGAGAACTATTTTCAATAAGATAAAGTGCCGAAAAACGCTTTTTAAGATGTGGTGGTAACTTACCCCAGCGATTGATTAAAGAAATTACTTCATCATGCGAGTTATTTTTAGGTAGCTGGATGTAGTTCATCAGGTCAGAGTACTGGCCAGAAAGAATTGACATAGCATCATTGAAAAGGTCTTTCTCAAACACCAGGCGCCAGAACACATCGTAATCAATGAAACTGACCTTTCCATAGTCAATTCTTTCCAGATAGACAGGTGGTTCATCAAGTGCCGGAGTGACACCGACAACAAAGGGAGCCGATAAGATATTTAATACCTTATTTTCGCTCTTTAATTTGAGTAAGAAATCACCATCAAGAATGAACATAACCCGGCGTACATTATCTTTAGTGAGATGATAACGACGCTTGCCGCGCGAAATCTCATCTGGATTAGCAACCTGGGTATACCCGGCTAGCGCGTCGATGATCCGTTCATGATTTTCAGTCACTCTATACATAATAATTAACTCAATCTAACTAACACAAGGTTAGTGATTAGTAGAAAAATTAGTAAAAATCCGTTTGTTATAGTCTCTTTTTTCTTTTCGCCTGGTGTATTGCTCCTCTCTGGCCCTCCCTCAAATATGAGCCATAGAAAGGTTGCTACTGGTTTCACTATAGTAAAACCATAACGATAAAATTCAACACCACAAACATGCAAAAAGGAAGAGTATTGCGCCAATGGCTGACATAACAACCAGATATTTCACCGCTTAAAAGCCAATTAATCAGCATATCCAACTAACAAGTAGAGACTTACTGATAGTGTTATAACTTTTTTCTTAAAAAAGAAATGAATCGTAATCATTTGATCATTGATGTTATCATCCCGCTATATCAAACACACAAAAAGTCGGTATAATTTTAAATCAACGCTATTAATGATAAATTTTTAATCATTCTGGAATCATTGTTAATTTCTCCTTTAAAAATAAAAAAACGCCACAGCATCTGATGCAGTAAATTAAACCACAGCGTCCCCATAACAGACATTTAAATAGCCGATTGGCTCGAATATAGTTTTATATCCTGCATTTTATGCAAATGACAGTCATATACTCCGAAAAATACATTTACTCTATTCCTGCAACTTTCACCTTAAATTGCATATGAGGACTAATTTTTCATTATCCGGACTTTTAACCCGTCTTGCCTGCTCCCGCTGAAGAATTTTCCATCTCAGAATGCGTACCATTCTCATCACTTTAAAAAACCGGTAATACGAAAAATTAAATCACCTCATCAATAATCGGCAGAAGAAATATAGCGACGCTAATAAATTCACGCCGACAGTCTAAATTGCGATGAATGTAAACGCATTGTAAATAAAGGTCACCTTCAGTTATTAATGCCGATAGCCTGTAATATTAATTATGGATATTTTACTATTTTATTTTTTTTGGTCTCCGAATCTAATAGCGCCGTTCGCTTGAAGCGGCATTTTAAAACTTTTAACACTGAACAATTGAACAATATTGGAGATATAAATGAGAGAGTTAACATCTGTTGAAATGCATAACGTTTCAGGTGCAGGTTTTTTTGATTTTGTTGGTTCAGTGGTTGTAGGGGCAGCTGCCGGTATCACAGCGTTTGGTGTCAAATGGGCAATGAGCGGCGGTAGTGCGGGTGGCATACTAGGCGTTGGCTTAGTTTCAGGAGCGGGTGGACTGGTTATTGGTGCTGCCGTCGGGCTGGTTGATGGTGCGCTTTATGGTGCGATGAATGGCTGGGATACCACTGCGGGTTGGTTCAACGAAATTGTCGAAAATACTTTTGATCCAACGGCTAAAGTAATTACTGCATAAGGAAATATCATGCGTGAATTGAACCATCATGAAATCGAAGGCGTTAGTGGAGGTTCTTTAACTTCAGTAATTTTAGATTTCTTCAGCCAATTAGGCGCAAGCTCAGAAGAAAAAACTGAGTGGGTACGCCCGGACTCAGTGCCTGCTGCAAATCCAATTAGTGGATCTGCATTTGGCATGGGTATTGTCGGCATCGCTGCAGCCGTGGTTTTCGGCCTGCTGACATTTTAATTTTCCTGGAAAATAATAATTTTCTCAGGAAGGAATGAGCCATTGCCATAATATGCAAATGCTCATAATGACATGTTGTTCATTAATTTATACAAAGGAAAGTATATGAAAAAGGTATCTATGGTTGCTATGGGTTTACTGCTGACTGCGGCTCAGGTTAGTGCAGCGGAAGCTTCAGATGGCACAATTAACTTCACCGGCACCATTGCATCTCAGACCTGTACTGTCAGCGTTAACGGCGCGGGCAGCACAGCAACCGTAACTTTGCCAAAAGTGGCAGCAGGCATGCTGAACGCTGCAGGTGCCGTAGCAGGTAACACCCGTTTCACTCTGGCGATGAGCAATTGCTCTGCAAAAACCGGTGATGTCTACGCTTACTTTGAGCAAGGTGCGGGTGTGAACGCTAACGGTCGTCTGACCAATACCGGTACTGCAACAGGCGTTGATCTGCAGCTGCTGGACAACAATAACAAAGCTATCAATGCGGGCAGCAGCGAGCAGTCTACCGCGCCTGCAACTGTGGCTCTGGCAGAGGGTGCGGGTACCCTGTCTTACTCTGCTCAGTACTACGCAACTGCTGCCGCAGAAGCGGGTACCGTTGCATCAACTGTAAATTATTCAATCAATTACCTGTAATTGATTAAGGTGAGGGCGTTGCCCTCACCACTCTTCCTCTTCATCATTTCTGTTAATATCATGAAAAAAAAAAGCTATAACTTTCTAATCTCTTGTCTGCTCACCTGTGCAATGACCACGTCTGCATTTGCCAGCGTAACTATCATCGGCACCCGGGTAATTTACCCCGCTTCCGAGAAAGAAGTTACCGTTCGGCTGGATAATCGGGGCGATCAGCCGGCGCTTGTTCAGGCATGGATTGATAACGGAAATCCTAATGAAGCCGTAGATAAAATAAATGTTCCCTTCGTTTTATTACCTCCGGTTTTCCGGATGGAGGCTAATAAAGGGCAAACGTTACGTATTGTCTTCACTGGCGCGAATCTGCCTACCGATAAAGAATCTATTTTCTGGCTTAATGTGCTGGATATTCCACCTCGCGACAAAAACCTGTCCAATCAGAATCAACTGCAAATGGCGATCCGAAGTCGTATCAAACTTTTTTATCGTCCGGTTCAGTTCGATCACGCGCAGGCTAATCAAGCAGCGTCGGCTCTTGTATGGCGTCATGGCTCAAAATCTAACTCTCTGTCCGCAACTAACAATTCGCCTTTTTACGTTAACGTTTCACAGATTAATGCTGAAGACAATGCGGACCATAAATTAGTCAGTGAAAAGGGTGAGATGCTGGCGCCAGGCGAAACAAAAGAATTTTCGTTAAAAGGCATCAGTACTAATCAAATAAAAACGACATTTAATTATCAGTATCTGGATGATTTTGGCGCCGCACGTAAGGTTGAAAGTAAAATAATCCAGTAGCTTTTGGTCTTTAACCAGGGGAATTATGATGGCAAGGACGGTCTCTTTAAATAAAAAAACTGCCATAATTTTTTATCGCTCTTTTATGGCTCTGTTTCTGACCGCAGCAACTCAAACCGCGTTTGCTGAAAAAGCTTATGATTTTGATGAATCTTTTGTGAAAAATTTGCCAGGGGTAAAAGTAGATGTTGCCCGCTATGCAACAGGTAATCCCATTGACCCCGGCATTTATACGCTGGATATCTTTTTAAATGGCCGTCAGATTAGTCGTGAAAATGTTCAGGTTATTCGTCAGGGAGCCGGTACTAAGGCCTGTCTTTCCTATGATCTGGTAAAAAGCCTCTCCATTAAAGACACCGTTTTCAGTTCGCAACAAGCTGAAGAGTTACGCTCGGGTAAGCAGTGTATCGCCCTTGAAGATGTGGTTAAGGAGAGTCATGCCGCCATAAACTCTGCTGATATGCAGATGGATATCTCAATTCCACAGATTTATCTGCTGCGTTCAGCACGTGGCTATGTCGCCCCCGAATTCTGGGATAAGGGTGAAACAGCATTGACGCTCAACTATGACACTAACTATTACCGCTCTGTTAACGACGGGCGTGAATATGACTCTTTTTATGGCAGAGCGCTGGCAGGCTTTAACCTTGGCGGCTGGATGTTTCGGCATGAGGGCTCGCTGAGCTGGCGACGCCAGCAGGGTGATGAGTCTCATCATTACAATGCTATTAACACCTATGTTCAGCGTGATATTCCGCAACTGAAGTCACGCTTACTGCTAGGTGAGGGAAATACCAGTGGCGAACTTTTCGATACCCTTTCGTTCCGCGGTGCGCAGATATCCACTGTCGATCAAATGTGGCCTGATTCACAACGCGGTTATGCACCTGAAATTCGAGGCGTTGCCCGTACTAATGCTCAGGTAACCGTATCGCAAAATGGTAGTAAAATTTATGAGACAACAGTATCGCCAGGTCCCTTTAATATTACCGACCTCTATCCTACAGGTTACGGTGGTGATTTAGATGTAACTGTAAAAGAAGCTGACGGCAGTGAAACACGTTTTTCAGTGCCTTACGCAGCCATGACGAGGCTGAAGCGTCCCGGTATGACCTTCTACTCTGTTACGGGTGGTGTATCGCGTAAAGACAATATGGCCTACACGCCTTCCGTCTATCAGGGCACCATTCAGCATGGTTTTACCAATAGTCTGACCGGCTACACCGGTATTCTGGGATCAGATAATTACATCTCAGCCCTGTTGGGGGGAGCATTTGGTTTACCCATTGGCGCTATCTCACTGGATATCACTGGCGCTCAGACAAAATATGGCGATGAGAAAAAGCAGGGTGTGAGCTATCGCGCAACCTATAGTAAAAAAGTTGCGCAAACAGACACAAACTTCACCCTTGCAGCGTACCGATTTTCATCATCAGGCTATTACAGCTATGACAATGCATTGCAAATTAACAACTATTATAAAAAGAATAAAAATGACGGAATAAATTATCTTTCCCGTCCAAAGCAACGTTTTTCACTGACTGCCAGCCAAAATTTTGGAGAGTCATATGGGAATATCTATCTTACTGGTTTTGTTCAAAATTACTGGAACAGTACCGGTACAAATACCCAATTTCAGCTAGGTTATAATAATACAATTGGGCGCGTATCATATACATTATCAGCAAACCGATTATTATATTCAACAGGTGGGCATGACACGCAACTTTCACTCGACTTCTCAATACCACTTGGTAGCGAAAGTAAAAATTATGTAACCGGAAACGCCACACATAATAAAGAGGGTGTGACCGCGCAAACTGCGGTTAATGGTGTCCTGGGTGAGAATGATCAATACAGTTATAACGTAGGGGCCTCTCGCGATATCGATAATAAAAAATCAGGTTCAGTCAGTGGACAATATCGTTCGCCTTACAGCATGCTGACAGCGTCATATACCAAGGGCGAGAATTATTACTCTGCCTCAGGAGGTGCAAGCGGAGCCGTTGTTGCCTTGCCTGATGGGATTAACTTTAGCGCTTATCAGTCGACAACCTATGCTGTCGTGACAGCAGCTGATGCCGAAGGTGCCCGGGTGCTTGGTTATCCAAATATCGTGTTAAACGGAAGCGGCAGAGCGATAGTCCCTAATCTTAATCCCTACAGGATAAATGAGCTGGCGATCGATCCAAAAGGCATCCCGCTTGATGTTGAGCTGGAATCAACCCAACAACGCGTTATACCTGTTGAAGGTGCTGTTGTCAGGCTGGATTATAAAACCAGTAAAGGAAAACCACTCCTGATACGGGCAAACCAGCCTGATGGGAATGCCTTGCCGTTTGGTGCATCAGTTAATGATGAAAATGGAAATCTTGTCACTACTGTTTCACAAGGCGGCCAGATCTACGTCAGGCTGAATAAAGATGTCAGCCGTCTGCATGTTTCATGGGGAAAGGCGGCAAATGACAATTGTCTGGTTAATCTTGAGTCGGGCGTAGTTCAGTCCAGTGACAATCAGACACTGGCGAGACTGACGACAACATGCAGTAATGATCAAATTCAGCCGGTTCGTTACGCATCTAATACCGAAAAGAAAGATAACCAGGGTTAATGAGGTGACATCATGATCTTAATTTCAGGAAAGAAAATAATGCGCCTCATTGGCTCAGTTTCATTAACATTAAGTCTGATGCTAATGGCTATTTTTAACGTTAATGCAGCGGGTTCTTCAACCGATGTAACATTAACGTGTAAAATTACGGACAACCGGACATTGGTTGACATAAAGTCATTAGGCATCAATATTTCAGCAGCTGTGCCGGTTGGCACGATCGTTTACAGCGGCACCGCAACGGCTAACTTCAAATGTGCGTTGAATAATTTGCAGCAGTACGCGGAAGGGTTAATCGGTGAAGTCTATTTTAAACGTAAGAGTATTCCAGAGAATGCCCTTGGCTATGGATTGACGCTCTATACCGGCTATGGCGGGGAGATGGGTACCGACGTCGCAAATATTCCAACGGGTATCATGATCAGTACATATGCTTTAACCAGCGGCGGAACCTTGGGCGCTTATACGGATGTCTCTCTGAGCGTGCCTTACCAGATCGTTAAGACATCTAACTCTATGACACCGTCTTCTTACCTTAAAAGCTATGTAAACCCATTTGATGTCGGCTCGTTAGTCTCAGGGACGGATGAGACATTTAACTTTACCAATATCAAAACAGGTATCACCGTAAAAGATCAGACCTGCTTAGTGGCAGGAGAGGTTAAGCAGAATGTGCCACTGGGTAGTTACACGACTAATACCAGTAGCGGTTTAGGCGCAGGAATAGGCCAGACCAGTACTATGACAGCATTTAACATTCAACTGAACTGTGAGGCACTACTCTCAGGAAAATTTGATGTAATGATGCAGTTCGATGGCGATGCGCCCAGCGGACTCTCTGATGTAGGTGTGGTATCGCTTAACTCAACTTCAACGGCGAGTGGTGTCGGCGTGCAAATCCTTAATGAAAATCAGCAGCCGATTGCACTCGCTACACCCTTTAACATTGCGAGTTTTCCGCTCTCTTCTGCCTTAATTACGGTGCCACTCTATGCACGTTATTATCAGACGGCCGCGAAAATAAACCCTGGTACAGCAAATGCAGTAGCAACGTACACGCTTAGTTACCAGTAGTCAGCAGGGCTCTGCGGAGTCCTGCTTCAGTTTTCATCTACAGAAAAGGACTATCTGTGAATATATTCCAGGGAAAAAGGAGGCTTAGCATTGGTGTTTCTGATGAAAGTCCATTTATTCTTTACTCTGTCCAGACCATACTTTTAAAAGAGTTTTCAAGTCTGAACATCAATGCTTATCCGGTTGAGGCAGAACATTTACTGTCACTACTCAGAGAGGAGATACCAGATATATTGATTACGGACTTTTGCTTTACCTTTGAGCGTAATGATTTAAATGGTGTAAGAAAACTCGAACAGATACATAAGCAAAATCCGGATTTAAAAATCATTATTTTCACTGCGCAAAAAAGCCAGGCTATTTTGAAAAGTATATTACAAGTTCCAGTCAATGCTATCGTACACAAACGTGATGATATTCGTGATCTGGTTAAGGCATTCAATTGGGTCTGCTCATCTAACTCAGGAATATACTACTCAGAACAGATGAAAAACTTAGTGCTCTCTGCACCAGCAGATACGGCACAAACACTTCTATCTCCCTCAGAAATAGAAGTCATCCGGTTGTTTGCCATTGGTTATAGCTTAATGGATATAGCCAAAGCGCGTAAACGCAGCATAAGCACAGTTGCAACACAAAAATATAACGCTATGCGTAAGCTTCAGCTGCAATCCAATACAGATTTAATCAAGTATGTTTTTGCACAGGAACTTGTTTAACCACTAAGTATTAATTTTCATATACAGCGAAAATCATGAAATCCCATAATTTTAATATTGCATTACTGGCACTAATTTGTGCTCCATTTTGCACATCAGCAACCAGCCTGGAGCAAGCTGCTCAGGCTGCATTGACCTATGACTCAGCATTACAAGCCAGTCAGATGACCAGTGCAGCAGATAAACAAAAATATTGGCAAGGCATGGCCGGAATGCTGCCAACATTAACACTTGAAGGAAACTGGGATCGTCAGGAACAACCTGATAAAAAATATCAGAGTGGGGTAACGAACCATAGTTACGATCTTAGCGTCAGGCAACCTCTGTTTGATATGAGTAAATATGCCGGATGGCGTAAAGGCGTTGCTATTTCCAATACAGCTGAGGCGCAGGCAAAACAGGCTGAAGAGAAATTATTAAACGCTATCAGCAACGCGTATTTTACTGTCCTTTATCAGCAGGAAGTTTTGCAGGCAGCTAAAGCCGCCAGCCATAATTTTGAGCAGCAACAAAAAAAGCTTCAGACCGGATTAGCCAACGGTCAGAATACCCGCACGGAGCTGGATGAGGCAAAAGCTAATTACGCTCTGGCACAGGCTAAAGAAATAGAGGCAGGCAATCAGTTGTTGCTGGCAGGCGAGGCATTTCGTCGTTTGTCCGGTATCAGCCCCGACACCGTTGAGCCAGTGAATTTCCAGTGCCTTAAAGCATCACCTTATTCTTCACTGACTGATGCGATTAATGCCAGCCAGCAACGCAACTCTGATATTAAGATTGCTCTGTTTCAGAATGATCAAGCAGACGCAGATGTTCTGGCGGCTGACGGCGCGCATATGCCAGTCGTCTCACTCTATGCCCGATACGGCAAAAACTGGAGCCGTAACGACAATGACGACAACATACTTTATGACGCAATATTCGGGACGAACTCGAAGAGTAATAACCTGCAGTATGGCGTAAACGTTTCTGTTCCGTTGTTTGCCGGTGGCAGTCAGGTTTCACAATCTTTTGAAGCGGCCTATCGTCGTCAGGCGGCAAAGTATTCCACGATGGAAGCTCAACGCAAAGCGGCAACCGATACGCGTTCGGCCTGGCTTAGCCTGACCAATGGTAAAGCCTTGATCAATGCTCAAAAGAACGCGGTCGACTCAGCACGTGAAAAAGTTGTGTCGGTCCAGTATGGCCGTGAAATGGGCTTCCGCACCGTTAATGATGAACTTGATGCCCAGCAGAAATATTACACCGCGCTCAAAGACCAGGCTGAAGCCCGC
>Ga0308161_1001217_pt1 | contig 32495 bp, 25 predicted proteins | sample PhyFR2_FD_201034 | JGI IMG/M metagenome (GOLD analysis project Ga0308161, IMG submission 201034) | Phyllosphere microbial communities from UC Gill Tract Community Farm, Albany, California, United States - DLSLF.R2 | ecosystem: Host-associated > Plants > Phyllosphere > Unclassified | place: USA...
CATCAACGGGCCCACACCGGCGCCACCGGGTACGCAGAGCACATCCAGGTTCGGGCAGTCGGCGTAAGTAATGGTCGGCGTGAACACCAGGCCAGTGCTGGAGGTGATCGGCGCGAGGTCTTTCCACACAAGGTGAAGCTTCACGTCTGGCAGCGAACCGAGGACATCATAGGGGCCGGTCAGGTCCAGTTGCTGGATGCCGGGGAACAACAGAAAGCCGATCTGCAAGGTCATGGTGCAAGCTCCGAAAGAAATGGACGACCGCACTGTAGAAGCCTAGGCTTTGGCGGGTACGCCATTGAGCCCACTAATCACGCCAATCATGCCCAAGATTATTCATGTACTCGCTTTTGAAAATGCCCAGGTGCTCGATGTCACCGGGCCTCTGCAAGTGTTCGCGTCGGCTAATGACCTGTTGCGCCAACGTGGTTTACCGTTGCCCTACGCGGTGAACGTGATCGCCGCTCAGCCTGAACCGGTGAGGACTTCTGCCGGCCTGGCGCTGCTGGCTGAACCGCTGCCCGCCATCGACGCGCCTTGCGACACCCTGGTGATCGCCGGTGGCTGGGGCGTGTACGCTGCCGCCGAAGACCCGACGCTGGTGCAATGGGTGCGCGATAAATCCCGGCACACCCGGCGCATGGCTTCGGTGTGCACCGGGGCCTTTCTGCTGGCCGCCAGCGGTTTGCTCGATGGTTGCCGAGTGGCCACGCACTGGACGCGGTGTGAAGAACTGGCGCGCAAGTTTCCCGCGCTCACGGTGGAGGCCAATCCGATTTTCATCCAGCAGGGCGCCGTGTGGACGTCTGCTGGTGTGACCGCCGGGATCGACCTGTGCCTGGCCCTGGTAGAGGATGACCTGGGTCGCGCCATTGCCTTGGAAGTGGCCCGCCACTTGGTGGTGTTCCTCAAGCGCCCTGGCGGTCAGTCGCAATTTAGCGTGACGTTATCCCTGCAAAGGAGCGACAGCCGCTTTGCCGACCTGCACGCTTGGATCGCCGACCATCTGACGCTGGATCTGAACATCGCCACCCTGGCGGCCCAGGCTGGCATGAGCGAGCGTAGCTTTGTGCGCCATTACCGCGCCGAGACCGGCCAGACCCCGGCCCGGGCCGTGGAACTGATCCGTGTCGAAACTGCGCGCCGGCAATTGGCAGACAGCACGACCTCCATCAAACGTATCGCCATGCAGTGCGGTTTTGGCTGTGAGGAGACTTTGCGCCGCAGCTTTGTGCGGGCCTTGGCAGTGACGCCTCAAGCCTACCGGGAGCGTTTTTCACCGCTCCAGTAGTTCCAGCAATGCTTCAAGCGTGACCAGGGGCGCTTCCTGGAAAACATTATGACCAATGCCTGGCAAAACCTGCCGTCGATAAAAACCGCTGAAGTGCTCCACATCGTCATCCTCAAGTGGCGGCGGGCCCACACCGTCGTCGGCCCCGCATAACGAAATGCTGGGCACCGTTATCGCCGGTTGGGGCACCAGCGCCTGTTCGATGTACTCCAGCGCGGGATCACCCGGCGCATACATGAAACGATGGCGGTAAGAGTGAATCACCACCGCGACAAAGTCCGGGTTATCAAATGACGGCGCAGTCTTGCGATACAGACTTGGCCCTTCACGCCAGGTCGGCGACCAAAGCCGCCATAACAACTCACACAGCTCTTGTCGATTGGCCGTCAAACCGTCGACCCCACGCTGGGTGTGGAAGTAATACTGGTACCACAATCGATGCTCGGTTTCCGGTGCCCGAGGTTCGGGGGACTTGGCGATGTCCTGGATGTTGTAACCGTCCCCCGTCACCAGGCCGCTTACCCGCTCGGGCCATAGCGCTGCGACAATACACGCCGCGCGCCCACCCCAGTCATACCCGGCGAGAGTGGCCTGCTTAATGGACAGCGCATCCATGAAATCCAGCAGGTCCTTGGCCAACGCCGCCTGTTGGCCGGAGCGCATGACCTGGTCGTTGATAAACCGCGTCGGGCCATAACCGCGCAAATAGGGGACCAACACCCGATAACCACGCTCGGCCAGCACCGGCGCGATTTCGTCATAACCGCGAGGGTCATAAGGGAAGCCATGCAGCAGGATCACCGGCTCGCCCGCGATGGGGCCGTGGGTTTCATAAGCCACGTCCAGCATGGACGTGCGCACATACAACAGCGGGGCAGGGGGCGTCAGGGTTGCCATACAGTCTTCTCCCCACTGAGTTTGCGGTCCAGAAAGGTTGCCGCACTGATCAATGCCAGGTGGCTCAACGCCTGAGGTGTGTTGCCCAAGTGCCGAGCCTGGCTGTCGAATTCTTCGGCGTACAGTCCCAGCGGGTTGGCGTAGCGCAGCAGCTGTTCGAATTCCAGGTGGGCCTTTTCCACTTGCCCGGCGCGGGCCAGGCATTCCACGTACCAGAACGAGCAGGCGGCAAATGCGCCTTCTGTGCCTTGCAGTCCATCGATCTGGCTGTCGTCATTGCGGTAACGGTAGACCATGCCGTCGCGCACCAGGCTTTTCTGGATCGCTTCCAGCGTCGCCAGCCAGCGCGGGTCGGTGGCCGCAACGAAGCGCACCAGTGGCCCGCGTTCTTCGTTCCAGAAGTTGCTCCAGATGTCGGCGTAGATTGCCTGGCGTGTCTGGTCCCAGCGCGCGAACGGGGCGGGCAGCGAGCGTTTGGAGGCGAGGCGAATAGCTCGGTCCAAAGCCACCCAGCACATCAGGCGCGAGTGCAGAAAGTGGTGTTGCTCGCCGCGCATTTCCCAGATGCCTACGTCTTTGCGGTTCCAGATCTCACACACTTGGTCGACCACTTCCACCGTATGTTTCCAGCCTTCGTGGGAAATGGCTTCGCCGTACTTGTTGACCAGATACACCGCGTCCATCAGTTCGCCGTAGATATCCAGCTGGATCTGGTCGAACGCTTCGTTGCCCACGCGCACCGGCTGGGCGCCGCCGTGACCGCGCAAATGATCGAGGGTGGTTTCCGGCAACTCCTGGCGACCGTCGATGCCGTAAAGAATATTGATTTTGGTCGGCTGGCCGCAGCAGTCGCTGACTCTGCCTTTGAGCCAGCGCATATAGGCGTTGGCTTCCTCGACAAACCCCAGGCGCATGAACGCGTAGACGGTAAACGACGCATCGCGTATCCAGGTATAGCGATAATCCCAGTTGCGCTCGCCGCCGGGGCTTTCCGGCAGGCCGAAGGTGGCGGCGGCGATGATTGCGCCGTGCTTGCGCGAGGTCAAAAGCTTCAACGCCAAGGCCGAGCGGTTGACCATTTCGCGCCAGCGCCCACGGTAATTGGACTGGGAGATCCAGCCGCGCCAGAACTTGAGGGTGCGTTCCAGGTACAGGTCCGTGCAGTCGTTGACCACCCGCGGATCGTCCTCGCCGCCGAGCACAAATTCGGCGCCCTCGTCCTGGGCCAGGGTGAAGCGGGATACGACTGCATTTTCTTCGAGGGGCAGCGGGTGGCTGCCTACCAGGCGCAGGCCGGGCTGACCATCGGCGCTGAACAGCACACCGTTGTCATCGGCTGTGGTGTGGGTCTTGGCACGGGCGTAGTCGTGGCGCACGGCGCAACGCAGGTGCAGAGTTGCCTGGCCACTGACTACCCGTACGCGGCGAATCAGCAAAGGCAGCTCGTCGACCTCTTCGCTGACCGCCAGCAGGTCGGTGACTTCTACCACCGCCGCGTCGCTGAGCCAGCGTGTTTGCAGCACGTTGGTGTCAGGCAGGTAGATCTGCTCGCGGCGTGCGTTGGGCAGGTCCGGGGTAAGCTGGAAGGTACCGGCGTCGGGTGTGTCGAGCAGCGCGCAGAAGATCGACGGGCTGTCGAATTCCGGCCAGCAGAAAAAGTCGATACTGCCACGGTCGTTTACCAGTGCGGCACTGCGCATGTCGCCGATGATGCCATGGGCATCAATAGCGCTTTGGGGCTCTGTCTTCAAATCAACCATTGCCACGGAACTCCGGATAAAGGCTCATGCCGCCATCAATGAACAGGGTGCTGCCGACCACATAATCAGAAGCATCACTGGCCAGCCAAACCACCGCATTGGCCACATCTTCCACATCACCGACGCGGCCATAAGGAATCAATTTGAGCAGCTGTTTTTCTGCAGCGCCTTCAGTGGCTGCGCGGTTGATCGCCGTGCGAATCGCCCCAGGCGCAATGCCATTGATGCGGATGCGTTGCTCGCTGACTTCCTGGGCGAGGGTGCGCATCAGCATCTCCACGCCGCCCTTGGACGCTGCATAATTTACATGCCCGGCCCACGGAATGACTTGATGCACCGAACTCATATGGATGATTTTGCCGGCTGCTCGTGACACGCCCTCACGAACGCCCTGACGATTGAAGATACGCACCGCCGCTCGGGCACAGAGGAACTGCCCGGTGAGGTTGACACCGATCACGGTGTTCCAGTCCTCAAGGCTCATGTCGACCAGGTTGGCGTCTTTTTGCAGGCCGGAGTTGGCCACCAGAATATCCAGGTGGCCGAAGGCATCGAGGGTCTGCGCGAACAGGCGCTCGACATCAGCCTCCTTGGACACGTCGCCACCGATGGCAAGTGCCCGACCGCCGTTGGCATTGATCTGTGCGGCAAGGGCCTCGGCGGGGGCCGCCTGGGAGTTGTAGTTAAGCACTACCGCCGCGCCCGCGTCGGCCAGGGCTTTGGCTGCGCCAGCACCGATGCCGGAACTGGCGCCGGTGACCAGAGCTACTTGTTGCTGCAAGGAAATCTGCATCGCCCACCCACTGTGTTTATCAGAGTCCTTTCAGCTGACTGGCGGCGCAGAGTGGAAGTTCACCGCGCAGTTTGTACGCTCAGGCCGTGGGCCGCAGGTGTAGCGCCTGGGCGCAAGGCAAAGGTTTATCGTAATATGCTGAAAACAAAAGATAAGAGATGGAGCAAAGGAATGTGTATGTCGACACGCACCCCAAGGATGAAACGTTTACTCATTGGCTTATCAGCCGTTTTATCACTGGCTCAGACATCACTGGCCGTTGCGGAAAACAGCAACGGAAAAACGCTCTATCTACAGCGATGCGCCGTGTGCCATGGCCCCGATATAAAGGCCACCGGGCCATTGGCTAAAAAAAGCAATCCCCCCACGCCCGACCTTACAACCGCCGCGTTCAAACAACGGCTGCATGATTATCCGGGCGTGATCGTGTCGTCGATAATACTTCGCCCAAATGGCAACCTGATTCCAAAGACGTTGAAGGACAACGGTGTGAAGATAGCGCCGCACACGTGGAGCGTTCAGGATTTTCGCGATCTGCATCAATACATGAGTAGTGTGATTTCAAAAAGTTGAGGTTTTAAAGGCCGGGTGGCGACGCGCGGTACCAGATAGGCGTAAAGAAGGTGTTTTTAAAGTAATTAAAATAAACAGTTCTTTCATTTATTTTGACGGGGTTGGTTTGCAGTTTTTCAGTTTAATTCTTGGAAAGGCTAGTGCCGGCGTTGAGTATGCTGTGAAGCCCAATCTTAGGTTTTTACACTTAGGACAACCCGTTGCGCTTGTCTAGGATTTCACGCGTCTACCTGGTCTTCGATCATGGGTTCACGCCAGCATCACCACGCGCAATGAAATTCAGCTCTGTGACGTCCTGTTAGTCCATACCTCATGAAATCCTTTGACAGATTCATATTTCCGGTGGATGCTTTGACTTCTGGTGTCGGAAGTATTGATGTCGGCATGCAGAATATCCTGTAGCGTGAAGAAACATAGAGAGGACGTTTCATGTCGGAATTTGAAGGTGTCGCCCCGGAGGATCGGGGTAGGTCGGTGCTGAAGTGGAGGACCACAGCCGGCTGGAGTGTAGGTGAAACCGCCAAGCGCGTTGGGGTAAGCACTCGTACGATCTCAGCTGTAGAAAGCGGGGCTCAGGTTATGTCGGACTCTCGGTGGCGACTGTTCGTGCATGAGGTGCTTGCGGAGCTCAATCATAGTAATCAGGTACAGGTAGTGGTTGTCCTGAGCGAACAGCAGTTGCCGCTTGACGTCGTGTCGAGCGGAAACTATGCGGGATATGCGATTAGCGAAGATGGTGAGACGGCCCTTATTGCGTCATATAGCATCAACCGCGTTTCCGGTGCTCCCGAGGTCCATCGCCAGCGTTTCTCGGTGAAGTCAAATCCACATGTTATTCGCGCTATTGAACAATGGGAGGCAGCCAGCCAAGGCAATGCGCAAGGCAACGCCGCATTTCAGATGCAGCGCTGGCTTATGCGTCGGGTACTTCAAGGTGAACTGAGCAACCCGAAGTTGACGGATCTCAAGGCGGCTATCAATGACGCCAGAGGTGAGCTTGAAAAAGCCAACAAGGAACCCGAGGACGTTCGGGCCAAGCTGGCGCGTAAACTTGATCTGGCAATCGCCGATCTTATGGAGGCCGTCGCTCAAGCAACCAAGAATAAATGATTGTTGCCAATCAGAGGCGTGGTCGAGCCCAAAAGAAGGATTGACCACTACTTTGCCGCTAAAAATCACATAGCCAACAATCGAAGCCATGATCTGCATTCCTGCACGAGCTTACCGGTATTTGAACTCATACATTGGCATTACTCACCAAATCATCCCAAGCGATTCAAGGCGCTCTATGTACGGCGGGCTCTGGTGCATGGCTTAGCCGCCGAAAGCAGTTGTTAAATACTTCATACAGCTGCTCTGTTTAATTGGGGGCGGAGGTTCAAGATAAATTTCTCATCGGTCCAATTTCTCATGCTCCTCTTTCACAATCGGCACCTTATTGTCCTCGATCATGTTGGAAGGGGCGGAGAAAACCTCAAGCTAATAGCTGCGATGGACAGCAATTGCCCTGCTTAATAGGAAGCATTACTATTCACGCCCCGCCTCCTCAGTGCCTTCGCGATGATTCCTCAGCCGCCCCGCAGAACAGGCTTTTTCGAGCACTACGAAGAGTTGATCGGAACCTGGACGCGCCGCTTGAGGAACCGTCAGCAAGCCGAGGACCTGACCCACGACACGTTTGTGCGAGTGCTTGAGTCCCACGCCAACGAGGTTGCACAACCACGCGCTTACCTGCATCAAACCGCGCGCAATATCGCGGTGGACGCCTACCGGCGCGAAGAACGCCGCGAGGCGTTGACGTTGCAAACCGTTGATCACGCTCCCCACAGCGGTGATCCGGAGCATTACATGCACGCGATTCAGTTGGCCGATTCCATCGAGCGCGCCCTGGCCGAGTTGCCGCTCAACTGTCGCAAGATTTTTATCTGGCAGAAAATCGAGGGGCTCACCCAGCAGGAAATCGCCGCGCGCCTGGGGCTGTCTAAAAATATGGTGGAAAAGTATATGATCCGCACCCTGCGGCATCTGCGTGACCGCCTGGATGCAATGGCGCCATGACCCGCTTTGAAACAGGATCCTCCACGATGGATAAGCGTGTCCGTGACGAAGCGGCGCAATGGTTTGTGCGCCTGCAGGACGGCCCGTTGAACGCCGAAGAACGGCAACGTTTCGAGGCCTGGCGTGCCGAGCAGCCCGAACACCAATATGAATTCGATGTGCTGCAAGGGCTGTGGAGCGCCACGGATCTGCTGCCCCAACCCCGTTTGCAGGCTTTGTGCGATGCGCCGGCCGAGCGCCCCAGGGGTGGGGCGGTGCTGCGCTATGCGGTAGCGGCCGGTGTGGTTGCCATTGCCGTGGGCCTGGGTTTGTTCAGCGGGCTGGGCCAGTCAAAGCCCTACAGCGCCGAGTTCACTACCCGGGTGGGCGAGCAGCGCCAGGTGGCCTTGCCCGACGGTTCTGTGATGGACCTCAACAGCCGCAGTGTGGTTGCGGTTCACTACGAAAAAGGTCGGCGGGGCATTGAGCTCAAGCGGGGCGAGGCGATGTTCAGTGTCGAGCACGACGCCAGTCGCCCGTTCGTGGTGGCCGCCGGGGCAGGGCAGGTGACCGTTACCGGCACACGCTTCGATGTGCGTCGCGATGACGACCGCACCCGCGTGGTGGTCGAGACCGGCACCGTCAAGGTGCAGGGACGGGCGTCGGCTCAAGCCGTGACGCTCACCGCCGGCCGGGGCACGCATGTCGATACTCAGGGCGAAGTCGCCGCGGCTTACGCCGTAAACCCTGAAGAGCTGACCGCATGGCGCGCCGGCAAACTGGTGTTCAACAACGCTACCCTGGCCGAAGTGGCGCGGGAAGTGTCGCGCTATCGCGAGCAACCCTTGCGCGTCACCACGGCAGCGGTGGGCAACCTGCGTTTGACCAGCGTGTTCAACGCCAGTGACACCGACGCCTTGCTCAAAGCCTTGCCACATATTCTGCCGGTTGCCTTGCGCACCTTGCCGGATGGCAGCCAGGAAATTATTTCACGCTGACATTCAGGTTTTTTTCGCGTTGTTCGTCTTCTCCTGCAACTGCAACTGGTTTGCATTAACGGCCGCACACTTTTGCGATCACAGGACTAGGTTCGACGTGAAAAAACTCGCCCTCCACAACAATAAAATCTCCCGCTGGGCGCCTCTCGCCCTGGCTATTGCAGTCAGCATCGCGCTGCCTGCCGCACAGGCTGGCGAGGGCGTTCATATTCGCGCCCAGCCCCTGGGCGCAGCCTTGAGCCAACTGGGCCAGCAGACCTCCCTGCAAGTGTTCTTCAGCCCCGACATGGTCGCCGGCAAGCAAGCCCCGGCAGTGGATGGCAACCTCTCGCCTGAACAAGCCCTGCGCCAATTGCTGCAAGGCAGTGGGCTGGATTACCAGATCGACGCAGGCTCCGTAACCTTGCGCACGCTGAGCGCCGGCACCGGCGAAGCTGGCTCGCCGCTGGAACTGGGCGTCACCGACATCAAGGTGGTGGGTGACTGGCTCGGCGATGCCGATGCCGCCGTGGTGCAAAACCATGCGGGTGCGCGCACGGTGGTGCGCCGCGAAGCCATGGTGGAGCAGGGCGCGATGAACGTCGGCGACGTCTTGCGCCGCGTGCCTGGCGTGCAGGTACAGGAATCCAACGGCACCGGGGGCAGCGATATTTCCCTCAACGTCGGTGTACGCGGCTTGACCTCACGTCTGTCGCCACGCTCCACCGTGCTGATTGACGGCGTACCGGCAGCCTTCGCCCCGTACGGCCAGCCGCAACTGTCGATGGCGCCCATTTCCGCCGGTAACCTGGACAGCATCGACGTCGTGCGTGGTGCCGGGTCCGTGCGCTATGGCCCACAGAACGTCGGCGGTGTGATCAACTTTGTGACCCGCGCGATCCCGGAAAAATTCTCCGGGGAAGTCGGCACCACCCTGCAAACGTCCGCCCACGGTGGCTGGAAGCACGTCGAAAATGTCTTTATCGGCGGCACCGCCGACAACGGCATCGGCGCCGCGTTGCTGTACTCCGGGGTCAATGGTAACGGCTATCGCAACAGCAACAATTCCAATGACATTGACGATGTAATCTTCAAGACCCACTGGGCGCCGACTGATCAAGATGACTTCTCGCTGAACTTCCACTATTACGATGCCAGCGCCGACATGCCCGGCGGCCTGACCCAGAAACAGTTTGACGCCAACCCGTACCAGTCGGTGCGCGACTGGGACAACTTCAGTGGTCGCCGCAAGGACTTGTCCTTCAAGTACATCCGCCAGATCGACGACCGTACCCAGGCTGAAGTGCTGACCTACTATTCCGACAGCTTCCGAGGCAGCAACATCGCCAACCGCGATCTGAAAACCCTCAGTTCCTACCCGCGCACCTACTACACCTTCGGCATCGAGCCACGGGTGTCCCATGTGTTCGATGTGGGCCCCAGCACGCAGGAAGTCAGCGTTGGCTACCGCTACTTGAAGGAAGGCATGCATGAGCAGGCCACCAGCCTTAACCTGGTCAACAACGTACCCACGCCAGGTGGGCAGAGCGACGGCCACGTTTATCAAGACCGCACCGGCGGCACCGAAGCCAGCGCTTTCTACATCGACAACAAAATCGACATCGGCCAGTGGACCATCACACCGGGCATCCGCTTTGAAGACATTCGCACCGAATGGCATGACCGCCCGGTCGTGGCCCTGAACGGCAAGCGTACCGAGGAAAAACGCCGCGAGATTCACAACAATGAACCGCTACCGGCCCTGAGCGTGATGTACCACGTCAGCGACGCATGGAAACTGTTCGCCAACTATGAAACCTCCTTCGGCAGCTTGCAGTATTTCCAGTTGGGGCAGGGCGGTACCGGCAACCAGACCGCCAACGGTCTGAACCCGGAAAAAGCCAAGACCTACGAGATCGGGACGCGCTACAACGACAGCATCTGGGGCGGCGAAGTGACGCTGTTCTACATCGACTTCTCGGATGAACTGCAATACGTCAGCAACGATGTAGGTTGGACCAACCTCGGCGCCACCAAGCACGCCGGTATCGAAGCGTCGGCCCACTACGACCTGTCCAATCTTGACCCGCGCCTCGACGGCCTGACCGCCAACGCCGGCTTTACCTACACCAAGGCCACCTCCGAGGGCGACGTACCGTTCAAGGGCCGCGATCTGCCGCTGTATTCCCGTGAAGTGGCGACCCTGGGCCTGCGTTACGATGTCAACCACTGGACGCACAACCTGGACGTCTATGCCCAGTCTGGCCAGCGTGCGCCGGGCACCGGCACCACCTATATCACTCAAGGCACCGCTGACGGCCAGTACGGTGATATTCCGGGCTATGTTTCGGTCAACGTGCGCAGCGGTTATGACTTCGGCGCGCAACTGTCGAACCTGAAACTTGGCGTGGGGGTGAAAAACCTCTTCGACCAGCAACATTACACGCGCTCCAGCGACAACAACGCCGGGATATACCTGGGCGAGCCACGCACGTTCTTCGTACAGGCAAGCGTTGGATTCTGATCTTCGATGGATGGCAAAAATCGCAGCCCAAGGGTTGCGATTTTTTTTGCCTGCGCCAGGCGTAACGCAAGCCTGCCTGATCTGTTTCCTACACCGTCAAAGCACATATTGTTGCTGCATCAGGAACTGTTTCCGACACAAAACCACACATGGGAAAGCTGATGGGCTTCGACACTGCGTTGGAGCGACAAGCTGAAAATCGCGCCTACTGCAATGGAGAAACCTATGTCGGTATCGATGGATACATCCGTCCCTGCTTCAACAACGCCAGACCTTTCACAAGTCACTGGCAAGGCCGTCGTCAAAAACACTCGCGAGGCACCTGCTGCGCCTTCTTTCAATGATCAGCGTGCTGCCCATGTCAACTTCCCGACCACGCAAAACAAGGCCGGGCCGGTGTTCGATCACCATCAGCCGGCAACCACCGCGGCTGATGTGCCTGGCCATCACCACAACCCTCCCGGGCTGCGTCACTTACTTAGCCAACTCAAGCGCTGGCTCAGTCATTGGTTCCTGGGGCATCGGCCGCCCATGCATCCGGGCTGCAGCAACCCGCCGCCTAGGCCCAACCCCGGGGCAAGCAATCCACCGCCGCGCCCCGACCCTACCGCAGGGGGTAGGCCTTATCCCGTCGCCCCCGGCAGGCCGGACCCGCGATACTCATTAAAGAGTAACGAAGAGTTGGCGCAGCAATTGCGCGACCGTTTCAACGCGTTTAGAGATCCAAATAACCCTGGGTCTATCAGCGTTGACAGCATTCTTGCGATGGCGAAACGATGGTCGTCACCTAACCCGGTCGTGAGGGAAAACGCCCGCTTGGCCAATGAGCTGCTGCGACGTCCGGAACTGATGGCGGCGCTTGATCGGGACGGTCGCACCGGTGCGTTGAATGATCTTATTGATTGGAAAAGCCTGAACGCGGTTATCCAGGGAGATAACTACTTCAAGTACAAGACTGACAAGGAGTTGGCCGCTGAAATGCTCGAGCATTTCGATGAACTCAAGGATGGGAGCGGCGGGCCACACCTGAAATTCAAAGACTTGAGGAAACTCGCAAGTCAGGAGCTCACGGGCGATGCAGCCAAGGATCACCTGATCCAATTGGCCCAGGCAGTCATGAAACGGGGCGACCTGCTCAAACTGATGGATAACCTCGTCAGTGCCGACGGTGATGGAAAGATCCGTCGCAAAGCATTGGCCTTACTGTCGCAATAACCCATCTTCAGGCGCTGTGCTGCGAAAAAACGGCACCTGATTCAATCATTTAAGGAACGGCTTACGCTTATTTGCCACATAGGTGGTAACTGCGGTGGTGCATCGGCCCACCGCTTTTCAGACTTCGCCTGAGGGAAAACACATGACTTCAACTTCGTTTAATTCCTCCCAATCCTGCCGCCATGAACTTTTGCAAAACACCCAGCAAGCAAATCCTGCGATGTCCGAGAAGGGCGGAGCATCAGAAGGTATGCCTACTGCCGCGCAGGAACATGTGGCCCAAGCCCGGCGTATGAAAGCGTTTGCCGGCGAGCGAAAATTTCAGGCACCCGTTGCAGATGATTTTTCCCGGGGCATGTTGGCGGACCGCCAGGTTCCAGTGGCCCGCGCCGATTCACTGAAAAGCAGCGGGCTGATCAATAGCCTGACGACGTGGTGGCGTAGTCGCAAGTCAGGTTGATCGTGCCTTGCCTGGGCTTTTACATATTGTCATTGGTATTCGTTGCTCATCCGGAACTGCCGTCTCCCTCCAGCCACACATGAGGTGCTTGTCCGAGTGGAATCCATTCGTTGATCTTGTCATTCCGACACAGGTCACCAAGCGGATATGCATCTGAATAGAGTTGGAGAAAACCCATGAAAATCGAGGGTGTACTACCTCCCGGTCGGCCTCTCGCCCCTGGCGGATCAGCCGCGCGAGCTACGACGCTATCACCGGTCACTTGGCAGGAAGCCTCTTGCGTGTCGGAGCGAGGAATCTCTCGCCAGCCCACTCTTTTGCGTGGAACGTTATCCGCTCTAAGTCATCGAGACCTACAGAACTTCCCCGCTGAACGGGCGAGCAGTTCCCTGCCGGGTGAAACTTCAACGGACAAGCAATTGGCAAAGGCCCTTGAAAAAGCCTTTGGCCTGTTGCACCCCTTTCTTAATGAAGGGCGCTTGACCTGGATGTCATTGCAGCGGATCGCCGCTCAACCCATGGGTGAAAACGAGGCACTGGACGGCGCCATTCAGGTCGTCAGGGAAATTCTCAAGCGTGCGCGGTTAAGCGACACCATCTTCAGCCGCGACGGCGATATCACGCGTGACAGCCTCAATGCGGCAGCCCAGGCTTTGCATGGCAACAGCTCGGCGAGTGTGTTCAGCCAGGATCCGTTTCATACCCATGGCAACGCGCAAGTGGTGCAAGCGCTGCAAAGCCAGTTTGAACAGTTGAGAGACAAGACAATGGATCGCACCTTCCTGTTCGAACAACACCAGTACGTTGAGATCGCCAAGCTCAAGGCGGTCATGCAGGACCCTTACGAAGTTGATCAGCAGGGCAGCCCTGTACTGGACACGTCTACCGGCATGCCCAGGCCCCAATACAGTGAGTTGTCTGTCTACACGGCGAAGAACATTATCGAACGCCCAGGTTTGCTGCCTTCATTGGAACGTGCCAACGGCACACGACTGTTTGGCCCCCCCCACAAAGAGGGTTGGCTGAGCAACAAAAGCCTCGAGCGCTGGCGGGAGCAGGACGATGCGCGCAAAGCGCGCTGACTGCCGGGCCTATACCTTGAGGATCTTGCCGCTGATGGCCACGGCCGCCAGCAACACCGCAATCAATACAAAGGCGGTACTCAGGCTGCTGCCATGGGCGATAAAACCGATCACAGCAGGGCCGGCGAGAATGCCGGCATAACCGAGCGTGGTGATGGCCGGCACCGCAATATGCTCCGGCATGACCTTTTGTTTGCCGACGGCGGTGTACAACACCGGCACGATATTCGAACACCCGGCACCCACCAATGCGTATCCGAGCAATGCAGTTTCCCAGGCCGGTAATAGCGTCGCGATGAGCAGGCCGACACACGCCAAGGTGCCCCCGATCACGATCACTCGCGTTGCCCCCAGGCGTCGGACAATGGCATCACCGGTCAAACGCCCAGCGGTCATGGTCAAGGCAAATGCCGCGTAGCCAAGACCGGCGTAAGCTTCATCCAGGCCGCGCTCGGCACTGAGGAATACAGCACTCCAATCCAGCACGGCACCTTCGGCCAGGAACACGATGAAACACAGGCAACCGATAAACAACACCACACCATGGGGCACCGCAAACGCCGGGCCGGAGCTTTCACTGCCATAAGGCAGAAGGTGCGGTGCGGCCTTGAGCAGCGCCACAACTATGATAACCACCACGACCAGCGTCGCCTCCAGTGGCGACAGGCCCAGGCCCAGCAACCCGGCAACCCCCGCTGCGCCGACGATGCCCCCCAGGCTGAACAAGCCATGGAAGCCCGACATCATGGTTTTGCCACTGGCGCGCTCGACAATCACCGCTTGCAGATTGACGGTGGAATCCACGGTGCCCAGGCCCGCGCCAAACAGGAACAACCCTGCGATCAACAACGGGATCGAACTGACCGTGGCCAGCATCGGCAGGGCCAGGCAGATCATGAGCGTCCCTGCAGTCAGCACGCGACGGCAGCCGTAGCGCGATGCCAGGGCACCTGCTGCCGGCATCGCGATGATCGAGCCAACTCCCAGGCACAACAGCAGCAGGCCAAGCGTACCTTCATTCAGGTCTGCGCGCGCTTTGGCATACGGCACCAAGGGCGCCCACGCGGCGATACCGAAGCCGGCGATAAAGAAAGCGATGCGCGTCGACATCTGCTCCAGCCGCCCGGGAATTACGGGCGCAGGGGTGGGGATGGCAGTCATGAAAAGTCCTTGGTTTTGCGTTCATCGAGCGATGTTCAGTGTTACATCCTTGCACATCAGGCCCTCTGGAGCGAGCCGGGTTCCCTTCGCGTTCGGGATTAAAAATACGGATTGAGAAAATTATTTTTTACAAAGCCGGAACGCTTTGGCGGCTGATAACCACACAGGAGTGATCGAACCTGTAGGCGGTGGTCTGGAAGGTGCGTAATCCTCGTGAGGGTGGCTGAACCCCAGGTTTCTTGCGGCGGATTACCACCTTCCAGACCACCTCCCACAGGTTGACGGTTCTGTAATACGCTGCCGTTCTGTTAAGCAGGTAACTGAACGGACGGGCCGATGAAAAATTTCAGGCGGGTGTGGTAATGACCCGATTCTACGATGCGCGCGGCAATATCTATGGGGTGGTCAGCCCCACCTATTTACGTGAACTGGGTATTGATGTGCCAGACAATGCCCGCACGGCGGCGATCACGCGCAAGGCGTGGGCGGCGTCGGCTATTGCCTCTGAATGTGGCTGGGGCTCATTGCCTCATCCGGCCAGTACAAAGGCGCACCGCTGCGATGGTTTGTTGGTGGGGCCTTTTCAGGACCAGTCACCGTTTGATCTGCTGATCATCAATACCGACGGGTCCCTGGCCGAACGCAGTGGCAATGGCCTGACTATTTTTGCTCAGGCGCTGAGCGAACAGGGCTTGATGGCCCAGGGCAGTGAATTGCGGGTATATCACGACAAGCCTGACGCGGTATCGCCCGTGGCCACTTATATCGAGCCGGCGATGCATGAACGGGAGTCAGGTTTCTGGTTGAGCTTGGGCCGACCTGATTTTGGCCCCTTGGCGGTAAGTGCGTCTGGCATAAGCTCCGTGGTCGTGGGCAGTCACCCATTCAGCTGCCTGGCGGCATTGACGTCGATCGATTCGCGTTGGGGAATTAGCCAGTTCGTCCGAGTGGGTAATCCTCATTGTGTGACGCTGGTCGAGCAAGTGTCGGCATTGCCAGACAACGACATGATGCATCAATCGGTACTGTTCAATCGGTTGAAAACTATCGCTTTTGCACCGCCAGCGGGTACTGGCCAACCCTGTGCCGGTGGAATCAACCTTCAGTGGGCGGCTCGGGACGTTGGCAATCGTGTGATAGCGCGGGTATTTGAGCGGGGGGAGGGGCCTACGGCGTCCTCGGGTACCAGCGCCAGTGCTGTGGCGTGCGCGGCATGGCGAGCGGGTTGGGTTGAGAGGGGAGACATCGCCGTAGTGATGCCGGGTGGCACGGCGCCAGTACGTTTGCAGGCCGAGTCTGGACAGCTGCAGGGTGTCAGTCTTTTTGGGACGGCGCGACTCATCCCCTGAATTTGGAAGGCTGCTGTCAGCTTGGACAGCTGTCAGCTGTTTCTTCGAAGCTTGGTTATTCAAATATAAACTCGCGTAAGAATTTTCTTGTTGTTCTTAGATGGCTCATTGGCTGTATGTCTTGCTTTATAAGCGACACTTCCATCCTCGATGTACGAAACTTCTTTTTTATTGGGTAAGCGCCGAAAAGCGCGGGAAATCGCTAAGCTTTAGGCTGTTCAGGTGCTTTTTTTCGCAATCCACCCGGTATTGGCGAGGGAGAGTTGTTCAGTTGAAAAGTTGATGACGGGTAACAAAGGATGGTTAACGCGTTTGTTTCGTCACGTTTCAAATTAGTTCTTCCAGGTATAACCACAGACTTTCAGGTAGTGGCTTTCAAGGGCACTGAAGCCCTTGATCAGCCTTACTTCATACATGTACAACTGGTCAGCGAAGACCCTTCCTTCGATTTGGAGGCGCTGCTTCATCAACCCGCCTATCTGGACTTTGGCGAAGCGGAGCAGGGGCTGCATGGGCAGGTCCACGCCATCGGTCGAGATGATCCCGGCGGGCGGCTCACCCGTTATCACCTGACCCTCGCCCCGCGCCTGGCCTGCCTTGCTCATCGTCGCGACCAGCGGATATTCCAGCACCGCAGCGTGCCGCAGATCATTGCAACGGTCCTTGAACACCACGGGATCCTTGCCGACGCCTATGCCTTCGAGCTTGGACCGGTGGTGTATCCACCGCGAGTGTTTTGCGCGCAGTACATGGAATCCGACCTGCACTTTATCCAGCGGCTGTGTGAAGAGGAGGGGATTCACTACCATTTTCGACACGGCGTGGATAACCATCTGCTGGTATTCGGTGACGACCAGACGGTATTTCGACGGCTGGCGGTGCAGCGTTATTGCTCGTCGGGCGATCCGGCGCTCGAGACCCGGGTTGTCCAGCGCTTCGATCGGCGTTTGCAAACACGCAGTCAGCGAACCGTACGTCGAGACTATGACTTTGGGCATCCTTCGTTTTGCCTGCAAGAACAGGCCGGTGCCAAAGCGGCGGAACCATGGGAAGACTATGAATGCCCCGGTGGTTTCACCGGCCGTGCCCGCGGGGCGCAACTGGCGCGACGTGGCCTGGAGCGCCATCAGCGTGATCGCCATCGAGTGTTGGGCAAAAGCGATCAACCTGCGTTACGCAGTGGTCACTTTCTTGAACTGTGCGGTCACCCGGATCCAGTGTGCAATGACTTATGGTTGCTGACGTCGGTACGTCATGAGGGCTACCAGCCGCAGGTGTTGGAAGAGGCGGCATTCGAGGCCGGCGGGTTTCAGGGCTATCGCAACCGATTCACTGCAACCCCCTGGCGCGCAGTGCATCGCCCGGCCCTCAAGCACCCCAAGCCGACGATCAGTAGCAGCCAGACCGCAACCGTAACCGGGCCCGCTGGAGAGGACGTGCATTGCGATGCCTATGGCCGGGTGAAGGTGCGCTTTCATTGGGATCGCCTGGACAAAAACGACGATACGAGCAGCTGTTGGCTGCGGGTGGCGTCGGGCTGGGCCGGTGACGGATTTGGCGCGCTGGTCATTCCCCGGGTAGGCATGGAAGTGCTGGTGAGCTTCCTGGAAGGCGACCCGGACCAACCTTTGGTCAACGGCTGTTTGCCCAATGCGTTGCACTTGCCGGCTTACTCCTTGCCACAGCACAAGACACGCACGGTACTGCGCAGCCGCAGTTCCCCAGGCGGTAGCGGTGGCAATGAGCTGCATCTGGAAGACCGCAGTGGCGAAGAGCTCATCTACCTGCGCGCCCAGCGTGACCTGGAACAACGGGTGGGGCATGACAGCCGCCTGGAAGTGGCAGGGGAGCGGCATGAAGTCATTCGGGGAACCAGTACGGTTCGGTTGGAAAGTGAGGAGCGTCGCCATGTTCTCGGTGCTCGCAAGGTTGTGCTCGAGGCGCATGACCACCTCGACGTACAGGGCGATAGCCTGACCCGTGTTGTTCAGACCCTGGTGATCGAAGCCGGGCAACAAGTGCATCTCAAGGCTGGTGCCAACCTGGTGATTGATGCGGGTGCGCAACTGAGCCTGAAGGCTGGCGGAGAGCACCTGCTGATTCAGGCCGGCGGTATTTTCAGCAGCCGGCCCATCATCCTGGGCGGTTCACCGTCCTCAACGCGCTCGGTAACGCCCCCGCCAGTTGCCGGCGCGCAAATTTCTGCAGCGCAAGGCGTCATCATGGATTTGGCTAAAAACCTGGGGGCGGATTTTTGCCCCCTGTGCGAATGCTGCCGCGAAGGCGAGTGCGATATTGCGGGGAGGGCGGCTTGATGGACAGTCTGGTCACTCGATGGATGGCCCGACAGCAGCAACAAGGCTACCACCTGTGCCTGATGCTTGAGGGGAGTCATGAGGCTAGCCAACCGCTGCTGGCAGGGCGCGACCTGTCGCATTATTGCAACCTCTACAGCGAGACCGATGCGGCGCAGTTGGCGAGTGCAGGCCCGCTGATCCTATTGCTGGAGCAAATGAATGAGCCCGCACTGATTGACCTGCTGCAACATCCCGAGTCGAACTGGGGATGGCTCTTTAGCCTATCCGCTGCCGACTTGGCGGGTGCAACGCGACATTGGCGTGACAGGCTGCTGGTGGGGCCGACGGGGCAGCGGGCGCTCTATCGTATTCACGACAACCGCACCCTGGCCCGCGCCTTGCTCCACCTGTCAAAGGAGCACTGGCCGGTCTATCTCGGGCCGCTGGTCAGCGTGTGCTATTGGCATGAAGGGCGCTGGCACCAAAGCGAAAACCCTGCTCCGGGCGATTACTCGGCACCGGATCCAGCGCCCTGGCTGGATACGCCAAACCCACAGGCCGAAGCCATCCTGCACGCCAATATCCTGCGTTATCTGCTCGCGGAGCACAGTGAGGACCTGGCGGCATTGGTCGAATTCCAGGACCCCAAGGTCTGGCTCAGCCAAATACTGGAACAGGCGCGGACCTGGCAATGGCGCGGCCCCGAGCAGTTGGCGTTCCTGGTGGTGCGCCGGTTGGAAGAGACGATCCGAAGCAGCGTTATTCATTGGCCGCCTCGGGCCGGGGAAACACCTGAAGCGCATTTTGAACGGGTCGTGGAGCAGTGGCACAGGGAGGTGGAAAACGGTGAATAGGTGGATGGCAGCGGTGTTGCTTGTTCTTGGGGGCGCCGGGATTCCGGGGTGCGCGGGGCGGGTGGTGGATAGTTTTACATTGGAGGTGGATTTGCCGGCGCAATTCAGTCTTGTTGGCGATGCGTCATACACACCAGCATCGGAAGAGATGTGCGAGCTGACTCGACGAGGCGGTAAACGTCCGAATCTGAAGATATTCAAGGCTACCAGCAAGTCAGTGGCAAATAGAGTGAGTTTTGATGTGCCATTAACACAACAGGTGGAAGGCTGCCCGCTTGTTTTACGCAAACTTGTGTTTGCAATTAATGCGACGTGGGGCACGCGCTGGTCGGATATCGGGCGGGATTATGCGGCTGTCTATTTTCTGGATAATCAAGGACCTGGCATATTTTCAGTGCTTGGTACTCGGCCTCAAGAGCTCCCTGGGCAATGCCAATGGTTATTTCGTACTGTTGGCCCTGAACATGCCGTTATCAAGGTGCTTCGATGTAACTCGTTGAATGCAAGTGGACAACCCACGAAGGCACGAGCCGGCGGACATGTGGCCCGTGGCGGATTGTCCGGGAAGACATTGAGGATGGTGCTTGCGTTAACCGAAGATGAGTTGCCAGCCGTGGAGGATAACTGGGTAAAAGTGTCGGGTGGCTGGAAGCGCTGCAAGGGCGAAAGTCAGGAGGATATGTTTGCATTTTGTCGTGGCAATGTTTCTGACTTCAAGGCTTTCAAAATGCCAGATGGGCGCCTTTGCAGTATTTATCCGACCTGTGATTAATAAGGAGGAAACTCATGGAACACGATGCATGGAAGCAGCAGTTCTTCAACGACAGGATGCCTGCTTGCCCATTGAAAGGGCATTGGTTGACGTTTTGCTTAGTGGATGAAAGCGGGAGTGGTAAGAGTTATGGGGGGCTGCCTTACACTATCTATGATGGTGCGGGGCAACAGTACAGAGGTCGGTTGAACGGGGAGGGTTTCGCCAGAGTGGCGGATTTTTTCTGTGGCCCCGTAATCCTTGTGATGGAGGAGCGGTATTCGGGACAGGAGGAGCTTTATCAGTCGCTGATGTCGCGATCCTTTTACGCTTTGCCTATCACTGAGCTTCAAGTACGTGCCGAGCAAACACATTTTCTTGTTAGCCACGATCAGCATGGCGAAAATAATCCTGCACGGCAGAATGCAGATCATTTTTATCAAGTTGAAGTGAGTGATCTGGTTCGACATAGCGCTCACCTGCCGCCACGATCGTCGCAACCCCCCCCCCCAACGCGGCAGGTGCAAAAAATGATGGCAGACCTTGGGTTTGGGCCTCCAGAACTCTGCTCCAATGGATTGGTACTGTTTCCCAAGAAGTTTACGGTGTTGGAGGTTCGTCCTCTGCGAGCGTTACGCCCCGCCATTTCAATACATGATCAATTTTGTGCTTTAAATCTTTACCAATTGGCTTTAATGGCTACGTTAAGTTACTGCGAGTTTGGTCAAGAACCCTCGACAGCGCCTGAGGATAAGGTCAGCTTTCCACTGGATCCAAGTATCGGAAATTTATTTGTCGAATACCTGTCTTGCTACAGGGAAGCGTGGAGATTCGACTCAGAGCAAGTACAGCGATTTTTCCCAGTGTATGAAGAGGTGGCCTATTCACGTCGATTTGAGATTTTGCCTTTTGATCCCGCGTTGTACGGACAGGGTGACACCTTGGGTAGTCCTGAACACCCAGAGCGACTTCATTTTTTTAACGATGTTGAGTCTGGTACGGATACTCAAGCATTCATCTGTCATCACAATGAGGTTGTTCTCATCGCTGTGCGCGGCACGGCTAGCGGCGCCGACGTCTTGCGTGATGCAGATGCCCATCAAGTCTCCCTTGTTGAGGGTGTCGGTAAAGCGCATCTCGGGTTTTATCAAGCGTTTCGGGCCATGCAAAATTTCATACTCGGTTATCTTGCTAGGTTTCACATCGGCCAACGCATTGTAATTTGCGGCCACAGCCTCGGCGGCGCCATTGCATTGCTGTTGGCCGAAGGACTGCGCCGAACGCCGGACGCCCACTACAACATCCTCCTCTACACCTATGGTGCGCCCCGTGCCGCAGACTCAGAATTCACTGCCGGCGCTTCATCACTGGTCCACCACCGCATCGTCAATCACAACGACCCCGTGCCTGGTGTCCCCGCCTCGTGGATGAACACCACCGCCAAACTCTGGATACCCGGGGCCATCACGTTATTCAGTGCTCCTGCACCCGGTGGCCTGTTGTTCGCCGCCGGGTTGGTGCGCATGGGGGGCAACCCTTATCAACATCATGGTGAACAACATCACTTCATGCCGATCACGCTCCCGGACGGCACCCATTCTTCCGTGTTATGGAAGCCGGGCTGTGAGTCCATCGAAGAGGCGGGTTGTAATCGCGCATTGCAACTGCAGGGCGACATGCCCGACCGCGACAATCTATTGAGGCAGCTTTTTCAGGCCGGTCAACACTTCATGACCACCAGCTACATCCCCGCGGCCTGGGCTACATTGCGGCGCTGGCAACAAACCCTGGATAGCCAAGGTCCCTTGGTGACTCCAAGGGAGTTTGAGCTGCTCGACCAGGCGCTTGAGGACATGCGCGCGCAACTGCGGGCCAAACGGCGTGACCTCGCCCGTCGGCGCCCTGCCAATGATCGCAGCCATGAAACCAGCGATGCCTTGAACGCCGAGATCGATCGTTTGCACACCAGCCGCGAGCGTCTGGCCAGCCTGCGCTGGCGCCGCCTTCAAGCTCGCGATGTCTACGGCAGTCATGCGGGGGCTGCGCACCTGCAAGCCAGCCTCAAACGCTGGTTCAGCCACCGTGAGAATCGCGAGCCGGCTCAATTTGCCAGCATCCCACCGCCTTCCCACGATGATCTGGCAAGGGCGCAAACCCTGGATATCGACTCCATCGTCTAGCCACCGGGTTACGTAAACTCCACCTGTGCCGGTTGCCGCTTCATCAGCACCTTGCCGTTGCGGATCGAGTAAAGCGGCAGGCCCTGGCTACGAATGACTTCGTAGTCGCTGTCGGCCGACAGGATCAGCAGGTTGGCGGGGCGGCCGGCTTCCAGACCGTAGCGGTTACCCAGGGCCATGGCCTTGGCGCTGTTGTCGGTGACCAGGTCCAGTGCGCTTTGCAGGTTGCGGTAGCCGAGCATATGGCAGATGTGCAGGCCGGCTTCCAGCACGCGCAGGATGTTGCCATTACCCAACGGGTACCAGGGATCGACGATGGAATCCTGGCCGAAACACACGTTCATGCCGGCCTCGAGCAACTCGTTGACACGGGTGACGCCGCGGCGTTTCGGGAAGCTGTCGAAGCGGCCTTGCAGGTGGATACTTTCGGTGGGGCAGGACACAAAGCTGATGCCGGAATGCCCCAGCAGGCGAAACAGTTTGGCGCAGTACGCGTTGTCGTAGGAGCCCATGGCCGTGGTGTGGCTGGCGGTGACGCGGGTGCCCATGTCGCGGCTGCGGGCTTCCTCGGCAAGCACTTCGAGAAAGCGTGAGTGAGGGTCATCGGTTTCGTCACAATGCACGTCCACCAGGCAACCGGTGCGTTCGGCCAGGTCCATGAGGAACTTCACCGAACTGACCCCTTGATCGCGGGTGTATTCGAAGTGGGGGATGCCGCCGATTACGTCGGCGCCCAGGCGAATGGCTTCCTCCATCAACTCGCGGCCATTGCGGAACGACTCGATGCCCTCCTGGGGGAAGGCAACAATTTGCAGGTCGATCAGGTGCGTGCTTTCTTCACGCACTTGCAGCATGGCTTTGAGCGCGGTGAGGTCCGGGTCGGTGACGTCGACATGGGTGCGCACATGCTGGATACCATGGGCGGCGAGGGCCTGGATGGTTTTTTTGGCCCGGGCCTTGGTGTCTTCCTGGGTAATGGTGGCCTTGCGCTCCCCCCAGCACTCGATCCCCTCGAACAGCGTACCGCTCATGTTCCAGCGTGGTTCGCCGGCAGTGAGCGTGGCATCGAGGTGGATGTGGGGTTCGACGAAAGGCGGTATCACCAGGTTGCCGGCGGCGTCCAGATCGCCGGCCGCGAGCGTGGGCACGCTGGTTTGCGCAGTAATACTGGCGATCCGGCCGTGTTCCAGGTGCAGATCATGCAAGCCTTCACGGTTGCGCAGGCGGGCATTGATGATGTGCATGGTCAAGTTCCTCTTGGCTAAAAACAATCAGGCAGGCAGCCGCCGGATCCTCAGGGCGATACCGATGCCCCGGCGGTCATGATGCGTAGTATGGCGCTGAGCAACACGTAGGTCAGCGATGCGGCAACAATTCCCACCAGCGGCGCGACCCATGGCGAATTGAACGCCAGTACGGTACCCACCCCATACGCTACCAGACCCGGCCAGTTGAATGCCGGCAGGCGAGCATCCGCCAGGCGCGGGTATTGGCCGCCATAACGATAGAAGAAGTCCGCCATGATCACCCCGCCAATGGGCGGGATCACGGTGCCCAGCAGGATCAGGTACGGCACCAGCAGGTCGTACATGCCAAGCAAGGCGAGCAGGGTGCCGATTACTGCACCGGCCAGGGTCACCGTCTTGCGGCGCTGGGTGCGTAGCAGGTTGCAACCGGCGACGGCGAAGTTGTAGATGGTGTTGTCCTGGGTGCTCCAGATATTGAGCAGCAACATCGCCATCGCGGCCATGGCGAAACCTTGCAGCAGTAAAACCTCTACCACATCCGGTTGCTGATAAACGATGGCGCCATAGGCGCCGATCAGCACCATCAGGCCATTGCCGATAAAAAAACCGATCAGGCTGGCCAGCACCGCGACCTTGGCCGAGCGCGAAAACCGCGTCCAGTTGGTGGCCTGGGTCGCACCGCTGACGAAGGTGCCGAACACCAGAGTAATCGCCGTGGACAAGTCCAACTCTGCAGTCGGCACCACCGCCAGCAGTCCCGGTAGCCCGCCGACCTTCACCGTGGCGACCCACATCGACAGGATCAACAATAACCCCATTGCAGGCACTGCGATCCAGGACAGGATTTCCAGCCCGCGATACCCCACATAGGCGGTGGCGCAGAACAATAAGCCAAACACCATCATCAGCCCCAGCACACTGCCTGGGCTCAGCTGGAAATACTTGCCCAATACTACGGCCGCCGTGGCAGTGCCCCAGGCATACCAGCCGATCTGGGTAAAACCGAGGATCAAGTCGCTGAGCTTGCTGCCCACTTCGCCAAAACAGAAACGCCCCATCAACACCGAATTCAGGCCACTCTTGAACGCGATGTAACCCAGGCCTGCGGCATAGATACCCAACAACAGGTTACCCAGGGCCACGACGCCGAGCATGTCGATGAAACTGAACGCCACCCCCAGCTTGCCGCCGGCAAACATGGTCGCGGTAAAAAAGGTAAAACCCAGCAACACCATGGCCGTGGACGCAAGGCCTTTGCGTGCATGCTGGGGAACTTCGCTGAGGGGGTAATCGTTGCCAGATGGTTGCTGCGTCATGGGGGCTGCTCCCTGAGTAGTGACGCAGCTCGTGTGCATCGGGCGTGCCAACGCAGGGGGTAGATACACATCAGCTAACGGGAGCAAGTGTCTTCAAGTTGCCCCCAGCCCAATCTGGTGCAGAAGCAATGCAGTGGTGAGCCAAACTGGCTCAGTCGAATTCAGTTTGCGAAAAAAACCACCCGCAGGTGGTTTTCCCAACACGCTACCGCTTACTCGCCGCGATAGATGCAGCCGCTGGTGCAAGTCTCATGGATGCGGATTGCACTGAGTTCCGGCAGCAGGGGTTTCAATTCATTCCAGATCCACTTGGCCAGCACTTCGCTGGTGGGGTTTTCCAGGCCGGGGATGTCATTGAGGTAGTTGTGGTCGAGGCCTTCCGGTACGTGGGGCAGGCGGTGGGCGGATTCGAATGTAAATTCCTTGAAGATTTCCACAGTGTTTTCAGCTCGGTCAGGTGTCTGGCAGGCGGCGAGTTTAACAGTTTGATCAACCTCTGCGCATACCGCCCCTCATGTTGTAGGAGCGAGCTTGCTCGCGAAGAACTCAAGGGCGCCGCGTTAATCCAGGCACTCTGCGTTATCGTTGACGGTCTTCGCGGGCAAGTTCGCTCCTACCATCAGAGGGCTGACAGTCGGTCGCCGAGCTTGCCGTTATCCGCCAATGCCAGGAACTCATCCCCCAGCCGCCGGCTCTCGCTCATCGCGGTTTGCCAATATTTGTTGCGGCTCGGGTCGTCGCCCATAAAGCGCTTGAAGTCACTGCGGTCTGGCAGTTTGCCGTGGGGCAGGCGGGCCAGATAGTCCCTGGATGGCGCCAGCAACAATACATCCTGCAAGCCTTGCGGGTTGCTGCGTCGCCACGGCAGGCCCTTGTCAAACCAGCCGGGGATGACTCGGTCGGTGAAGTGCGGGTACAGCACGATGTCATCGCCGTGATAGGGCAGGTCGAGGTGGTAGTCCAGCAGGCCGCCGTCGCGGTAGGTGCCGGCCCCGGCGCCGGGCAGGTCGCGCACGCCTTGCATGACCATGGGGATTGAGCCGGATGCCAGTAGCGCCTGGCGCAGGTTGCCCAGTTCCAGGTCAATGAAGCGCGAGGCAAAGTCTTTGAGCGGGTGTACCGGCGGCGCCTGGCGCGGGTCGTGGATGATCAGCCGCTCGAAATGCCGCGACAGCCGGGCGCGGCCCCGCAGGTTATCGGCAATCACCGACGACAAGCCCAGCCCCAGCCGCCCACGGTGGTCATCGGCAAGCAGCCCGTGGCTCTTGACCACCATGATGTTCAGCCGGTAGTCGGGGTTGTCCAGCACCCGCGCATCACGGCCGGCCAGCAGGTCATCGAGCATCCGTTGGCAGCTCTGACTGACTTCGGCCATGGTCACGCCCTTGGCAAAGCGCTGCTCGTTATACAAGCGGCCCAGGTCCAGCAAGCCCTGCACCGGGTCGGGCAGGCAGGCGCTGGCAAACCGCCACGAACCAATGGAGGCGCCGATCAGCGCGCGTTCCCTTGGTGCGCGCGGCAACCAGTCACCGAACAGCGCCAAGTCCAGCCCTTGGATACCCAGGGCCTTGGGGCCACCGGCCGCACCGGGGAGGATACCCACGTCGGCAGGCGCAAGTCCCTGTTCGCGAATGCGGCTGAACGCACGTTTGCCTGCCTTGAGGGTCAAGGCAGGGAACTTGATGTGGATGGCAGTCATACCGGTCTCTGGTGAGGCAAGCGGGGCATTATAGAAAATCTCGCTGGCAGTGGGGAAAAGGGTCCGCTCGGAAATTGCCATGGTGGCAATTCAGTTTCAGTTAAGTTGTGACAGGTACCGTGACCGGCGTAGGAAAACATCATGTAACGGAGACTTATCATGAAGCGCCTCACTGTTCTGGGCGCCGCCGCTATCATCATCGTTACGGCGACCCAGGCCGCCGCCGCGGACCCCGACAAGCCACTGATCGTGCCCGCCACTGTTACTATTGTCGCTTTCGATCAATTGGAAGCCACGGCCCTGGCCCTTCACCCCGGTTCGACCCTACTGGACACCGACCTGGATGAGGAATACGGCAAGTACGTCTACGAAGTCGAGCTGCAAGATGCCGACGGCATTGAATGGGACGTTGAATTGAACGCGCTCACCGGGCAGGTTCTCAAGAATCATCAGGATACGTAATGAAGGTAAATTTACGCGTCGGCAGTCGAGTGGCGCTGGTGCTCATGATTTTTTGCTCCAGCCTGGCGGCCCGCGACCTCAACCAGGATGAAGCCCTGTCCCTGCGCCAGCAGGGCGTGATTCTGCCGCTGGAACAGCTGCTGCACCAAGCCATGGCGCGTTATCCCGGCTCGCGGCTGCTGGAGGCCGAGCTGGAAAAGAAACACGGGCAATACGCCTATGAAGTGGAATTGGTGACCACCGAAGGCGTGGTACGCGAGATCAAGCTGGACGCGACCAATGGTGTGCTGATCAAAGATGAGGAAGACTGATGCGCCTGCTTCTGGTGGAAGACAACGTACCCCTGGCCGACGAACTGCTGGCCGGCCTGCAGCGCCAGGGCTATGCGGTCGACTGGCTGGCCGATGGCCGCGACGCCGTGTATCAAGGGCGCAGCGAGCCGTATGACCTGATCATCCTCGACCTTGGCCTGCCTGGCTTGCCCGGGCTTGAGGTGCTGGCGCAATGGCGCGCCGCCGCGCTGGCCATTCCGGTGCTGATCCTCACCGCCCGCGATTCCTGGGCCGAGCGTATCGAAGGGCTCAAGGCCGGAGCCGATGATTACCTGAGCAAACCCTTTCACCCCGAAGAACTGTACCTGCGCATCCAGGCGCTGTTACGCCGCTCGCACGGCCAAGCCAACCAGCCAACGCTGCAAGCCGCCGGCCTGCATCTGGATGAAGGTCGCCAGTGTGTACTGCGCGATGGCGCCGAGATCCAACTGACGGCCGCTGAATTTCGCTTGCTGCGCTATTTCATGCTGCACCCCGAACAGATTCTGTCCAAAAGCCATCTGGCCGAGCATTTATATGACGGCGAGACCGAGCGTGACTCCAATGTACTGGAGGTCCATGTCAACCATCTGCGCCGCAAACTGGGGCGCAGCGTGATCGAAACCCGGCGCGGCCAGGGCTACCGGTTTGGCGCCACCCCGGCATGAAGTCGATCCAGCGGCGCCTGAGCCTGGGGTTGATCAGCGTGATGGTGATCGTCGGCGTGGTACTGGCACAAACCAGCCTCTGGCTGTTCGAAGCAGGCTTGCAGCGCTACCTGGAGGCGGGTTTGCGCAACGATAGCGAGAACCTGCTGGTGGCGCTGGTGCGCGGGCCCAACGGCGTCCAGTTGGATGAACAGCGCCTGTCCCCGGCTTATCAGCGGCCGTTCTCCGGGCATTATTTTCGTATCGACTTTGCCGATGTCCATTGGCGCTCCCGTTCACTGTGGGATCAGGAACTGCCCAGGCTCCCCGAGGCGGGGCTCAAGGGCAACCTGCAATTGGGCCCGGAAGGTCAGCAGTTGTTGGTGTTGCGCTCGGACTACAAGCGCTTTGGCAAGTTGATTTCCATCAGCGTGGCGCAGGACTACACGCCCGTGCGGGAAAGCTTTCGCCTGATGCGTCAGGTGGGCCTGGTGGTGGGGGTGGTGGCGCTGCTGCTGGTGCTGGTGCTGCAACGGGTCACCGTGCGTCGCGCCCTGCGCCCGCTGGAGACGGCGCGCAACCAGATCGCCCAACTGCAGCAAGGCCAGCGCTCCCAACTCGACACTCAGGTGCCGCAGGAACTGGAACCGCTGGTGGCGCAAATCAACCATTTGCTGGCCCACACTGAAGACAGCCTCAAGCGCTCACGCAATGCACTCGGCAACCTGGGCCATGCGCTGAAAACCCCTATGGCGGTGCTTCTGAGCGCAGCCTCCAGTGAGGCGCTCAAGGATCATCCGCAGTTGAGCCAGTTGTTGCGCGAGCAGCTGGAACAGGTGCAGCAGCGCCTCAATCGTGAGCTTAACCGTGCCCGCCTGGCGGGCGATGCGCTGCCGGGCGCGCTGTTTGACTGTGAAAAAGAACTGCCCGGTTTGTTGGCCACCCTGCGCATGATCCATGGTGAGCACCTGGACCTCGCCTATCATGTCGCGCCGGGTCTGCATTTGCCCTGGGACCGTGAAGACCTGTTGGAACTGCTGGGCAACCTGTTGGACAACGCCTGCAAGTGGGCGGATGCCGAGGTGCGCTTGAGCGTCAGCGAGACGCCCCGGGGCTACCTGTTGGCGGTGGAGGACGACGGTCCGGGCATTCCTCAGGCCCAGCGCGACCAGGTATTCAGCCGCGGCGCACGCCTGGATGAGCAGAGGGTCGGCCATGGCCTGGGATTGGGGATCGTGCGGGACATCGTTGAGGTGTGGGGCGGGGTGTTGCAGTTGCAGGAGAGTGAGCTGGGCGGGCTCAAGGTATTGATCGAGCTACCACGCCGCTAGCACTGACCCACCCCAGTTCAAAATGTGGAAGCTGGCTTGCCTGCGATAGCATCGACTCGGTTTGCCCGAAATACCGAGGTGTTTGCATCGCGGGCAAGCCCGGCTCCCACAGAAAAGCCTGGCTACATTCAGACCCGAAACTGATCCATCAAACCCTGCTGCTGGTTGGCCAGGCTGTTCAATGCCTGGCTGACCCGCGCCGATTCATTGGCCTGTTCCGACAGCGACTCGGTCACATCGCGAATGGTCGCCACGTTGTTGTTGATCTCTTCAGCCACCGCGCTTTGCTCTTCGGCGGCGCTGGCGATTTGCAGGTTCATGTCGCTGATCACCGTGACGGCGTTGCCAATCTGGCGCAAGGCTGTGACGGCCTGGCCGACTTGTTCGACGCTGCCTTGGGCCTGGCGATAGCTGTTGCCCATGGAACTGACCACGTCGGTAGTACCGTTTTGCAATTGTTCGATCACCACGCGGGTTTCTTCCACCGACTCCTGGGTGCGGCGTGCCAGGTTGCGCACTTCGTCGGCGACCACCGCAAAACCTCGCCCGGCCTCGCCGGCACGGGCGGCTTCGATGGCGGCGTTAAGCGCCAACAGGTTGGTCTGCTCGGCGATGCCACGAATCACTTCGAGCACCGAGCCGATCTTCTCGCTGTTAGCGGCCAAGCCTTCCACCTGGGTCATGGCGGTGCTCATATCGGCGGCCAGGTCACCAATATTGGCGGTGGTGCGGTCAATGACGGTCAAGCCTTCGCGCGTCGCCTGGTCGGCATCCTTCGCAGCCTGGGCCGCCTGAGCGGCACTGCGGGCGACGTCCTGGGCGGTGGCGCTCATTTCATGGGACGCGGTGGCCACCTGATCCACCTGGCGATACTGCTGTTCCATGCCGGCACTGGTCTGCGTAGCAATCTCGGCGGACTGGTCGGCGGTGCCGCGGGCGTCCTGCACTGAGCGCTTTACCTCGGCAATGATCGGTTGCAGCTTGTCGAGGAAACGGTTGAACCAGCCAGCCAATTGGCCCAGTTCGTCCTGTTTGCTGTAAGCCAGGCGCCGGGTCAGGTCGCCTTCGCCGCTGGCGATGTCTTCGAGCATATGCGCCACGCCAAGGATCGGCCGAGTCACGCTGCGCGCCATCATCCACACAAGCACCAAGCCAACCACAGCGGCCAGCAGGCCCAGGCCCAGCTCCAGCAGGGTGCCCTTGGCATTGTCAGCGTCCAGCTGGGTTTTCAGCGCCTCGGCGGGGGCTACCAGAACTTTTCCCGGTACATCCAGCAATACGCCCCACGACTTGCCCCCTGGGATCGGCGCAAACGGCGCCAGCACCTTGAGTTGCTGGTCGGTGCGCAGGCTGTGGGTCTGGGTGCTGTTGGCCAAGGCACTGACCAACTGCGCGCCGCTGGCGGTGTCGACCTGCTCCAGGCGCTGGCTGAGTTTGCTCGCGTCCGGGCTGTAGCCGGCCAGCAAGCCGGTGGGGCTGAGGATGCTGACTTGGGTCTGGCCGTCGTACAGCTTCTGGCTGGCCTGTTGGCTCACGGCCTGCAAGCTGTTGAGGTTGATGTCCACCGACAGCGACGCGATGACTTTGCCATTGACCATCAGCGGGAACACGATGCTGGTCATCAGCACGTTCTGGCCGTCGATCACATAGAAATAGGGTTCGATCACACACGGCTTGAGGGTCGTGCGCGGGCAGGTGAACCAGGCGTTGGCTTTTTCACCGCTGGGGCTAATGGAGGTGTCGGTCATGTCGCTTTCAGGCAGCGCCATTGAGGTGATCTTGCCCGGCGTTGGTTGCGACCAGTACAGGGCGAACCGGCCTTTGTCATTACTGCCCAGTTCCGCCTGGTTGGCAAATAACTCGTCTTTGCCATCCAGCGCATTGGCTTCGAATACCAGGGACAAACCCAGCAGGTCGGGGTTGGCCTGTAAGGCGGCCTTGACCTGGCGGGTCAGGTCTTCACGGGTGTCGAAGGCATCGAGAAAGCGTTTCTCCGCCTGTTCGCGCAAAAACAGTACCTGGCGGGAAAACCCATGGCCGTACTGGTAGGCATCCATGAACTGCTGGCGAATGCCCAGCGCCTGCACTTCACCTTGGGCCTCAATGCGCGCCTGGGCGGCTTCGTCGAGCATCTTCATGCTGGACGCCTTGACCTGCTCCGAGCTTTGCGCCATGCGATACAGCGACAGACCCACCAGCAGGGTCACGATCCCCAGCAGGCACAGGCCCGCCAGCAGGGTGATTTTCCATTGAATGGAGAGCTGCCTGAGCGACATCGGGACATCCTTACCTGAAAGCACATGGAAACAGCTTATCGGCCGGCGCCCGTGGTTCTTTATTCAAACGACCCATTTAAATCTCAAAGCGGCGTCGTTTTTTGACATGGGCGCCTGCCTGCTGCAAAGTGCGCGCCCTCTAATAAGACCTCTTTCAAGCCTGCACGCCGGCTGCTGTTCCCATGGGCCGTGCGCGGGCATGCCTGTCTTTTATGTTTTTGCTTGAGGTAATCATGATTAACGCAGTCATCGCCGCGGTCGGCACCATGCTGGTGCTCAGCCTGTCCCGCGTGCATGTGGTCATCGCCATCATCGTTGGTGCCCTGGTAGGCGGCTTGACCGGTGGCCTGGGGATCGACGCCACGCTCAAAGCCTTCAACGGCGGTCTGGGCGGTGGTGCAACCGTCGCCTTGTCTTACGCACTGCTGGGCGCTTTCGCGGTGGCCATTGCCAAGTCCGGCCTGGCCCATGCGCTGGCAGACAAAGCCTTGCTGCTGGTGGACCGCCAGGAAGCCAGCGGCGGCAGCCACGTCAAATGGCTGTTGATCGGCCTGTTGTGGGTGGTGGCGATTGCCTCGCAGAACATCCTGCCGATCCATATTGCGTTCATTCCGTTGCTGGTACCGCCGCTGTTGTACGTGCTGACCAAGCTGCAACTGGACCGCCGCCTGATCGCGTGTGTGATGACCTTCGGCCTGATCACGCCATACATGTTCCTGCCGGTGGGCTTCGGCAATATCTTCCTCAACCAGATCCTGTTGGCCAACGTGGCCAAGAGCGGCGTGGATATCAGCCAGGTCAACGTCACCCACGCCATGGGGTTGCCGGCGCTGGGCATGGTAGTCGGCCTGCTGGTGGCGGTGTTTGTCAGCTACCGCAAAAAGCGCGTGTACGACCTGGAAAAAATCGAGCGCGTCGAGCAAGTGGCGGTGCAGTACAACCCGCTGACCCTGCTGGTGGCCGGCCTGGCGATTGCCGCGGCGTTCATCATTCAGCTGTGGCTGG
>Ga0308161_1001219_pt1 | contig 32422 bp, 23 predicted proteins | sample PhyFR2_FD_201034 | JGI IMG/M metagenome (GOLD analysis project Ga0308161, IMG submission 201034) | Phyllosphere microbial communities from UC Gill Tract Community Farm, Albany, California, United States - DLSLF.R2 | ecosystem: Host-associated > Plants > Phyllosphere > Unclassified | place: USA...
TTCATCAACCACACGTACTAGCTAGTAGTAGGAGAAAATCATGGCGAAGCTTTCGCAGGACGAGCTCATCGAGGCCTTCAAGGAGCTCACGCTCATCGAGCTCTCGGACTTCGTGAAGAAGTTCGAGGAGGTCTTCGAGGTCACCGCTGCTGCCCCCGTCGCGGTCGCCGCGGCCGGTGGCGCTGCTGCCCCCGCCGAGGAGGTCGAGGAGAAGACCGAGTTCGACGTCGTGCTCAAGTCGGCCGGTGACAAGAAGATCCAGGTCATCAAGGAGGTCCGTGGCCTCACGTCGCTCGGCCTGGGCGAGGCCAAGGCGCTCGTCGAGACCGCCGACGCCAAGGTGCTCGAGGGCGTCAACAAGGAGACGGCCGACAAGGCGAAGGAGGCCCTCGAGGCCGCCGGCGCCACGGTCGAGCTCGCGTAGTTCCGACCTCACGGTCACGAAGGCCGCTGCCCCTCGGGGTGGCGGCCTTCGTCGTGTGCGGGGGCGGGGTGGCGGTGGGCGGCGGGTGGCGGGGTGGCGCTGATCTGTCGCTTTCGCGAAAGCGACAGTTCACCGCCGACTGTTCGGACGGAACTGTCGCTTTCCGATGGGAAACGTGCGCCGGGCGGTGAGAACTGTCGCTTTCGCGAGCACGCTGCGCGGCCGGGAGGCGCGGCGGTTGTCCACAGATCGGCTCGCGGTCGTCCGTGTGGGCACCTCCGGCGACAGAGTGCGGGCATGCATCCCGCGAACGCCGTCGACCTGTTCCGGACCGACCCCGTCGACCGAGCTGCGGCGCGCGACCTCCAGCGCCGTTGTCGGTCGGGCGACCTCGTGCGGGTCCGACACGGTGTCTACGTCGGGCGCGACGCGTGGGAGGGGCTCGACGGGCGGAGCCGCCACCTCGTCCGGATGCGTGCGGCATCCCCGCTGCTCCGTCCTGCCGCCGTCTGGGCGCTCGACTCCGCGGCGGCCGTGCTCGGCGTGCCACGGCTCGACGCATGGCCGGACCGCGTGCACGCCATGGTCCCGGGGATCGAGCACGACCTGCAGCGCGTCGGGCTCACCCTGCACGCCGGGGTCCCGCGCCCGTCGGGACGGCACTTCCACGGTGTCGGTTTCACGGACGTCGCCCAGACCACCGTCGAGATCGCACGACGGGGATCGCTCTCGACGGCGGTCGTCGTCCTGGACCACGCACTGCGCGACGGTGTGGACGTCGAGCTGCTCGGTCGGCTCGCGCTCGCGTCCGGTCCGTGGGGGAGTACCCGGGTCGCACAGGCCCTCGACCACTGCGACGCGCGGCACGAGTCGGTCGGTGAGTCGTACTTCGCCGCACGCGCAGCGGAGTTGCGGAGCCCGCCGATGGAGCCGCAGCGCGAGTTCCGTCACGCGGACGGGACGGTCGACCGGGTCGACTTCTGGCTGCCGAGGGAAGGGATCGTCGTGGAGTTCGACGGACGGCAGAAGTACGAGGACCCGGCGATGCTCGCGGGCCGGAGCAGTGCTGGGGCGGTCTGGGTCGAGAAGCTCCGTGAGGACCGCATCCGCGCCCGACCCGAGGTCAACGGCTTCGTCCGTGTCCACTGGGGTCATCTCGTGGAGCCGGAGCTGCTGCGCGCACACCTGCGCCAGCACGGCGTCCCGTGTCGTTGATCCGACGCGGTCGCTGAGCCGACGGATGTCCGGTGAGTCCCTCGGGAAAGCGACAGTTCGCGCCGGGGCCGCCCCGAGCCTCCCGTCAAAGCGACAGTCTCGTCCGGATGATCGGCGGCGAACTGTCGCTTTCGCGATCCGTCCGGGTGGTGGGGAACGGACCGGGGGCGGCGCGCGGGGGCGGCGCGCGAGGAAGGAGGTCGCGAAGGCGAGGGCGCCCGCGGGTCAGTGCAGGGTGCTGTGGCGGCGGCCGTAGGCCAGGTAGAGCACGGCGCCGACGACCATCCACACACCGAACGCGATCCACGTCCCGGCGCCGAGGAACACCGCGAGCAGCACGCAGCACAGGGTGCCGAGCACCGGGACCACGGGGAACAGCGGGACGCGGTAGGAGCGCTCGAGGTCGGGGCGGGACCGGCGCAGCACGATGACCGAGACGTTCACGAGGGCGAACGCCACGAGGGTGCCGATGCTCGTCGCGTCGGCGAGCTCGCCCAGGGGCACGAGTGCGGCCACGACGGTGACGACGATGCCGACGACGAGCGTGCCCGCGACGGGTGTCCCGGTCCGAGCGGAGACGCGGCCGAAGAGCTTCGGCACTAGGCCGTCGCGCGCCATCGTGAGCAGGATGCGGGTCTGCCCGTACAGGACGGTGAGCACGACGCTCGCGATGGCGATGACGGCACCGATCGAGAAGACGAGCGCGACGACGGGCTGCCCGGTGACCTCGACGACGATGCGGACGAGCGAGGCCTCGTCGGACGAGAACGACGTCCAGGAGCGGGCGCCGATCGCCGCGATCGCCACGAGGATGTAGAGCGCGGTGATGAGGGCGATCGACCCGATGATGGCGCGGGGGAGGTCGCGGCGGGGGTCCTTCGCCTCCTCGCCGGCGGTGGACGCGGCGTCGAAGCCGATGTACGAGAAGAACAGGCGCGATGCCGCCGCGGTGACGCCCGCGGCGCCCATCGGTGCCAGCGGCGTGAAGTTCTGCGCCTGGAACGCCGTGAACGCCACGACGACGAAGAACACGAGCAGGGCGATCTTCACCGCGACCATGAGGGTGTTCACCCACGCGCTCTCGCGCGCGCCGGGCAGCAGGACGACGGTCGCGAGGAGCACGAGCACCGCGGCGGGCAGGTTCACGACGCCGCCGTCCCCGGGCGGGGCCGCGAGCGCGGTGGGCAGGTGCAGCCCGAACACGCGCAGGGTCTCGTCGACGTACTCGCTCGCACCGACGGCGACCGCGGCGACGGAGACCGCGTACTCCAGGACGAGGCACCAGCCGCAGACCCAGGCGATGCCCTCGCCCATGGTCGCGTAGGTGTACGAGTAGCTCGACCCCGACGTCGGCACGGCCCCGGCCATCTCGGCGTACGACAGCGCGGACAGGAGCGCGGCGACACCGGCGACCACGAAGGAGATCCAGACCGCCGGACCGGCCAGCGGGACCGCGGTGCCGAGGACCACGAGGATGCCCGTGCCGAGCGTCGCGCCGACGCTGATCATCGTCAGGTGCCAGACCCCGAGCGACCGACGGAGCGGGCGGCCGTCGACCCCGGTGGACGCCTCGGCCTGCAGGCGCTCGACGGGCTTGCGGCGTGCGAGCTGCTCGCGGAGCGACGGGGGACGGGGCGGCGCGGACGTCATGGGACCTCGGACGGGGCGGTGGGACGGGGACGCACGATGGTGGCACGGCCCCTGAACAGGGTCAAATACGCCGGGGACGGTCGGTGTCGCAGGGCGGGGATAGGTTTGCCCCATGAGCATGGGGCACGGAGCACGCGGGGGCGGCGGTCCGCGCGGGGTCGGCCGGATCTCGAGCGGCGACACCGCCGCGCAGAAGGCCGCGAACGCCGAGGCGCCCCGGATCCCGCACCTGCTGCGCCGGATCGCCGGGCTGTTCGCGCCGCACCGTCGCGCGATCGTCCTCACGGTGGCGCTCGTGCTCGTCGGCGCAGCGGTGTCGGTCGTGCCGCCGCTGCTGACCCAGCAGGCCTTCGACCGCGGGCTGTTCCCGCCGGGCGGCCGCCCCGACGTCCCGGTGCTGCTCGAGCTCGTCGGCGCGATGGTCTTCCTCTGGATCGCGAGCGCCGGCATCGGCATCTGGCAGACCTACCTGACCGCGACGGTCGGCAACCAGGTGATGGGGTCGATGCGGATGCGCCTGTTCGGGCACCTGCAGCGCATGGAGCTCGCGTTCTTCACCCGCACGAAGACGGGCGTCATCCAGTCGCGGCTGCAGAACGACGTCGGCGGCGTCGCGAGCGTGCTGAACAACACGATCTCGTCGGTGCTCGGCAACACCGTGACGGTGATCGCGGCCGTGGTCGCGATGCTGCTGCTGAGCTGGCAGATGACCGTCGTCGCCGTCGTCCTGCTCCCGCTGCTCGTGATCGCGCAGCGGCGGGTCGGCCAGGTGCGGGCGCGGATCGCGGCGCAGACCCAGGAGTCGCTGTCCGACATGACGGCGATCACGCAGGAGGCCCTGAGCGTCTCCGGCATCCTGCTCGCCAAGAGCTTCAACCAGCAGCGCAGCGAGACGCAGCGCTACGAGGACGAGAACCGCAACCAGATCCGGCTGCAGGTCCGGCAGCAGATGTCCGGGCAGTGGTTCTTCGCCATCGTGTCGATCTTCCTGTCGATCATCCCCGCGATCATCTACCTCGTGGCCGCGTGGCTCATCATCGGCGACGTCCCGATCACCGCGGGCACGATCGTCGCCTTCACCACCGTGCAGTCGCGGCTCCTGTTCCCGACGGTCGGGCTCCTCCGGGTCGTACTCGACCTGCAGACCTCGGGTGCGCTGTTCGCCCGGATCTTCGAGTACCTCGACCTGAAGCCCGCGATCACGGACGCCCCGGACGCGCAGCAGGTCGACACCACGCGGGTCGGGCACGTCGCGTTCGACGACGTCACGTTCGCCTACCCGGACGGCGAGCCCGACAAGCCCACGCTCCGCGGGGTCTCGTTCGAGTTGCAGCCCGGGCAGTTCGCGGCCTTCGTCGGACCCTCCGGGGCGGGCAAGACCACCATCTCGTACCTCGTCCCGCGGCTGTACGAGGCGTCGTCGGGCACGGTCCGGTTCGCCGGCACCGACGTCCGCGCGCTGCAGCACGAGGACCTGATGCGGCACGTCGGCATCGTGAGCCAGGAGACCTACCTGTTCCACGCGACGATCGGCGACAACCTGCGGTACGCGAAGCCGGACGCCACCGACGCCGAGCTCGAACGCGCGGCACGGGCGGCGAACATCCACGAGACGATCGCGTCGTTCCCGGACGGGTACGACACCGTCGTCGGGGAGCGGGGCTACCGACTGTCCGGCGGCGAGAAGCAGCGGATCGCGATCGCGCGCGTGCTGCTCAAGGACCCGCCGGTGCTCGTGCTCGACGAGGCCACCAGTGCGCTCGACTCCATCTCCGAGTACGTGGTGCAGACGGCCCTCGACACGGCGGCGGCCGGACGGACCACCATCTCGATCGCACACCGGCTGTCGACCGTCCGCGACGCCGACGTCATCTTCGTGCTCGACCACGGGCAGATCGTGGAGCAGGGGTCGCACGACGAACTCCTCGGCCGCGACGGCACGTACGCGGCCCTGTACCGCCAGCAGGCCGCGCCGGTGACGGCCGACCGTCGCGGCTGACGTCCGCACGGGGGCCGTCCCGGTCGGGAGGCGCGGCGCGGCTCCGCACCGTCCGTCCGGACCCAGCGCACGCGCCTCCAGGCCCGGCGTCACCTGCCGGGACCGCGCCGCGCCTCCGGGCCCGGCGTCACCTTCCGGGACCGCGCCGCGCCTCCACGGCCGGCGTCACCCGCCGGGACCGCGCCGCGCCTCCACGGCCGGTGGGACGGTCCGGCCCGCGCTCCCACGGTCCGTCGCGCGCGCCCACGGTCCCACCCGGAAGCCGCGCGGACGACGCGGAGCGCCGCCCAGCGCGTCCCGACGCCGCCCGGACGACGCGGGGCGCAACGTCCCAGCCGTGCCGCACCCCCGCCACCTAGACTCGCCGCGTGCGCTACGCAGACTCCGTCGTCGACCTGGTCGGCGACACCCCGCTCGTCCGGCTGAACCGCGTCACCGAGGGCCTCCGCGCCACCGTCCTGGTCAAGGTCGAGTACCTCAACCCGGGCGGCTCGTCGAAGGACCGCATCGCCACGCGGATCCTCGACGCGGCCGAGGCCTCGGGCGAGCTCCGTCCGGGCGGCACGATCGTCGAGCCGACGTCGGGCAACACGGGCGTCGGCCTCGCCCTCGTCGCCCAGCAGCGCGGGTACCGGTGCGTGTTCGTGCTGCCGGACAAGGTCGGCGAGGACAAGCGCAACGTCCTCACGGCCTACGGCGCCGAGATCGTCGTCACGCCGACCGCGGTCGCGCCCGACCACCCGGAGTCCTACTACTCGGTGTCCGACCGCCTGGTGCGCGAGATCCCGGGTGCGTACAAGCCGAACCAGTACGCCAACCCGAACGGGCCGCGCAGCCACTACGAGACCACCGGGCCGGAGATCTGGCGCGACACCGAGGGGCGGATCACGCACTTCGTCGCGGGCGTCGGCACGGGCGGGACGATCTCGGGCACCGGGCGGTTCCTCAAGGAGGCGTCCGAGGGGCGCGTGCGGATCGTCGGAGCCGACCCGGAGGGCTCCGTCTACTCCGGCGGCACCGGCCGTCCGTACCTGGTCGAGGGCGTCGGCGAGGACTTCTGGCCGGCCGCCTACGACGCCGGGATCCCGGACGAGATCATCGCCGTCACCGACGCCGAGTCGTTCGCGATGACCCGCCGCCTGGCGCGCGAGGAGGGCCTGTTGGTCGGCGGTTCGAGCGGCATGGCCGTCGTCGCCGCCCTCCGCGCCGCCCGTGACCTGACCGAGGACGACGTCGTGGTCGTGCTGCTGCCGGACGGTGGCCGCGGCTACCTCGGCAAGATCTTCAACGACCGCTGGATGCGCTCGTACGGCTTCGCCGAGACCGACGACGCGCGCACGGTCGGCTCCGTCGTCGCGGGCAAGGACGGCCGGTTGCCGGACCTCGTGCACGCGCACCCGTCCGACACGGTCCGCGACGTCGTCGAGATCATGTCCACGTACGGCGTCTCGCAGATGCCGGTGCTCGCGGCCGAGCCGCCGGTCGTGATCGGCGAGGTGGTCGGGGCGGTCGCCGAGAAGGACCTGCTCGAGCAGGTCTTCACGGGCGCGGCGGCGATGACGGACGCGGTGAGCGGCTTCGTCGGCGACCCGCTCCCGCTGATCGGCGTCGGCGAGTCGCTCGCGGCCGCGCGGCGGGCGCTCGAGACCGTCGACGCCCTGCTCGTGGTCGACGACGGCAAGCCCGTCACGGTGCTCACCCGCCACGACCTCCTGACCTCCCTGTCCGAGTGACCCGCGACCACGACCCGCGACCGGGAACCGGGCGCGACCACCGGGCAGCGCCCGGGCGCGACCCGCGACCAGCCCGCCGCCAGACCAGCACGCACGACCCCGAGGAACCAGCACGCATGACCGAGTTCAGCACCCGCGCCGTCCACGCCGGCCAGACGCCCGACCCCACCACGGGCGCGGTGATCCCGCCGATCCACGTCACGAGCACCTACGTGCAGGACGGCGTGGGGAACATGCGCAACGGCTACGAGTACTCCCGCGGCGGCAACCCCACCCGCGACGCCCTGCAGACGCTGCTCGCCGACCTCGACGGCGGTGTCGCGGCGTACTCGTTCGCGTCCGGACTCGCCGCCGAGGACGCCCTGCTCCGCGCCTACCTGGAGCCCGGCGCCCGGGTCGTGATGGGCAACGACGTGTACGGCGGGACGCACCGCCTGGTGAACCGGCTGCACGTGCCGTGGGGTGTCGAGCTCGTGGTGGTCGACACCGGCGACGTCGACCGGGTCCGCGCCGCGCTCGAGGGCGCACCGGCGAAGACCGTCCTCTGGGTCGAGACGCCGACGAACCCGCTCATGAAGATCGCCGACATCGCCCTGCTGTCCGAGATCGGGCACGCGGCCGGCGCGCTCGTCGTGGTGGACAACACCTTCGCCTCGCCGTACCTGCAGCAGCCGCTCGCCCTCGGCGCGGACGCGGTGTCGTACTCGACGACGAAGTACCTCGGCGGCCACTCCGACGTCGTCGGCGGCGCCGTGGTGCTCCGCGACGAGGAGCTCGCCGCGCAGGTCGGTTTCCTGCAGTTCGGCGCGGGCGCGATCGCCTCGCCCTTCGACGCGTTCCTCACCACCCGCGGCATCAAGACCCTGCCGGTCCGGATGGAGCGGCACTCGTCGAACGCGCAGGCGGTCGCCGAGGCGCTGGTCTCCGCCCCGGGCGTCGAGCGCGTCTTCTACCCGGGCCTGCCCGACCACCCGGGCCACGAGGTCGCCGCGAAGCAGATGCGCGGCTTCGGCGGCATGCTCTCGGTCGCGCTCGACGGCGGACCGGAGGCCGCGAAGCGGTTCGTCGAGTCGACGGAGGTCTTCACGCTCGCGGAGTCCCTCGGCGGCGTCGAGTCGCTCATCGGGTACCCGAGCGAGATGACGCACGCGTCGGTCAAGGGCACGGAGCTCGCGGTCCCGGAGAACGTCGTCCGCCTGTCGGTGGGCATCGAGGACGCCGGCGACCTGGTCGCCGACGTCCTGCAGGCGCTGTCGCGCTGACGAGCCGCACGCACACCCGCCCCGTCGGCCGGCCCGCGTCGCGCAGGTGGGGACGGACCGGACGGGAGGCCCGGGGCGGCGCCGCCACGGGCCTCCCGTCCGGTCCCCGGTCGCGTCCGCCGGTCGCGCCGGTGGGTGCCCGACGGTAGCGTGACGCGGGTGGGCGACGAGGCGACGGGGCGGACCGGCATCCTGAGCGGGCGCTACGCGCTCGCGACCGTCGGCATGGTCGCGATCGTCGGGGTGGCCGCGTTCCAGAACCTCGCGATGACCACCGTGATGCCCGAGATCAGCCGCGACCTCGACGGTGAGACGCTCTACGCGCTCGCGTTCGCCGCCCCGCTCGCCGCCGGGGTGCCGGGAATGGTGCTCGCGGGCAACTGGACGGACCGTGCGGGCGGCCGGGTCGTCGCGTGGGTCTCTGCGGCGCTGTTCGCGCTCGGGACCGCGGTCGTGATGCTCGCCCCGACCATGGAGGTGTTCCTCGCCGGACGCCTGGTCGAGGGGTTCGGCGCGGGCGCGATCGACGTCGTGCTGTACGTCCTCGTCGCGCGGATCTTCCCGGCCGAGCTGCACGGTCCGGTGTTCGCGGGCTTCGCGGCCGCGTGGGTCGTGCCCGCGCTCGTCGGTCCGGCGCTCGCCGGGATCGTCACCGACGTGTGGGACTGGCACCGGGTGTTCGCCGGCGCCCTCGGCGTCGCCGTGGTGTCCTTCGCGCTGCTCGTGCCGACGCTCCGTCGGCTCCGGCCGCCCGCCGACGCGGTCCGGCCGCCGTGGCAGCGCGTCCGGATCGGGTGGTCGATCGGAGCCGCGGCCGCGATCCTGCTCCTCAACGTCGCCGCCGACCTCGGCTCCTGGGCGCGGATCGTCGCGGTGGTCGTCGGCCTCGTCGGCACCTGGGCGGCGCTCCGCCCGTTGCTCCCCGCGGGCACGTTCCGCGCAGCGCCCGGGCTGTCGTCGGTGGTGCTCGTCCGCGGGCTCGTCGCTGCCGCGTTCTTCGGCAGCGAGGCGTACGTCCCGTACCTGCTCCAGGCCCGGCACGGCCTGTCCGCATCCGCCGCGGGGCTCGCGCTGACGGTCGCGGCCCTGAGCTGGGCCGCGGCGAGCTGGCTGCACGGACGGCTCGGCGAGCGGCGGCTCACCGCGGCACGGACCTTCGGCGGTGGTCTCGTGCTGGTGCTCGTCAGCCTGCTCACGGCGCTCGCCGTGGCGACGCTCGACCTGCCGTGGTGGGTGCTCGTCGTCGGGTGGTTCGTCGGGGGAGCGGGCATGGGCGGCATCTACCCGCGGGCCTCGATGCTGACGCTGCGGTTCTCGGGCGAGGGCGACGACGGGTTCGCGAGCTCGGCCCTCACGATCGCCGACGCGTCGGGCAGCGTGGTCGGCCTCGCCGTCACCGGACTGCTCTTCGTCGGGGCCGGCGGGGCGGACGGAGCGTGGTCGTTCCCGCTCGTCTTCGTCGCGATGACCGGCATCGCGCTCGTCGCGACGGTGGCGGTCCGGCGGCTCGGACCGGTGCCGGCCGTCCCGTCGACGACGGCGACCGGGGGCACGGTGTCCGCCGCGGCCGGCGGGTAACGTGGCAGACCGACCGAGCGGAGGACCACCGTGCGCAGCGTCAGTCTGACCCGACCGGGGCGTCCGGGCCGCGTGTCCGTCGCGGCGCGGGCCGTCGTGGTGGTGGTCGCCGCGGGCACGGCACTCGCGCTCGGCGGCTGCCAGGGGCCGACGGCCGCCGCACCGACGCCCGTCCGGAGCACCGACCTGACGAGCTCGGACGGCGGCTTCGACCAGCACGCCGTCGTCGGCGTGGTGCTGCCCGCCGGCCGGGAGGCACTGGGCACCGACCTGGACCGGCGCCTGTCCGACGCGGGGTTCCGTCCGGACGTCCGGGTCGCGCCCGCCGACGACGGCCCCGGTGCACAGCAGCGGGCCGTGGCGGACCTCGTGCGCGGGGGAGCGAAGGCGCTCCTCGTCGAACCCGTCGACGCGTCCGCGCTGACCGGGGTGGTGCAGACCGCGCACGACGCCGGTGTCGTCGTGGTCTCCCTCGGGCAGGCGCTGCCCGCGAGCGGGACCGGCGGCGACGGGGTGTCCGCCGACCACCGGGTGCCGGCCGACGACGACCCGGACGTCGTGGCACGCACCGCGACCGACGTCGTGCGGACGCTGCAGCGGGGGCAACGGCCCGCGTCGGGCGACTGAAGGGCCCGGGCGTTCCCGGGTGGGGGACGGGTCCGGATGGCCCGGCTGCGTCGTCCGGTCAGTGCCACCAGGCCGGGAACGACCGCGTGATCGTGTCGACCAGCGAGCGGCGGGACCGTCGGGGGCCGCCGAGCCAGACCTCGATCGCGCCGACGAAGCCCTGGGCCACGAAACCCGCGGCGACGTCGTCGAGCAGCGCGGGTCGGTCCGCGGTCGGGAGCTCCTGGATGTGCTGCACGCTCGACACCGTGAAGTGCTCGACGAGCAGCCGGTGCAGCGAGGCGTCGGCGGAGTCGGGCAGGCCCTTGGCGTAGATGTCCCGGTGCGAGACGACGTGCTCGACGACCGCGTCGATGCCCCGTCGGGTGATCGCCGCGAGCTCGTCGGGCCCGGCGCCCCGGTCGGTCGCGGCACGGCGGGCCGCGACGTCGTCCTCGCGGATGCGGTCGAGCTCGGGGGTCAGGACGTCGGCGAGCAGCGACCCGGGCGACACCGCGTGCGAGTAGAACGTCGCGCGGTTGATGCCGGCGGCGCGGGTGACGTCGGCGACCGTGATGGTCGAGACGGGTCGGTCGGCGGCGAGGCGGAGGATCGCCGCACGCAGCGCCGCCGTGGTGTGCAGGACACGGGCATCGACCACCGTCGTCCCCCTCTCGTCGGTGTGAGTCGGCCGCGCGGGCCGGGCAGTCCGACGCTACCGCACCGGGGGCCGCGGGACCGGTCACGGACGGGTCACGGAACGCGGTCCGGCCGCTCCGGTCGCCGACAGGTGTTCCGTGAGCGCGCACGCAGCCCGTAGGATGGTTCCACGGCCGAATCGATTCGATCCGACCCGGTCCGCGCACCGATCCGTTCGTGCCTCGGCCCGGTCCGATGACGCCGGCCTCCTCACCAGTCTCTCTCCTGTCGAAGGACCGCCCTCCCGTGACCGCGCCCGCCACCACCGGTTCGCTCCGCGTCGTGCTGCACCCCGGTGACTCGCTCACCCGGCGGCAGCGCCTCGTCTACGTCTTCGTGCTCGGGGCGCTCACCGCGCTCGGCCCGTTCACCATCGACCTGTACCTGCCGGCGTTCCCGTCGCTCGAGCGCGAGTTCGGGATCTCCGAGGGGGCGGTGCAGCTCACCCTGACCGCCACGACGCTCGGGTTCGCGTTCGGGCAGCTGCTCGTCGGGCCCTGGAGCGACAAGGTCGGGCGCCGCCTGCCGCTCATCATCGCGACGACCGTGCACGTCGGCGCCTCGATCGGGGCCGCGTGCGCGCCGAACGTCGAGGTGCTCGCACTGTTCCGCGTGCTGCAGGGCATGGGCGCCTCGGCCGGCGGTGTCGTCGCGATGGCCACGGTCCGCGACCTGTTCGGCGGCAAGCCCCTCGTCCGGATGCTCTCGCGCCTCGCGATGGTGAACGGCCTCGCGCCGATCCTCGCCCCGCTCATCGGCTCGCAGATGCTGCAGTTCGTCAGCTGGCGCGGGGTCTTCGTCTTCCTCGCCTGCTACGGCGCCGCGGTCGTGATCGCCTCGGTGCTGCTCATCGTCGAGACGCTCCCGCCGGCACGCCGCCACGAGTCCGGGCACTCGACCATCGGCCAGCGGTACCGGGCGCTGCTGTCCGACCGGATCTTCGTCGGGGTCGCCCTCATCGGGGCGATGGTCTTCAGTGGGTTGTTCTCGTACCTCAGCTCGTCGCCGTTCCTGTTCCAGACCGTCTACGGGCTCAACGCCCAGCAGTACGGCCTGCTGTTCGCCGTGAACTCCGTCGGCGTGGTCGTCGGGGTGCAGGTCTCCTCGCGCTTGGCGCAGCGCGTCGGGCCCCAGTGGATCCTGGCGTGCTCGACCGCGACGCTGTTCCTGTCCGCCACCGCCATCGTCGTGCTCGACCAGCTCGGCGCGGGCCTGGTCGGCGTGCTCGTCCCGCTGTGGTTCTTCATCGCCGCGTGCGGGTTCTCGTTCCCGCTCGTGCAGGTGATCGGCCTCGCGGCGCACGGCAAGGAGGCCGGGACCGCCGCGTCGCTCCTCGGCGCCCTGAACTTCGGCGTCGCCGGGCTGGTCTCGCCGATCGTCGGGTGGCTCGGCATCACCGCGGCGACCCCGATGGCCGCCGTGATGGCGTGCACCGCGGCGGTCGCGATCCTGGTGCTGTGGGTCGTGGTGCGGCCGAGGACGGTCCCGGCGCTCTCGCACTGACGTCGCATGGTTCGACAGGTCCGCTGTCGTCCGACGACCGCGGTGTCGTTCCGCGTCGATCTTCGCCAGGGGCCCGGACCGAGCGCCTCGTGCGTCCGTAGGCTGCGGACATGAGCGACGCGGTGGAGCAGGCACGAGCGGCTGCGGCCGAGGCACGGGCGGCAGCGGAGGAGGCCCGCCGGCTCGCCGACGAAGCAGCCCGGCGCGCCGAGGAGCTCGCGGCAGCGCTGGAGCAGGCGGCCGGAGCACCCGCGGGAGCGACGACCGAGCGCGACGGCACGACCGCGCCCGACGCGACCACCGGGGGCGACGCGACCACCGCGCCCGTCGCGACCAACGCGCCCGTCGCGACCACCGCGCCCGTCGCGACCACCGCGCTCGACGCGACCGACTCGGCGACGCAGGCCGCGTCGACGACCGGCACCGTGCCTCCCGACCGGTCGTCCGCACCTGCCGCGCCGAGCACTCCGGCCGACACGAGCACACCCACCGCACCGAGCACGGTGCCCTCGCCCGGCCCCCTCGGCCCGGACGCGGTCGCACGGATCCGTGACGGGTACACCGTGACCGGCAGTGCCCTCGAACTCGGCGCGCTCGTCAACGGCGAGGCGATGCCCGACGTCCAGGTGCGGATCCCGCTCGGCATGCTGAACAGGCACGGCCTGGTCGCGGGGGCGACCGGCACCGGCAAGACCCGCACGCTGCAGGTGCTCGCCGAGCAGATCGCAGCGCACGGCGTCCCGGTCTTCGCGGCCGACGTGAAGGGCGACCTGTCCGGCCTCGCCGCCGCGGGGGAGCCGAGCGACAAGCTCCTCGCCCGCACGGGCGGCATCGGGCAGCAGTGGCGGGGCGTCGCGAGCCAGGCCGAGTTCTACGCCCTCGGCGGGAAGGGCACGGGCGTGCCGGTCCGGGCGACGGTCTCCGGGTTCGGTCCACTGCTGCTGTCGAAGGTCCTCGGCCTGAACGAGACGCAGGAGTCCTCGCTCGGCCTCGTCTTCCACTACGCCGAGCAGGCCGGTCTGGCGCTCGTCGACCTCGCCGACCTGCGGAGCGTCCTGACGTTCCTGGTGAGCGACGAGGGCAAACCCGAGCTGGCGGCCCTCGGCGGCCTGTCGAAGCAGACCGCGGGCGTGATCCTCCGCGAGCTCGTCACGTTCGCCGACCAGGGCGCCGACGCGTTCTTCGGCGAGCCCGAGATCGACACGCAGGTGTTCCTCCGCACCGCGGCCGACGGCCGGGGGATCGTGAGCCTGCTCGAGGTGCCGGGCGTGCAGGACCAGCCCGCGGTCTTCTCCACCTTCCTGATGTGGCTGCTCGCCGACCTGTTCAACGAACTGCCCGAGGTGGGCGACCTCGACGCGCCGAAGCTCGTGTTCTTCTTCGACGAGGCACACCTGCTGTTCTCGGGCGCCTCGAAGGACTTCACCGAGCAGATCGTGCGCACCGTCCGGCTCATCCGGTCGAAGGGCGTCGGCATCGTCTTCGTGACGCAGACCCCGAAGGACGTGCCGAACGACGTGCTCGCGCAGCTCGGGTCGCGCATCCAGCACCAGCTCCGGGCACACACCCCCGACGACGCGAAGGCGCTGCGGGCGACGGTCTCGACGTACCCCACGAGCGACTACGACCTCGGCGAGGTGCTCACCTCGCTCGCGACCGGTGAGGCGATCGTCACGGTCATGGACGAGCGCGGTGCACCGACACCGGTCGCCTGGACACGGCTCCGCGCCCCGCAGGGCTCGATGGCGCCGTTGCCGGCACCCGACCTGGAGGCGCGGGTCGCCGCGTCCCCGCTGCTCGCCACCTACGGCACGAGCGTCGACCCCGACTCGGCCCGCGAGGTCCTGGCACGTCGCCTCGAGGCCGCTGCGGCGCAGACGGTCGCCGCCGACGCTGCGGAGGCCGCAGCGACCGCGCAGGCCGAGGCCGAACGGGAGGCCGCGCGTGCGGCCGCTGCGGCGGCGAAGGAGGCCGCGGCGCGGGAACGGACCGAGGAGCGCGAGCGGCGCGCGGCCCAGCAGGAGTACGAGCGGGCACAGCGCGAGTTCGAGCAGGCGGAGCGGAGTGCGCGGGCACGGCGGTCGCCGCGGAGCACGGGTCGGACCTCGACCACACGGCGGGCGGAGGACCCGCTGACGGACCTGCTCGGGTCGTCGCTCGGGCGGTCGATCGCGAAGGAGGTCGTCCGCGGGGTGTTCGCGACCCTGCGTCGGCGGCGCTGACGGTCCTGCCCGGCCGGTCCTGGCGGCCGCGGCGGTGTGCTCGGCGGTCGCGGCGTGGGAGGCGGTGTGCTCCGCGGTCGCGGCGTGCGAGGCGACGTGCGGGACGGTCGCGGCGCGCGGGGCGGTGGGCTCGGCGGCGCGTCAGGCTGCGAGCAGGCGCACCGTCTCGACGGCGAGGAGCCCGACGACGAGGACCACGGCCGCGAGTGCGGCGACGAGGGCACCGGAGCGTCGCTCGTACCACGCACGACTCGTCGGCCAGCGGCGCGCGATCTCGGCCGGCGGCACGACCCGCGGCTCCCGGTCGACCCGGACGTCGAGCTCGTCGACGACGCGGTCCAGCGCGGCGTCACCCCACACGTCGGCGCGCATCCGGAACAGGTGCCGTCCCGTGACGTCGAACGCGAGCAGCTCGCGCACCGTGCGGTCCGGGGTCGACCCGTGGGTCGAGGCGACGACGACGTGGTCGACGCGGTCGCGGGCGATCCGCCGGTTGGCCGAGACCACCCCGTTCAGTACGACGGCGTCGGCGGCGATGCCGAGGAACGCCGAGCGGAGCCGGACGAACAGCACGCCCACGACGACCGCGAGGACCACCACGAGTGTCGCCACGAGTGCCCACCACCGGACCGGCAGCGACACCCAGACGAGCGCGACGGCCAGGGGCACGGCGGAGAAGACGATGCTGAGGACCGTCGAGCGGACGAGGGACCGGCGGGGCCGGAGCAACACGTCGAAGGTGGGCGCGCGGAGGCGTCCCGTCACCGGTACCGTCGTGTCCCCCACGTGCTCTCCTCGTGCTCGGGTGCGCAGGCAGCGTCGTACGCTCCCCGCGGGCGACGCCCCTGCCGCCCGAGATGCACCGTGTCCGACCCGTCCCGGGGCCGTCCGTCGATCTCACCATAGGGCGTGACGGGGCAGGAGGACAGTGCGTTCCACCCCGGGTGCGCGTGTACCGGCCAGCTCATGGCGGACGGGGGGCACGACGGTCCCGCACACGGGGGACACGACGGCCCGGTCGGACGCCGCGGCCGGAGCGCCCCGGCCGGGAACGGCGTGCCGGGGCGATCTCCCGGGAACGACGAAGGGCACCCGTCGCCGGGTGCCCTTCGTCGTGCTGGCGGAGAATGGGGGATTCGAACCCCCGAGGGCTTGCACCCAACACGCTTTCCAAGCGTGCGCCATAGGCCACTAGGCGAATTCTCCTGGTGCCGTCTCGCGACGACACCCCATGGTACAGGTCTTCGAGGGTGTGGACGACCACGTCCCTCCACAGCCCGTCCGGTTCCCAGAGCGCCCGGCGGCCACCGGGCTAGCCTGGGGACGTGTCGACCCGCATATTCATCACGTCCGCAGAGGGGCACACCGGCAAGAGCACCGTGGCCCTCGGTGTCCTCGAGACCCTCGCCCGGTCCGTCGGCCGCGTCGGCGTGTTCCGACCGGTCGCCCGGTCGGTCGCCGAGCCCGACTACGTGCTCGAACTGCTGCTGCAGCACAGTGCCGTCGGGCTCTCCTACGACGAAGCCGTCGGCGTCACCTACGACGACGTCCACGCCGACCCGGACGCCGCGGTCGCCACGATCCTGACCCGGTTCGCCCAGGTCGAGCGCCGCTGCGACGCGGTCGTGGTCCTCGGCTCCGACTACACCGACGTGGGCAGCCCCACCGAGCTCTCCTTCAACGCGAAGGTCGCCGCGAACCTCGGCGCGCCGGTGCTGCTCGTCCTCGGCGGGCGCGACACGTCCGAGCGCGGTGCCCGCACCCCCGAGGCGATGGCGCAGGTCGCCGACGTGACCACGAGCGAACTGCGGGCGGAGCACGCCCAGCTGCTCGGCGTCGTCGTGAACCGTGCCGACCCCGACGCCCTCGACCCGATCGTGCACAGCGTCGAGCGCGCCGTGCACGACCACCACCCGGACACCCCGGTGTGGGCGATCCCCGAGGACAGCGTGCTGGTCGCCCCGACCGTGCGGGCGCTGCTCCAGGCGACCGACGCGACGCTCGTGCGGGGCGACGACGCCCTGCTCGACCGTGAGGCGCTCGGCACCGTCGTCGCCGGCATGAGCATGGAGAACGTGCTGCCGCGGCTCATCGACGGCGGCATCGTCGTCGTCCCGGGCGACCGCAGCGACGTGCTGCTCGCCACGGTGCTCGCGAACCAGTCCGAGACCTTCCCGAGCCTGGCCGGCGTCATCCTGAACGGCGGGTTCGACACGTCCCCGCAGATCACCCGGCTGCTCGACGGTCTGTCCAGCCCCCTGCCGATCGCGCGCAACGACCTCGGCACGTACGACACGGCGCTCCGGATCACGCACACCCGGGGCCGGCTCGCGGCGGACTCACCGCGCAAGGCCGACCTCGCGCTCGCGCTCTTCGAACAGCACGTCGACGCGGACGCCCTGCGGGACCGGCTCCAGCTCACGCCGTCCGGCGTCGTGACCCCGCTGATGTTCGAGCACGGGCTGCTCGACCGGGCGCGCGGCTACGGCAAGCACATCGTGCTGCCCGAGGGCGACGACGACCGCATCCTCCGGGCCGCCTCGACCCTGCTGCAGCGCCAGGTGTGCGAGCTGACGATCCTCGGCGAGCCGACCGCCGTGCGGGCCCGCGCGACCGAGCTCGGACTCGACCTCGACGAGGCGCACGTCGTCAGCCCGTTCGACCCCGAGCTGCGCGAGCGCTTCGCCGAGGAGTACACGCGACTGCGCGCCCACAAGGGGATGTCGATCGATCTCGCGCGGGACACCGTGACCGACGTGTCGTACTTCGGCACGCTCATGGTGCAGCTCGGCCTCGCCGACGGCATGGTCTCCGGCGCGCGCCACACCACGGCGCACACGATCCGGCCGTCCTTCGAGATCATCAAGACCCGCCCGGACACCTCGATCGTGTCGAGCGTCTTCCTCATGGCGCTCGCCGACCGCGTGCTCGTCTACGGCGACTGTGCCGTGATCCCGGACCCCACCAGCGAGCAGCTCGCCGACATCGCGATCTCGTCCGCCGAGACGGCCGCGCAGTTCGGCATCGACGCGCGCGTGGCGATGCTCAGCTACTCGACCGGCGACAGCGGCTCCGGCGCCGACGTCGACAAGGTGCGTGCCGGGACCGCGTTCGTCCGCGAGCGTCGCCCGGACCTCCTGGTCGAGGGGCCGATCCAGTACGACGCGGCCGCCGACCCGACCGTCGCGGCGACCAAGATGCCGGACTCGCCGGTGGCGGGTCGCGCCACGGTGTTCGTCTTCCCGGACCTCAACACCGGCAACAACACCTACAAGGCCGTGCAGCGCTCGGCCGGCGCGGTCGCGATCGGTCCGGTCCTGCAGGGCCTGCGCAAGCCGATCAACGACCTGTCCCGCGGGGCGCTCGTCAGCGACATCGTCAACACCGTGGCGATCACGGCCATCCAGGCCGGCACCGCGACCGACGCGGCGTGACCGACCGACCGGCACCGTTCCTCCAGGCCGGGCGCCCCGTCGCGGACGCGACGCGACCCCGGACCGCGACCACCACCCGTCCGACCCAGGAAGGCACCACCCCGTGACCGCAGCCCTCGTCGTCAACTCCGGCTCGAGTTCGTTCAAGTACCAGCTCATCGAGCTCGAGGACGAGCGCACGCTCGCCTCCGGACTCGTCGAGCGCATCGGCGAGTCCTCCGGTGCCTGGAAGCACACCAACGCGCTGACGGGGGAGTCGACCTCGAACGACAGCGCCGACGTCCCCGACCACGCAGCCGGGTTCCAGGCGATGATCGACGCGTTCGCCAAGGTCGGCCCGTCGTTCGACGAGCACCCGCCCGCCGTCGTCGGACACCGCGTCGTCCACGGCGGCACCACGTTCGACCGCGCCACCGTCGTGACGGACGAGGTCGAGGGGCAGATCGAGGCGCTGAACAGCCTCGCACCGCTGCACAACCCGGCGAACCTCGAGGGGATCCGGGCTGCGAAGCAGGTGTTCGCCGACGTGCCGCACGTGGCCGTGTTCGACACCGCGTTCCACCAGACGATGCCGCCGCACGCCTACACGTACGCGATCCCCGCCGACCTCGCCGAGCGGTACCAGATCCGCCGCTACGGCATGCACGGGACGAGCCACAAGTACGTCTCCGAGCAGGCAGCCGCGTTCCTGGGCCGGCCGCTGTCCGAACTCAAGACCATCGTCCTGCACCTCGGCAACGGCGCGTCCGCCGCGGCGATCGACGGTGGCCGGTCCATCGAGACCTCGATGGGGCTGACGCCGCTCGAAGGCCTCGTGATGGGGACGCGCTCGGGCGACCTCGACCCGGCCGTCCTGCTGCACCTGCACCGCGAGGCCGGGCTCGACTTCGACGAACTCGACACCATGCTCAACAAGCAGTCCGGGCTGCTCGGCCTCACCGGCAACGGGGACATGCGGGACGTGCAGGACGCCGCCTCGCGGGGCGACGAGACGGCCGAGGCAGCGCTCGCCGTGTACCGGCACCGCATCCGGCGCTACGTCGGCGCGTACACGGCCCAGCTCGGCGGCCTCGACGCCGTGGTGTTCACGGCCGGCGTCGGGGAGAACAACGCCCTGCTGCGCCGACGGGTGCTCGCCGGCCTCGAGCACCTCGGCATCGAGGTCGACCCGGACCGCAACGAGCTCGCCTCACGCGAGGCCCGCCGGATCTCGACGGACGCCTCGCGGGTCGCGGTGCTCGTGATCCCGACGAACGAGGAACTCGAGATCGCGCGGCAGTCCGCCGCGGTCGCGCTCTGAACCGGGTGTGACCGAGCAGCACGCCCCGGGTCGGGTGTGCTGCTCGGTCACCGGCGTCAGCTGATCGCCTGCAGGGCGGCCGCGATCGGGGCGTCCCCGCTCGTGACCTCGAACTGCACGCCCACCGCGGTGTCGTCGAGGAGCGCGTGCAGCACGACCGCCGCGACGTCGGCACGGGGGATCGATCCGCGCGGCACGGTGCGGCCGACCCTGACCGTGCCCTGCGGTGGCGTGTCGAGCAGGGCACCTGGCCGGACGATCGTCCAGCGCAGGTTGCGCGCCCGGAGGTCCGCGTCGGCCTCGGACTTCGCGCGCAGGTAGACCTGGAAGACGTCGTCCTCGGAGCGGGCCGGCACGACCGCACGCTCCGGGTCGTACGTGTCCGCCGCCATCGAGGAGATCATCACGTAGCGGTCGATGCCCCGCCGCTCGGCGGCGTCGGCGAGCAGGATCGCCGCGTCGCGGTCGACGGTCTCCTTGCGCTCGGCGCCGCTGTTCGGGCCGGCGCCGGCGGCGAACACGACGGCGTCGACACCGCGCAGGCGGATGGCCAGCTCGTCGTCGTCGAGCTGTTCGAGGTCGGCGACCAGTGCGGTCGCGCCCTGCTGTTCGACGTCGGCGACGTGCGCCGGGTTGCGGACGATCGCGAGTGCGTCGTGGCCGGCGTCGGTGATGAGTCGGGCGAGGAGCAGGGCGATCTGGCCGTGTCCTCCGGCGATGGCGATCTTCATGCGTTCGATACTGCCCGTGACGTCCGGTAGACTTCCGGAGGCTCCTCACGTGACGCCATCCAGGCCAACTCCCCCAGGGCGGAAACGCAGCAAGGGTAACCGGGCTCTGGCGGGTGCGTGAGGAGTCTTCTTCGTTCCCGGGGTCCGTCCACAGCCGGTCGGATCCGGCGTCGAGGTGTCGGCCGTCCCGGCTACCCTTGTCGCGTGGTCACCGCCCTGTATCGCCGTTACCGGCCCGAGAACTTCGCCGAGCTGATCGGGCAGTCGCAGGTCACCGACCCGCTGCGCACCGCACTCCGGACGAACCGCGTGAACCACGCGTACCTGTTCAGCGGCCCGCGCGGGTGCGGCAAGACGACCTCGGCGCGCATCCTCGCCCGCTGCCTGAACTGTGCCGAGGGCCCGACGGACACCCCGTGCGGTGTCTGCCCGAGCTGCGTCGAGCTCGCCCGTGGCGGGAGCGGGTCGCTCGACGTGATCGAGATCGACGCGGCGAGCCACAACGGCGTCGACGACGCGCGCGACCTGCGGGACCGTGCGGTGTTCGCCCCGGCGCGGGACCGCTACAAGATCTTCATCCTCGACGAGGCGCACATGGTGACGCCGCAGGGCTTCAACGCGCTGCTCAAGCTCGTCGAGGAGCCGCCGGAGCACGTCAAGTTCATCTTCGCGACGACCGAGCCCGAGAAGGTCATCGGCACGATCCGGTCCCGCACCCACCACTACCCGTTCCGACTCGTCCCGCCGGCCACCATGCTCGAGTACGTCGAGCAGCTCTGCGCGACCGAGTCCGTCTCCGTCGCGCCTGGGGTGCTGCCCCTCGTCGTCCGCGCCGGTGGTGGATCGGTCCGCGACACGCTCTCCCTGCTCGACCAGCTGATGGCCGGCAGCGAAGACGGCGCGATCGCCTACGAGCGCGCGGTCGCGCTCCTCGGCTACACCGACGCGGCCCTCCTCGACGACGTGGTCGACGCGCTCGCCGTCGCCGACCCCGCCTCGGCGTTCGCCGCGATCGACCGGGTCGTGCAGACGGGGCAGGACCCGCGGCGCTTCGTCGAGGACCTGCTCGAGCGCCTGCGCGACCTCATCGTCGTCGCCGCGACGAACGAGAGCGCGGCAGCGGTCCTGCGCGGGGTCTCGCCCGAGGAACTCGACACCATGACCCGCCAGGCCGGCGTGTTCGGCGCCACGGCACTGTCCCGGTCGGCGGACATCGCGAACCGCGCCCTCACGGACATGACCGGTGCGACCTCGCCGCGGTTGCACCTCGAGCTCATGACGGCGCGGATGCTCGTGCCCGAGGCCGACGACACCCAGCGCGGCGCGCTCGCGCGGGTCGAGCGGCTCGAGCGACGGGTGGGCGTCGGCGAGCCCGCCGAGCACCAGGTCGGAGGCGCGGCTCCCGATGCCGGGGCCCGGTCGCGTCCGGCGTCGGACGCCGGTCGGGGGACCGGCGCGGTGCCGCAGTCCGCTCCCGCGACCGCCACGCAGTCCGCTCCCGCCGCAGGCGCGCAGTCGTCGGGTGCACCGGCAGCCGGCGGTGCTCGTGCCACCGCTCCGTCCGCCGCCGCGCCGGCGCAGCAGGCCGACCAGGGTCGGGCGTCCGGTGGAGCCGGTGTGGCCGACCCCGGGGCTGCAGCGCGCGATGCCGCCGCCTCCTGGGCAGCGGTCACCCCCGGCACGGCGGACCAGGGGACGCCGAGTCAGGGCGCGCCGAGCCAGCCAGCGCCGGACCAGGCAGCGCCGAACCCTGCAGCGCCGAACCAGGCAGCGCCCACCACGAACGGGTCGACCGACGACCGTCCTGCTGGATCCGCTCGCACGGCGGCCGGTCCCGGTCAGACGGACGACGGGGATCGGGCCGCCGCCTCCGGTGCCGGCACGCAGGGCCCCGGTGGTGACGAACCGTCCGGCGAGGTCAGCCCGTCGTCGACCGGCCAGGGCACCGCGGTGGGCGACGAGCCCGTCGTCCGTCCGGTCGCCGCAGTCGGGTTCCAGCAGCTGCGTGACGCCTGGCCACAGGTCGTCGAGCACGTCCAGCACGCGAAGCGCTCGGCCTGGTCGGTGGTCGTCACCGCACAGGTGACCGCCCTCCGCGAGGACGTGCTCACCCTCACGTTCCCGAGCCAGCAGGACGTCGCCTCCTTCAAGGAGATGAGCGACCCGTCGACGAGCGTGAGCGAACTGCTGCGGTCGGCGATCCTCGACGTGCTCGGGCTCCGTGTGAAGTTCGTCGCCAAGGGCCCCGGCCAGCAGGGACAGCCGCCTGCCGGGCGACCGCCGCAGGCACCGGCGCCGCAGGGATCTGCGCCGCAGGGATCTGCCCCGCAGGGCGCGGGTCGGCAGGCTGCGGGCCGGCAGGGTGCGGGTCCGCAGGGGGCGGGCGGCCAGCAGGACCGGCAGCAGGGCGCGCAGTCGCAGCGACCGGAGCAGTCGCAGCCGGGTGCGCAGCAGCCCACGACCGGACAGCGGCCATCGACGCAGCAGCAGGCTCCGACGCAGCAGTCCCGGCAGGCCGAGCAGTCCCGGCAGGCCGAGCAGTCCGGTCAGGCCGAGCAGTCCCGTCCGGCCGAGCAGTCCGGTCCGGCCGGGCAGTCCGGTCCGGCCGGGCAGTCCCGGCAGGCCGAGCAGTCCCGTCCGTCGCCGCAGCCGCAGCCGCAGCCCGACCGGAGCGCCGGGACCCCCGAGCCATCCGGCTCGGCGCCGGCGCCGTCAGCGCCCCCGCCTGGCTCCTCGACCCAGGTTGCCTCCTCGACCCCGGCTCCCTCGGGACCCGTCACCGACTGGGTCGTCGCCGCCATCCCCGCCACCGACCCGACCTCGGGTGCCGTCCCGGAGCACGTCGAACCGAGCTGGTCCGCGCCGTTCGGCACGACGGACACCGGTGAACCGGTCGCCCCCGTCCGGACGGTGTCCGACCCCGCCGTCGACGCCGCCCTCGCGGCACAGCTGCGCCCGGCGTCCTCGCTCGGCGGGCAGCAGGCGGGCCGCCCCGCAGCGGCCGCAGGGGCCGCCACGCCCGACGCCGAGCGGCCACAGGCCTCCGGCTCCGCGACTGCGGACGCCCCCGTGGCCACGACCCCGGCCACCTCAGCGGGCGCGGGCGACGAGCAGTCGACGGCCGTACCGGCCGGCAACGGCACGGCCCCGACCGCAGCGTCAGCACCCACCGCACCGGGCACGGGCCCCGACGTCCCGGTCGACGACTACCCGCTCGACGACGACCCCTACGACGACGGGGCGCCGTACCCCGACCCGGGCGTCGGCGGCTCCCGCGGTGGAGCCGGTGGACCCGCGCCTGCCCGGTCCGGGGCAGCCCCCGCGTCGACGCCGTCCGCCGCCCCGGCTGCACGCCGGACCCCACCGGCCGCTCCGCCCCAGGTCCGCCGCACACCCGTGTCCGGCCGCTACGGTGAGGCAGTCGTCCGCGAGATCCTCGGTGCGCAGTTCATCGAGGAGACCGCCCTGCACGAGGAAGGCGCCTGATGTACGACGGGATCGTCCAGGACCTGATCGACGAGTTCGGCCGGCTCCCGGGCATCGGCCCGAAGTCAGCGCAGCGGATCGCCTTCCACATCCTGCAGACCGAGTCCTTCGACCCGAGCCGGCTCGCGGAGCTCCTCGCTGACGTCAAGGAGAAGGTCCGATTCTGCGAGGTGTGCGGCAACGTCACGGAGTCCGAGCGCTGCAGCATCTGCCGCGATCCGCGGCGGAACCCGGCGACCATCTGCGTCGTCGAGGAAGCCAAGGACGTCGCGGCCATCGAACGGACCCGTGAGTTCCGCGGGCTGTACCACGTGCTCGGCGGTGCGATCAGCCCGATCGACGGCGTGGGACCCGACGACCTCCGCATCCAGCAGCTCATGACCCGCCTGGCCGACGGCACCGTCGACGAGGTCATCATCGCCACCGACCCGAACCTCGAGGGCGAGGCGACGGCCACGTACCTGAGCCGCCTGCTCGTCCCGATGGGGATCCGCACCACGCGGCTCGCCTCGGGCCTGCCGGTGGGCGGCGACCTCGAGTACGCCGACGAGGTCACCCTCGGCCGCGCGTTCGAGGGCCGTCGGGTCGTCGGCGGCTGACGGACGCCGACCACTCCGGCCCACGCAGGATCGTTGCGTCCGGCCGGCCTCCGACGCAACATCCGCGGAACACGCACTACCATTGTCGAACCGCGTCACAGTCGCGGGTCCTCGTCCCCGGGAGTACCAACCAGTGGCCCTGATCGTGCAGAAGTTCGGTGGTTCGTCCGTGGCGGACGCCGAGAGCATCAAGCGCGTGGCGAAGCGGATCGTCCAGACGAAGAAGGCGGGCAACGACGTGGTCGTCGCTGTCTCCGCGATGGGCGACACGACCGACGAACTCGTCGACCTCGCGCACTCCGTCACCCCGATCCCGGCCGGTCGTGAGCTCGACATGCTCCTGACCGCGGGGGAGCGCATCTCGATGGCGCTGCTCGCGATGGCGATCAAGAGCCTCGGCGTCGAGGCGTCGTCCTACACGGGCAGCCAGGCCGGCATGCTCACCGACGCGCAGCACGGCAAGGCCCGGATCGTCGACGTCACCCCGAAGCGGGTCCGCGAAGCACTCGACGCCGGTCATGTCGCGATCGTCGCCGGCTTCCAGGGCTTCAACCGCACCACGGGTGAGATCACGACGCTCGGCCGTGGCGGCTCGGACACCACCGCGGTGGCACTGGCCGCGGCCCTCGACGCCGACGTGTGCGAGATCTACACCGACGTCGACGGCATCTTCACGGCCGACCCGCGCGTGGTCCCGAAGGCCCGGAAGGTCGACCGGATCACGAGCGAGGAGATGCTCGAGCTCGCCGCGTCCGGTGCCAAGGTCCTCTACATCCGTGCCGTCGAGTACGCCCGTCGGCACGGCGTCACCCTGCACGTCCGCTCGTCCTTCAGCAACGCCGAGGGAACCATCGTCTACAACCCTGCAGAGGGGGAAACCGTGGAAGAACCGATCATCACCGGGATCGCCGGAGACCTCTCGGAGGGCAAGATCACCGTCGTCGGTGTGCCGGACACCCCGGGCAAGGCCGCCGAGATCTTCACGATCGTCGCCCGCGCGGGCGCGAACATCGACATGATCGTGCAGAACGTGTCCGAGGCCGTCACCGGCCGCACGGACATCTCGTTCACGCTGCCGAAGGACCAGGGGCAGGGCGTGCTGACCGCGCTCGAGGTCGCCAAGGCCGACATCGGGTACGAGGGCATCCAGTACGACGACCAGATCGGCAAGCTCGCGCTCGTCGGTGCCGGCATGCGGACCAACGCCGGCGTCTCGGCCGCGCTCTTCCGCGCGTTGCACGAGGCGTCCATCAACATCGAGATGATCTCGACCTCCGAGATCCGCATCTCGGTCGTGACCCGCGCCGACACCCTGAACGAGGCGATGCGCGTCGTGCACGCCGCGTTCGGGCTCGATGCCGACCAGGAAGCCGTCGTCTACGCCGGCACGGGTCGCTGACCCCGGCGTCGCGCCGCAGCCCGATCGACGAGCCCACCAGGAGCACCACATGAGCACCCTCACCGTCGCCGTCGTCGGCGCCACCGGACAGGTCGGCGCGGTCATGCGTCGTCTCCTCGAGGAGCGCGCCTTCCCGGCCGACCGGGTCCGCTTCTTCGCGAGCGCCCGGTCCGCCGGCACGACGCTGCCGTTCCGCGGCGAGGAGATCGTCGTCGAGGACTCCGAGACGGCCGACCCGTCGGGCATCGACATCGCGCTGTTCTCGGCCGGTGCCACGGCGTCCCGTGCCCTCGCGCCGCGGTTCGCCGCCGCCGGTGCCGTGGTCGTCGACAACTCCAGCGCCTGGCGCATGGACCCGGACGTGCCGCTCGTCGTGAGCGAGGTGAACCCGCACGCGATCGACCAGGCACCGAAGGGGATCATCGCGAACCCGAACTGCACGACCATGGCGATCATGCCGGTGCTGAAGGTCCTCGACGGCGAGGCCGGCCTCCGCCGACTCGTGGCGACGACGTACCAGGCCGTCTCCGGCTCGGGCCTCGCGGGGGTCGAGGAACTCCTCGGGCAGGCACGCGCCGCCCTCGAGCAGGACACCGCTGCCCTCACGCACGACGGGTCCGCGGTCACCTTCCCGGAGCCGGTCAAGTACGTGCGGCCGATCGCGTTCGACGTCGTCCCGCTCGCGGGCTCCATCGTCGAGGACGGCCTGGGCGAGACCGACGAGGAGAAGAAGCTCCGCAACGAGAGCCGCAAGATCCTCGAGCTCCCGGACCTCCTGGTCGCCGGCACCTGCGTGCGCGTGCCCGTGTTCACGGGACACTCGATCTCGGTCCACGCCGAGTTCGACCGTCCGCTCTCGCCGGAGCGCGCGACCGAACTCCTCGCGGGCGCACCGGGCGTCGAGCTGTCCGAGGTGCCGACCCCGCTGCAGGCGGCGGGCCAGGACCCGACCTTCGTCGGCCGGATCCGCGCGGACCAGTCGGCCCCCGAGGGACGCGGACTCGCGCTCTTCGTCAGCAACGACAACCTCCGCAAGGGCGCCGCGCTCAACGCGGTGCAGATCGCCGAGACGATCGTCGCGCGCCGCTCGGTCGCCGCGACCAGCAGACGGACGGGAGGCCCGTGGCGGATCCGCCACGGGCCTCCCGTCCGTCCCGTGGTCGGCCCGCACTCGGCCGCACGACGGTAGGATCGACGGGTGGCAGTGAAGCAGGTGGACCCCATCGACGTCGTCCTGGTCGGGGGAGGGATCATGAGCGCCACGCTCGGCGCCATCATCCATCGCCTCGAACCCACGTGGAAGATCCGCGTGTACGAGCGGCTCGGGTCGGTCGCGCAGGAGTCCTCGAACCCGTGGAACAACGCCGGGACCGGGCACTCCGCGCTCTGCGAGCTGAACTACACGCCCGAGATGCCCGACGGCCACGTCGACATCGCGAAGGCCGTCACGGTCAACGAGCAGTTCCAGGTCTCCCGGCAGTTCTGGGCGCACCTCGTCGAGACCGGGGCGCTGCCGCAGCCGAGCAACTTCATCAACCCCACGCCGCACATCTCCTTCGTGTGGGGTGCCGAGAACGTCGAGTACATGCGCAAGCGGTACGAGGCGCTCAAGGACCACCCGCTCTTCGCAGGCATCGAGTACTCCGACGACCCCGCGAAGATCCGCGAGTGGGCGCCGGCACTGGTGCCCGGCCGCAAGAAGGACCAGCCCATCGCGGCGACGTACTCCGCGGCGGGTTCGGACGTCGACTTCGGGTCGCTGACGCGTCAGCTGTTCGACGAGCTCGAGATCGCCGGCGTCGAGTTCGAGCCCTCGCACCAGGTCCGGAAGATCACGCGGTCGAAGGTGTCCGAGGGCTGGGCGCTCGACGTCCGGAACGAGGTCGGACGCTCGACGCAGCGGATCGCCGCGAAGTTCGTGTTCGTCGGCGCCGGCGGTGGGGCGCTGCACCTGCTCCAGAAGTCCGGGATCCCGGAGATCCGCGGGTACGGCGGCTTCCCGGTGTCCGGTGAGTTCCTGCGCACCGACGACCCGGAGGTCGTGCAGAAGCACGCGGCGAAGGTCTACGGCAAGGCCAGCGTGGGCGCGCCGCCGATGTCCGTGCCGCACCTCGACACGAGGATCGTCGACGGGTCGGCGTCGCTCATGTTCGGCCCGTACGCCGGGTTCAGCCCGAAGTTCCTCAAGCAGGGCTCGGTGCTCGACCTGTTCCGCTCGATCCGGCCGCACAACCTCCGGCCGATGCTCAGCGTCGCGTTCTCGAACGTCGACCTCGTCCGCTACCTGGTCGGGCAGCTGCTCGCGTCGAAGGAGACGAAGTTCGACGCGCTGCGCGACTTCATGCCCACCGCCGAGCCCGAGAACTGGCACCGCATCACCGCGGGACAGCGGGTCCAGGTCATCAAGCCCGACCGTGAGAAGGGCGGGGTGCTGCAGTTCGGCACCGAGGTCATCACGTCGGCCGACGGGTCGATCGCCGGGCTGCTCGGGGCGTCCCCGGGCGCGTCGACCGCGGTCCCGATCATGCTGACGATGCTGCAGCGCTGCTTCCCGGACCGCTGGGCCGGGTGGGAGCCCGCGGTGCGCGAGATGGTGCCGACGTACGGCAAGGACCTCGGCTCGGACGCGCAGCTCGCCGACGAGACGCTCGAACGCACGGCGAAGGTGCTCGGCCTGCACCACTGACCGGCCCGTCCCGGTCCACCGCGGTTGCGCCACGTTCGAACATGTGTTCGAATGGCGCGATGCGGTGGAGTGGACAGGCGATCGATGCCGAGCGGGACGACGCCCTGCCCGGCCTCGGCTCGAACAGCGGACTGGTCCGGAGCGTCACGACGCCGGAGTTCGCCGGCGTGACGTTCCACGAGGTCCTCGCGAAGAGCGCCCTCAACCGGGTGCCGGCGGCCGACGGCACGGGGACCTACGGGTGGACGATCAACCCGTACCGCGGGTGCAGTCACGCGTGCGTCTACTGCTTCGCGCGGCCGACGCACACCTACCTCGAGTTCGACGGCGGCGCCGACTTCGACCAGCAGATCGTCGTGAAGACCAACGTCGCCGACGTCCTGCGTCGGGAGCTGCGCCGGCCGAGCTGGGACCGCCACCCCGTCGCCCTCGGGACGAACACCGACCCGTACCAGCGCGCCGAGGGGCGGTACCGGTTGATGCCGGGCGTGATCCGGGCACTGGCCGAGTCCGGGACGCCGTTCAGCGTCCTGACCAAGGGCACACTGCTGCGCCGGGACCTGCCGCTCCTGGTCGAGGCCGCCCGTTCCGTCCCGGTCGACCTCGCGATGTCGATCGCGGTCTACGACGACGACCTCCAGCAGCAGGTGGAGCCCGGGACCCCGACGACCTCCGCGCGGTTGGCGACCGTCCGTGCGATCCGTGACGCCGGTCTCGACTGCGCCGTGTTCCTCATGCCCGTCCTGCCGTTCATCACCGACACCCGCGCGCACCTCGACGACGCCGTGGGTCGCGCCGCCGCGGCCGGCGCGACGAGCGTCATGTACTCGGCCCTGCACCTGCGACCGGGTGTGAAGCCGTGGTGGTTCGCGTGGCTCGAGCGGACCAGGCCCGACCTGGTCGCGCGCTACCGCTCGATGTACCTCGACAACACGTACGCGCCGGCCGACTACCGACGGTGGCTCGCCGAGCGCGTGCGGCCGATCCTGCGGGCGCACGGGGTCGACCTCGGACGGGTCGACCCCGCCACCGGGTCGATGGGGTTCCGTGACCGGCCGGACACGATGCGTCCGGCGCCGCTGCTGCGTCCGAGCGTGTCGTCCGCGTCGCCCGAGGAGCAGTCCCGCCCGTCGGCGTCGCCGCTGAAGCGCGCCGAGCCGGGGTGGGACCGTCGCGCTGCGGCCGTGCCGGCTCCGTCGGGCCCGACCCTGTTCTGAGGAACGTCCGTGTTCCGCGTCCGGGGGACACCGCGTGTCAGCGATCGGCGGTACCATCGGGCGAGTCGCCGCACCGCGCTCGATTCGGGGTACACGACCACCGCTCCTGGTGGCCGGGTCCGGCGGCTCAGACGTCTCCCGGAAGGACCCACCGCACGTGCTCGGCATCCCCACGCACCTCGCGCCCCGCGTGAATGCCTGGTCGACCGTGCGCGCCTTCCACGCCGCCGCCGTGGGCTCGGTCGTCGCAGCCGCGGTCGTGCTGCTGCTCTGGGGACTCGCCGACCCGCAGGTCCGGGTCGGGGGCGCCGTCCTGGCGCTCCTGCCGACGCTCGTGATGGTCGGTGTGCACGTGCAGTTCGCCACCTGGCGGTCGGCGGTGGCCTTCCTCGTCGTGGGCGGCCTCTGCACGTGGTGGTTCGCGTCCGCCGTCCAGGACCAGGTCCCGGCCGGCTGGGTGGTCGGCTACCTGCTGTCCCTCGCGGTCATCCCGCTCGTGCTCGTCGGCGGAGCGGGCGCGGTACCGGGCCGGGTCGTGCTGTGGTCGGTCGGCGGGTTCCTCGTCGGTCGGACCGCGACGTCCGTCGCCCTCGTGCAGGCCGGTGCGCCGCCGCAGCCGCTCGTGCTCGCCTGGGTGACCCTCGGCTTCGTGGTCGCCCTCGTGCTCGTCACCAGCCGCAACACCGCCCGGTCGGAGCGGGTCCAGCCCGAACTGCTCCGCTCGGCCCGCGAGGAACACGTGTCCGCCTACCGTGCGGGCGTCGAGGCCGAGGCCGCCGCGATCCTGCACGACACCGTCCTGAACCACCTCGGCGCGATCGCCCTCGCACCCTCGGGTCCGATGGACCCTCAGCTCGCACGGACGATCGAGTCCGACGTCGCGATGCTGACCGGCAGACAGTGGCTCGGCACGGACACGAGCGACGCGGAGCCCGAGCCGGACGCCGTGTCGCGCGCCTTCGAGGCGATGGTCGACGAGCACCGGGCCGAGGGGCTCGACGTCGTCGTCACGGGGGACGCCGGTGTCCTGGGCTCCCTCGGGAGGGACGCGTCGACCGCGCTGCTGCGCGCGGTGGGGCAGTGCCTCGCGAACGTCCGGAAGCACGCCGGCACCGACAGTGCCGAGGTCAGCGTGTTCGACGACGGCTCCTCGTGCACCGTCATGGTCGTCGACGACGGCCGCGGCTTCGACGAGCAGGAGACGGGTGCCGACCGCATGGGCCTCCGTGGTTCGGTCCGCGAGCGCATCGGTCGTGTCGGCGGCGACGTCCAGGTCTGGTCGTCGCCGGGGTCGGGGACGAGCGTCATGATGACCGTGCCCCGGTCCTCGTCCGCGGGCGAGCACGCCTCGGTCGGTGCCGGGCCCGACAGCGGGCGCCTGCGCTCCTCCGGGTCGTTCACCTGGCCGCCGCCCGGGTTCGACGGGGTCATCGACCGGGGGACCGGTCGGTGAGCCGCGTCGACACGACTCGTCTGCACGCCCGCGGTGACCGGACCGCCCAGCAGTACGACCCGCTCGGTGCGATGGGGTCGCGACCGCTCGCCGTCGTGCTCGGTGCCGGTGCGGTGCTCTGGGCGCTGCTCGTCTCGGTGTTCGACCGCGACGTGGTCGGGAGCCCGACCCTCAGCGCGGTGACCGTCCTCCTCCTCGCCGCGTCGGGGGTCGTGGTGGTCGTGGCGTCCTCGCCGTTCCGGGCCCCGTTCCCGCGGTGGGCGTTCGCCCTGCACGTCGCCCTCCTCGCCGCGGCCGCGGCGACCAGCGTGGCCGCGCAGTGGGGGCCGGACCGGAACGCCCTCAACGACTTCATGTGCCTGCTCACCGCGACCGGGATCGTCATGACCGCTCCGTACCGTCCGTGGCGCGACCTCGCCGTCGGGGGAGTGGTCCTCGCCGTCGTCGACGGGGTCGCGTGGGGTGTCGCCGCCTCGGTCTTCCCGCACGCCACACCCGTCTCGGTCGCAGCGTTCCTGGCGGCGGCTCCGACGCTCGTGCTCACCGGTGCGTCGGTCGTGTTCGCCTGGACGTTCGCGGGCCTCGCCGAGCGGGTGCAGATCCGTGCGGGTTCGTACTCGGTGGCGCGCGCCGAGCGGGACGGCATCGCGGCCAGTGTGCAGCAGGAGCGATCGAACGTCCTCGCCCGCGACGTGGCCCCGTTCTTCGCCGAGCTCCGCGACCGCGAGGTGATCACCGACGCCGACCGGGCGCGGGCGCGGGCGATCGCGGACGGCATCCGACGCGGCATGGTCGCCGACGCGGACCGGACCTGGTTCGAGCACGCGGTCGCGGTGGACGGCGGGAGCACCACGGCCGTCGACGACCCGGAGGGCCTCATCGCCACGCTCGACGCCGACCAGCGCACGGTCGTCCGCACCTTCCTGCGTGCCGCGTTCGACGACGAACACGTCGACCCCGCGGGCTTCCACGCGACCGTCCGCCGCACCCCCACGCTCGACGGCGTGCCCGCGCGCGTCGCCGTCTCCATCGACCTGACCGTCGACGACTCCGACGTCGGCATCCACCGCACCTTCGACCCCTACTTCGCGGTCCTCCGCGTGACCTTCCCCGATCTCGACGTCGCGGTCCGCCCGTCGTCCCTCGCACTAAGGTTCTCCTATGACCAGCACTGACCCGACCCGGACCTCGGAGGGCGTGCCCCCGCTCCCGCAGCCCGGAACCCA
>Ga0308161_1001223_pt1 | contig 32290 bp, 25 predicted proteins | sample PhyFR2_FD_201034 | JGI IMG/M metagenome (GOLD analysis project Ga0308161, IMG submission 201034) | Phyllosphere microbial communities from UC Gill Tract Community Farm, Albany, California, United States - DLSLF.R2 | ecosystem: Host-associated > Plants > Phyllosphere > Unclassified | place: USA...
GCCATAGCGCTCTCCATCTGATAAAGCAAAGACGCACCCACGGCGCGCCGACCAATGCTACAGAATGCCTGCCGTTGCGGCACAACCGCTTTGTCAGGCTTTTATTGCAAAGTGTGTTGCTCGATGAATTCCATCGGCTGCAATCCTTCGCGGCTTACCAATCGATTCAACTCGATCCGGGGCAAACGAACGGCCAGCAAGCTGACACCTTCTTCATCGTATTCTTCTTTCTGCACCGCACCGAGTTCGAAGAACTGCGCACGCAGTCGAGCGAAGCGTTGCGGCAAGCGCAAGGTACCGACGAACAGATCACTGCCGAGCAACTCGGCGATGGCCTGTTCAAGCAATTCCAGACCGCTGCCATCACGCGCCGAGAGCCAGACCCGTTGCGGCTTGCCATCGGCATCGCGCTGGATCTGCGGCTCGACGCCTTCGAGCAAATCGAGTTTGTTATAGACCTCGAGGATCGGCAAGTCCTGGGCACCAATCTCGCCCAGCACCACCATCACCTGCTCGATCTGCAACATGCGATCCGGTTCGGCCGCATCGATCACGTGCAGCAGCAGGTCGGAATTGCTCGACTCTTCGAGCGTAGACCGAAATGCCTCGACCAGCTTGTGTGGCAGGTGACGAATGAACCCCACGGTGTCGGCGAGAACGATCGGACCGAGGTCGTCAAGCTCCAGCCGGCGCAGGGTCGGGTCGAGTGTGGCGAACAGTTGATCGGCCGCGTACACGTCGGACTTCGTCACGTTGTTGAAGAGTGTCGATTTGCCCGCGTTGGTGTATCCCACCAGCGAAACGGTAGGAATGTCCGCACGGGATCGGCCACGGCGCGACTGCTCGCGCTGACTGCGCACCTTCTCCAGCCGCCCCTTAATCTGACGCAGGCGAACCCGCAGCAGACGGCGGTCGGTTTCCAGCTGGGTTTCGCCCGGACCGCGCATACCGATACCGCCACCCTGACGTTCAAGGTGAGTCCAGCCGCGAACCAGCCGCGTGCTCATGTGGTCAAGCTGGGCCAGCTCGACCTGCAGCTTGCCCTCATGGGTGCGTGCGCGTTGGGCAAAAATATCGAGAATCAGCCCGGTGCGGTCGATCACGCGACACTCGAAAACACGTTCGAGGTTGCGTTCCTGACTGGGCGTGAGGATGTGATTGAAAATCACCAGATCGGCTTCTTCAGCCTTGACCAGGTCGCGCAGTTCCTCGACCTTGCCGCTGCCGATCAGATATTTGGCGGTTGGCCGATGACGCGGCACGTTAAAAAACGCGACGGTCTCGGCGCCAGCCGAATTTGCCAACTCCTGAAACTCCTGCGGATCTTCGCGCGCCTCAGGGTCCTGTCCATCCAAGTGAACGAGGATGACTCGTTCACCACCACCGTGGCGCTCAAAGAACAAAGGAGACTCCTATCAGGCGTTACCCGGCGCTGCATCGGCATCGCCCTGTTCGTTTTCGGTTGCGCTAGGCAGACGAATTGGACGAACCGGCACGACGGTCGAGATAGCGTGTTTGTAGACCATCTGGCTTACGGTGTTTTTCAGCAGGATCACGAACTGGTCGAACGACTCGATCGTCCCTTGCAGCTTGATACCGTTGACCAGGTAGATGGAAACCCCGACTTTCTCTTTACGTAAAGTGTTCAGGTAAGGGTCTTGTAGCGAATGCCCTTTTGACATGTGCCGCACTCCTTTAAGGATTCAATAATAAAAACAGATAAATTCAGATGGCTTCGGCCGTCACACCCCCAAGGATAGACGGCAATTGCAAGGACTCAGCTCAATATGGAGATGGTCCCAAGGTATTTCAAGGCGCGTGGCAGATTGTCGCAATCAAGACTGTCCAGCCAGTGCAAATCGTCCCAGCTGCGCAGCCAGGTAAACTGGCGTTTGGCCAATTGGCGCGTGGCGATGATGCCCCGCTCCTGCATCTGGGCCAATGTCAGCTTGCCGTCCAGGTAATCCCAGACTTGGCGGTAGCCTACCGCACGTATAGACGGCAACCCCGAATGCAGGTCACTTCTTTTACGCAGGGCTACGACCTCGTCGATGAATCCCTGTTCCAACATATTTGTGAATCTTTGTTCAATTCGCTGGTGCAGAACCTGACGATTCGCCGGAGCAATGGCCAGGTTCGCGACAGTATAGGGCAATTGTTGGCGTCCCGAAGCGGCTGCTTCAGTACTTTGCGCAGATTGTTGCTCGCGCAGGGCGGTCATGCTCTGCCCGCTGACTCGATACACTTCCAGTGCCCGACTCAAGCGCTGCGGATCATTGGGATGAATGCGCGCCGCCGACACCGGATCGATCTGCGCCAACTGTTCGTGCAGGGCTTGCCAGCCAAGACGCGCAGCTTCTTCCTCGATCTGCGCACGCACCTCGGGATCGGCCGCCGGCATGTCCGCCAGTCCTTCAACCAAAGCCTTGTAATAGAGCATGGTGCCGCCGACCAGCAGCGGGATTTTTCCCCGCCCGGTGATCTCGGCCATGGCCTGCAACGCGTCGCGACGGAAATCGGCAGCGGAATACGCTTCAGCGGGGTCGAGGATGTCGATCAGCCGGTGCGGGTATTCGGCCAACAACTCTTTCGAAGGCTTGGCGGTGCCGATGTCCATGCCGCGGTAGACCAGCGCCGAATCGACACTGATCAACTCGCACGGCAGCACCTTGGTCAGCTCGATGGCCAGATCGGTCTTGCCCGCAGCGGTCGGGCCCATCAGAAAAATCGCTGGAGGCAGCTGGCTCATCAACGACCGCGCAGGAACAGTTTGTCCAGATCGTCCAGACCCAGCTGGGTCCAGGTCGGTCGGCCATGGTTGCATTGACCGCTGCGTTCGGTGTTTTCCATGTCACGCAGCAGACCGTTCATTTCCGGCAGGGCCAGACGCCGGTTGGCGCGGATCGCGCCGTGGCAGGCCATGGTGCCGAGCAGTTCGTTGAGGTGCGCCTGGATACGGTCGCTGGTGCCGTACTCCATCAAATCCGAAAGCACGTCGCCGACCAGTCGATTGGCTTCGGCCTGCTTGAGCAATGCGGGAATCTGCCGGATCGCCAGGGTTTCCGGACCCAGGCGCTGCAATTCAAAACCAAGGCGCTGAAACCAAGCAGCGTGCTCTTCAGCACAATCGGCCTCGCGCTGACTGACCGCCAGCGACTCCGGCACCAACAACGGCTGGCCACTGAGACCTTCGCTGGCCATGGCGATTTTCAGGCGCTCGTACATGATGCGCTCGTGGGCGGCATGCATGTCCACCAGCACCAGGCCATGGGCGTTCTCGGACAAAATATAGATGCCCTTGAGCTGCGCCAGTGCATAGCCGAGCGGCGGGATATCTTCCTGACCGGTTGGCAGCGCGCTGGCATTGGCTTCAGGCAGCGGCGCGAAAAACTCTTTGTAAGCGGCTTGCGCCTCGGCAGCGGGCAGCGCCGATTGCGGACGCGGCGTGTATTGATACTGATAAGCGCCGCCAGCGCTGGCCCCGGACGAAGTATTGAACACCGGCTGCGCGTGCGGCTGCTCCAGCAGCGCATTGGCGGCTAGACGCATCTCGCCTTGCGGGCCGAACTCGCCAGCCTCGATCCCACTCGGCCGAACGATCGCCGTGGTGACCGAGCCGGCCAGTTGATCTTCCGGACGCACATCGCCCAGCGCACGGTGCAGCGTGCCATACAGGAAATCGTGGACCATGCGCCCGTCACGGAAACGCACTTCGTGTTTGGTCGGGTGCACGTTGACGTCTACCGCTGCGGGATCGACCTCGAAAAACAGCGCGAAGGTCGGGTGCCGACCATTGAACAGCACGTCGCGATAAGCCTGGCGTACCGCGTGGGCCACCAGTTTGTCGCGCACCGCACGGCCGTTTACGAAGAAATACTGCAAATCCGCCTGACTGCGGTTGAAGGTCGGCAAACCGACCCAGCCCCACAGGTGCAAGCCATTGCGTTCGATCTCGATCGGCAACGCCTGCTCAAGGAAACCCGAACCGCAGATCGCCGCCACACGCCGGGCGCGGGCTGCATCATCGTGGGCCTCGTGCAGGCTGAGGATGGTCTTGCCGTTGTGGCGCAGATGAAAAGCCACGTCGAAGCGCGCCAGCGCCAGACGCTTGATCACTTCCTGCAAGTGATCGAATTCGGTTTTTTCGGTCTTGAGAAATTTGCGCCGGGCCGGGGTGTTGAAGAACAGGTCGCGGACTTCCACCGAAGTGCCGACCGGATGCGCCGCCGGCTGCACGCGCGGCGCCATGTCCCGGCCTTCGGTCTCGACCTGCCAGGCCTGATCGGCATCGCGGGTGCGCGAGGTCAGGGTCAGACGCGCCACGGAGCTGATCGACGCCAGCGCCTCGCCACGGAAACCCAGGCTCATCACCTGCTCGAGATCTTCGAGGTTGCGAATCTTGCTGGTGGCGTGACGGGCCAAGGCCAGCGGCAGGTCATCGGCGGAAATACCGCTGCCGTCATCGCGCACGCGCAGCAGCTTGACGCCGCCCTGCTCGACATCGACGTCGATACGCTTGGCGCCGGAGTCGAGGCTGTTTTCCAGCAACTCCTTGATCACCGAAGCCGGGCGCTCAACCACCTCACCGGCGGCAATCTGGTTCGCCAGCCGCGGGCTGAGCAGCTTGATGCGCGCCGTGTTCATTACCTGGTTCATTCTTTGGACGCCAGTTCGGTGCCGGGAATGGTCAGGTGCTGACCGACTTTCAACTCGTCACTTTTCAGGTTGTTTGCAGCACGCAAGGTGGCCAGCGAGACCTGATAGCGCACGCCGATCATCGCCAGGGTTTCCCCCGGGCCGACACGGTGGTCGCGCGGGCCTTGGGCGATCTTGCCGGAATCACGCAGCCAGGCAATGTAAGTGCCCGGTGGCGGATTCTGCTGGAAGAACTGGCGCACGCCGCTGCTGATCGAACGGGCCAGCGCTTGCTGGTGGCTCGATGCGGACAGTTTGTTCGCTTCGTTGGCGTTGGAGATGAAGCCGGTTTCGACCAGGATCGACGGAATGTCCGGCGACTTCAGCACCATGAACCCGGCTTGTTCCACACGTTGTTTGTGCAGCGGCGTGACGCGACCGATGTTGGTCAGCACTTTTTGCCCGACGTTGAGGCTGGAGGTCAGCGACGCGGTCATCGACAGATCGAGCAACACGCCCGCCAGCATACGATCCTTATCGTCGAGGCTGACGTTGCCGGCACCGCCAATCAGGTCGGACCGGTTTTCACTGTCGGCCAGCCAACGGGCGGTTTCGGACGTAGCGCCACGATCAGAGAGGGCGAACACCGACGCCCCGAACGCGGCTGCGGACGGCGCGGCGTCGGCGTGGATCGAGACGAACAGGTCGGCGCCCTTCTTGCGGGCGATTTCGGTACGCCCGCGCAATGGAATGAAGTAGTCGCCGGTACGGGTCAGCTCGGCGCGGAAGCCTTTCATGCCGTTGACCTGACGCTGCAACTCGCGAGCGATCTGCAGTACCACGTCTTTCTCACGCTGGCCGCGCGAGCCGGACGCGCCCGGGTCTTCGCCACCGTGGCCGGCGTCGATCACCACGATAATGTCGCGTTTGCCGGCCGGGGCTGGCGGCAGCTTGATCGCCGGTTCAGTCGGGGTCACCGGCACTGCCGGCACGGTTGCCACCGATGGCGTCGGGGCCGGCGGCGGCGCGGCATCGGCCGGGTTGTCGAACAGATCGACCACCAGACGGTTGCCATACTGCGCGTTCGGCGCCAGCGAGAAGCTTTTCGGAGTGACGGCTTTTTTCAGGTCAATGACCACGCGCAGGTCGGTCGGGGTGCGCTGGGCCGAGCGCATCGCAGTGATCGGCGTGTTCGCGGTCTGCACGTTCAACGGCGCGCCGAGGGTGGCGCCGTTTATGTCGATTACCAGCCGGTCCGGGGCTGTCAGGGTGAAAACGCTGTGCTGCACCGGGCCGCTGAGGTCAAAGACCAGTCGCGTGTTGTCCGGCGCCCGCCACAGGCGCACGCTGTTGACCTTTGAATCGGCCACAGCGTTGACGGTTACTGCCATCAACATCAGTCCAGCGGCAGCCACCAACGCGCGAAAGCGCATACCAAACCCCATCATTTAATTGGATTCCAATGCCAAAGCGGCACACCAGGCCTCGCCACGCGAGCCCTGGGCTAAAATTTTCAGCGAACGCCCGCTGTCTTGCGGGCTAATGGTAATGGTCAGGTCGGGCTTTGGCAAAAAGCCTGCACCTTTATCGGGCCACTCGATCAGGCACAGGGCATCGTCTTCGAAGTAGTCACGGATGCCGAGAAACTCCAGCTCCTCGGGATCGACCAGGCGATACAGGTCGAAGTGGAAAGCACGAATGTCACCGATCTCGTAAGGCTCGACCAAAGTGAAGGTCGGACTTTTTACCGCGCCAACATGCCCCAAACCGCGAATGATGCCCCGCGACAGGGTGGTTTTGCCCATACCCAGATTGCCTTCGAGAAAAATCAGGCCATGGCCCTGGGTGACGCGGGCGATCCGTGCGCCAAAGTCGCTCATCGCCTGTTCATCGGCCAGGTACAGGATTACTTCAGACACGGTGCTTGCTCCTCCAACAACTGACGAATGGCTGGAATCAGATCACTGGCCGCCAGCCCACGGCCGAATTTGCCTTGTTGCGTACCCGCGTTGGCGTGCAGCCAGACGGCCAGGCATGCCGCATCGAACGCGTCCATGCCTTGGGCCAGCAATGCGCCGGTGAGACCGGCCAGCACATCACCCAACCCGCCCGTGGCCATCGCCGGATGGCCCTGATGACAGAGGGCCAGACGCCCGTCTGGATGGGCGATCAGACTGCCGGCACCTTTCAGAACCACTACCGCTGAATACTTTTTGCTCAACGCCAGAGCAGCGGCCGGGCGATCGGCCTGCACCTCAGTGGTGCTGACGCCAAGCAAGCGCGCCGCTTCACCCGGATGCGGAGTGATCACGCAATCCTTGGGCAACTGGACAAAATCGCTGGCCAGCAGGTTCAACGCGTCAGCGTCCCACACCTGCGGCAATGGTGCATTGGCGGCAGCCGACAGCAGGGCACGGCCCCAACTGGCCTGACCGAGGCCCGGCCCGACCACCAATACCGAAACCTTTTCCAGCAGCCCCATCAGTTTATTGGCTGACGAGGTGCCGAGCGCCATCGCCTCCGGCACCCGAGTCAGCGCCGCCGGCACATGCTCTGGGCGAGTCGCCAGCGAAACCATGCCCGCGCCGCCGCGCAAGGCCATTTCCGTGCTGAGCAGAATCGCTCCGCCGAACCCGTGATCGCCGCCGATCAGCAACACATGACCAAAGCGCCCCTTGTGCGAGGTCGGCGCACGCGGCGCAAGTGCTGGGAGATTAGCGGCGCTCAGGCGTTGAGCGCAGACGGGAATGTCACTGAAAATTTCGTCGGTGGCTTGCAAGTCGTTGAAGACCAGTTCGCCGATTTGATCCGCCGCGTCGCCAGTCAACAGCCCGATCTTCATAGCAATGAATGTCACCGTTAGATCGGCGTGGACTGCGACGCCCAGTTCACGTCCGGTATCGGCACATAGCCCTGACGGAATATCGACCGCCGCTACCGGCAAACCGCAGGCGTTGATCGCCTTGATCGCCGATGCATACGGCTCGCGCACTTCGCCGCTCAGACCTGTGCCGAGCAAGGCATCGAGGACGACACCGCGCAGCTCGCTCTGCGCCTGCCAGCCTTGCACCACAACACCGTCAGCTACGGATTCGGCATGGGCCAGTGCGGCATCGCCCTGCAAACGCTGCGGATCGCCGACGGCGAGAACGCGCACCGTCCAACCGGCCCGCAGCGCCAGCCCGGCCACCAGATAACCGTCGCCGGCGTTGTTGCCGTGCCCGGCGAGCACCGTCAGTTCGTTCGCTGCCGGCCACTTGCGCACCAGTGCGCGCCACGTCGCGCGGGCGGCGCGCTGCATCAATTCGAAACCCGGCGTACCGGCGGCGATCAGCCGCGCGTCGAGTTCGCGCACCTGCGCGGCGCGGTACAGCGCGTCGGGTAATTCATCTTTCGTCTGCGGCATGCGTCTTCGGGCTCCGATGTCTGGCAGAATTATACGCACCTCAGCTCCGGTTTCTCTCGCCTCATGTCCGCCATCACCACAGACCTGCCCGCCCTCGCCCAATCGATCAAGGATTGGGGCCGCGAGCTGGGCTTCCAGCAAGTCGGCATCAGCGGTCTGAACCTAGCCGAACACGAGCAGCATCTGCAACGCTGGCTCGACGCCGGCTATCACGGCGATATGGACTACATGGGCGCCCATGGCAGCAAACGCTCGCACCCCGACGAGCTGGTGCCGGGCACGTTGCGCGTGGTTTCCCTGCGCATGGACTACTTGCCGGGCGATACCGAAATGGCCAAACGCCTGGCTGAACCGGAAAAGGCTTACGTGTCGCGTTATGCCTTGGGCCGCGATTACCACAAATTGATCCGTAAACGTGTTCAACAATTGGCCGACAGGATCCAGGCAGAGATCGGCCCGTTCGGTTTTCGTGCCTTTGTCGACAGTGCGCCAGTGCTGGAAAAAGCCATCGCCGAGCAAGCCGGGCTGGGCTGGATCGGCAAAAACACCCTTGTACTGAATCGCAAGGCCGGCAGTTATTTCTTCCTCAGTGAGTTGTTCGTCGACCTGCCGTTGCCGGTGGATGAACCGCATAGCAGCGAACATTGCGGCCGTTGCACTGCGTGTCTGGATATCTGCCCGACCAACGCCTTCGTCGGCCCCTATGTGCTGGACGCGCGGCGCTGCATTTCCTATCTGACCATCGAGCTGAAAACCGCGATTCCCGAAGAGTTGCGGCCGTTGATTGGCAATCGCGTGTTTGGCTGCGACGATTGCCAGATCGTCTGCCCGTGGAACCGTTTCGCCCGGCCGACCGGGGAAAACGATTTCAACCCACGGCACAATCTGGATAACGCACAGTTGGCCGAGTTGTTTTTGTGGGATGAAGAGAAGTTTCTAAGCAGCACCGAAGGTTCGCCATTGCGGCGCGCCGGGTATGAGCGCTGGTTGCGCAATCTGGCGGTGGGACTGGGAAATGCGCCTTCAACGATTCCGGTGCTGGAAGCATTGAAGGCGCGACGGGATTATCCGTCAGAGTTGGTCAAAGAACATGTGGAGTGGGCGTTAAGCCAGCATTCGGCTCTAATCCATACCCAGGCCACTACATTGCCAACGGACGGAACGGGTGACCCGTAGACTGTGCTACGAAAACGGGACCACACCGCTAATCACCATTGCGGGTCGTGAGCGCCGACTTGCTTGATGATGATTTGTTTGGTGTTGTCATTCACCAGAAAAAAAGCACGGTGTTCACACGTCACACGCATGTGTGCATGCATGAATCCCTTATGCTCACCATTGGGCTTGAAGTTGTTGTAGTTGGGATAGTTCTCGTACAGGCCCGTGGGAAAAACCTTGGCTGCTTCTCGAGGATGCGTATTGTGGTTAACGATCTCTGCCTTGTACTCGTAGTACTTGGCAAGCTGTGCTTTTCCACGTTTTCCCTCATCGAGATAATTGTGACCGGCAAAATCTTCAATAACCGTCCAGTTTGCTGGCGGCTCCGCCTCAGCAGCAGCCGCTCCGGCTTTGCTTGATTTGGAAAACTCTTTTTTGTAAGGCATGCCGAACGTCGCGTATTCCTTTTCAACGATCCTGACTGGCGGCTCGTCAGCCAGTTTCACAAGATACGGGCGCGGCTTCAGTGTTTGCGCGACTGCGTGTCGAACCGCCAGTGCACCCGCAGCAGCCGACGCAATACCCAGCCCCATACTTACCCAGCCGAGTATTTCGCCTACCCGCGACTGCGGGTCATACGCATAGGCAATCTCGCTGCCAACGGCAGTCACCCCTGAAGCGACGCCCAACCCCATTGCCAACAGGGCTAATGGCGTAGCAGCACCGAGGGTCACGATACTCGCGACACTCCCGATAACCCCCAGCGCAAGCCCCGCAATCGACTGCCAGGAAATATGTCCAGTAGGGTCAATGCGGTTGACCGGATCACCCAGGCAGTATGCATAGGCATTCAAACCGCCCGCACCAAACGGACTCATGCTGTCGGGACTGGTGAACCGCATCAGGGTTGGGCTGTAGGCCCGGTAACCGTTGCCGAGCAGGTACAGACCTGTGACTGCATCCAGTTGCTCGCCATTGAAACCCGCAAGGCTGAACAACGCGCCTTCGGCAGGACGATGTCCATAAGGGCTGTAGGCATTGTCTTCCCATTGCTCCCCGTGTAACTGGGTCAGCACCGTTTGCTGTTGATCCGCCCCGAAGATCCGGCTGCCGACGTTAGCCCCGAATTGCTGTTGCCCCAGTATCAGGCCACGATCGCGCACGACACTGCGCGAATCCTCGCCACGAATTTCGCTACTGACTGCCGAGTGGTGATAGTAGCGCTGCATATCCGGCATGCGCGGTTGCGACAGTTCAACGACTCGGTCAAAGCCGTCGTAATGGAAACCACGCACCACATCCCCGCGTGCATTGCTCACTTGGGTCAGCCGACCGAAGGCGTCATAAGCCAGAGTGCGCGTCTGATCGTCCTTGATTATTCGACCGTTGGCGTCGTACTCCAGGGTGACCGGCGCGGGATAATCAGCATGGGAGTGCATTACCCCAATAAGCTGCGCCGGATCGATTTCGCTGAAACTGAAGGTCGTTACGTTGACGCCTTGGGGAAAGGTGGTTTGCAGCGTCAGGATGTTGTCCTGCGCGTCGAAGGTAAATATTTGCTGAGCGATCTCCTTTCCGTACGGATCCCGTGGCCGCTGGCTGCCATCACAGTCGTACTGTTTGAGGCGCCCGCGAACGTCGTAAGTGAAACGCTCGTCACGCAGCACGAAAGCGCCGCGCCTCAAAACCTTCTGCGCCAGTTTACCTGCCACGGTGTAGCTGGAGCTCAGCGTCTGAGTGGGCAAACCGCTGACTTCAAAACTTCGGGTTATTTCACGCCCTATATCGTCGTAGGTCAGACGCGTCGTCAACAGGCGCTTGGTCGAAGTATCGCGTGTTTCGATCCTCTCCAGCAGGCCGCGTTTGTCATAGAAATAATCAGCCTGCACCGCACCTTGCTTGAATGAGGTTCTTCGCCCCCAGTTGTCGTACTGCGTCTGATGCTTTGTACCGAGCACATCCATGTAGGTAAGGGGCAAACCGGCGAAAGAATAGGTATGGGAAACCGTCTTGCGCTGTTCGCCGAATTGGCTGGTTTCCGACTTCAGGCGTCCAGAGGGGAAATACTCGAAATGACGCTCGCGACCTTGTTCGATGCAGCTCTTGGTTTTTCCGTTCTGGACATCGTAGGTGAATCGGGTGGTCAACCCGTTATCTTCCCCCTCGGTCACTGCTTTGCGCTCAGTCAACACCCCGCCCAGCTCAGGGGCATGGACTAACTCGATCTTCTGACCCGCTGCATCTGTGGAGGACTTGGGTAGGCTGCGCCCGGCCTCGTAACTGGCGACCGACTTACGCCCCCCCACAGTAATCTCGGTCACACGGTTCAAACCATCGAACCTCTGTTGTCCCAGTGGCAAACCCGCCACTTTGATTTCAACCGGCAGCTCACCAGTGCTATGGGCGGCAAATGTGGTTTCCACGGCATGGCCGTCCGGCAGAACACTGCGAACCATCCGGTCGAACGCATCATATTCGTAGCGAGTGATGTTGCCGGCGGGATCGGTCTGACTCAAGGTTCGGCCCAAACCGTCATATTTATAAACGGTTTTACCCAGGCTTTGATCCTTGAGATCGAACATCTCGACGCTGTCCGGCTTACCGAAAGCATTGACGGCGACAACTGTCTTGCCCATGCCCTGCTGCCAGTTTTGCTGCTGGCGGCTGATCGGGTCGAACACACTATGCTCGATGCGCCCATCGCCATGGCGGGTCTCCGTGACCTGCCCCCAATTGTCGTAAGAAAACTCCGTCTTGACCTCACGCAGAAGGCCTTCCCACCAATCGCTGTGAATGACCTCCACGGGCCGTCCCGACTGGTCATGAAACGCGCTGTAGACCGTGCGCATCGGGCAGTTGCCATGCGTGTCGGGGTTGTCGCAATCCTTTTCCTGAATCGCCATGATGCGGCCCAGACCATCGTATTTGGCGATTTGCATACCACCTGACGAGTCTGTCGTGGTCATCCTCGCAGGCTTGTTATCTTTGGCAGCCTCATAGTTCCAATGAGTAGAGGAGGCATACGCCGTACCGGCTGCGAGTGTCTTGCGCAGACGGCGGCCAAGCTTGTCGTATTCGTACTCGATAACGCGGTCGTCAGCATCTCGCTCCGACACTATCAGTCCATTCAGGGTCGAGAGCGTTTGCTCACTCGAACTGGTGGTGTTGTCAAAACCGTGCACGGTTTTTTTCAGCACCAGCCTGCTACCGTCTAATACATACGAGTACTCGATGCGAGTTGTCGTGGCATTGCGGACCACGCTTTGCTGTAGCAATAATCCGTGCCTGGCAGGGTCCTTGGGTGTATTGAGATAAGTCAGGTCGACTTGGGAGCGAAGAATCTCACTTCCATCCACCAGTTCGAAAAACTCCTCCTGGATGGGCACCACATTAGCGTGCGTCGCACCTTCGAGTGCGGGATGCAAAGCGTATCGATAGCGGGTAACGGTAGAGGCACCGCCGCCAACCGCAGGCACTACGGTCTTCTGCTTCAGAAAGCGGACAAACCCTAGGGGATCTTTCGGGCAGTCTTTTGATTCGGAGTTTGGGTAGTATTCAAACTGCGTGGTCAGCCCGTTGGCACTCACTTGCTTGACAAGGTTGCCGACAGAGTCGAATTCAGTGGTGGATACCTCGGTGCGCTTTTTTTTGGTCGTGCGGTTTTCATAGCTGAGTGTAAGGGACTTGGGCATCCTGAATTGCGGGTCCTGCTCAGTAAACGGCTTGGTGACGTTACAGTGATATTCGGTAGCAGCCGCCGTCACCGCATTACCACACTGCGTCACTTCAGAGACCAACAGATGAAATTTGTTGTAAGTGCGTTTGGTGTGAGTATGGAGCTTACTCCCCACAATCAACTGTTCAGTGGAGCTGTACTGATATTTAGCCTGTGCACGGTAAAGCAGGTCAATGTCATCCTTGCTATCCGCTTCTACACCATAGCCTAGGTAGTTTGGTTCCGAGTAGGTATAGGTCTTGATTATTTTTCGCTGTCCTTGCTTGGCAAAAATATCATGCGCTATCACGTACGGCACGCGTTGCATTCCACCAGGAAGCAAGTGGCCATCGCGCTTGTAGCGAATGATTTCAACGGTCCCGAGAGGCGACTCCACACGACTGACATAATTGATACCGTCAATGATTTCGTACTGGAGATCCCAGCGCCCGCCGACCGGTAAGGCAATGGTGGTGACACGATCATTACTGAATGTCAGCGAGAACTCTGTGCTTTCCAGCATGCCGGGATTCTGCGTCAACGTAAGCTTGCCAGCAGTACCGCTGACCTTGAGCAGTACTCTTTTTGCATCCCTTATCTCAACGAGTCTTGGTTGCTCATTGAACAAGACATACTTCAAAGCGATGCTTGCGCCGTTCGCAGCGATAATTTTCTTGGGCACCGCGATCTGGGTGGCACCAAAAACCTCAAGCTCTTCTCGCCGACCATCCTTGTAGTGGACGGCATAATGCCCGACACCCGTTTTCAGAACCTTGGCGCTCTCCAGCTTCATTTCCTTGAAAAATAAAGCCTTAGAAGTTTCAGAGGCTTTATAGGTCTCACCGTTGGCCAGCGTCATGACCTTACTGCGCAAGTCATAACGACTGGTCGCCAGCGACCACCCTGAGCCATAACCTGCGTTACGCGTGTCAATAGGGTTGAAGCCCAGCGAAAGATTGAATGATGGTCCGTTAAGGTCGGTAGAGCGAATGGCACCTAGTGTCAGAGCCAAGGTATATATCCCCGTGCGGGGATCTACGCCACCAGCGACAAATCCGCCGAAATTGAATGCATTGGAACGCACTGAATCAGTAGCTTGACTGTTCATGGATAACTCCCTGTCATTTTCGAAAAAAGCACACCAGCTAGCGCCCCGCTTACTTTGCACAGAACAACGAACACGGGGGAATCGCAAAACTTGTCAACTCAATGTGTAAGAGCGAGTAGCAATATCAGGATTGACACGGACTCTGTGCTCGGTACCGTATTCATCAAAAACCTGCAGACTCAATTGAGCCGTACGACCAGGTTTGTTCGGATAGTCTTGTGTCAAATGGCTAAGTATCGATATGACCCCAGGATCCTGAGCCAAAGAGCGAAATCCTTTTGAAGTGCGGGCGGTGACTTGCACACCATAGATCGGCCCAATAAAACCAACATAACTTCTCATCCCATGAGATACATTGAGGGCATTACCCGATGAGAAAAATTCGGTTGCAAACTCTTCGTCGTATCTGGTGTCGAAACTCGTCCAATCCAGCAAATTGATCTGCCGTCCTTCCGCATGTAAAGAGAGACTGTGTAATTCGGTTCGTTCAAAAAGGCTGGGCAGATCAAGAACTCTGGTTTTTTTTATCATGAAATTCGCGATTGGATACTGCTTGGGGGCGATCGCCTCCAGGGTAACGCTACTGTCATAGCCGTTCCGGCCATCGCTTCGATATGTTACGCCTTGCAATGTGATTTCAGCGGCAATCTGAATCGAACCCGGTCGATTGCTGGTGACCCAAAATTCAAAAATCTGCACACGTTCCGATGGACCCGATATCCGGTTATCAGGCGCTGGCACTAGCGGAAAAACGCGGGATGCGCCACCTGACATATCGTGCGCGTAACGGTTCTCCTGAGTTCCGACACTCCAGCTACCCCCCAATGGTGCGGAGGTGTCATAGCCGATCAGCTTGAGAGTCTCAAGGGCCGGATGCCCATAGAGCGACACCTCCTCAGCATTCGAATTTTCTCCCGAAACCAGCACCAATACCCTGACTTGCATACGACCGTTGGCGTAAAGCGCCTTATGCCGAATTGTTGAAGTGTCGAGCGTTACTTGAAACCGCTGAATACTCAAATCTTGCTCAAACATATAAAACCCTTTAACCAATTTATTTACGCAGCACGACAGCGTTGCTTGAGCCGGTATTAATACACGCACTAAACACAAATAAAACAAGCGCTTTATTTCCACTTGTAATGATTAAAAACGCCCCGAATAACACAAACCGAAAAAACTTAGTCAGAGCCAGAAAATAATCTCAACACCGAAACCAACCAAACAGGCAACACAATGCAATACCGAAAACTTTCACACACAAAAAAGCCCACTCACACGAAACCGTTTGCAAAACGCGACTGGAAGTGGACTTTGTTAATATTGTCAATTGTTACTGGAAGGTGATTATCACGTCAGAAAAACTTCAACCCTCGTCACTATCAGACCCTACACCGCTGTCCGAAAATTCGGAAAGCTCGAAAATCTCATCAAACACCTGTTCCTGAGTCCTGATATCGATTTCGCTATCCATACTGGTGTTCTGGAGATAGTCATTGATACGCAATAGTGCTACCTGGCTTAACGGATTACCCCTCAGATCGACATACGTGTCTTGGGTATCCGGGATCTCAAAAAAATCATCCCCGACATCAACAATATTGTTATCCCGTAAATCAAGAATTTTCAGTCTACTCAATTGCTCTACACCGCCAGGAATACCGGTCAGCCCCGAGTTAGCCAGATACAACTCTTTCATCTGACGCATGAATCCCAGATGAGGAGCGACACCCAACGGGTTTCCATCAAGCCTTAACAGTGTCAGCGTTTCGATTCTCGAAAGCCCCTCCGCATCATTTTCGGACAGTCTCAGTGAGCAATCTTTCAAGATCAGGTGTTGCAAGCCACGCATCTGAAAAATGCCCGGAGCGAATCGATCCATGCGCACGTTTTCAAGGACCAGATAAGCCAGGTTGGGGAAGCTGTCGAGAAACCTACCCAATTTCACACCTGGATTGCGCGCCTCCAGCCCCAGCCCGGCCACATGCTCGAATCTGGCGCTCATTTGCGGCAACTCGTCGGTGAAATCGATAAATGAATCGAAGCTTTCATCTGCTACGCCGTCAACTGAAAGCAGCTTTTGCTGCCAAGTGGATTGCAGTTTTTCGCTAAACCTCTGACGCAACCGCGATTGTTCAGCAAACGCCTCGGCGCTCCATTCCACTCCCTTTGATGGATGTGGAGGCACCTCAGCGCGCCACACTTCCAATTCATGACGCAGCGTGGCGAACTCATTTTCCAGACGACTTAAAACTCCAGAGGGGTCGTGCTGTAAACGCTTGTCGATAAAAGCAGCCACGTCTTCATCCGAAATTTCTGGATGAAGATCACGCACGCGACGTTCGAAAGACTTTGGCGATTCAGGCCTGACGTCGGCTCCGCCGCGCAATAGCCCTTCTTGCCGGCCTTGCGTTCTGGCAGCGTTGACGGTGGCTGGTAGCGGTGCCAGGCGCAGCACTTCACTCACCACTCGCCGCGATGGTGAAGGCTGACTACGGATTAATTTTTGCAGCGCCTGGGCAGCGTCGTCCGAGATGCCGAGCGATTGGCGATGTACTGGCAACAACAGGGTCCAGAGTGTCGTATACAGATTTTGCGCACCCAGAACGGACGGCGGGCCGCCGCTTGCAACGATGTAACCATCATCATGACGAATCAGCAGGTGACGATCCGATGACCGGGCATCGCCGATCGCCGCAAAGACGTCTCCGTCAATCGCGCCCTGGCGAATCTCGATACGAGTCTGGTGGGGCCAATCCACGAGATCTCCGATCATATGCAGCACTAACCGATCACTGTCGGGATTGACTACCGCCTCCAAATAAATGCCTTCCACGGCCCTTGCCAAGCGAACTTCTCGCAGAGCCAATAGAGCCTCTAGCGCCACTCTCTGTGGGATGCCCGGTTGGTTATGCATATGCAAACGCTCGGCAGCACTGGTATTACGCCATATCGCTCGTGCAGCGGTTTTCGGTAGATCAGGAAATACCCGGCGCATCCGCAAAGTATCTTCATTACAATCGGACTCGAACGCATCCTCAACGTCTTTGAAGCGCGTGAAACTCTCAGGGGCTACCCGGCCCTCCGCCTGTATTTGCTGATCAAGTTCGAATCGCCTGAGGGTGTCCTCCAACAAAAAAGGCACAGGGCGATCATGCGCAATCACATCGCGCAGCACTGCTTCGTTGACCCCGCTCACTGCCAGCATGCGTACAACCGCGGTGTCGGAAAGCTGCGCAACGGAGCGTCCCGATCGGCGAAAAAGTTCTGCGGCCTGCGCTGCAATTAAATCGGAGATAGTAAAACCGTCACTCTCCACTGCAACCCACAACCGGCCCTCGCTGTCAGGCCTCAACAGCGGACCGGAAGGATGCAGTTCTCTGGCATGCGTGGCGCGAAGCAGACCGCTCTCAGCGTCTCGGACCACTTGCACGATGTGGTTATCAGCCACGGCAACATACTGGCGATGCTTCAAGGTTTTGATACCCAGTGCAACGGACTCATCGAGACCCTCTTGTGAGGGTATCCAGTAGCTTTCCAGGGGATCTTGTGCAGAAAACCTTGGGAATTCGTCGAATGTGGAATACGTCGTGGTCGTGCTCACATTGACGCCAGGCGTTATCGAAAGCGGATCTGATGAAGATGGCGAACGCATCGGTTCCTGATGATGTGCAACAGTCAAATGTGCCACTGTCGAAGACGAGGACAACGGTCGGTGGGAGACATCGATGCTGGAATCGGAGGGTTTGGTTGGGACAGATACAGGTTTGATCTTCGGCGGTTTGCCAGTCATGATCGCTCATCCTTGAGAGGGGGTGCGCTGGCCACACAGAGTGCAGGGCCAACGCGAGTCATCAGAAAAGCACTTTCGTGCATATGCTGATCATCGACATGGCAGCTTATCTGCAGTCGAAATGCCAAACGCATATACATCTACTACATTCACCGACATTGCATCAGTGAACGAACTCAGCCTCGTTGAAGATATAAATTACGCTCGTGAAAATTCACGCGGATTGCCAGTTTATGCTCGGTACCATATTCATCGATCGCGATGAAGTGGAGGACGCCGCCATATTTTTGTGGCCCGGTGTTTTTCGAGTATTCAGATAGAGCCTGGACGATGGTCAACTCCCCGTCGCTTTGAGTATTTACGTGATAATGCTTCGAGTTCCATGTTTGCGCATCACTGGTAAAAGTGTATGCAAATGGATCACCCCTGTCAGGCAAAGAGACGACGACACTGGATGTTTCGGGGCGCACGAAAATGCATTCCATGTAATTTGTTTTTATTTCGTTAAGCCTGTTACCACCCGCAAAATCGTAATCCTTACCCTCTTCTGCCCCCTCTGCAATCCAATCGACCAGCCGGATCTGCTTCCCACCCGGGTACAGTCCCAAATGGTACTTCCAGATACGGTTACCGGGCGACTCATTACCAATCCTGGTCTGGTACAACCGAAATACTCCGTCTACACCATATGTCGAAGGCGTTTCCGCTTCTACAGTCACGCTGCTGTAATGAACACTGGCAGGCGTGGTTCCGTTACTGAGGATCGTCTCGCCATTCACGGACAGGCGCGCACCGATCTCAGTCGTTCCGGCGCTCGATGAGGAAACCCAGAACGTACGAACCTGTGGGTGAACGCTGTCATTCTCAAGATCATCGTCGTGCCTGTCTTCGGCGTCAGGTGCAGGACGTGCCTCACGCGTAAACCGCCCTTGGACTGCGCTCGCGACCCAGCCATCGCGCAAGGTCTTGCCGGTCGCGTAATGAATAAGCTGGATGCTATCCATTACATCTGCGGGTACATGCATTGCGTTGCCGTCGGCGTCTACTCCGGCAACGAGTACTTGAACTTTGACCTGCATTCGGCCATTAGCGATAAGCGCCCTGCTTTGAGTATTATTACCGGCATCAAACTTGACTTTTAAACTGGACAGCCCCGCCAGAGTGGGCGGATTGTCATTTTGATTATCTGTAACATCCATGCTTTCACTCACAATGCAGCTCCTTTGTAAGAATATAATTTGATACTGACATCGAAAATATGTCAGCGAAAAAACTACATACCCATCAAGCAAAGATCAAAGTGAAAAGTGTAAGAAATATGCGCGCGCCAGTCACAAACAACATATTTGCCATGAATCAACTTCAATGACAAGAACGCACGATCTATCAGTGTTCGTCGTTATAAACGAACTTCGGCATTTCCCAATGGAAACGAATGGCCAGCAGACGCAACAGGAATCCGCCAAACAAAGTGATCAGAATGGCTTGTTCACCTGGCACATTGAGATAAAGACACAACATGTAGCACCACGCCGCAGCAAATGAGACGCTGGCGTAAAGTTCGCGGCGAAAGATCAAGGGAATATCGTTGCAGAAGATATCGCGAAGAATACCGCCAAAAACGCCGGTGATGACTCCGCTGACGGAAGCCACCAACATGCCGTGACCCATTTCCAGCGCCGTCATGCAACCGATCAAAGTAAATGCCACCAGTCCAACTGCATCGAGCACCAGAAACAGCGAGCGCAGGTGGCGCATCCAGCGCGCAGCGAATACGGTGAACATCGCTGCCACCGAGGTCAGCACCAGATATTCCGGATGTTTGACCCAGGTCAGCGGGTAGTGCCCGAGCAACACGTCGCGCACCGAACCGCCACCGAGCGCGGTGATGCAGGCGATCAGCACCACGCCGAACCAGTCCATGCCACGTCGTCCGGCGGACAGCGCGCCAGTCATGGCTTCGGCGGTAATGGCGATCAGATAGAGCATCAGCAACATGATGGCAGTCCAGGCAGGAAGGCGCGCAGTCTAGCCATTTCAGCGCCGCACCAGAAGAGGGCGCGCCTTTCGCAAGCAGGCTCGCGTCCACCTAAGGCGCATTCCATGTGGGAGCGAGCCTGCTCGCGAAAGCGTCAGGGCTGATGCCGCTGCCTCAGAACTTGATGAAGTGCTTGCGGTAATGCTGCAACTCGGCGATCGATTCGCGAATGTCGTCCAGCGCCAGATGCGTGCTGCCCTTCTTGAAGCTGTCGCGCACGTCCGGAGCCCAGCGTGCGGCCAGTTCCTTGAGCGTCGAGACGTCGAGGTTGCGGTAGTGGAAGTAGCTTTCCAGCGCCTTCATGTGGGTATAAAGAAAGCGACGGTCCTGGCAGATGCTGTTGCCGCAGATCGGCGATTTGCCCTTCGGCACCCACTTTTCCAGGAAAGCAATGGTCTCAGCTTCTGCCTCAGCCATGCTGATGCGGCTGTCGCGTACACGCTGGGTCAGGCCGGAATTGCCGTGGGTGCGGGTGTTCCATTCGTCCATGCGCGCGAGCACTTCGTCGCTGTGATGGATGGCGATCACCGGGCCTTCGGCCAATGTATTCAGCTCACTGTCGGTGACGATGGTGGCCATTTCGATGATGACATCGTTGTCCGGGTCCAGACCGGTCATTTCCAGGTCGATCCAGATCAGGTTCTGCGGGTTTTGCATATTCGGGCTCCTAGGCAATGCTGCGCAGTTTAGCCTAGGCCGGTGGCCGGGCGTGCTAAACTCGCGGCCGTTTTACCTAATCGCTGCATTCTTCAGACGGAACACCCATGGCCAAACGCCAACTCAATCGTCGTCAAAACTGGCGCATCGAAAAGATTCAGGGCGAGCGCGCCGCACGCGCCGCCAAACGCGAGTCCTCGGCGGTCGAGGCCCTCGAGGGCGGCGACCTCGGCCCTGAGCAACACGGCCTGGTGATCGCCCACTTCGGTGTGCAGGTCGAAGTCGAAGCTGTTGACGGCGAACTCGCCGGCCAAGTGTTCCGCTGCCACTTGCGCGCCAACCTGCCAGCGCTGGTCACCGGCGACAAAGTCGTCTGGCGGGCCGGCAACCAGGGCATTGGCGTGATCGTCGCGCAACTGCCGCGCAGCACCGAACTGTGCCGCCCCGACAGCCGTGGCCAGCTCAAGCCGGTTGCTGCCAACGTCGACATGATCGTCATCGTGTTCGCGCCGCTGCCCGAGCCTCACGCCAACCTGATCGACCGCTATCTGGTCGCCGCCGAACATGCCGGCATCCGCCCGCTTTTGCTGCTGAACAAATTCGACCTGATCGACGAGCAGAACGCCCCGGCGCTGAACGCGTTGCTGGCGGTGTATCGCACGCTGGGTTATCCGGTGCTGGAAGTCTCGGCGCACCACGGCGATGGCATGGAACAGCTGCAAAAGCAGCTCGACGGGCGCATCAGCGTGTTCGTCGGCCAGTCCGGCGTCGGCAAGTCGTCGCTGGTCAACAGCCTGCTGCCTGAGGTCGAAACCCGCGTCGGGCCGTTGTCGGAATTGTCCGGTCAGGGCACGCACACCACCACCACCGCGCGGCTGTTCCACTTCCCCGGTGGCGGCGAACTGATCGACTCCCCGGGCATCCGCGAATTCGGTCTGGGCCACGTCAGCCGCGCCGACGTCGAAGCCGGTTTCATCGAGTTCGACGACCTGCTTGGCACTTGCCGCTTCCGCGACTGCAAGCACGATCGCGAACCGGGTTGTGCACTGCTCAAGGCGCTGGAAGATGGCCGCATCCAGCAGCAACGGATGAACAGCTATCGCTCGATCATCGCCAGCCTGCCTGAAAACGGCTATTAAACAGCCACGCCGGCAGTCCTACGCGATGGGCTGCCGGTTGTCGGACTGCATCTGACTCCCCCTCTTCTCTTAAACGTCAGCTTCTTCTGTAGGCACTTGCGCGACTGCTTGCAGGACCTTTCTGTTTTGCCGCGCAGACCTTGTAGGCCTGAGCCAGCGGCCTACATTTCTTTCCTCCTTCGCTCACAGCGACCATCGAGGAAAGCCATGAAAAAACATCTTGTGTTCATCAGCCATTTGTCTCGCTGCGCCCGCCCGAGCAATACCCACAGAATCCCCGGCGCGATCCGCCTGCACAAGGCGGTGTGACCATGCGCAAGGGATTGTTCATCGGCATCAACGATTACACGCATATTGGCGGGCTGAGCGGCTGTTGCAACGACGCCATGGCCATGGCTTCGGTATTGAAAACCAACGCCAACGGCGACCCCAACTTCAAAAATGTCGTACTGACGTCTGCCGAGGATTACCTGAGCCGGGAAAAGCTCGAAGACCAGATCCGCGAGTTGTTTTCCGGCGACTGCAACGTCGCTCTGCTGTATTTCGCCGGTCATGGCGGTTTCGATGCCGACACAGACGAAGGCATGTTGATCCCGCAGGACTACCGCAACGCCAAGGACGGCATCCGCATCAGCGACATTCTCAACTGGGCGGACAAAGCCACGCGGATCAAAAACAAAATGATCATCCTCGACTGCTGCGAAAGCGGTTCAGCCGGAGAAGTGCGCGCCCTGCGCAGCGAGAGCAGCATGGTCAGCGAAGGCATGACCATCCTCACCGCCTGCAAAAAAGCCGAGCCGGCGCTGGAGGGCGCGCAGCACGGCGTGTTCACCGGCCTGCTCCTGCAAGCGCTGCATGGCGGCGCTGCGAATATCCTCGGCAAAATCACCCCCGGCAGTCTGTATTCCTTCGTCGACAACGCCCTCGGTGCCTGGGAACAGCGTCCGGTGTTCAAGACCAATGTGTCGCAGTTCATTTCCCTGCGCGAAGTCTCACCGCTGATTCCCAAGGAGATCCTGCGCAAATTGCCGGACTGGTTTGCCGAAGCCGAATCGGTCTTGCCGCTCGACCCCAGCTATGAACCCACCGAGAAGGCGTTCGTGCCTGAGCACGGCGAGATCTTCGCCCAGTTGCAGAAGTGCAACCGCCACAGCCTGATCGAACCGGTCGACGCCGAGCACATGTACTACGCCGCCATTCACTCGACCGGCTGCCGCCTGACGGCACTCGGCGCCTATTACCGCGAACTCGCCCTCAAAGGACATTTCTGATGCCAGTCTTTATCAGCTATCGCCACATGGATCGCGCCCATGCGATCGCCATCAACACCCGCCTGACCCAGGCGAAGATCAGGACTTACCTCGACGTGCTGGATCCGGAATCGCAGACCACCGATGACATTACCGGGGTCATTACCCGCAACATCACCGAGTGCACGCATCTGCTGGCGGTGGTATCGGAGAAGACTGCGCTGTCGTGGTGGGTGCCGTTCGAAATTGGCGAGGCGACGATCAGCAATCGGCGGATCTGTACGTTCAAGACCGGACCTGCGCAACTGCCGATCTATCTGGACAAATGGCCGAAGCTGAGCACGGCCAGCGATCTGGATTTCTTCATCGATGCGTATCGTGATGAGGTGTCGAACAAGCGGTCGATGGCGCTGGATTCGATCAGCGAATCGGTCAAGGGGGCTTACAAGCGCGATGCGGAGATGTTTCATGAACAGTTGAAGAATCGGATTCGTCGGGGATTCTGAGATTGTGCCGGCCTGTCCCCGATTATTTTAGTAACGCTACGAAATGGTCGGGGGCATGAAGCGATAGCCACAAAAAAGCCGACATCACTGTCGGCTTTTTTTCACTTACTGCTTCGGCGCAGGCGCTGCACTCCCCGGCTCGGCCGGTTTCGGCGCCGCATCGTCAAACAGATTCAACCGCTCGCGCAACTCGTGAGCCGGCACTGGCTGTTTGTCCGCCGGCAACGCATTCGGATCAACCGGGGCTGCCGGAGCAGCACCGTTCTGACTTTGATCCGCCGGTTTCGCCGCCTCAGGCCCTTGCGCACCTTCGATGGCGGCCTGGGCTTTCTTGGTTAGCACGACAATATCGATGCGGCGGTTGACCGGGTTGAACGGATTTTCCCGATCGAACAACGCCGATGAGGCATAACCGACCACCCGCGCCACCTGCGCATCCGGATAGCTGCCCGCGACCAGGGCACGGCGAGCCGCGTTGGCGCGGTTGGCCGAGAGCTCCCAGTTGCCGTAGTCGCCAGTGCCGATGTACGGCTTGGCGTCGGTGTGGCCGCTGATGCTGATCTTGTTCGGCACCGCTTTGATGGTGTCGGCCATGGCCAACAGGATGTCTTCAAAGTACGGTTTCAGGCGTGCGGAACCGGAATCGAACATCGGCCGGTTCTCGGCGTCCATGATCTGGATGCGCAAGCCGTTCGGGGTGATTTCGAAGAGGATCTGATCCTTGAATTTCTGCAGTTGCGGGTTCTCGTCGACCTTGTTCTGCAGTTCTTGCAGGAGCAGTTCGAGACGCTCCTTCTCGACCTGCTCGGCCATGCCTTCAACCTGATCGGTGTCGACCGTGACCTTGTCCGGTTGCGGCTGCGACTTCACTTCCGGGTTGAGGGTGTTTTCCGGCGCCAGGGTCGGTGTACCGCCGAGGTCGATGATGTACGGCGTGCCGCTTTCGGAGAAGCCGACCGGGTCCTTGAAATAACCGGCGATGGCGATCTTCTGTTCCGGCGTAGCGGTGGACAGCAGCCACAGCACGAGGAAGAACGCCATCATCGCCGTGGCAAAGTCGGCAAAAGCGATTTTCCATGCCCCGCCGTGGTGCCCGGCAGCAATGCGCTTGACGCGCTTGACGATGATCGGCTGATTATTTTCCATGACTTAGCGACCGCGAACCGCTTGTTCCAGCTCGGCGAAGCTTGGACGGTGCGCCGGGTACAGAACCTTGCGCCCGAACTCGACCGCCAGCGACGGCGGCATGCCGGACGCCGAAGCCACCAGCGAGGCCTTGATGGCTTCGTAGACGTTGAGCTCTTCCTTGGCATCGTGGGCCAGGGAATGCGCCAGCGGACCGAAGAAACCGTACGCCGCGAGAATACCGAAGAAGGTACCGACCAGTGCCGCACCCACGTGCAGACCGATCGACGCCTGGTCGCCCTCGCCCAACGAAGCCATGGTCACCACGATACCGAGTACCGCAGCAACGATACCGAAACCGGGCATGCCGTCGGCGATGCCGTTGACTGCGTGGGATGGGTGCTCGAGGTCTTCCTTGAGGCTGTACAGTTCCATGTCGAACAGGCCTTCCAGTTCGTGCGGAGCCATGTTGCCGGAAGACATGATGCGCAGATAATCGCAGACGAACGCGGTCATGCGTTCATCCTTGAGCACCGCCGGGTACTTGGCGAAGATCGGACTCGCGGCGGCATCTTCGATGTCGCCTTCGATGGCCATCATGCCTTCGCGGCGGCTCTTGTTGAGGATCTCGTAGATCAGCCCGAGCACTTCCAGATAGAAGGTGTGGGTGAAACGCGAACCGAACATGCTCAGGGATTTCTTGAGCACGTGCATCGTCATGTAACCGGGGTTGGCCTGGAGGAACGCGCCGAGGGCCGCACCGCCGATGATCATCACCTCGAAAGGCTGGATCAGGGCGGCAATCTTGCCGTGGGAGAGCACGTATCCGCCGAGCACGCTCGCGAATACGACGATGATGCCGATAATTTTAGCCATAGGTAGAAGGTACTTGTTTAAGTCGGGTTCAAGGTCATATTCGGAAGTTAAAAAATCTCTTCTTCTACTTATCGGCAAAACTGCGCCAGACTATAGCCAGTTCAGGCGAAAAGCCAATTTAGCCCATGCCGGGCGCGTCTACAGTCAGTGAAGATCTCGTCCAGACATGGCTAATGAAACGAACATTCCATCGGTAAAACCGAGCACCCTCCAGGCTTGGGTCAAGCTGCTCGACAGCGTTCGCCTGCCCGTACCACAAGAGGCTCACGACAAAGTCTGCCGGGCTATCCGCGACAATCGCAGCTCGCTGCGCGACATCGCCGAGTTGATGCAGGACAGCCCGGCGCTGGCCTTGAGCATCATCCGTGAGGCGAATCGTCACACCCACGGCACCATGGCCGCGCCAGCGGAAAATCTCGAGGTGGCAATCAATCGCCTGGGCCTTGCGCGCACCGAAGAATTGCTCGCGCGCCTGCCCGCCGAACCGCACCGGCAGATCCCCAAGGCCTTGCGTCAGTTGCAACTGATCAGCCAACACGCGACACAGCAGGCCAACGGTTTTTTTGCCAGTCGTCTGGCGCGGCTGTGGCAGGACATCCACTGGGGCAGCTTGCTGTTTTTGTCGCCGCTGTGGCCGTTGGCGCTGACCTATCCGCAGTTGCTCGAAGAGTGGGAACTGCGGGTGATCCACAAGGGCGAGTCGGCGCGTGTGGTCGAAAAGCAATTGTTCGGCGTGCGCCTGTTGAAAATTGCCGAGGCACTGGTCCAGGCCTGGCATCTGCCGATCTGGGTCGAGCAAGGCTACAAGTTGCTGCTCAGCGAACAACGCGAACTGGTCAAAGTGCTGCGCATCGCTCGTGACAGCGAGCACCCACTGCGCCAGCAGAATCGCCTCGACGAGGACCCGACGCTACGCCGCTGGCTCAATCAACCCGCCAATACCGTGCTGCTCGCCAACGGCCTGGCGCTGTCGGCGCAACAGGCCTGGGACAGTCCGCACAGCAAGCGCTGGCAGTACCTGACCAGCCTGTATCTGCAGATTTCCATGGACGAAGTGCAGCAACAGTTGCACCAGCAAGCGGCGAACAGCGCGCGTCAGCATGCAATGCCCGATCTGTGGCACCCGGCGGTTTCGCTGATCTGGCCGTGGGGCACTCGTCGCTTGCCGGCCGGCATGCTCCCGGCAGCAGCGCCGAACGCGGATGATCTGGGCCAGTGGCGTCGGCAATGCGCCGAACTGCTCGCCGAGCCCAGCCGCTTCACCAATGCCATGAGCCTGACCGTCGCCGCCCGCGAGGCACTGGTGGCCAGCGGCATGCGCCGGGTGATGATTCTGATGGCCGACCGCACGCACTCGACCCTGCGCGTGCACCAGACCGCCGGGTTGCCGAAGGATGCGGCGGCGCTGAGTTTTGTCGTCAGCCAGAGCAAAGTCCTGCAACGCCTGCTCGCTCAGCAGGCGCAGGTGCGGATCACGCCGGAGAACAACGCGCAATTCTCTGCCTTATTGCCAGCGAGCCTGCGCACGCTGTTTCGCGGCGAGCACTTATTCTTGCGTTCGCTGGTGAATAACGGCCGGGTGATCATGATCGTCGTTGCCGATCAGGGTGGCGGGCCGTTCGCCGACATCACCGTACAAGCCTTCGGCAAAACCGCGCAGTGCATCGAAAAAGCCCTGCACAGCTTTAGCAGCCGCGGCCAATGAGCCTGCGCTACAATCCTCCCCTTTGTGCTCTGGAGACCTCACATGTCTGACTTCTCTGGCTTGCCGCTTGTCATCGAGCCGAGCGACCTGCTGCCGCGTCTGGAGTCCCCGGAACTGATTCTGGTGGACCTGACCAGCCCTGCCCGGTATGCCGAAGGTCACTTGCCCGGCGCACGTTTTGTCGACCCGAAACGCACCCAGCTCGGCCAGCCACCGGCGCCCGGGCTGATGCCGGCGAAGGCCGATCTGGAAGCGTTGTTTGGTGAGCTCGGCCATCGCAAAGACGCGGTATACGTGGTGTATGACGATGAGGGCGGCGGCTGGGCCGGGCGTTTCATCTGGCTGCTCGATGTCATTGGCCACGACAAGTACCACTATATAGACGGTGGTCTGCCGGCCTGGCTGGCGGACGGCATGCCGATGTCGATTCAGGTGCCGGCCGCCGTCGGTGGCCCGGTCTCGCTGACCCTGCACGATGAACCGACCGCCACCCGCGAATACCTGCAAAGCCGTCTCGGCGCCGCCGATCTGGCGATCTGGGACGCGCGTGGGCCGCTGGAATATTCCGGCGAGAAAGTCCTCGCCGCCAAGGGCGGACACATCCCCGGCGCGGTCAATTTCGAATGGACCGCCGGCATGGACCAGACGCGTCAGCTGCGTATCCGCAGCGACATGCCGCAGATCCTCGAAAACCTCGGGATCACCAAGGACAAGGAAATCATTACCCACTGCCAGACCCATCACCGGTCGGGCTTCACTTATCTGGTGGCCAAAGCCCTCGGTTATCCGCGGGTCAAGGGCTACGCCGGTTCCTGGGGCGAATGGGGCAACCACCCCGACACGCCAGTCGAGATTCAAGGTTTTTAAGGACAACTAATGAAAGAGCGTCTGTTTATCCTCAGCCAGTACCTGCTGCCGCATCACCTGCTGTCGCGCCTGGCCGGCTGCATCGCCGAATGCCGCGTGCGCTGGTTCAAGAATGCCTTCACCCAATGGTTCGCTAAGCGTTATCAAGTGGACATGTCGCAAGCACTGGTCGAAGACCTGACCGCTTACGAGCACTTCAACGCATTCTTCACGCGTGCGTTGAAAGACGGCGCGCGTCCACTGGACGAAACTCCGGGCGCGATCCTCAGCCCGGCCGACGGTGCGGTGAGTCAGCTCGGTCCGATCGAGCACGGTCGCGTGTTCCAGGCCAAGGGCCACAGTTTCAGCGTGCTCGAATTGCTCGGCGGTGATGCGGCCAACGCAGCGCCGTTCATGGGCGGCGATTTCGCCACGATCTACCTGTCGCCGAAGGACTACCACCGCGTGCACATGCCGCTGGCCGGCACCCTGCGCGAAATGGTCTACATCCCAGGCCGCATTTTCTCGGTGAATCAGACTACTGCCGAAAACGTCCCGGAGCTGTTCGCCCGCAACGAGCGCGTGGCGTGCATTTTCGACACCGAACGCGGGCCGATGGCCGTGGTGCTGGTCGGCGCGATGATTGTCGCTTCGATTGAAACCGTGTGGGCCGGTCTGGTCACCCCACCGAAGCGCGAGCTGAAAACCTTCCGCTACGACGAAGCCGCACGTGCACCGATTCATCTGGAAAAAGGCGCGGAACTGGGGCGCTTCAAGCTCGGTTCAACGGCGATCGTGCTGTTTGGCCCGGATCAGGTGAAGTGGGCCGAAGAGCTGGTGGCCGGCTCGCCAGTGCAGATGGGCCAAGGTCTGGCACTGCCAAAAGCGTGACCCTGTTCGCGGAAGCAGCCGAGGCTGCTTCCGCAAACCGCGGCATTTGCTGCTATGGTTTTGCTCATGAGCCAGACCAACTTATCTCCCAAGCTGCGCGCTCCGACTCCCACGCAAACGCGCCTGTCGTTCTGCGACGCCAGCCCGCGTGACCTCAAGCGCTGGATCGCCGGCCTGCCCAAGGCCAACATCGGCGAAACCGCCCGCCTGCTCTATCAAGGCCTCGGCGAACTGAACCTGTTGCTCACTCCCAGCGACAATCGCCTGCAACTCTTGGAACTGCTGCGGCCCGAGGTGTATTTCGTCTGCCAGCATCTGGAACGGCACTTTCTCCATCAGGCGATCATGCTCGACGAGCGCTCGCGCAAAGTCAGCAACCTGTGTCAGGCGCTGCAAGGTCAGTTGGCCATCGGCTATAAACAGATCGTTCTGCGCATCCTGCCCAAATACAGCAAGGACCGCGCGACGTTGGTCAGCACCGCCTTGCAACGCGCCGCGCATGCCCTGAAGGCGCAACTGGTGCGAGCCACGCAGTTGTACAGTTCACCGCCGGAACATGTGTGGTTCGAATTGCACCAGCTGTATCGCAGCGCGGCGCAATTGCAGCTGCAACAACGGCGGCTGCGCGATGATCTGGCCTTTTTGACCAGCGAACTGAGCGTCGAACAGACCTACATCGCCGCCCTGTTGCTGGGCAGCGCCCGTTGCAATCAGTTGCGCCAGAGCCAGATTGCCCGGCTGGCCGAGGTGATCGAGCCGTGGAGCGCCCTGCTCAAACTGCATCCCGGCAGCGCCGACGACGGTTTGTTCGCCATCAGCCCGGAACTAGATGTCGGCCCGCGCTACCGCAAGATGTTTCGCAGCGAACAACAGAACGGGCTGCTGGGCTTCGATCCGCAACCGCTGGTCAAACAGCTCGAAACGCACCTGCTGCACCAGTCCACCTCGACCCCGTTACCCGTTTCCGCCGGCCTCAGCGTCGACACCCTGCAACATCTGCACGCTACCTGGGGCCAAGCGGCCGAACGCAGCTTTCAACGCATCGCCGGCCAGGGCACGCTGACCGTGTGCGTTGGCATGAGCGCCCTGCACTTCTACCTCGGCGGCGAGCGCACCTTCAGCGAGTTGCTCAAACATCCCGGTGCCCGCGCGGCAAACTTCAGCAGCGTCGTGGCCAGCGGCGAAAAGGACAGCTGGAGTCAGGCGTTCGACGCTGCCCCGCAAAGTAACGATGAGCTGTTGCCGTACGAGGAAATCCAGTACGACCAGTTGAGCGAAGAAGAAGGCCCGGGCAACGCGCCGAATTATCCGACTTACGCCTTGCCGGTGATCAACCATAGTCCCGGCGGTTATTGCCTGGCCTGGCCCAGCGAAGTACCGGCGGAGTTGCAGGCCGGGGAAATGCTCGGCATTCAGGACAGCGAGGGCAAAGGCTGGAGCATTGCGGTGATTCGCTGGATCCGCCAGGTGCGCGGCAGCGGCACACAGATGGGCATTGAACTGGTCGCGCCACACGCACAGCCATGCGGCTTGCAACTGGTCCGAACGAAAGATGATCACAGCCAGTATTTACGCGGTTTGCTGTTGCCGGAAATCAGTGCGATCGATTTGCCGGCCACCGTACTTGCACCGCGCCTGCCGTTTCAGGAAGGCAACAAGGTGTTGATCAACACCCAGGGCGAGGAACACCGCGCCGGACTGGATCGGCGGGTGGCGAGTACGCACAGCTTCAACCAGTTCGCCTATCGCTCGCTGGATCCTGCGCAGAATGGCGGAGGTGAGGAGGATTTTGATTCGTTGTGGAATTCGCTCTAGATCGAGGCGCGGCCTTCGCGAGCAGGCTCGCTCCCACATTCAAATGCAGTTCAAATGTGGGAGCGAGCTTGCTCGCGAAGAGGCCAGATCAGCTTATCGAGATCTCAGAGCTGCCCGTCACGATCCCGGAAACCCAGCAGATACAACACACCATCCAGCCCCAGCGTTGAGATCGCCTGCTTCGCCGACTGCTTGACTAGTGGTTTGGCGCGGAACGCCACGCCCAGCCCGGCAATCGCCAGCATCGGCAAGTCGTTGGCGCCGTCGCCGACGGCGATGGTCTGCTCCAGACGCAGACCTTCCTTGTGCGCCAGCTCCTTGAGCAGATCAGCCTTGCGCTGCGCATCGACAATCGGCTCGATCGCCACGCCGGTGCACTTGCCGTCGACCACTTCCAGCTCGTTGGCAAACACGTAATCGATGCCAAGCTTGGCTTGCAACTGCTTGGCGAAATAAGTGAAGCCGCCGGACAGGATGGCGGTTTTGTAGCCGAGGCGCTTGAGTTCGGCGAACAGGGTTTCGGCGCCTTCGGTCAGGCGCAGCGAGGCGCCGATCGAGTCGAGCACGCTGACGTCGAGGCCCTTGAGCAGCGCCAGACGCTCCTTGAAGCTGGCGCGGAAATCCAGTTCGCCGGCCATGGCGCGCTCGGTGATTTCGGACACTCGATCACCCACGCCGGCCGCCTTGGCCAGCTCATCGATGACTTCCGCTTCGATCAGCGTCGAGTCCATGTCGAACACGGCCAGACGTCGGTTGCGACGGAACAGCGAGTCTTCCTGAAAGGCGATATCGACGTTCAATTCCTGGGCAACGCTGAGGAATTCGGCGCGCAGGGCCTGCGGATCGGCAGCTTCGCCGCGCACGGAAAACTCGATGCAACCCTTGCCCTTGTCGGCCGGTGTGTCCAGCGGCATGCGCCCCGACAGACGGTCGATATGGTCGATGTTCAGGCCATATTTGGCGGTGATCGCGCTGACCGCCTGCAACTGGCCGGCAGTGACCTTGCGCGTCAGCAGGGTAACGATGTGGCGCTTCTTGCCCTGATTGCCCACCCATTGCTGGTAGTCCTCTTCGGACACCGGGGTGAAGCGCACTTGCTGATCCAGTTCGTAGCCTTTGAACAGGATGTCCTTGAGCACCGATTTGCCTTGTTCGGAATCGGGAATTTCAACCAGGATGCCGAACGACAGGGTGTCGTGGATCACCGCCTGACCGATGTCGAGAATGTTCACACCACCTTGTGCCAGAACACCGGTGATGGCCGCCGTCAGACCCGGACGGTCGACTCCCGTGATGTTAATCAGGACGATTTCGCGCAACGCGCACCCCCGCAACTGGAAAAAAACCGCATTCTACCCACTTTCAGTGACCATCGGGCACCGCGAGCGCTTTGCCGGTCTGGGGCCTGTCGCTATACTGCGCGTCAACTTCACGGACAAAGAGCCGAGCTCAAGTGAACCGGCCCACGCCAGTCAAAACCGATAACTTCTTCCTGCTGATCTTCCGTGCACTGCGCCATCGCCGTGTACCGATTGCATTGCGCATTGCCAGCCACAACGTGATCCTGGTCGCTCTGGCCCTGGTGATCTATGCCGGGGTGATGGGGCTGCAATTCAAGCAGGCCATG
>Ga0308161_1001224_pt1 | contig 32288 bp, 25 predicted proteins | sample PhyFR2_FD_201034 | JGI IMG/M metagenome (GOLD analysis project Ga0308161, IMG submission 201034) | Phyllosphere microbial communities from UC Gill Tract Community Farm, Albany, California, United States - DLSLF.R2 | ecosystem: Host-associated > Plants > Phyllosphere > Unclassified | place: USA...
CGCACGGGTATCGCCAGCTATGCCGTCGAACTCCTGCCCGAGCTGATGGATGCCTTCGACATCGAGCTGGTGGTCGACCAGCCGGAAGTCAGTTTGCCGGCGGCGCTGGCCGGGCTGCCGGTACGCCAGGCCGCCTGGTTCGCCGAACACGGCGCGCAGTACGACCAGGTGCTCTACCAGTTCGGCAACAGCCCCTTCCACAGCCACATGTTCGCCCTGCTCGCCCGCCATCCGGGCGTGGTGGTGCTGCACGACTTCTTCCTGGGCGGCGTGCTGGCCCATGCCCAGATGAGCGGCGCCATGCCGAACGCCTGGCAGGACGCCCTGTTCCACGCGCACGGCTATGCCGGCATGCGCCGCTGCGCCGCCGACGAAGCCGCCGGCGTCCAGGTGCACAAGGCCTGGCCCGCCAGCCTGGGCGTGCTGGACGGCGCCACGCGCACGATCGTCCATTCGCAGCACGCGCGCCGGCTGGCGCAAGACTGGTACGGGCCGCAGGCGGTCTCGCACATCGACGTCATCCCGCACCCGCGCAAGCCGCCGGCCGTACACGACCGCGCCGCCGCGCGCGCCGCCCTCGGTATCGGCGGCGACGTCTTCCTGGTCTGCAGCTTCGGTTTCGTGGCGCCGAACAAGCTGGTGCACGAACTGCTGGAGGCCTGGCTGGGGTCCAGCCTGGCGCGCGACCCGCGCTGCGTCCTGGTGCTGGTCGGCGCCAACCACGACAGCCCCTACGGCGTGCGCGTCGACGAGATCGTGCGCGGCGCGGGGCCTGAAGCGGGCATCCGCATCGCAGGCTGGTGCGACGACGCGCTGTACCGCACCTGGCTGCAGGCGGCCGACGCCGGCGTGCAGCTGCGCGCCAATGCCCACGGCGAGAGCTCGGGCGCGGTGCTCGATTGCCTGAACTACGGCCTGGCGACGATCGTCAACGCGAACGGCTCGATGGCCGAATTCCCGCCCGACGCGCTGTGGCAGCTGCCGGACAGTTTCACGGTGGCCGAACTCGGCGCCGCGCTGGAAACCCTGCGCACGGACGACACGCGCCGCCGCGCCATGGGCCGGCGCGCCGTGGCCCTGCTCGACGCCAGCTTCCGCCCGGCGCGCTGCGCGGCCCAGTACCGCGCCACCCTCGACCGCGCCTGGGCCGAGGAGCTGGCGCAGGATGCGGCGCTGGCTGGAGCGCAGGCCGCGCATGGCGGCGCCAGCCTGGAAATCCTGGCCGGCGCGCTGGCGCAGACGGTGGAGCCGTCGCGGACGCCGCGGCGCCAGTTGCTGGTCGATGCCGGCACGACGCCTCCCGCGCTGGTGGCGGCGCTGCTGGCGGCGGACGGCGACGGCGTGCGCGTCGAACCGGTGTACCTCGACGGCGCGCAGGACCGATACCGTTATGCGCGCCAGGCCGGCGCGCGCCTGCTGGGCATTGCCGCGCCGCGCGGCGACGAATGGGCGGATGTGGCGCCGGGCGACGCCGTCGTGGTGCTCGCCGAGGCCGTCGCCCAGCTCCAGACTCAGGCGGATACCCGGCAGCGCGCCGCCATCCTGGCCGGCTGGCGCGCACGCGGTGTCACCGTCAACCTGCTGGTGCAGGCGGCGCCGGCCGGTGCCGAGCAGGCCGCGGCGCTGCGCGCGCTCGCGGCCGTGGCCGACCGCGTCTTCTGCGCCGACGCGGCGCTGGCGCAACAGCTGGCGCGCGCAGCCGCATGAAAACAGCCCCCGCCCCGGCCTGCGGCAGGGGCGGCGCGGTCGAGCAGCTTATAATAACGGCTGTCCAGAATTTTGCTTCTTCCACGCCATGCACACCACCACCGACCAGACCGCGCCGGCCGGCACGTCCGCCGCGACCGGGCGCTACGTCAACATCGCCGCCTATAAATTCATCAGCTTCGACGACACCGAAGCCATGCGCCCGCAGTTCCAGGCCCTGTGCCAGCAACTAAACCTGCGCGGCACCATCCTGCTGACGCCGGAAGGCATCAACATGTTCCTGTCCGGCCTGCCGGCCGACATCGACCACTACCTGTCCTGGCTGCGTTCGGATGCGCGCTTCGCCGACATCGAAGTCAAGTACAGCTACTCGGAAGAGCAGTCGCACAAGCGCATGCTGGTGAAGATCAAGAAGGAGATCATCACCATGCGCATGCCGCTCATCAAGCCAGAACTCGGCCGCGCGCCTTCGGTGGAAGCGGCCACGCTCAAGCGCTGGCTCGACCAGGGGCACGACGACAACGGCAAGCCGGTGGTGATGGTCGACACCCGCAACGACTTCGAGGTCGACGTCGGCACCTTCGAGAACACGGTCGACTACCGCATCGCCAAGTTCACCGAGTTCCCCGAGGTGATCGCCGCGCACAAGGACGACTTCGCCGGCAAGACCGTGGTCACTTTCTGCACCGGCGGCATCCGCTGCGAAAAGGCGGCGATCCACATGCAGAACATCGGCTACGACAACGTCTACCAGCTGGAAGGCGGCATCCTCAAGTACTTCGAGGACGTCGGCGGCGCCCACTACACCGGCGACTGCTTCGTGTTTGACTACCGCACCGCCCTGAATCCGAAACTGGAACCGACCGTCACCACCCAGTGCTTCGCCTGCCGCGCCGTGGTCACGCCGCGCGAGCAGCTCTCGCCGCAGTACGTGTACGGGGTGTCGTGCCCGCATTGCGCGGACAAGAGCGCGGCTGCGTGACGATGGCGAGCAGCCCGTCCGGCGCCTCCTCCCCGCCGCCAGCAGCCCTGGCCCAGCGCCTGAAAGGGGCGCCGCGCCGGCTGCTGAAAGCGCTCGCCCTGCGCGCCGTGGGCTTCATCGTGGCGCGCCCGCGCCTGGACGACTTCCTGCGCCGCCAGATCTACCGTTTCCCGGGACTGGCCGGACGCGTGCGGGCCTCGATCGCCCAATCGCGCCGCAGCGACTGGCAAAGCCTGCCCGTGCCGCTGGCCGACGAGGCCGAGCTGACCGACGGCGCGCGCCAGGTCCTGCACGACCTGCAGCGCGCCATCGACCGTACCCGCACACCATAAGCGTTGACCGATGCGCATCCTCCTCGATCTCCAGGCCTGCCAGGCCTCCAGCATGCACCGCGGCATCGGCCGCTACTCGATGGCGCTGGCGCTGGCCATGGCGCGCAACAGCGCCGGCCACGACCTGCGCATCGTCCTGAACCAGGACTACCCCGACAGCGTCCTGGCGCTCAGGAAGGCGTTCGATGGGCTGGTTCCGCAGTCGCACATCACGACCTTCGCGGTGCCGGTGCCGGCCGGCGAAGTCGATCCGCGCAATGCCTGGCGCGTGCAGGCCGCCGAACGCATCCGCGAACGCTACCTGGCCAGCCTGCGTCCCGACGTCGTGCACGTCGCCAGCCTGTTCGAGGGCCTGGGCGACAATGCCGTCGCCTCGCTCCTGCACGGCGAGGGCCGCTTCGACACCGCCATCACGCTGTACGACCTGATTCCGCTGATGCGCAAGGAGCGCTACCTGGGCGACCCGAACGTCGCGGCCTGGTATTACCGCAAGCTCGATAGCATGAAGAAGGCCGAACTGCTGCTGGCGATCTCGGAGTCGGCGCGCGGCGAAGGGATTGCGCTGCTCGGCCTGGCGCCGGAACGGGTGGTGAACATTTCCTCGGCCGTGGACGACAGTTTCCGCCCCCTCGAGCTGGCGCCGGAGCGGCGCGGCGCGCTGCTGCGGCAGCATGGCCTGACGCGCCCCTTCATCATGTACACCGGCGGCATCGACTACCGCAAGAACATCGAGGGCCTGATCGAGGCCTATGCCCAGCTGCCGGCAGCGCTGCGGCGCCAATACCAGCTGGCGGTCGTCTGCAGTATCCAGAACCCGGACCGCTTCCGCCTCGAACGCCTGGCGGCCAAGCTGGGCCTGGCCGGCGACGACCTGGTCCTGACCGGCTTCGTCTCCGACGACGACCTGGTTGCGCTCTACAACTGCACCGCGCTGTTCGTCTTCCCTTCGCTGCACGAAGGTTTCGGCCTGCCGGCGCTGGAAGCCATGGCCTGCGGCGCGCCGGTAATCGGCTCGAACGCGAGCAGCATCCCGGAAGTGATCCGCCGCGCCGACGCCATGTTCGACCCGGCCAGCAGCGCCGCCATCTGCGCCAGCATGGTCGCGGTCCTCGGCGACCCGGCGCGCCAGGCCGACCTGCGCGCGCATGGCCTGGCCCAGGCGAAACGCTTTTCCTGGGACGCCAGCGCGCAGCGCGCCCTGGCCGCCTTCGAGGAACTGCACGCGCGCCGCGCCGCGGCCGGCCGCGCCTTCGTTCCCGCCGCCACGGCCCGGCCGCGCCTGGCCTTCGTCTCGCCGCTGCCGCCCGAGCGTTCCGGCATCGCCCACTACAGCGCCGACCTGCTGCCGGAACTGGCGCGGTACTACGACATCGAGCTGGTACTGGCGCAGGATGCGCTCGACCTGCCGGGTGGCGCGGACGGCTTCGTGCGCCGGTCGCCAGCCTGGTTCGAAGAGCACGGCCATGCCTACGACCGCATCGTCTACCAGTTCGGCAATTCGCACTTCCACAGCCATATGTTCGGACTGCTCGAGCGCCATCCCGGCACCGTGGTCCTGCACGACTTCTTCCTGAGCGGCGCGATCAGCGCGGGCGAGGACACGCACCCTCTGCCGAACAATTATTGCCGGACCTTGTACCTGGCCCACGGCTACCGGGCCCTGGTGGAAGAGAAGGCGGCGGACCGCGCGGCCTCCTGCCATGCCTACCCCTGCAGCCGGGCGGTCCTCGAACGCGCCCTTGGCGTGATCGTGCATTCCGCCCATGCGCTGGACCTGGCGCGGGAATGGTACGGCGCGGCGCTGACCGGGGACTGGCGCGTGCTGCCGCTGCTGCGCACAGTGCCGGACCAGCCCGACCGGGCGGGTGCGCGGCGCGCACTCGGCTTCGGCGACGACGACTTCGTGCTCTGCTCGTTCGGGCTGCTGTCGGCGACCAAGTGCAACGACAGGATCGTCGAGGCCTGGCTTGCCAGCACGCTGGCCCAGGATCCGCACTGCCACCTGGTGTTCGTGGGCGAGATCGCCCCGGGACGCTTCCGGGTCGCGCTGCGCGAGCGCATCGCCGCGCATCCGCGCATCCGCATCACCGGCTATGCCGGGGACGACGACTACCGGCGCTACCTGGCCGCGGCCGACGCGGCGGTGCAGCTGCGCGCCGGTTCGCGCGGAGAAACCTCGGCCGGGGTGCTCGATTGCCTGTCCTGCGGCCTGCCGACGGTGGTGAATGCCCACGGCTCGGCCGCCGAGCTGCCCGGCGAGGTCTGCCTGCGCCTGGACGATGTCTTCGGCGACGCCGACCTGCGCCAGGCGCTGGAACGGCTGCGCGCTGAGCCGGACCTGCGCCGCACCCTGGGCGCGGCAGCCGGCGCCTACATGGCGGCGGCGCATGCGCCGGCCCGCGTCGGCGCGCTGTATCACGAGGCGCTCGAGGCATTCGCGCGCGACAGCGCGGGCAGCGCCGACGCCCGCCTGCTCGCTTCGCTGGCGGGGATCGGCGGCGAGGCGCCCCTGCCCGACCTGCTGCAGTCGGCCGCGGCGATCGCCGCCAACCGTCCCGCACACGGCGCACGCCAGCTGCTGGTCGACGTCAGCACCCTCGCCGCCGCCGAACCCGGTGCCGCCGTACAGCGCCAGGCGGCCCTGGCCAGGGCCCTGGTGCTGGCGCCCGCGCCCGCCGGCTGGCGCGTGGAACCGGTGCGCCGGGATGGCGCGCACTACCGCTATGCCCGCCGCTTCACGCTCGACCTCATCGGCCGCACCGACCTGCTGCTCGAGGACGCCGTCGTCGAAGCCGGCGCCGGCGACGTGCTGGCCGGACTGGACGAGGATGCCGCCGTGCCTGCGAAGTGGCTCGCGCGCGGCGTTGCCGGCGCCCGCTTCGACGCCGCCCTGGCAGACGGCGGCAGCAGCGAAAGCGTGGCCGGGGCGCTGTCGGCGCTTGCCGCTGGCCAGAGCGCGCCGGCAAGGCAGGCATCCCTCGCATGAAACACCTCGCCAGGAAAATCGCCCGGCGCGCCAGGGCCGTACCCGGCCTCGGCCGCCTGGTACGCATCGCCGCCGCCGTGGCGCGGCTGCCGGAGCTGCGCGCCGACATCATCGCGCTTCGTACCGGCAGCTATGAACACGACCCAAGGACCCAGCCGGCGCTCTGGCGCGCGCTCGACGAGCTGCGCGAAAACACTTCCGGCGACGCCAACCTGGCGCGCTCGGTGCCCGTGGCCCTGCGCAGGCTCACCCGCGAAGTGCAGGCGCTACGCCAGCGGCTGGACGCAGCGGAAAGCGCGGCCGGAAGCATGGCCGAAGCGCCCGCGGCCGGCGAGCGCATGCCCGGGCTCTTCTTTTTCCCCGGACAGGCCGCGGCCGGTGCGGGTCTCCAGCTCTACCTGGGCAGCGGCGAGCCGGCGCCGGCAGGCTACATCCTGGCCGACACCGGCGATGCGGACGGCGCACTGCCGCTGGCGCCGGGCGCGGCCGGCGCGATCCGGGTGGCCTGGGTGCTCGAGACCTTTACGCAGGCCGAGTTGCGCCGGCACCTGCTGCCGATGCTGCATGCCGGCCTGGCGCCCGGCGGACGGCTGCAGGTACTGGCGCTCGACGCCGGTGCCGCGCTCGCCGCCTATGCGGCCGGCGAGCTTGGCTACGAAGCGCTGCGCGACACGCTCTACGGCGCCCCGGAACGCGACGGACGCCTGCAGCTGAACATGCTCAGCCCGGCCAGCCTGGCCACGCTGCTGGGCGAGGCCGGCTTCACGGTGACCGATACCGTCGATACCGGCGCGCGCGATGGGCGCCGCTTCGGCTTCGAACTCACCGCCACCAGGCCCCTGCCCGGCCAGGCTGCACACTGAGGCCGACCATGCCACCGTCATTCTCGATCGTCATCAACACCCTGAACCGCGCCACGCTGCTCGGCAAGACCCTCGACAGCCTGCGCTGGCTGCGTTACCGTGGCCGCTTCGAGGTCATCGTCGTCAACGGTCCTTCGACCGACCATACCCAGGACGTGATCGACGCCTGGCTGCCGGCGGTGCGCACGGCGCGCTGCGGCGTCGCCAATCTCTCGGTCTCGCGCAACATCGGCATCTGCATGGCGCGCGGCGACATCGTCGCCTTCATCGACGACGACGCCATTCCCGAACCGGAATGGCTGGAGCAGCTGGCGCGCGCCTACGACAGCCTTGATGTCGGCGCCGCCGGCGGCATGGTGTTCGACCAGACCGGCTACAGCTACCAGTACGAATACTCCAGCGCCAACCGGCTGGCGAACGCCAACTGGCGCCTGACCCGCCCGGCCGACCACCTGGCCTATCCGGGCGCCTTTGAATTCCCCTACCTGCAGGGCACGAATGCCTCGTTCCGGCGCAGCGCCCTGCTCGAGGTCGGCGGCTTCGACGAGGAAATCGAGTACTACCTCGACGAGACCGAGCTGTGCTGCCGGCTGGTCGACGCCGGTTACCTGGTGCGGCAGCTGCCGAACGCATACGTCCATCACAAGTTCGCGCCGAGCAATATCCGAAACGAACATAAGATCACGCGCTACCGCTATCCGGTCATCAAGAACAAGCTGTATTTCTCGCTCAAGCACGGACGCGACTATCTGCCGCTGGAGGACATCCTGGCCGACAACCGGCACTTCGCCGCACAGCAGGCGCAGGAAGTCGAGGCCCATATCGCCGGCGGTCGCCTGCCCGCCAGCGAGCGCGAGGCATTGGCCGGGCAGCTGCGCGCCGCCTGGGAGCGCGGCATAACGCGCGGGCTGTCGGGCGCATGGGAGTACATCACGCCGGACAAGGAGCGCGCCTGGGCCGGGGACTTCCATGCATTCGACCGGATGATCGACGTCCCTGCGGCGAAGGCCATCGTCCTGGTTGCGCGCACGCTGCCAGCCGCGAAGGAAGCCCTGGCGCGCACGCTGGCGGCCCGCGGCCACATCGTGTGCGTCGTCACGACGAGCCCCGACGTCGACCGCGTCGACTTCGAAGAAGGCGTCTGGATGCACAGGCTCGCGACCGGCGCCAACTGGACGCGCGTGGTGCGCGGCGAACTGCAGCGCATCGCCGGCCACCGCCAGCTCGACGCCGTCGAAGTGCTGGCCGCTGACGACGCGGCCGCCCTGCGGGATGGCGGCTGGCCCCTGGTGCCGAGCGTCGAGGCGGTGTTCGGCGCAACCGTGACGGCCGCAGCCTGAGATGGCCGTAAAACGCGCATCGCTGTACGCCCTGCTCGCCCTGCTTGCAACGGCCATGAACATCGGCTCCCAGGACCTGTTCCTGCGCCTGTACCACGGCCCGTTCGCGGTGGTGCTGTCGATGATCGCCGGCACCGGCATCGGCCTGGTCGCCAAGTACGTGCTCGACAAGCGCTACATCTTCGGTTTCCAGGCGCGCGACGCCGCCCATGACGGCAAGACCTTCATGCTGTACACCCTGATGGGCCTGGCAACGACGCTCATCTTCTGGAGCTTCGAACTCGGATTCGACTACCTGTTCGCCGACAGGCGGATGCGCTACCTGGGCGGCGTGATCGGCCTGGGAATCGGCTACGTCACCAAGTACTACCTGGACAAGCGCTATGTCTTTCGCAGCGGCGGCGCCTGAACGGCGGCGCCCTCCACCGCCAACAGTCATGGAACCGGCATGAACAACAACACACGCATCGTCATCATTGGCGCCACCTCCGCCATCGCCGAACATTGCGCGCGGCTGTGGGTGCAGGACCGTGCGGTCGACCTGGTGCTCGTGGCGCGCGACCAGGGCCGCGCCGAACGTATCGCCGCCGACCTGCGCGTGCGCAGCCCGCAGTCGACGGTGCAGGTGCTCGCATCGAATTTCCTGGACGCCGCCGCAATCGAAGGCACGGCCGGCGCGGCCTGGGGCGGAGGCGCCGACCTGGTGCTGATCGCGCACGGCGTTCTTCCCGACCAGCCGGCTTGCGAACAGGACCTGGCCGCCTGCCGCGCCGCACTCGAGGTGAACGCCCTGTCCCCGGTCCTGTTTGCCGAAGCATTCGCACGCTGCATGGCCGTGCGCGGCCGCGGCACGCTGGCGGTCATCGGCTCGGTGGCCGGCGACCGTGGCCGCAAGTCGAACTATGTGTACGGCGCCGCCAAGGGCATGGTCGACCGTTACCTGCAGGGCTTGCGCCATCGCTTTGCCGGCAGCGGCGTGAAGGTCGCGATCATCAAGCCCGGCCCGACCGACATGCCGATGACCGCGCACCTGAAGGGCAGCACCAGCCTTGCGCCGGTGGACGAGGTGGCCCGCGTTATCGTGGATGGACTGGAACGCGGCCGGGAAGTCATCTACGCGCCCGGGAAGTGGCGCGTGATCATGCTCGTCATCCGGCACCTGCCCGGCTTCGTGTTCAACAAGATGAACATCTGAGCCGCGCCGGCGCCCTCACCTGCCTTCATGCGCCCATCAGGCGCGCGACATGGCCGACGCGATGCCCGGGTCGCGGTAGCGCAGGAATTCGGCCAGCCGCGGATAGCCGGCCTCGAACAGGGCGCGCTGCATGCGCGCATCCTTGGCCATGTAGATCCTCCCGCCGGCCTCGCTCACGATAGCGTCCAGGCATTCGAACAGCCGCAGGGTGCGCCCGCCATGGTTGGGAAAGTCCAGCGCCAGCGTGACGCCATGCCGCGAAAAGCTGAGCATGCCCGGCGCCGCGCGTTCGCCGAAGGTCTTGAGCACGGCGAGGAAGGAGCCGTCGCCGCTGCGTGCGATCTCGCGCAGCATGGCCCCTACCGCCTCCCGCCCTGCCGCGCGCGGCACCACACACTGGTACTGGTAGAAACCCTTCGGCCCATACATGCGGTTCCACTCGTGCAGGTTGTCGAGCGGGTAGAAAAAGCGTTCGTAATGGACGGGTACGCGCCCGGTGCGGCGCTTGTGCAACTGGAAGTAGGCGGTGTTGAAGGCGCGCAGCGACAAGCCGTTGACCAGCGAGACCGGCGGCGTGAACGGCATGCTGCGCGCATGCACCTTCGGCGCCGGCCGCTCCTGGCTGGCGGCAGCGTTGGCGCGCATGAACAGGCCGCGGCCATGGCTGGACAGGCAGTCGATCCAGGAGACCGTGTGTTCCCAGTCCGCCTCGGAGGCGTCGGCCAGGCCGAAGAATTCCCCGAGATCCGTGTAGGGGATGGTTTCCGTGTCCAGCCACGGCCCAGCGGCCGGCCGCAACTGGATTTCGGCGCGCACGATGACCCCGGTCAGGCCCAGCCCGCCGACGGTGGCGGCGAACCAGGCCGGTTCCAGGTCGGGCCCGCATTCGATCACGCTGCCGTCGGTGCGCGCCAGGACCAGGCGCCGCACATGGTCGCCGAAGGAACCCACCATGTGGTGGTTCTTGCCATGCACGTCGTTCGCGATCGCGCCGCCGACCGTGACCATTTGCGTGCCCGGCGTCACCGGCAGGATCCAGCCGCGCGCGATCGCCATGCGCTGGATGTCGCGCAGGCGCACGCCGGCTTCGCAGACCAGGCGGCCGCTGCCGGCATCGAAATCGATGAAATGGTCCATGGCGCCCGTCTGCCACAGGATGCCGCCGGGGTTCAGGCAAACGTCGCCATAGCTGCGGCCCAGGCCACAGGCTAGGCCAGGCTTGTCGGCGCGCAGTTGCAGCGCGACGGCGGCCGGATCGGACAGGGTCCGCAGTTCGTGCTCGCGCCAGCCGAGCCGTCACTAGGACGCGACCGCTACCATGCTACCCCGGCCGCCAGCACCGCGCCAAAGGCAAGGCCGGCCGCCAGGCTAGGGCGGTCCTTGACGGCAAAGACCAGCGGATCGTCGTGCATCTGGCTGCGGTGGGCCTGCATCCACATCCAGCTGACCCAGAACAGCATCACGGGCACCGCGCCCCAGACGATCTCCGGCTGCCGGTACAGGACCAGCACGCTATCGCTGTTCAGGTAAAGCGACAGCACGACGACCGCCGCATAGCCGCCGTAATGCCGAGCATCTGTACCAGCGGCGCATCGCTCGTCAGGTAGCCGCGGCCATGGACCTTCTGCTTGCCTGCCAGGATTTGCACCTGCAACTCCGCATACCGCTTCACGAAGGACAGCGACAGGAACAGGAAGACCGAAAAGGCCTGCAGCCAGAACGACAGCGCAATGCCCGCGGCCGCCGCGCCGGCGACGATGCGCAGCGTGTACAGCATCGCCAAGGTCAGGCAGTCGACCAGGACCAGGCGCTTCAGCCCCCAGGAATAGGCGCAGGTCAGCGCAAAATAGAACAGCAGCCAGGGCAGGAAATTCCCGCCGACGCCCGCCCCGAGGACCAGGCTGAGCGCCAGCAGGACAGGCGCGAGCACCACCCCCATCCAGGCCGGCACCAGGCCGGATGCAAAAGGACGGGCGCGCTTGCGCGGGTGCTGGCGGTCGCTTTCCAGGTCGAGCAGGTCGTTGGCAATGTACACCGTCGAGGCGCACAGGCTGAACGACATGAACGCCAGCGCCAGCGCCAGCCAGGGCTCGATGCTGGAGAAGACATGTCCGGCCATCAGGGGAATGAACAGCAGCAGGTTCTTGATCCACTGGTGCAGGCGCAGGATGCGGCCCCAGCTGCGTCAGCCGGGGCGGGCCCGCGGGAAAACCTGCTCGACTTCGCAGCGCTCCCTGGCCTGGCGCACGATGCTGGCGGGCGCATTCACCACGATGGCGCGGCGCGCCAGGTTCCATACCGCCAGGTCGGCACTGGAATTGCCGACGTAATCGAAGCCACCCTCGCCAAAGCGCTGGACCAGCGCCGCCGCCTTGTTGGGCCCGGCCAGATTGAGCTTGCCACTGCTGGCCATGACCTCGTCGAACACGCCCAGGTGGCCGGCGATGGCGTCGGCGATGGACTGGTCCGAGGCGGTGCACAGGATCAGCTTGCGGCCCGCGATACGCTGCTGTTCCAGCCATTCCAGCAGGCTTTCGTTGTAGGGCAGCGAACCCGCATGAAAGGCGCTGCGCCCTGCCAGCTCGCGTTTCAGGACGGCCTTGCCGTTCATGAGCCAGCCAGGGATGCGCAAGACGTCGAGCGGCTTGTCGCGCAAAACCCACAAGGCGGACTCATGCAACATGTCCGTGTGGATCAGCGTGCCGTCGAGATCGACAATAATAGGATGGGAAATGGGAGCACCCACGATAAGATATCGTCTTCGAATTGCCATTGCCGGAACCGCGCACCGGGCGCCGAGGTGCGCGGGAGGTATTCGAAGCAGAAAAATGCCATGATTATATCGTATGGCCGAGCATCGGTCGGCGCGGTGCCTGGTGAACAGGCAGGTCCTGCACCTTTCGGACGATCGCCACCACTCCTTGTTATGCCGCCGAATTTTTCCATCATGGGCGCTACCCTCGACTGTCCTGGCGCTGTTGACAAAATCACCCGGTAACCTGTGTGGCATCAGGCGACGGCTTAGACTATTGGACCCCGTCACGGTATAATGTAGTGATTTGGCAAGTCATTGGGACTGTGATCGCTCGGCATGGTATGCCGCTCGATGCCCGCTTATTACCTGAGTGACTTTGCACGTTATTTCTTGCTGTGAGAAAGAAAATAGCGCGCAACAGAAGTTGTAATGTTTCGGCCTGGAGATTTATTATTTTGGTCACAAACATTTATCTCACGCAAATTTATTGCCAACTAAAGGTCAATAACGCTCCCGTCGCCGCCTTGCGGAGGAGCGCGGCCGATCATGAATTCGTGAACGTTATTGCAGATGGCAGTAAAAAACCTCACCACGTACGTGACCGATACGATTGAAACCAGCGCATTCTCTTACTCCCAAGATTAGGCAGAGTCGGTGCGGAACGTGAATTCCGTGCTTTACCACTGCATGCCGGAAAAAATCAGTCCTTTAAATTTTGAGCTAGTGAATGACAAACGCCTTAAATGATTTGCGCCCGGCCACGGACGGCCCGCATTCCCGCCCGCTTATCTCGGTGGTCATCCCGGTCTACAAGGCTGAAACGATGCTCGACGAGCTATACCGGCGCCTGCGGCTGGCGCTCGAAACCGTGTCGACTTCGTTCGAGATCATCCTGGTGGAAGACTGCGGTGGGGACAATTCGTGGGGCGTGATCGAGCGCCTCGCAGCCGCCGATCCGCGCGTGCATGGCCTCCAGTTCAGCCGCAATTTCGGGCAGCACTATGGCATCACGGCCGGGCTCGACCATTGCCGTGGCGAGTGGGTCGTCGTGATGGATTGCGACCTGCAGGACCAGCCCGAGGAGATCCCGCGCCTGTACGCCAAGGCCCAGGAAGGTTTCGACGTGGTGCTGGCCTTGCGTGGGCCGCGCAAGGATCCGCTCCTGAAGCGGTTCAACTCCTGGCTGTTCTACCGGCTGTTCAGCTACCTCGCCGACATCGACGTCGATGGCGACAGCGGCAACTACCGCATCATGTCGCGCCGTGTCGTCAAGAACTTCACGCGCATGCGCGAACAGTTGCGCTTCTTCGGCGGACAGGTGCAATGGATGGGATTCCCGACATCGGCCATCCAGGTGCAGCACAGCGAGCGTTTCGATGGCTCGTCGACCTACACGTTCAAGAAATTGCTCAAGCTCGCGACCGATACCATCATTGCCTATTCGGACAAGCCGCTTCGCCTCGCAGTGCGCGCCGGCTTCGCGATGACGGCGGTGTCGATCTGCTTCGGCAGCTACATTCTCGCGCGCGCGCTGTGGCATGGCTCGTCGATCCCGGGTTGGAGCAGCCTGATCGTTTCCGTGTATTTCCTTGGCGGCCTGATCATCGGCATCCTCGGCATGATTGGCGTCTACCTGGGCAAGACCTTCGACGAGTCGAAAAAGCGTCCGCTGTACATCGTGCGCCGCGCCACCGACAGTGCCGGAGTCGAGCTTGATTAAACCGACTCCCTGGGACAGTGCGGCATTCGGCATGCCGACCTTCGAGCTGACCGAGTACTCCGCAGCTGCTCTCGAGGCAGCATCGCATACGCCCGGACATTACACCGTGAAGGTCGATCCGCTGGCGGACAAGGCGCTCCTGCACGCACACGGCTTCCATTATTGCGATACCCTGCTGGCCACGTCCGGCTCCGCCGCGCGCCTGCCGGACCTGGTCGCGCCGCCCGGCTTGCGTGTGTCGAAGGAGGTCGACCCGGAGGCCGTGCTGGCGATTTGCCACGGGGCCTTCAGCCATGGCCGCTTCCACCGGGATTTCCTGCTGCCGCGCGAGCGGGCCGATCTGCGTTACGACAACTGGCTGTCCCAATTGCTCGATGCCCGGAATGTCTACGGCCTGTTCCGTGACGACGAACTGGGCGGCTTTATCGGCGTAAACGGCGCAAGCCTCGTGCTGCACGCCGTCGCGCCATCGATGCGCGGCCAGGGCCTGGCGAAATACTGGTGGCATGCGGTCATCCGCGCACTGTTCGCGGCGGGTCATCCGACCGTGACGAGTTCGATTTCGGCGTCGAACGTGGCGGTCGTCAACCTGTACGCCTCGCTTGGTTTTTCTTTCCTGGATCCACTCGACATTTATCACACGACGGTCACATGAACTATCTCTACATTGCCCTTACCATCGTCCTGACCGTCTTCGGCCAGATCGCCATCAAGATGCAGGTCCTGCAGGCAGGTCCTTTGCCCGAAAACGGCCACGACAAGCTCATGTTCCTGATCCGTCTTCTGCTCAATCCGTGGATCATCAGCGCTTTCGCGGCAGCTTTCCTGGCGTCGGTGGCGTGGATGGGGGCAATGACGAAATTCCCGCTCAGCCACGCCTATCCTTTCATGAGCCTGAACTTCGTCATCGTCCTCATGCTGAGCGGCTGGCTGTTCCAGGAACCGCTCTCGATCACTAAAATTGCCGGCGTTGCGCTCATCTGCGTTGGCACCATCATTGCTTCCCAGGGTTAACCATGCGAACTATCCCATTCAATAAACCTTTCATGACTGGCCGCGAGCTGTCGCACATCGCCCAGGCCCATGCCAATGGCCACCTGTCCGGCGACGGCGCATTCACCAAGAAGTGCCACGCCTGGATGGAATCGAATACGGGCTGCCAACGTGCCCTGCTCACCCATTCCTGCACCGCCGCGCTGGAAATGGCTGCCCTGCTGGCCGGCCTCGGTCCCGGTGACGAAGTCATCATGCCGTCGTACACCTTTGTATCGACCGCGAACGCCTTCGTGCTGCGCGGCGCGATCCCGGTCTTCGTCGACGTCCGCCCGGATACCATGAACATCGATGAAACCAGGATCGAGGCCGCGATCACATCACGCACGCGTGCGATCGTGCCGGTCCACTACGCGGGCGTCGCCTGCGAAATGGACACCATCATGGACATCGCGCAGCGCCACAACCTGATCGTGATCGAAGATGCGGCCCAGGGCATCATGTCCACCTACAAAGGCCGCGCGCTGGGCAGCATCGGCCACCTGGGCGCATTTTCGTTCCACGAAACGAAGAACATCATCTCGGGTGAAGGCGGCGCACTGCTCGTCAACACCCCCGAGTTTGCCCAGCGTGCCGAAATCATCCGCGAAAAGGGCACCAACCGTTCGCAGTTCTTCCGCGGCCAGGTCGACAAGTACACCTGGGTCGACGTCGGCTCGTCCTACCTCCCGGGCGAAGTGATCGCCGCTTTCCTGTGGGCGCAAATGGAAGAGGCGCAAGGCATCACGGCGCGCCGACTGGCGCTGTGGGACCGTTACCACGCGGCGCTGGCGCCGCTTGAGGCGGCCGGCAAGCTGCGCCGCCCGGTCGTGCCGGAGCAATGCGTGCATAACGCGCACATGTACTACGTCCTGCTCGATTCGCTCGAAGAGCGCACGCGCGTGATGGCCAGCATGAAGGAACGCGGCGTCCACACAGTGTTTCATTACGTGCCGCTCCACAGTGCCCCGGCCGGCCGTACGCACGGCCGGGCCCACGGCAGCATGGAGCATACCGACGGCCTGTCCGAACGCCTGCTGCGCCTGCCGCTGTGGGTCGGCCTCGACGATGAGCTCGACAACGTCGTTGCCGCATTGGCCGCCTCGCTCTGAGCAGCGTCGCGGCGCCGGGCGTCCAGGGCTTGCAGGCAGCCGCCGACCCGGGCCGCGTTTCCTTACCCGCTGCACCGGGCATGCATTCCCGGTTCAGCCACTATTGAGTTATTCCCATGATTTTAGTTACAGGTGGTGCGGGGTTCATCGGCTCCAATTTCGTCCTGGGCTGGCTGGCGCAGTCCAACGAACCGGTGCTCAACCTCGACAAACTGACCTATGCCGGCAACCTCGGCAACTTGCAGTCGCTGGCGGGCGACCCGCGCCACGTTTTCGTCAAGGGCGATATTTGCGATGAAAAGCTCGTTGCAGGCCTGCTCGCGCAGTACAAGCCGCGCGCGATCCTGAACTTCGCAGCCGAAAGCCATGTGGACCGTTCGATCCACGGGCCGCGCGACTTCGTCACGACTAACGTCAACGGCACCTTTGCCCTGCTGGAAGCCACCCGCGCCTACTGGGCGGGCCTCGCGGACGCGGACAAGGCGGCATTCCGCTTCCTGCATGTATCGACCGACGAAGTCTATGGCACCCTGGGCGCCGACGATGCGCCGTTCACCGAAACGACGGCCTATGCACCGAACAGCCCGTACTCGGCCTCGAAAGCCGCCTCGGATCACCTGGTACGTGCCTACCACCACACGTATGGCCTGCCGACACTGACGACCAACTGTTCGAACAACTACGGTCCCTATCATTTCCCGGAAAAGCTGATTCCGCTGATTATCGCCAACGCACGCCAGGACAAGCCCCTGCCGATCTACGGAGATGGCCAGCAAGTGCGCGACTGGCTATACGTCAGCGACCATTGCGCGGCAATCCGCCGCGTGCTCGAAGCGGGCAAATTGGGCGAGACCTACAATGTCGGCGGTTGGAACGAGATGGCCAACCTCGATGTCGTACGTATCTTGTGCGGCATCCTCGACGAACTCGCGCCGAAAGCCACGGGAAGCTATGGCGATCAGATCGTCCACGTTGCAGATCGCCCTGGGCACGACCGCCGCTATGCCATCGACGCGCGCAAGATCGAACGCGAACTGGGCTGGAAGCCGCTGGAAACCTTCGAAACCGGCATCCGCAAGACCGTCGAGTGGTACCTCAAGCACGACGCCTGGGTGCGCGATGTGCAGTCCGGCGATTACATGCGCTGGCTCGACACGAATTATGCAAACCGCGACAGCCAACCGGAGCCCGGCCTATGAGCACGCCAGCACAACGCAAGGGGATCATTCTGGCCGGCGGTTCCGGCACCCGTCTCCATCCGGTCACGACGACGATCTCGAAGCAGCTGCTTCCGGTGTACGACAAGCCGATGATCTATTACCCGCTCTGCACGCTGATGCTGGCGGGCTTGCGCGAGATCCTGATCATCTCGACGCCGCGTGACCTGCCGCTCTTCCAGGAGCTGCTCGGCGACGGCAGCCAATGGGGCATCCGCCTCAGCTACGTCGTCCAGCCGACACCGGACGGCCTGGCGCAGGCATTCATCCTCGGCCGCGATTTCCTCGGCGATTCGCCGTCCGCGCTGATCCTGGGCGATAACATTTACTACGGCACCGACCTCGAGACCAAGCTGCGTGCGGCGACCGAGCGCACCGACGGCGCGACCGTGTTCGCCTATCACGTAACGGACCCCGAGCGCTATGGCGTCGTCGAGTTCGACAAGTCGCGGCGCGCCGTCAGCGTCGAGGAAAAACCGGCCCAGCCGAAGTCGAACTATGCCATCACCGGGCTGTACTTTTACGACAGCAAGGTGTGCGATATCGCCGCCGGGGTAAAGCCATCGCACCGCGGCGAGCTGGAAATCACCGACATCAATCGCTGCTACCTCGAACAGGGCGCGCTCAACGTCGAGCTGATCGGACGCGGCACGGCATGGCTCGATACCGGGACCCACGATTCGCTGCAGGATGCCGGGCAATTCATTGCCACCATCGAGAAGCGGCAGGGCCTGAAGATTTCGTGCCCGGAAGAGATTGCCTACCGCAAGGGGTATATCGACCTGGTTCAACTGCGCCGTCTTGCAGAACCACTCGCCAAAAGCGGCTATGGCCAATACCTGCTGAGGATAGACCACGACCGTCACGATTGAGCATACGCGCATCATTGCTATCGAACGCGCCCTGGCAATTTGCCATGGCGCGTTCGCTTATGATCGCTTTCATCGTGATTTTGATCTGCGGACGCCTGCGCTGATCGTCGGCATGACACATGACGTGATGGTGCACGGCCAGTAGGACGTTCAGTATGGAGCGGCGTGGAGACGCACGTCGATCGCGCGCTCCCGGCTGCGGAAGATGCCCTTCGATTTATGGAGCAATAACAGTGAAATCAACAGCAAATCAAACGTATCTTTACGGGAAAAATTTCTTGTGGTTCGCCGCATCGTTTTTCCTTTTGTTCCTTGCCTCCAAGTCTCTTGGACTGACGATGGGCTACGCCCTCGACGATTACGCGACGCTGATCAGCGATAAAGGCCAGATGCAGGGGTTTTTCGTGTCGCAAGGCCGCTTTACTTTCGCACTCATGCAGAGTGTGATGGACCTCTCTGACTTGAAACAGCCGCAATTGGCAGGACTTGGATTTTTTCTCAGTGCCGGCGGTCTCCTTCTCATTTCCTGGGTGACCCTGGCGAAGTGGCTTGAGAAAGATATTTGGCTGGCAGTCGCCGTGGGCGCCCTGCTCGGCGCACACCCATTTTTTGCTGAGTATGTCAGTTTTCGCCAATCACTTTTTCCGATGGGGGTGTGTTTCTTCCTGACCGTCGGTGCCATTTTCTTGATTGCACAAAATGAACGTGCAACGAAAGCTAATTTGGTTGCTGCATGCGCCCTTGCTGCAATGGCTTCAGGTATTAATCAAATTGCAATGGAATTTTTTTGCCTTGCAGTCTTGGGCATTTCGCTTCAAAAAAGCACCCACCTTCCACCGTTTCGCGCACTGCTCTTAGCTATCAGGAATACCGTCCTCGCAGGAGCTGTGGCGTGTGCCTTCTACCTGGCTTTTTCTGCCTTTGCCATTCGTATGGCGGCAGTCGCTCCCGATGCTAGAACGTCCATGCTTGGCGTTAGCGATATCGGTGCCCGTTTCGGTGATATTGCAACGCTCTTGGCGGCCATTTTCGCTGGGAGCCACCCTCTCATCGGACCAGTCGCTGCCATGTGCACGGCTATTGCAGTACTTGTAGTTTGTGTCCGTGCTTCGACAGCTTATGAACCATGGATGCAGGTGGCATCCGGTGGGATCGTCATCGCGCTGGGACTCGTGTTCACCCTGTTGCCCCCGTCTCTTTCAGGGGTGTGGTGGCCCGTTCCTCGTACATTGATCATGCTGCCATTGGCAGTTGCACTGGGTATTGCCATTCTCTCCTTCGGCGCAAGCCGGGTCCAGGTCCGTGTGACGAGCGTCGCGTTACTGATTGCGGTCGCCATTTTTTCCGGGAAGAGTGGATGGCTTCTGGAAAATCAGCAACGCTTGAATCGCTGGGATATCGGACTTGCTCGTGACATCGTCATCAAAATTTCAGAAATCAAGCAAATTGATGCCTCAACTCCTATCTTGATTCACCGTGCCAAGTGGACCTACGAAACCGATCCGAGTATGCCACTAGGCGACGCCAATCTTTCTGCGTTGACTTCTCGTTGGGCAATTGACCCACTATTTGAAGAAGCCTCTGGACGGCGATTGAATGTGACATCGGGAGCTGAAGGGGATAAAACTTGTGACAAATCACCCTCCTTCCCAAACTCCGGATCGATACATGAAGTAGACGGGGCACTTCATGTCTGCCTTTAAGCAACGTAACGACTAGGAAATCGGTGGCAATAGCGTAAGTGAATCGATTATGGAATATAGCAAGCGCTGTCCGCCACCGCTTCCTTAGCCACCCGGCATGACCACTTCCTGCTCAATTCGAGCCCCTGGAGAGCCTTATCCTCCAGTGCTTGCTTCCGGCAGGGCACGACCGCACCCTGCTCTGTGTGGTCGTGAGCTTGTCGGTGAGGATGGCAATCTCCGATGCCGCTGCGGTACGCCTCGCTTCGCATGCGATTGTCCAGTGGTTGGGGCGGCTCATGTTCGATACAGAACGCGAAATGCTGCGTCAGTCTCCCGCATAGTCATGCGCGTTATATGGATGACCGTTCCTGCGCGCTGAACGCGCTGCAAATACCTGGCCCGCCAGTGCTGGACCGGATCCGGCCGCAGCGTGCGAATGACAATAGCGGTGGCTAGGCTTCCGACACGGGGCAGGCAGTGTCGAACGACGTCTGCATCTGGCACAAGTTGTCTGGCCTGTGCATCTAGTCGGCGGCAGGTCCGTGGCCGAGGAGACACTGGACTGGATTCCACGGCTGTATAAGGTCGAACATTAAACGGCAGGAATCATGATGAGCATGACTGACGGCTAGCTCCTGCTGTCACTATTACGCTACTTGGCCTGCCCTTGAAGCCATCGATCAAATGGATATGATGTCTGCGAGAATTGGTGCACGCGGGTAGCCTGATGGCTCCCCACCGTTTCCGCTATCTCGGCCACAAGCATTTCTCGTGTTAGTAAGGCTTACCGCTTGCGCACCTTGATTTGGCGCACCCGCCGCTATGTGGAAATGCCCGACCTCCGAACGGCGCCGGGCTGTGGTGCCTCAAGCAGTAACGCTATGCTGCTCCGCTAAAAACTGTTGCAAGTAGACCTTGAAATCATCGGCGACTTCAGGGTGGCGCAGCGCGAACTCGACGGTGGCACGCAGGTAACCGAGCTTGCTCCCGCAATCGAAGCGTTTGCCGTCATATTTGAGCGCCAGCACCTGCTCGTTCTGCAACAGCGACTCGATCGCATCGGTCAGCTGCAGCTCGCCACCGGCGCCCGGCTTCAGGTTGCGGATATGGTTGAAGATGCTCGGCTTCAGTATATAGCGCCCGACCACGCCCAGATTCGAAGGGGCATCGGCCGGCTCAGGCTTCTCGACGATGCCCGACAGCTTGACCAGGTGGTCTTCCCATTCGCGCCCGGCGATCACGCCGTAGGACTTCGAATCCTCGCGTGCGATCTCTTCCACGCCGATGATCGAGCTATGGTAATGGTTGAAGACATCTACCATCTGCGACATCACCGGCGGTTCGCCATGCAACAGGTCATCCGCCAGGATCACGGCGAAGGGATTGTTACCCACCAGTTTTTCGGCGCAGAGCACGGCATGGCCGAGACCGAGGGCTTCCGGCTGGCGCACATAGAAGCAGTCGACATGGCTAGGCTTGATGCTGCGCAGGACCTCCAGCAGCTTTTCCTTACCGCGCGCTTCGAGCTCCGCTTCGATTTCGTAGGACTTGTCGAAGTGGTCTTCGATCGCACGCTTGCTGCGTCCGGTAACGAAGATCATCTCGGTGATGCCTGCCGCCATCGCTTCTTCCACGGCGTACTGGATCAGCGGCTTGTCAACGACCGGCAGCATCTCTTTGGGACTTGCCTTAGTGGCAGGAAGGAAGCGCGTACCGAGACCGGCAACCGGGAAAACCGCTTTTGTGATTCTTTGCATGGTATGAGTGTTGCAGCCTGCTTCCTGGCCGTTGACAGAACGGCCAGGGAGATCGTTGCATCTACTGATTAAAGAATGGAAATAATAGCAAGAAATTGCTTTTCAGAACAGCCCATACTGGCTATCACTGTAGGGTCCAAGAAAAAATCTAACGTGTCCAGCGTACAGTCACGCCGCACCAGTAGTTATTCTCTGCCTTCTCATCCATTTTTATCTCAAGCAAACCCGCTGGAATTTTACCGTCGGCAAATGAAATTGACAGCGTGGGCGTTGCCGCGTCGAGAGCGGCACGGGCGAGAGCTGTTTTTTCATTGATGCGGTAGAACACGACTTGGACAGGGCTGGCGCAGCGTTTCTCGTTCAGGGAAATGTCGATTGCCTTCGCGCTTCCTGGCACGATGCGCAGCATGGCAGCGCCAGGAATATGCGGCGGCAGCGGTGTCACCGTGACATCCTGCACCATTTTACCGTTGAAGGTGGCGTAGTCGAACTTTAGTTCCTGCTCGGTGGCATGGTCTGGATAGACGGCATAGGCGCTGGCAGTGGGTTCCGGAGCCGCCGCCGGCCCCGTGCTCGCCGCCTGACTGGCCGCACCGGGCTGGCCAAACATCTGATGGCCGGCATAGGCCAGGCCAAGCAACAGAACGAAGCCGCCGGTGAGGCGGATAAGGCTTTTATTCATAGATGAATGCCAGGAAGCCGCGGCGCAGGCACGCGCCGCGATGAAGTCAAAGGTGCGAAAGCCGGGGCCGCTCAGGCGGTCTTGGCAATGCCAGACACGACGTTCTGCGATGCCTGGGCGCCCTGCGGCGTGTTTGCCTCGCGCAGGTAGCCTGGCACGCGCGCGATCGCCGCCGCGAACTCGTCCCACGAGTGGCGCTGCGCGACACGCTGCCCGAGGGTACGCGTACGTTCCTCGCGCAGCGCCAGGTCATCGGCCAGGCGGCGAATCTGGTCGATGTAGGCATTCACGTCGGCGCATTCCGGAACCAGCCAGTCGCCTGGAATGAACTCGGTGATCCCGCCAACCGCTGGCGCCACGATCGGCAGGCCGGCCTTGGCTGCTTCCAGCAGGATATTGGGCATGCCATCCCATTGCGTCGTATAGACCAAGGCAAGATGATCGGGCCGCACGATCGTGTAGAAGTCGTTGAAGCTGCCGCGCAGGCGTACGTTCGGCGCCTTGCGCAGTCCGGCGACCGCCGGGCTGTCTTGGTCCACCACGGTCTGGCCATACACGTCGAAGGTCCACTCCGGCATTGCCTGCGCAATGGCGAGCAGGACGTCAGGACGCTTCTGGCGGTCCAGGCGCCCTGCCCACAGCAGCGTGCGCGCGGCCGGCAGCCGCGGCAACAGCGGCTGCGCCGGCTGGCGCACCGGGAACGGCACCACGTGGAAGATCGAAGGCGCCATGCCCATCGAGCGCGACCACTGCGCACCGACCACGCCGTTATCCGAGATCACGCCGTCGAGCGACTCGTAGCAGTCCATCAGGAATTCCTGCGCATAGCCCATCAGGTGCCCGCCTTCCGACACGTCGTCGCAGTACAGCGAGGCGTACAGGCGGGTGGTATGACGCAGCGCTTTCGCATGCATGGCCACCATCTTCCAGCCGAGGTAGGAGTTCATCAGGTGGATGGTCTGGGGCGCCAGCTGCAGCATCAGGCGCACCAGCACCAGACGGCGCTCGTCAAGCGACAGCGGCTCGAGCACGCTGCCGGCGTCGAGGAACTGCACGCCTTCCGGCAAGCGGCTGGCCCAGGGAGAGTCGGCTGCCTCGGTACCGATGACAAGCACGCGCTTGCCGAAGCTTCCGTGCAGGGCCGTGGCGAAGTGGATCGCGCCCAGGTCAGCCCCGCCCTGCTTCAGCCAGGGCACCAGGATAACGGCATCGACAGCGCCGCTCACGGCGCGGCGCAGGCGCGCATAAGCGACGCCGGCAGCGTGATGCTGGAGGGGCATCGCATAGTATTGCAGGTGCGGTGTGATCGGACCGGCGGCGTGGAAGGCCGGATCGAGAGTCTCGGCGATCTCTTCGATTTCGCTGGCTGCCCAGGCCGGCAGGCTCGGCGGCACCCAGATGCCCGCCGTTTCCGCCTCGATGCGCTGCTCCGCGGTCAGGCCCGCGGCCGCACGGATACCGCTGAGCGGCTGCGGCGCCTGGCCCTGCACGCTGCCAGCCGGACTGCGCCGTTCATGGCGATGCGCCAGGGCCTGGGCGAGATAGTGTTCAGTGGTGGCGCAGAGCACGCGGTCAGGGAAAGCGAACTTCGCGAAACGGAAGGCAGTACCCTTGACGGTACGCTCGAGACCTACCGGGCCGCGACGCAGCACGGCGTGATCGAGCAGGCGATAGATGCTCTTGATGTTCTTGTAAATCATGTTCAAACCTGGTCGAAGAAAGCGGAAGGCCGGATCACGGCGCCAGTGCGCTGGTGCGCGACGTTGAGCGAACCGTTCGACTTGCGGCGCTCAAAACGGACCGTCTCCGGGGCCGTGCGATGCACGTAACCCGCTGCAATCGTGTCGCAGTTCCACAGCCAGTCCTCGTAGCCGAATCCCGATTCGCCCGGACGAGAGACCTGATACGGCCATTCCAGGTAAATGGAACGCTTCGCGAACGAACAGGCATTCCACAAGTTCATTGTCAGCAGGCATTCCGGCGTGTAGTACTTGCCGGGCTGGTCGACCTGCCACCAATAGGCGTTCAGTTCGCCGAAGGCAACCATCAGCTCGGGGTGGTAGATGTTATTCGGACCCGCATGCTCGATACTACGCACACAACGCTCGATCCAGTTCTTCGAGAAATAATCGTCGCCATCGAAGGTGCCGACATATTCGCCGCGCGCTTTTTCGATTGCAAAATTGCGCGACAACGACAGATCGCGGAAATTGATTTCATGCACCTGGTCGTCGTGGCGCAGCGATGGGTGCGACATCACGACACGCCGGGTTTCCGCCGTGGGGTTATCGAGCGTGATGACGAATTCGGTGCGCAGGCCGTGAGCTTCCGCATACTCTCGGCAACGCTGAATGGACAGCAAGGTACGATGGGCAAGAATACCCTCGCCGTGCATGGTGATGACGGCACTAACGACAGGATCGTTGTTCATGTTGTGTTTTTTCTCTCGGCTCACTCGCCTGCATACCGCGTCCTCTGCGGGACTGCTGGTACGACAGGCTTTGTTGGACATTGATACATTCAGCTGGTTGCGCGCGGTCAGCGCCCTGGCACCGGGCCGCGCGCCAGGGCGTCGATCCGCTCGCGCTGGGTGCGATGCAATTCGTCGAGCAAAGCGCTGCTCTGCGCCTCGGCAGTCGCCTGACGCGTGCGTGACTGGCCCAGTTCACCAGCGAGCTCGTCGAGCCGGCGCTGCACTGCCGCCAGCGACTGTTCGATTTCCTCATGACGCGCCTGGAGCGCCTGCGCCTCGGCCGTAAATGCATTGGCCGCGGCCAGCTGCGCCTTCAGCGCCAGCGCGACACTGGCCTGGGCAGCAGCACTTTGCTCGCGCGCAGTTTTCATTTCTTGTCTCAGGACATCGGCTTCGCCTTGCAGCTTCGCAAATGCGAGACGCAGGGTATCATGCTCCTTGCGTAATGGTTCAATTTCCTGTTCGACACTTTGTAGATTTGTCTGGAACCAGCAACGCTCCTCCCAATTCTTGTCCCGCTCGCTGACGGCGGCAGACAATTGCTCCGCCAGTTCAGCGACCTGGACTTCGAGGACCGCGACGGTACGGGTCAACGAACGGCTTGCGGACCAAACGGCGGCATTCCGATGCGGAACACCGGCGCCAAGCGCTGCTTCCGTGCCGGCCAGGCCAGGCAGGCTCTCCTCGCGTTCGTCTGCGGCATCGCGGCGCAGGGTCTCGAGGTGGAGTGCGATACATGCGCCCAGCGATGCCCCGGCGATGCGCCAGCGGTAATACTCGGGGTCGAACAGCAGCGCTCCAGGCACCAGGTAACCCAGCATGAGCGCATTGAGCAGCGGATCCGGAGCATTGCCAGGCCCGGCCGCTTCGGACGCTTGCGGCGGCGCGTCCGCGCCCTGGTCAGGCAAGGCAGAGGCAGCCGCACCAGTGTCGGTGGACATTTCCAGCGGCCTGGACAGGACTGCGAACGGCGTGTCGCCGAGCGTGGTGTATGGCACATTCCAGAGGGCGGCTTCGGCGGCCACGCTGGAGTTAATTGTCAACAAGTGTCCGATACGCTGGAGGAAGGCCAGCGAGGAGGGCGACGCATCGGTGTCGCCGAGTCCGCCACGGTAGGCCAGGCGCGCACCCGGATGCGAACGCACCAGCACCTGCCCGGGCGACTGGTTGCGCAGGGCCTGGTACAGCAGGCGGATCGCGTCATAGCCGCGGCCATAGGCCAGCGTGTTCGAGTCGTCTTCGACCTGCAGGGCGACGCCTACCGGATAGCGGCGCGCCGCCTCAGTAGCGTCTTCCGAGGCTTCTTCCCGGGTTCGCGCCTCGACCTCTTCCGGAGCCGCTTTATTGAGTTCTTCCTGGGCCTCTCCCGGCACTTCTACCTGGGCCTCTTCCTGGCTTTCTTCCTGCCCCTCTTCCCGGGTTTCTTCCGGCGCTGCTTCCTGGGCTTGCTCCTGCCCTTCTTCCGGCGCGCCCGGATCCGTACCGCGGTACAGCAGGCTGCGCAGCTCGCCGCTCGACAGCAAGGGCGCGCCGTCGAGCTGGGCTGCCAGCGCTGCGCGGTCGTGCCACGCAGTCGACGGGGTCGTGTTGCCGTTCACGCCCTGGAAGTCGAAATACACGGTGTCCTGGTAGGACGGTCCGCGGAACGGGCCGAGCTCGTTATGGATGACGGGTTTAGCGAGCCCGGCGGCAAGCGCCGACAGGCTCGGGCAGTTTGCCCAGGTCAGGAAAGCCTCGATTTCCTGCGGGGCAACGGCCAGCGTTTCGAGCGCCGTGCCAAGCGCCGTGACCAGCGCGGGCTGCACGCCGGTCAGCAGGTCGCGGAAGGCGTCGAGGTGGCTGCGGCCATCGGCGTAGAGCGGCGCCACCGCGTCGAAGGGGATCGTCGTCTTGCGGTAGGAGCGAAAACGTTCCTGGTCGACACAGGCGAACTCGATCGTGCCCAGCGCCAGCGTTTCGCCGAAAGGAACGTGCTCTTCGGCAAAATAGGCGTCGTCGCCGATGAAGCAAATGTCTTCCGGCGTGAACCGGCTCATCTGCAATAGCATAATCAGGTGAAACAGGGGACCCGCGCCACGATCGACATGGGGCATCAGGAAGGAGACGAACATGATTCAGTCCAGCGTATACAGGTTGAGTTCCGTTGCCGGATGGATGACGCGTCCACCGTAGTCGCCCCAGCTGACCGGATTGCCGAGAATCTCCAGGACGGCCATCGAGAAGCAGCGGTCGTAGAAATACGGGCTATCGGGCGTGGGCTTGATGCCGCCATGCAGCGAGTAGTAGCCGCGGGCTAGCGGCAGATGGGCGACGATTTCCCAGACATGGCGCGTGCCGGCCTTCATTGCCGGAAGGCTGCGATTATGGAAGTTCGAATTCAGCCCGATCAGGTCGACGCCGTTCGCGTCGCGGATCAGCAGGCCGACCGCGCCGCCCGCCGGAATGTCTTCGTTGGCCAGCATTTCGACGCGCAGCTTGACTTCGCCGCACTGCTCGATGGCGTACACGACCTGGTCCTTCTCGTCGCGGATCTCGATGCCGGTAAACACCAGTTCGCCGCCGCCGGAACGCTGGCTCAGGCGCTGCTCGAAGCCCGGGTCGACGATGCGCTCGGTACTGCCGGACGACTGCATGACGGCGTCGCTGTCGGCCGCCCCGGCCATGGCCGCAAAGGCGATGGCTTCTTCGCGCGCGCGCGCCGAGATCGATGTCAGCGAATTCTGGTACAGGTCGCACACCTCGTCGGCCGGGCCGTCGGCGACCACCTGGCCGCCCTGCAGGAAGATGGCGCGGTCGCACAGGCTCTTCACCGAGTTCAGGCCATGCGAGACGAAGAACAGGGTGACGCCGCGGTCGAGGATTTCGCGGATCTTGGTGATGCACTTCTGCTGGAAGAACACGTCGCCGACGCTGAGCGCTTCGTCGACGATCAGGATGTCGGGGTCGACGTGCACCTGCAGCGAAAACGCCAGGCGCACCAGCATGCCGCTCGAATAGCTCTTGGTGGGGCGGTCGATGAACTCGCCGATGTCGGCGAACTGCTCGATCAGGGGATACTTGGCCTCGATCTCGCTGCGCGACATGCCGAGCGCAGCCGCGGTCAGGCGCACGTTCTCGCGCCCGGTGAATTCCGGATTGAAGCCGGCGCCCAGCTCGAGCAGGGCCGAGACCCGGCCGTTGACCCGCACGGTGCCGCTGCTCGGCTGCAGGGTGCCGGTCAGGATCTGCAGCAAGGTGCTCTTGCCGGCGCCATTGCGGCCGATCAGGCCAACCGCTTCGCCGCGCCTGACCTGGAATGAAATGTCACGCAAGGCGACATAACCGTCTTTCGAGGCCGGCTTGCGGCGCGGGCCGAACAGACCCCAACGGTGGCCATGCGTGAAGTCGTACTGCTTGCGCAGGTTGGAGACCGAGATGATCGGGGCGTTCGAATCAGACTGCATCGGCGAATCCATCACGGTTCTTGACAAAGGAAACCAGGCCGAGCCATGCAAACAGCAGGCTCACCACCCAGCCGACGGCCACGATGTGGAAATCGGGCGCTTCGCCGTAGATCATGACCTGGCGCGCCTGTTCCAGCACATAGGCCAGCGGATTGAAGTCGAACATGAAGCGGTATTGCTCGGGAATGGCCGTAACCGGGAAGAACAGCGGCGACAGCAGCATAAGCATGAGCATGCACATCGGCACCAGGTGTTCGATATCCGGATGGAACACACCGGCGGCCGAGAGGAACCAGCAGAAACCGAGGGCGAGCAGCGCTACCGGGATGATGATGACGGGCAGCCAGGCGAACGACAGGGGCACGTAGCCGCGGATCGCCACGCTGAAGATGACCCAGATGAGCAGGCTGACGAAGCCGTTGATCAGGGCCGCCAGCATGGTCGACCAGGACAGGACCTCGAGCGGGAACACCATTTTCTGCACGTAGGGCTTGTTCTGGACGATCAGGCCCGGCGCTGCCGACACCACGGCGGAAAAGAAGTTAAAGAAGATCAGGCCGGCGAACATGATGAGCGCGAATTCCGCGCTGCTGCCGGTAGCGCTGCCGCCCCAGCGCGAGCGCAGGATGACGCCGAATGCCAGGGTGTACCCGGCAAGCAGGAGCAGCGGCTGGATGATCACCCACAGCATGCCGCCACGGGAACGCTTGAATTTGAGGGTCAGTTCACGCTCGACCAGTTGTCCGATGAGATACCGGTGAACCCAGAGCAACCGCAACGGAGCGAGCGGCGTCGGAATTGTTCGACTAGATTGCATGTGCACTTTGGAGAAAAACGGTGTAGGCAAAAACGGCGCAACGGTCTCAGCGGAGGCACATACCCCTCGTGAGATTTCAACCGCTGGATGGGACACAGGCACGCTCTACAGCACGATGATAACCGAACAATTATACAAGGTTATTCCGGGCGCTCTCAGCCGAAACCGTAGTAAATTGTAACGTCGGATGCCGGTTGCTGCAAAAATGCACCAGACCCGGGACCAACGCCTGCCGCATGCACTGCAACACGTACTCCCTCACGTACTACCTTACGAGCTGCCGCAAACCGAGGCCGCACACACCAGGGCCGGCTGGCCACACGACGAGGATGTGAAAAAATCGCCATGGCTGCGTTGCCTCGTCTCGCCTTACGCTCGTACTGTCTTCGACCCGGCGCCGGTAGGCCGTATCCCTTGCCCTGACGTTTTTTTCACATCCTCGACGCATCATCGTCCCGTGCACGGCCGGCGATTTGTGCTTGCGCAAACGCGCGCCGGCACATCGATCCGAAACCCGGCCGGACTATAATGAGGGAATTTTGTCAACACATCGCGCGCCGGCCGGCGCTTCTTGCGATCCGGCGAACGGCGTCGTGATGCATCATCGGCCGGCTGGGCAATCTACCAGGACCGAATCATCTTGAATCGTAATACCGACATGGCCGGCGGCGCCCCAGCGGCATCGATGGCGAGCACGCCGGCGGCCCGGCGCCTGCCCGCCGGCGCCTTGGCGGCGCTGGCCTGCTGGGCAATTGCCCTTTGCGCCCTAATACTCGTCTTCCGGGCCGGCCACCCGATCCAGGGTCACCTGGTGCATTCGGACGCGCTCTACCTGCCGGTCCTGTTCGATGACCTGCTCAAGCGCGGCGGCAGCCTTTCCGACTGGCTCCTGACGCCGGCGCCATATTTCTTCCCAGACATGCTGGTCTACCTGCCGGCCTGGCTAGTCGGGACCGGCGCCTTCCAGTAAACGCTGCTGTTTGCGCTGCTACAGACCGCGCTCGCCAGCGGCACCCTGTACTTCCTCGCGCGCCAGGCGCTGGCGCGCGACCGGATGCTGGCGGCGGCGCTGCCGGCGATCGTGCTCATCTGGCTCGGGCTGCATGCGGACGACCCCTTCGTCCGCCTGTTCTCGAGCGCCCACCACTACGGAGCATTCATCGTCGCGCTCGTGCTGGCGGCCCTCTGGCTGGGCCGGGACGCGGGGCGCGGCGCCCTGACCGGCAAACCCGGCGCCGCAGCGCTGGCCGCGCTTGGCCTGCTGACCACGCTGTCCGACGCGCTGTTCCTGGTGCAGGCGGTCTTGCCCCTGCTGGCGACAGCCCTGCTGTATCGCCATGGCGCCGCGCGCACCGGCGCCCCGCGCCATGCCCTGATGCTCCCGCTCCTGCCGGCACTGCTGGGCATGCTGTCGTATAAACTCGTGGTGGCTCACCCAACGCGCTACAGCAGCCGCCTCGGCCTGTCGCGACTGGCGGACAACCTGGCCGAACTGGGCAGGATCGGCACGACCCTGTTCGGCGAGCGGCCGCTGCTGGCTGCCGCCGTGGCGCTGGCGCTGGCGTTGGGCGCCGCGTGCATTGGCGCCGCCCTGCGTCAGCGTCCGCTGCCCGGCCTGCCGCGTCCGCTGCAGCTGCTTGCGGCTTTCGCCACACTGTCCTGCGCGGCAACACTTGCCGTCATGCTGCTGTCCACCACCGTGCTGCCGGTCGCGCGCTACCTGGTCAGCGCCCTCTCGCTGCCGCTCATCGCCGGGGTGTTCACCCTCGCCCATCTGCTCGGCCCGCGTTTCCGCTACCCTGGCGTGGCGCTCTGTCTCGTCTTTGCGGGCCTGCTGGCTGCGGAGGCATGGAAAGTACGTGCGCAGGACGACACCGGCTCCTATTATTACGCCGGGCGCATCGCCTGCGTCGACCGGGTCCTGGCCGCTGCCGGCGCCCGCTACGGAATTGCCCAGTATTGGGACGCCAAGCACCTGCAGGGACTGAGCCGCAGGCAACTGACCCTCGCCCAGTACACGTCCGAACTCGAACCGATGAAGTGGATTACCTCGGAGCGCTTCTTCCGTCCCGGTTACGACTTTGCCATCATCGCCAACGGGACAGCGGACGAACTCCGGCTACCTGCTGCGCGGCTGATCGCATTCAACGGCGAACCGGCGCAAACGGTTTTCTGCGGCAACCTAGCGATGCTGGTGTACAGCACCGGGAAACTGCGCGTGCCTGCCGCTGCGCCGGACAAATAAGCTGTCGATCGCCGGCGAACAGGCGCCCAGCGTGAAGCCGCGCACAGTCGGCACCGGTATCCTTGGGCTAGCATGATTCCAGAGACTGCCGTCCACGTCATTCCGGCCGTGGCGGCAGATGGCACTGCCTACCAGGAAATAACGCAATGGCAACCGGATCAGACCGCGAAGACGACGACACCAAAGACCTCGACACGCAGGGCGGCGGCCAGAGCGTCGGTGTGCCCGCCGACGGCCAGCTCGAGGGTTCGGCGTTCAATCCGCTCGGCAACCCGGGCATGAAGCACTGGCAGGCCAGCTACATCGACCGCGAAGGCATCGAGGACCGCGGCAACATCTTCTTCGCCGCCGTCGAAATGACGCGCATGCCGATGGTCGTCACCGACCCGCGCCAGCCCGACAACCCGATCGTGTTCGTCAACCGCGCCTTCCTCGACCTCACCCTGTACGAGGAAGCCGAGGCCGTCGGCCGCAACTGCCGCTTCCTGCAGGGTCCGCAGACCGACCCAGCCACCGTCACCGAGATCCGCAACGCAATTGCCGACGAGCGCGCGGTGGCGCTCGACATCCTGAACTACAAGGCCGACGGCACGCCGTTCTGGAACGCGCTCTACCTGGGCCCGATCTTCGACCACGAAGGCCAGCTGCTCTACTTCTTCGCCTCGCAGATGGACGTGACCGAGCGCCGCGCCACCGAGCAATCCTCGCTGCAGGCGCAGAAGATGGAAGCGATCGGCCAACTGACGGCCGGCATGGCGCACGACTTCAACAACCTGCTGCAGGTCATCAACGGCAACCTGGAACTGGCGCTGCTGACCCTGGGCACCGGCAACAGCACGGCTGGCGAATCGATCCGCCGCGCCCAGCGCTCGGCCATGAAGGCCGGCAAGCTGACCCAGCAACTGCTCACTTTCGCACGCAAGCAGCGCCTCGAGCCGCGCCGGGTCAACCTGAATGCCTTGCTGGTGGAATTTTCGGAACTGCTGGTGCGCACCCTCGGCGACAAGGTCGAGCTGCACCTGGAGCTGAAGCCCGGCCTGCCCGCCTGCACGCTCGATCCGACCCACCTGGAA
>Ga0308161_1001227_pt1 | contig 32202 bp, 31 predicted proteins | sample PhyFR2_FD_201034 | JGI IMG/M metagenome (GOLD analysis project Ga0308161, IMG submission 201034) | Phyllosphere microbial communities from UC Gill Tract Community Farm, Albany, California, United States - DLSLF.R2 | ecosystem: Host-associated > Plants > Phyllosphere > Unclassified | place: USA...
CTCGGCAGGGCCCGCATCGGCGAGGGACTCGGATCCTCCGCGGGTGGGCATCCCCGCCACGTCGATGACGTCCTTCACGCCGACGGGGATGCCGTCCATCGGCCCGCGGGCGTTCCTCGCACGTCGGCGCGCGTCGCTCTGCCGCGCCTGAGCGAGTGCGGCATCCGCATCGACGAAGGCCCAGGCGTGCACGTGCGGGTCCGTCGCGGCGATGCGCTCGATGTTCGAGCGGACCAGGTCGACGCTGCTCAGGCTGCCGTCCGCGAGCGCCTGGGAGGCGTCCTCCACGCCGAGCCGCCAGAGCTCAGTCATCCGTGGCCTCCCCCGCTCGAACCAGTTCGGCGGCGATCGCGCGGAACTCCGGCAGGCTGGCACGCAGATCCGTGATCGCCGCGGCGATGGCCGGCGCGTCTTCGCCGGCGATCTCGGCGCCGAGCAGCTCTGCGACGACCTCGAGGTCGCCGGATGACAACGCGCTCATGCGCGCGCCGCCGACAGCATCCGGCCGCGCTCCGCGACCGGCACCCCGCCGATGTACACGCGCCGCACGACGCGGAGGTCATCGCGGTCGGCGATCACGAGGTCGGCGGGCGCTCCGCGTCGCAGCATCGCGCCGCCCTCGACGAGGCCGGGGACGAGCGCGGCGGGAACGGAGGTCACCATCTCCACCGCCTCCGCGAGGCCGCGATGCCCCCGCGCGATGACGTCCTGCACGGCCGAGATCAAGGGATCGTGGCGGCCGTCGTGCCCGTAGTCCGTGGCGAGGACGTCGACGAGGTCGATGCCCTCGAGCAGGGCGTCCCAGTGCTCCCGGGTCTGCACGGTCTCGCGGCCCTCGAGCAGGTCGAACACGCTGGCCTCTCCGTACCATCCGGCGTCGCGTCCGGACTCCGCCAGCCGCACCGCCTCCGAAGCTGTGTGCGAGGTGTGGTTCACGTGCCCGGCGATGATCGTGGCGGGCCGGCGGTCGTCCGATCGCTGCAGCTCACGGATCAGGTCCGCGGATGCCGATGCACTGTGCACGAGGGCGGGCACGCCGAACCTCCTGGCGGCCTCCACGCCTTCCCGGATGCCGTCTCGCGCGCTGGCCACCGAGGGCATCACGGTGTCGACGACGAGCCGTCGCAGCGCCTCCGGGTCGACGCCGCCGAGCCCGGCCTGCGCCGCCCTCTCCGCGAACATCTCGGAGCTGTAGGCGCCCTCGTCCATGAACCAGCCGAGCACCGACTCCTTCAGTCCGCGTGCCTGCGCCTGCGTGACGACGACGCCCGTGCACCGGAGGATCGCCGCGGGGAGGAAGACGAGGTCCTGACCGCCGCCACCGAGCGTCTGCCCGCCGGCGAGCTCGCCGATCGCGACCGCGCCGTCCGTCAGCATCCGCTCGATCGTCTGCCGTGTGTGCTGCCCGGTCAGGCCCGCGCCGTCTGCGGCGAGCGCCGCCGCGATCGAACCGGGGGTGTGCGCCGTGGCGCCGCGCACATGCACGGCATGACGACGGTCCGCCTCGCGGATCTCGTCCATGGTTCCGAGCCCGCAGGTGCTGAGCACGGTCGTCGTCCCGGCGACCGCATGACGGTCGAGGTGGCCGAGCCAGCGCTCGTCCGGCAGCGGTGCGGAGCCGCTGGGGAACAGCGGCGACGGACTGACGCCGTGCGTGTGGATGTTGACCAGTCCGGGCATGAGAATGCTGTCGGGCTCGTCGACGACCTCGCCGGCGAGCGCCTCCGCGGCGCGACGCGCGCCCAGCGCATCCAGCACCTCCACGATCCGGCCGTCGTCGACGACCACGGCGCCGCCCTCGAGGATCGTCCCGCCGGTGGCGGGCACCACCACGCCGGCGCGGATAAGAGTCGGCATGGACTCCTCCTCTCGACGGCCGGCCTCGTCACCGGTAGATTCATCATATCGAAGCCGCTTCACTATAGCCAGGAGGACCGATGACCGCGCACCCCCTTCCCCGAGACCTGCGCGGCTACGGCGAGCACCCGCCCGAGTTGCTCTGGCCGGGCGGCTCCCGTGCCGCGGTCTCCCTGGTCATCAACGTCGAGGACGGCTCCGAGCGCAGTCGCGCCCGGGGCGATGACGCCGACGATCTCGGGGCGCACTGGACGGCCCATCCGGCGCATCCGCATCAGCGCAATCTCGACCTCGAGTCCGCCTTCGAGTACGGCGCCCGCGCGGGGATCTGGCGGTTGCTTCGCACCCTGCGTCGTCACGACGCCCGTGCCACGGCGTTCTGCTGCGCCGCCGCGCTGGAGGTCAATCCCCGCATCGCCGAGGCCCTCGTCAGGGACGGGCACGAGATCGCCGACCACGGCCTGCTCTGGGAGCCGCACACCCTGCTCAGCGCCGAGGACGAGCACGCGCGCATGGTGCGCTCCTGCGAGATCATCGAGGCGCTCACCGGCCGGCGGCCGACGACCTGGTACTCCCGTGACGGCCTCACCGAGCACTCCCGCTCGTCGATGATCGCCGAGGGATTCCGCTATGACGCGAACAGCTTCAACGACGACGTCCCGCACGCGGGGCCGGACGGACTGGCCCTTCCGGTCATCCCCTACGCGGGCGACACCAACGACTCCGCCTTGCTGCGCCAGTACCCGACGGCAGCATCCTTCGCGGGGCATCTGTGCAATGCGCTGGACATGCTGCTCGACGATCCCCGCGAGGGCGCAGGCGTGCTCAGCGTGGGCCTGCATCCCCGCCTGATCGGGCGCCCTGCGTACATCGGCGCCCTCGACGCGCTGCTCCGCCGCGCCAGGGAGAAGGGTGCCTGGATCGCCACCCGCGAGCAGATCGCCGAGCACTGGAGCAGGGCGATCGCCGCCTGAGACGCGATGGGCCTCGCTCAGCCTCGTGCGAGCAGGCGCCCCCACCCCGGGACGGGGCAAGCCGCACCGGCGAGCTGCAGCAGATGCCAGAGCGTCGCCGTCGCGCTGTCGATCACCGGGATCCCGAACTCCGCTTCGAACTCCTCCACGCGGTACGCGCTGCGCAGGTTCGTGCCGATGCACAGCACGCCGTCGACCTCACCGGAGAAAGCCGGTCGCATCAGGGCATCGATCCAGTCGTCGCTGACGCGGGCGATCTCGGCGTTGGCCAGTTCGACCTCGGGTGCCGACAGCACGGGCATCCGGATGCCGTCGGCCTCGTACTGCGCGACGATCTCCTCGGCGATGCCACGCGGCCCCGGGAACACCAGACCGACCGACCTCAGCCCGAGCGCGTCCAGCGCGGCGCGCGCGGCGAGCGTCGCGGTCGTGGCCGGCGCCGCGAGCACCGCCGTCAGCTGCTCGCACAGGAGTCGGTCGCCGTCGAACCCCGTCCACGATCCCGACGTGCCGTGGAAGGCGACGGCATCCGGCTCGACGTCTGCGAGCAGCGCCGGCGCCTCGCCCAGCACCTCCGCGTCGATCCGGTCGCCCAGCGACGCGGGGAGCCGGAACCGGCTGACGTGCGCGGCGACGTCTTCCTGCCCCGCCAGCATCCGCTGGATCGAGGACTCGGCGTTCGAGTTCGAAGACGGCACGAGCACGCCGAGGCGCACCGAGGGCCCGGGGGCTCGGGATGTCATGGTTCCTCCGAGAGTCGCGCTCAGTGCGCGCGGCCGAGCGAAGGCGGCGTCGAGATCGCGAGCATCACGGCTGCCGAGTCGGTCCTGTTGCTCCACCAGTGCGGCAGGGAGGCGTCGTAGCTGAGGCTGTCGCCCGCCTCGAGCTCGAAGTCCCGTCCCGCGACCGTGGCGACGAGGCGACCGGCGTTGATGAGCACGACCTCCTCGCCCTCATGGGAGTGCGGAACCGACGAGCCGTCGAAGCGCGCGGGGATGGTCATGTTCACGACGCCGAGCTTGCGCTCCGCATCCGGGACGATCAGCTCCATCATGATCCCCTGCGACGGGATCTCGATGCGGCGACGGTCGGCACGGCGCACGAGCATCTGCTCGTTGCCCGGGTCAGGGTCGGCGAACATGCTGGCCAGCGGCAGGTCCAGCGAGTTGGCCAGGCGCAGCAGCGTGGCGAAGGACGGATTGCCGATGCCGCGCTCGATCTGGCTGATCAGCCCGGCACTGACTCCCGCCCGATCGGCGAGCTCCTCGACCGTGAAGCGGCCGGAGCGCTGCTCGCGCAGCTGAGCGCCGAGATGCGAGATCCAGAAGTCCCGATCGAGACCTTCCTCAGGGATCGACTTCGGCGTAGAGGTGGTACCCACGTTCAGCCCTTCACTTCGTTGACGATGGCTCGTTGTATCGAGACGATAGCGCGTCCTCGGCGCCCCGAGATGCAGCGAGGGTCCGAAGAGTCGCGGTCACCTCGCGCTCCCAGTACACCGCGGCCCGGTTCGCGCCGCGCGCGTGCACCTCGGCGGCGCGGGCCGCGGAGGGAGCGGGGAGGCCGATCGGATGCCCGGAAGCGGCCACCACGTCGATGACGCGCTGCACGGCGGAGTCCAGCTCCCCCGCGCGATCCGCCCGCGCGAGGTCGTCCGCGAGGTCTGTCGGGCCGATCCACGCCCCCTCGAAGAGCGGATGCGCGGCGAACTGCTCGATGGCGTCCACGGCATCCGTCGTCTCGACGAGCACGGAGAGCACGGGCACGTGCGCATAGGCGGTGCCGTAGCGCGAAGCGGGCGACACCTGCCGCGGCCGCTCCCCCTCAGGAGGGAACCGGGTCGCACGATGGGCGCCCTCGAGCTCTTCGACACGGCGCACGCGCGGGAGCACCAGCTCATCGGCGCCGGTGTTGGCGAAGGCCAGCAGGCAGTCGTCGTCCAGGGCGGGAACACGGATGCCCACGCGCACCCCGCTGCCGCGGAGTCGCTGCACGGCGTCGGCGCAGGCGCCGACGGTGATGCCGGTCTGCTCGGCGTCGATGACGATCGAATCGATCCCGGCGACCTCGAGCAGGCCGAGCAGGGTCGGCGTGGGGTCGGCGGTGATCAGCCCGACCTCGTCGCGGAGCGGTGCGTGCACGTTCATTCGTCGCACACGAACTGCCAGTCGGCGGGTTTGCTCATCCCGACCACCATCTCGATGTTCTCGTCGGTGTCGTTGGTGATGCCGTGGCTCGTGCCGCGCGGGATGTAGATCCCATCGCCGGGGCGCGCCCGGTAGTCGGTGCCGTCGAGGTGCACGATCGGCGTGCCCGAGATGATCACGTAGAACTCGGACACGTCCGGGTGATGGTGACACAGGTGGTGCTGCCCGGGCAGGATCCGCCCGAGGCTCACGTTGAGGTCGTCCGAGCCGCTCAGGTCGCGGGAGATCAGGTTGCAGACCTGCCCCTGGTCGCGCTGGCCCTTCAGGCCGATCTTGGCGAGGTCGCTGTAACCGATGTCGTGCGCGTTGTGCACGAGACGGGAGATGTCCGCCGGCGGACGGCCCATGTCAGCGCGCCTCCTCGAGCTCGCGCGAGCTTCCGGCGGGAGCGTGCTCCAGCCACCAGCGCGCGATCTCCTCACGCGTCGCGAACCAGACCCCCTGCTGCTCCTGCGCGTAGGCGAGGAAGCGGCGCACGGCCATCGCGACACTGGGGCGGCCTCCGATGCGCAGGTGCACGCCGACGGACATCATCCGGGGCGTCTCCGCCCCCTCGATGAGCAGGCAGTCGAGGGTGTCGCGCAGCACGGCGAAGTAGTCGTCGGGGCTGCCGAGGCTGCCGCTCCCCCAGAAGCGGGCGTCGTTCGTGTCGCCGGAGTAGGGCACGACCAGGTGCGGACCCTGCTTCGTGTCCACGTAATAGGGCAGGTCGTCGGAGTAGGAGTTGGAGTCGTAGAGGAACCCCTCCCCCGCCAGGACGTCACGGGTCTCCTCGGTGATGCCCTCTCGGACGTACCATCCGGTGGGCCGCACGCCGGCGGTCTCCTCGATGGAGGCGACGCAGCGGCGGATCTCGGCTCTCTGCTCGTCGGCCGTCATGCCGACCAGCCCGCGCCACTTGTACCCGTGCCCGCAGATCTCGTGCCCGTCGCGCACGATCGCACGCGCCGCCTCGGGGTTGCGCTCCAGCGCGACCCCGCAGGCCATGACGGTGGAGCGAACCCCGAACTCGCGGAACATGCCGAGGTAGCGCCAGATGCCCACCCGGCTGCCGTACTCGAAGAACGACTCCTTCATCAGGCTGCGACGGCTGGGGTCGGCGGACCAGCCGCCGAAGATCGAGATGTCCTCGTCGCGCTCGTCGCCGGCCTCGATCGACAGCTCGGCGCCCTCCTCGTAGTTCAGCACCAGCGAGACCGCCACACGTGCGCCGTTCGGCCAGCCCACGACGGGCGGGTGCTCTCCGTATCCGATGAGATCACGCATGGTCGGTGCTTCTTCCTCCGAGACCGGGCGGCAGCATCCTTGCGTTCACTCCGGTAGTCCTATCTTCATTATAGTGAATTCTCACTGGCCGAGCCCCCTGCCCTGATACACGGCTCGGTGCGCCGCGAGAGAGGTGCGCAGCATTCCGTCGACATCGTCGATGACGTTGCCGTGCGCGGGTCCGATGAAGCCGGTCGGATGCTCGTCGAGCAGGCCCTCGATCGCCGTGAAGGCGTCGCTGACGTCGACGAACTTCGTCCAGTAGAGCGCTCGACCCGTGCCGTACGCCGCCTGCGCCACGGACGGGGGCTCGGGCATCTCACCGGAGAAGAGGCGGCACTGACCCGGGAGATGCGCCGGCTCGTCGGCCTCCTCATCCGGCGACGGGACGTCGTGGATGAACGAGAAGCCGTCGGACACGAAGAGCACCCCGGCCCCGGAGTCCCACGCCCAGGTGGTGTTCTCCAGATCGCGGATGTGCGCCGGCATCAGCACCAGCTCCCGTCCGCCGAGATCCACGGACTGCCCGGCGGGGACCGCGCGCAGGCGATCGGCGAACTCCGGGAAGTGCAGATGATAGTCGCGCACCTCACCGAGGACGGTCGCCTGCGGGAACCGCTCCATCAGAGCGGGCAGGTTCCCCGCGTGCGGGATCTCGGGGTGGGTGGGGACGAGGTAGTCGAGGGTCCGCCCCGCGAGAGCCTCGTCGAGCTGAGCCAGGACCACCGCGCGATGCGCGGGGTCGCCGGTGTCGATCAGCGCGGTGCGCTCTTCGCCGATCACCAGATAGGCGTTGACGTGGTAGTGCACCTCCTCGCCCTGGCCGAAAGCGGACAGGCATCCGCCCAGCCAGTACACGCCGTCGGCGATCCGGCGGGGCGACTCGAACACGGCGGTCATGACAGTCCGATCCTCTCGATGGCGGCGGCGAGCGCGGCGGTCTGCTCCGCCACCTCCTCGCCCTCGAACGGCCGACCGTACCCGGGACCGATCAGCGAGATCCGTCTCTCCGCGACGACCGACCGCACGTGCGCCGCGATGTCCCCGGTCTCCGCGCGGGTGAACCAGCGGAACTTCGCCAGGCCGTTCTCGGCCGGCCCGTCACCGTGGGTGAAGGCGTCCGAGGTGAGCAGTGCGCCCGTCTCCGGCTCGTGCACCCACAGGGTGGGCAGCAGCCGCATCATCGGGGAGATGAGCTCGATGCGCATGCCGGGGTGCGGTTCGATCCACTGCGATGTGCCCGGCTCGACACTCACGCGCCGGACCTCGGCGTGCGAGCGCGGCACGGTGATGCCCCCGGTGTACCAGACCGCGTCGGTCGGGAACCGCGACTCGATGGCCGGCAGGTTCAGGCAGCACTCCATCTCGGTACGGGTGAGCAGCACGGCGAGCGGGACGCCGCCGTCGTACAGCTCCTGCAGGGCGGCGAGCACCTCCTGCTCGTGGGCGCGGATGCCCGTGTCCACCAGCAGTGCACCGGTCTCGCCGATGATGAGATAGCAGCTGACGGGCTGCGAGGCCCGCACCCCCGGAGGGCACCAGCTCACTCGCTCGTCGAGGTCGATGTCACCGCCGAGGCGGTGCACTGTGGTGGCCGACATCAGCGTGCTCCGCTCAGCGAGCGGCGCTCTCCCAGACCGCGATGGCCTCGTCCAGCGAGCAGTGGTCGTGGCGGGCGCGCATGACGGTCAGCGCCGCCTCGTGCACGGTCTCGTCGTACGCGCCGACCGCGTCGTCGATCAGCACCGCGTAGAAGTCGTTGGAGCCCGCATCGCGCAGCGTCGCCTCGACGCATCCGCCTGTCGACACCCCGACGATCGCGACCGACTCGATGCCCTGACTGCGCAGCAGCAGGGCCAGCTCGGTGCCGACGAACGCGCTCTGGCGGCGCTTGCGGATGACGATCTCATCACCCTCCGGCTCGCAGGCCTCGGTGAACTCCGTGAGCGGGTCCCCCTTGGCGCTGAGCCTGCCGAGGTCGGTCGAGCGGCCCTGCCCCACGGTGTACAGGGCCCGCAGCCAGGCCGCCGTCGAGCTCTTGCCGTCGGGCAGGTTCTCCACGCAGATGTGGAAGATCGGCACGCCGTTCGCCCGGGCGGCCCTGATCGCGCGACCGCACTGGTCGACGATGCGCGGCATCATGCTCATGTCGTGGCCCGAGTCCGCGATGGCCCCGCCCTTGGAGACCGCGCCCTTCTGCATGTCGATGACGACCAGTGCGGTCGTGGCCGGGTCCAGCAGTTCAGCGAAGGTGTCGCGCACCTGCTTGCCGCAGATCTCGATCATGTCGTTCTCCTTTCAGACCCGGTGCCGGCCGGGATCGCTCTCCGACCGGCACCGGTGTGATGTCTTCTCGTCAGCCGCCGAGGGCGGCGAAGTAGATCTGGTTGTTGGTGAGCGGATTCGCCCCGGTCAGGCCCTTCTGCCGCGCGAGCATGTTCTTGGTCTGCACGAGCGCGAGGATCGGCGAGCCCTCGTCGATGTAGTCCGCGGCGTCCTGCAGCAGCGTCTTGCGATCGGCCTCGCTGGTCTTGACGTCGGCCATCTTCAGACGGGCCTCGTCGAACCGAGGGTCCGCCCAGCCGGTGCTGTTGCTCGGAGCGCCGCCGGCGTAGAACGCGTAGCTGTAGAACGCCGGATCGTTGATGACGATCGGCTCGGAGTACAGGATCGCCTGATAGCGGCCATCGATCACGGCGGTGGAGAAGTCCGTGGTGCTCGCGATGTTCTTCAGTGCGACGCGGATGCCCACGTCCTTGAGCATCGACTGGATCAGCACCGCCGAGCGTTCGGCCACCGGGCCGGGACGCGTGACGCTGTAGCTCAGTTCCATGTCGAAGCCGTCCGGGTAACCGGCATCCGCCAGCGCCTTCTTGGCCGCGGCCTTGTCGAAGGTGTAGCTCGGAGTCGCCTTCACGCCGGGGAAGATCGCTTTCGACGGCTCACCGTAGCCCGAGTACGCGCCCTTGACCAGTGCAGCACGGTCGATCGCCTGCGAGACGGCGCGACGCACCGCGGGGTCGGCGAGGGGTCCGGTCTTGGTGTTGATCATGAGCGTGTCGCGCGTCTGTCCGACGCAGTCGAGCACCTGCACGCCGGGGGCCTTCGCGAGCGAGGCGTACTGGTCGTATTCGAACGACCCGGCCACCTGGGCCTCGCCGGACTCGACGAGCTGGCTGCGGGTGGCTGTGTTCGACACGGCCTTGATGACGACGCGCTTGACGGAGCCGCGCTTGCCCTCCCAGTGCGAGTCGGCCTTCAGCGTGAGCGACGTGCCGGGGGTGAACTCCTCGAGGTCCCAGCCGGAGTAGTCCGCGAGGTTCTTGGAGAGCCAGTCGTTGGCCGTCGGGTCGTCCGCGGTCGCGTGCTTCTTGGCCTCCACGCTGTCGTGGATGTAGAACAGGTTGTTCTGCAGCGACGCGAGCGTGTACGAGGTGACGACCTTGGTGTTCAGCTGGATGGTGTGCTCGTCGATGATCTTGGTGAGGTTGTCGACGTCGAACCCGCTCGTGGTCAGCGTGCCCTTCATGACCGGCTGACGGACCATGCCGATCTGAAGGCTCCACGCGACGTCCTCGGCAGAGAGCTTGTTGCCCCACTGGCTGGTCAGATCGCGGAGCTTGACGATGACGCCGGTGCCGTCCGGGCTGAGCTCGGCGCTCTCGGCCAGACGCCCGGTGAGGTCGGTCGACGGCTTGAGGCAGCTCTCCTCGGAGCCGGCGCCCTTGTACGCCATCAGCTGCGAGCCGAGACCGCTGAGGACGACGTGGGAGGCGCTGCCGCCCCAGGGCGAGGGGGTCAGACTGTCGGGAACCGCCCCGACGGCGACGACGACGCTCTCGGGCTTCGACGCGGCCGGAGCCGTCCCGTCGGACGACGGTGTGCCGGAGCACCCCGTGACGACCAGCGAGACCGCCGCGGCGACTGCGCCGAGGAGAGCCAGACGTGAATGCTTCATTGCATGTTCCGTTCTGATTTCGGGTATTGCAGGGGTGGGTGGGGGCGAGCGGTGACCGACCTCAGTAGCGGTAGGCCTGCTTGTGGCCCGCTCGGATGATGGGCTCGACATCGCGGACGTTCGTGATGACGTTCCCGTGGGTGGGTGCGACGATCTCGACGCCGAGCTCATCCACGAGCGCCAGGACGCGGTCGTAGACGCGATCGGCGTCGTTGTTGAATCGCGCCCAGTACAGTGCGCTGCCGGTGAAGAACGCGGCGTTCTCGACGGCGATGGGCTGGGAGAGCTCGTCCGTGGTGAGCGCGCACTCCCCCGGGAGGTGCAGCGGATCCTCGTCATCGAGCTCGGGACGGTGCATGTAGCAGAACCCGTCGGCCGTGAACATGACCTTCTCGCGCGACGCGACCGCCCACTGGGTGTTCGGCAGGTCGCGGATCATCGCTTCGACGATGCGCACCTCCTGGCCACCGCCGAGGTCGATCACGTCACCGGGGACGCGCGAGTTCAGGTTCGGCACGATCTGCGGGTAGAAGAGGTGGTAGTCGTGCATGTCGCCGACCACCTTGATGTCGGGGTACTTCTCGACGAGCCGGGGCAGGTTGCCGGTGTGCGGCAGCTCGGGGTGCGTCGGGAAGACGTAGGTGAGCGGCTCGTCTCCCAGAAGCTCGTCGAGCTTGGCGGAGATGGTCGGCCAGCTGGACGGGTTTCCGGTGTCGACGATCATCGACGCCTCGGTGCCCTTGACCACGTATGCCGAGTTGTGGCCGTGGATGACGCGGTCCGCGAGGTGGAAGGGCAGGCAGGCGCCCATCCAGAAGACGCCCGGCCTGATCTCCCGAGGGAACTCGGCGGCCATCGTCTCGGTGATGATGTTCTCCATGGCGATGTCTCCTAGGCGGCGTCGTCGGCCAGTGCGGCCAGCATGAGGTCGAGGTGGCGGCGGACGCTGGCGCGCCCGCGGATGACGGCGCCGCGCGAGGGAGCGATGACCTCGGGATCGAAGCGGTCGAAGGTCTCCACGAGCCAGTCGCGCAGCGGGTGCTTGGTCGCACGGGGAAGCCACTCGTACTTGGCGAACAGATGCGCGGCGACCTGCGCCGGCGTCGTGTCGTCCTTCACGGTGTCGTCGATGAAGCGGTAGCCGTCGGGACGGTCCATGACCCCATGCGTGAAGGTGTCCGAGGTGAACAGCGCGCCGGTCTTCTCGTCCCAGCCCCAGAAGGTGGGGAGCAGGCGCAGCAGCGGCGACTGGACGTCGAGGATGCGGCCGGGAGCGACCTCGATGGTCATCGAGCGCTCGAGCGCATCCCCCTCGACGGTGCGGGTCCCGTCGATCTGCTGGCGGCGCCCGCGGAGGGCCATCCTGCTCACGTCATCGAACGCGTCGAACGGGTTTATGACACCGCCGGTGAAGAGCCGGAGGATGTCGAAGCGGCGCGCGATGGGCTCGAGGTTGGAGACGCAGTCCATCTCGGGGCGGGTGAAGAACATCGAGACCCCGCCGCCCTCCCCGATCAGCTCCGCGAGATCGTCGAGCACCTGCTCGCTGTGCACTGCCAGTCCCGAGTCGATGAGGAGGTGATCCTCCCCCTCCGACAGCAGGTAGCAGTTCGACGCCTGGTAGCCGGTCGATCCGCGTGGGACCCAGCTGACGAGGTCGCTGAGCTCGTAGGCTCCGCCGAGGACGGTCAGTCCGCCGTCATGCACTTTAGTGAACATGGCTTCAATCTATTGAAGATGGATGATGGTTGTCAAGACCCGAGGCACGGCTTCCGCAGTCGCGGAGCGGGCTCAGACGGCCGTTGCGACGGCGGGCTGCGCGGCAGGCTCACGGCGACGCGGCGCGACGTTCTGCCGCGTACGCGGGTCGAGCAGGGTGATGAGGGTGTCCAGCACCACGTAGCCGAGCAGGCTGGTAGCGCCCATCACGAGCACGAAGCCCTGGATGACCGGCACATCGCCCTTCAGCACGCCGTCGAGCGACCAGCCCCCGATTCCGGGCCACGAGAACACACTCTCGATGATCGCGGCGCCGCTGAGCGACGCGGCGAACAGCAGCACCATGTACGTCATCAGCGCACCGCGCACATCGGTGAGCGCGTACCGGAAGACCTGCGCGGGACGAAGGCCGCAGGCGCGGGCGAACTCGATCTGCGGCGACCCCAGGATCTGCAGCATCCCGGTGCGCACCGTCTTGCCGAACGCCGCCGCGAAGAACAGCCCGATGGTCACCGTCGGCAGCACGGCACGACTGAAGATGGAGCCCACGGTCCCCCACTGGCCGGCGATCACGGCGTCCACCGGAACCCAGCCGGTCACCTTCGGCGGCGGCGAGTCGAGGGCGGAGAGCATGCCCAGCGGCGCCGGCGCGACCTTCAGTTGCTGGTAGAAGATGAAAAGCAGGATCAGCGCGAGCACGAACTCCGGCATCGCCATGAGGATCGACACCACCACGCCGAACGTGCGGTCGGGCAGGCGTCCCACGCGGTACGCGGCGACCGCACCCATCGCCAGGCCGATGATCAGCGCGAGGATCAGTCCCGGGACCAGGTAGACGAGCGTGTTGGGGAGCCGGGTCCAGAGCTCCTCGGATACTGAGCTCCCAGTGAAGAACGACGTCCCCAGGTCGCCGTGCAGAACGCGCACCAGGTAGTCGAGGTACCGCTCGAGGAAGGGCTTGTCCAGGCCCAGCTGCTCGTTGATCCTGGCGACGTCCTGCGGGGTGGCGAACTCGCCCAGCAGCGCCTTGGCGGGGTCGCCGGGCAGCAGGGAGACCAGCCCGAAGCTCAGCGTGATCAGTCCCCACAGCAGCAGGACGGCGATGATCAGACGGGAGATGATGTAGCGGATCATGATTCTCCTGAGACGTCGAGGTCGTCCAGCACGGCCGTGCGTCCGCGGTACGGGATCGGCGGCATGGCCGCGGCCATGAGATTGCGCGTGTAGTCCTCGACCGGGGCATCCAGCACCTGCTGCGCGGTCCCGCCCTCGACGAAACGGCCGTGGTGCATCACGACGACGCGCGAGCAGAAGTGCCGCACCGTCTCGATGTCGTGCGAGATGAACACGTAGGTCAGACCGCGAGACTCGCGCAGCCGGTTCAGCATCCGCAGCGTCGACGCGCGGATCGTGAGATCGAGGGATGCCGTCGGCTCGTCGAGCACGACCAGCGACGGGTCGGTGACCAGCGCCCGGGCGATGCCGACACGCTGCTGCTGACCGCCACTGAGATTGGCGGGACGACGATCCAGGAAATCCGGCGAGAGCCCGACCTCCTGCAGCGTCGAGGTCACGCGTTCGCGCCGAGCGGCACGGCCACCGTAGCCGCCGTGCACGATGAGCGGCTCCTCGACGATCTGGCCGATGGTCAGACGCGGGTTCAGCGAGGCGTACGGCTCCTGGAACACGATCTGCCAGCGGTGACGGTGGCGGCGCAGCTCGCGTCTGCTGAGCGCGCGGATGTCCTGCCCCTCGAGCACGACGGAGCCGCTGTCGGCGTCGTAGAGACGCAGGATCAGCCGGCCCAGGGTCGACTTGCCCGACCCCGATTCGCCGATGATGCCCAGACACTCGCCGTGCTCCACCGAGAGCGAGACCCCGTCCACAGCGACCTTGGCGCCGCCGTGCGGCAGGGCGAAGGTCTTGGTGACGTCGGTGAGTTCGATCAGTGCCATCTCAGTACTCCATGACCTTGGGCCGGACGCCGACGGTGGCGATGTTCCTGGTGCCGCCCGCGGGCGACTCCTCCGGACGCACCACGGAGTCCAGCAGGGACGCCGTGTACTCGTGCTCCGGTGTCACGAAGACGCGGGACACCGGCCCCTGCTCGACGATCCGCCCCTGGTACATGACCAGGACGCGGTCGCAGTAGTTGGCGACGACACCGAGGTCGTGGGTCACGATCAGCATCGATCGGCCGCTGTCGACGGTCAGCCTGGTGAGGGTGTCCAGCACCTGGCGCTGCACCGTGAGGTCGAGCGCAGTGGTCGGCTCGTCCGCGATCACGAGGCGGGGGTTGAGGAACAGCGCCATGGCGATGACCACGCGCTGCGCCATTCCGCCGCTGAGCTCGTGCGCGTAGCCGCGGATGACGCGCTCGGCGTCCTTCACGCCAGTGGCCTCGAGCAGGTCCACCGCACGACGGTGCAGTTCCTGGCCGCGCGGCGCGCCGTGCGCCTTGGCGATGTTGTCGAACTGCTTCTCGATCCGCAGCACCGGATTCAGCGCGCTGAAGGGGTTCTGCGCGACGAATCCGATCTCCTTGCCGCGGATCCGGCGCAGCTCGCGCTCCTTAAGATCCAGGAGCGAGGCGCCGTAGAAGTCCACGTGTCCCTCGGTCACCTTCCCCGGGGGCATCAGCAGCTTGATGATGGAGCGGACGACCGTGGACTTGCCGGAACCGGATTCGCCGACGATGCCCACCACCTCGCTCTCTCCCACGCCGAACGAGACGCCGTGCAGCGCGCGGATGGAGGTCGTCCTGTTCTCGAAGTCGGTGACCAGGCCGGTCACTTCCAGGCCGCTCATCGGGCACGCTCCACTCGCTCGATCCGGTTCTCGATCGCACCGGCGATCACGTTGAACGAGGCGATCACGAGCAGCATCGCCAGGGTGGGGAACGCGGCGGCCCACCACTCCCCGCGGATCAGCATGCTGGCTCCGTCGCTGATCATGGCGCCCCAGGTGGGGACAGGCGGGTTCACTCCGACGCCGAGGAAGTTCAGCGCGGCGATCGTGCCGAGCGCGTTCGCCGCGGTGAGCGTGGCCTGCACGAGCACCACCCCATAGGCGTTGCGGAAGACGTGGTTGAACGCCACGCGCAGGGGCGAGCATCCGATGGCGACGGCGGCCTCGACGTAGCGGGAGGAGCGCAGGGCGATGGCGGATGCCCGGGACAGGCGTACGAAGCGCGGAGCGCCGACGATCGCGATCGCGAGGATGACGTTCCAGGCGCCGCCGCCCATGAGCTGGATCGCGACGATCGCGATGACGATGATCGGCAGCGCCGCGAAGGCGTCGACGACCCGCATGACCGCGTCACCCACCCGCCCGGTCGTGGCGAAGAGGCCGATGGGCACGCCGACGACCAGCGCGAGCAGCGTGGCCGCCACGGAGATGGGCACGTCGAGCTTGGCGGCCTCGATCGTGCGGGCGAACACGTCCATGCCGTTGCCGTCCGTGCCGAACCAGTGCACCCCGTTGGGGGCGATCCCGATCGCATTCGGGTCGGGGCGGAACGGATCGATCGGGTACGGGCCGATCAGCGCGAGCACCGGCAGGCCGATGATGACGATCACGGCGATGGTCGCCGCGATCCCGTTCCAGCGCGCACCCAGGCGGAGCCGGCCCCGCCGACTCCAGCGCACTGCGCGGATCGACGCCGATGTCGGCGGAGCGGACTGCACGCTCATGAGACCCTGCTGCGGTGTCGGGCGGCTCCGGGAAGCGCGGCGGCCTGCGGCTGATCTGACATGCGGACTCCTGTCGTGACCTCGTCGTCGAGATCCGGAAGCGGATCATCAACTTATTGAAGACATGTTCGACGCGAGAGTCAACCCTTGATGTCGATGACGCGCGTAAATCCTGCCCTGAAAACCCGAGTACGCCATTTCATCAGAATGAAGAGCTTCATCGAGCATTGACTTCGGCTGCCCTGATCTTCATTATGGTGATGACAACACTTCTTGATTGAAGACAGGATGGTGCACGACGATGTCCCCCACTCCCTCCCCCGTCCGCTATCTGCTGCACGACGGCGAGCTCATCGACTACGCGGACGCGCAGCTGCACGTGCTCAGCACGAGCACGAAGTACGGCGTCGGCGTCTTCGAGGGCTTCCGCGCGTACTGGAGCGAGGAGGACGGCGAGCTCTATGCCTTCCGCGTCGAGGATCACATGCGCCGGCTGATCGACTCCATGCGGGTCGTCGAGATCGACGGGCCCACCGACACCGGCGTACTCGCCGACCAGCTGATCGGACTCATCCGCGCGAACGAGCTGCGCTCGAACCTGCACATGCGCACGCAGGTGTTCGTGGACTCCCCCGACGGCAAGCCGGACGACACCGGTCCCGCGACGGTGTTCATGGCCGCGATCCCGATGGGCAACTACTTCGGCGCGACGGGCCTCGACGTGCAGATCTCCAGCTGGGCCCGCCTGTCGGACCGCGCGATGCCGCCTCGGGTCAAATCGATCGCCAACTACCAGAACGGACGCCTCGCCCTGCTGGAGGCCAAGCGCAACGGCTACGGAGCGGCGCTGCTGCTCACCGAGAGCGGTCACGTCGCGGAAGGTGCGGGATACAACGTCTTCATGGTGCGCCAGGGCCGGCTCTGCACGCCCCCGTCGACGGACAGCATCCTCGAGGGGATCACCCGCGACAGCGTGCTGCAGCTGGCGACCACGCAGCTCGGCCTCGACGTCGACATCCGCCCGATCGACCGCACCGAGCTCTACTCGGCCGATGAGATCTTCGTCTGCGGCAGCGCCGCAGAGGTCAACCACGTCACCTCCGTGGATCGCACGAAGATCGGCGACGGCAGCACCGCCGGTCCGATCACGGCGAGCCTGCAGGGCCTGTACGCGGATGCCGTGCGCGGCCGCATCGCCGACTTCGGCCACTGGGTCACGCCGGTCTACGGCACCGCCTCGGCATGACCGGCACGACGGCGCACGCCGACTTCCTGCACGCGCGGGGCGAGTTCGACCCGGGCGCCGAACCGGTGCTGTCCGTCGTGCAGGGTCAGAGGTTCCGTCTCGAGGCGCGGAGCGTGCTCACCGATCCGCGCTTCGAGACGGCCGACGACTTCTCGATCTTCTCCATCCCCGTCACGGGGCCCGTGCGCATCGAGGGCGTCCGTCCCGGCGATCTGGTCCGCATCGATGTCCACGACATCCGCATCGCCGATCGCGGCGGCATGGTCACGATGCCGGGTCGCGGAGGCTTCGGCGAGCCCCTGAAGATGCACGGGATGGTGGTCCCGGTGCACGACGGCTTCGCGCACTTCCCGGATGACGTGCGCGTCCCGATCCGTCCGATGATCGGCAAGATCGGCTTCGCCCCAGAGGGCGAGAGCCCGAACTCCTCGACCGTGGGCCGTTACGGCGGCAACATGGACTGCCGCGACATCATCACCGGCTCCTCCCTCTTCATCACCGCGCAGGTGGACGGTGGCCTTCTCTACGCGGGCGACCTGCACGCCGTGCAGGGCGACGGCGAGTGCTCGCTCACCGCCGTCGAGATGGCGGGCTCGGTCGAGCTGTCCTGCTGCGTCGTGCATCCCGCTCCGGTGCGCGGACCGGTGGTCTTCGCCGAGGATCGCATGATCGTGCTCGGCGACGGCGAGGATCTCGACGAGGCCGCCACCGTCGCGCTCGACGAGATGATGACGATCATGCGCGCCGACCGCGGATGGACCCGCGAGCGCACCGCCATGCTCCTCTCCGCCGCCGCCGACGTCGCCGTCTCGCAGCTCGTCAACGCCCGCAGGAGCGTGAAGGTCTCCCTCGACACCCGCTACCTGCTCACCGCTCCCTTCCAGACGAAAGAGGACTGACATGTACGACCTCCTCATCACCGGTGGCCTGGTGGTCACCCCCTCCGGCGCCGAGCCGCTGGACATCGCGATCGCCGACGGCCGCATCGCCGCCCTCGCCTTCGCCGGCACCACGCCACTCGACTCTGCCGCCCGAGTGATCGACGTCGGCGGCAAGCTGGTGGTGCCGGGCGGCGTCGACCCGCACGTGCACACGAACTCCGTGCTGCCCACCGCCGCCGAGAGCGGGATCATGTGCTTCGGAGCGGACCGGGTCAGCGAGGGCGCCATCTACGGCGGCACCACGACCCTGGTCGACTTCGCGCACTGGAAGCCCGGCGACGACCTCTCCGACTCCTTCGCCCGCAAGGCTGCGGAGTGGAACGGCCAGACCTACACCGACTTCGCTCTGCACGGCACGTTCAAGGAGCCCGAGGTCCCGTTCAGCGTGCTGGAGCAGATCCCGGATGCCGTGCGGAACGGCCACGGCAGCTGGAAGGTGTGGATGACCAACACCACCCCCACACGCCCACACCAGAAGACCGACCTCGGAAACATGTGGGGCATCATGGAGCAGACCGCCGCCGCGGGCGCCATGCTCGCCGTGCATGCGGAGGACGACGACATCGTCATGTACTCCTACCGCCGTCTCAAGCACCAGGGCGCGATCGGCATCGAGAACATGCACCACGCGCACAACGTGCTGTCCGAGCAGCTGTCGTTCCAGCGCGCGATCACGCTCGCGCGCCACGTGGGCGCCGCGATCTACCTGATGCACGTGAGCGCCAACGTCGGCATCGACGCCATCCGGAAGGCGCGCGGTGAGGGTGCCCCGATCTACGGCGAGATCCTGCCGCACTACGCCTACTTCTCCGCGGAGAACTACCGCGAGCCGCACGGCGCGATCTACCACACCTATCCGTCTCTGAAGGATGCCGACGATCGCGACCACATGTGGCCGGCGCTCATCGACGGCACGCTCAGCACGCTCGCCACCGACGGCGTGTGCACGGACTTCGACGTGAAGACGCGAGGCAACACGATCTACGACGCCACGGGCGGTCACGCCGGGGTCGAGATGCGGATGGCCGTGGCGTACACCGAGGGCGTCGTGGGCCGCGGCCTCGACCTCACCCGCTATGTGGACCTCACCTCGGCGAACGCCGCGAAGATCCTGGGGCTGTATCCGCGCAAGGGCGCGATCGCGGTCGGCAGCGACGCCGATCTCGCCGTGATCGACACGGACGTGGACCGGCGGGTCACCGCCGCGGACCTGCACGAGGCCGATTACACGCCGTGGGAGGGGTACCGCACCCGCGCCTGGAACATGATGACGCTGCTGCGCGGCCAGGTGATGGTCGACGACCGCGAACTGGTGGCCGGTCCGGTCGGGGAGCTGCAGAGCCAGCGCGTGTCGTCGGACGTGCTCAGCCGTCCGGCCTGCTGAGGGATCGCACATGACGGCGCCGGCCGCTGCGCCGGTGCGGATGCTGGTGATCAGCCTGATGGCGTCGATGCTCGTCGTCTCGTTCAATCAGACCGTGCTGAACACCGCGCTGCCCACCATCATCGCCGAGCTCGGCGGGCTGGACCGCATCGGCTGGATCGTGGCCGCGTTCGTGCTGACGTCCACACTGAGCATGCCGCTGGCCGGTGCGCTGTCCGACGTGCTCGATCGCAAGCGCCTGCTGCTCGGAGCGAGCATCGTGTTCGGCCTGGGCACGCTGCTCGGCGCGCTGTCCTGGAATCTCGACGTGCTCATCATCGCCCGGCTCGCCCAGGGCATCGGCGGCGGCGGGGTGATGGTGCTGACGCAGACGATCATGGCCGCGGCGGTCCCCTCCCGCGAGCGCGCCAAGTACGCCGGCGCCTTCGGTTCGGTGTGGGCGGTCGCGACCATCAGCGGGGTGCTGATCGGCGGCTGGCTCACCGACGGCCCCGGGTGGCGCTGGGTCTTCTGGGGCACGCTCCCCCTGCTGGTGGTGGCGATGGTGCTGGGCGCGAGGTTCATCGCGCCCAGCAGGCCGAGCGATGCCCGCGTGCAGCCCGACATCGCCGGCATGCTGCTGCTGTGCATCGCGACGACCGCGCTGGTCACGGCCACCTCCGCCTCGCTCCCCGCCGAGTGGTCATGGTTCATCGGGGCGGTGGGCGCCGGCGCGGTGTGCGCGCTCGTGTTCGCCGAGCGACGGGCCGAGCAGCCGGTGCTGCCCGGCATCCTGTTCCGCAGCCGCACCTTCGTCCTCGCGACACTGTCCGGGATGCTGTGCAGCGGCGTCGCCTCGTTCGTGGTGCTCTCCTACCTGCCGTCGTTCGCGCAGATGGTGCTCGGGCTCTCCGCTCTGCAGGCCGGCCTGCTCCTGCTGCCCATGATCGTCGCGACGGTGACCTCGTCCACGCTGACCGGCTTCGCCGTGTCGAGGACGGGTCGGTACATCCTGATCCCGGCTCTGGGGGCCGGCGCCGTGGTGGTCGGGCTGCTGCTGCTCGGGACGCTCGGCCCGGACACGACCCCGCTCCGCCTCTCGCTCTCCGCGGCGCTGCTGGGCGCGGGCATCGGCACGAACGTGCTGCTGCTGACCCTGCTGGCGCAGAACGCCCTCCCGGCACGGAACATCGGCGTGGCGACGGCGGCCAACAACTTCTTCCGCCAGGCGGGCGCGACCATGGGGATCTCGCTGGTCGGCGTCGCCTTCGCCTCGCGACTGCACGACGCACTGGCATCCGCACTCGACACGCGCGGCGTCCCGCAGCGCGAGGATCTGCCGCTGGCGACGATCTCTCCCGAGCAGCTCGCGCTGCTGGACCCCGGGCTGCGGTCGGCCGTGGCGGAGGCATACGCTTCCGCGCTGCCACCGCTGTTCCTGGCGCTCATCCCCCTGGCCCTGGCCTCGCTGGTGATGATCCTCGCGCTCGAGCGGCGCCCTCTCGCCGAGTCGCACATCTGACGCACGGCCCCACCCCCGCCGGCGATGGGGTACAAACGAAGAGGGCGTCCGCTCCGCGGGACGGATGCCCACCCGCATCCGCCCACTGACCGAGGTCCCCTCATGTGCCGCCTGTTCGCCTTCGTCTCCCCCGTCACCGCCAGCGCGCGCGGAGAACTGGGAGCGGACGGCATGGAGAGTCTGCTGTCGCTGGCGCGGCTGCACGGCGACGGCTGGGGCCGTGCGAGTGTGCGAGCCCCCGGCGCCGCTCCGATCGTGACCCGCTCGGCGATCTCCGCCGCCGAGGACCCCGACTTCGATGCGGCGCTTGCGACGCCCTGTCGCGCAGCCGTGGTGCACCTGCGCTGGGCGACCGCCGGGCTGCCCGTGAACATCCGGAACGCGCATCCCTTCGAGGCGGACGGCATCGCGTTCGCGCACAACGGGACGATCAAGCCGCGCGAGACGCTTCAGGGGCTGCTCTCCGCCGGCAGCGTCGCAGCTCTGCAGGGCACGACCGACAGCGAGATGTACTTCGCGCTGATCCGCGAACGGGTCTCGGCCGGAGAGCCGCTCCCCGAAGCAGCGGCGCACGTCGCGCACACGCTGCGCGAGCTGTTCCCGCTCGCCAGTCTCAACGCGCTGATCATCGACGCCGAGCACCTCGTGGTCGTGCACGCCAGTGCCACCAGCATCCTCACCGAGCATGACCTGGCGCGACTGGCGCCGGTGGCGGAGCTGCTCCCGGACGAGCACAACGAGGACTACTTCGCTCTGCGCATCCGGGAGACCCCCGACGGCACGGTCATGGTCGGATCGACGGGCGTGGCCGGCCTGGACTGGGAGCCGCTCCCGGCCGAGTCGGTCATCGCCATCCGCCTCGACGACCGGAGGCGCTCGACGATCGGGATCGCCTCCCTCCTCGCCGCGCGATCCTGACGGAGCATCGCTAGAATCGAGGGGTCCGGCCACGGCCGGTGCCCGAAAAAGGGGCACGAAGCACTCTGCGACCGATCGAAGGTCACTTCCGATCGAGTCCCGCGATGACGCGCGAGCGGCGAGACACATACGGACCCCCTCCGTTCCTCTCGAAAGGCTGTCGCATGCCCACCGTCTCCGCGCACGTCGCCCTCACCCTCGCCCAGCACATCGACCACGTCTTCGGCGTGATGGGCAACGGCAACGCCTACTTCCTCGACGCGATCGAGACCCAGACGGATGCCACCTTCACCGCGGTCCGTCACGAGCAGGGCTCCGTCGTCGCGGCCGACGCGCACTTCCGGGCATCCGGACGCATCGCCGCAGCCACCACGACCTACGGCGCCGGTTTCACCAACACGATCACCTCGCTCGCCGAGGCCGTGCAGGCGCATGTGCCGCTGGTGCTGGTGGTCGGCGACGAGCCGACATCGGGCCCCCGCCCGTGGGATGTCGACCAGATCGCGCTCGCATCGGCGGTCGGCGCGCGCACCTACACGACCGGCCGCGCGGATGCCGCGGCGACCACCGTCATCGCGATCGAACACGCCCTCACCTATCGGGTGCCCGTGGTGCTCGCGATCCCCTACGACGTCGCGGCCCTCGAAGCGGGTCCCGTTCCCGAGGCGCCTGCGCCCCGCATCCCGGCTCCCCTGGCTCCGCGCGGCGAGTTCGCCGGCGGGATGCTTGACGAGATCGCCGCGGCTCTCGCCGGCGCCGAGCGCCCCTTCCTGCTGGCCGGCCGCGGCGCGTGGCTGGCGGGCGCGAGCGAGGCCCTCGGCGCGCTGGCCGACGCGACCGGCGCTCTGACCGCGTCCAGCGCTCTCGGCCGCGGGGTCTTCCCCGACAACCGCTACGACCTGGGCGTGACCGGCGGCTTCGGCGCCGACGGCGCCATGGAGCTCGTCCGGCAGGCCGACGTGGCCGTCGTGTTCGGCGCCTCCCTGAACCAGTTCACGATGCGCTTCGGCGAGCTGTTCGCGCCCGGCACCCGCGTGTTCCAGATCGACGTGGCACCCACCGCGACGCACCCGCACGTCGGCGGCTTCGTGCGTGCGGACGCGCGAGTGGCGGCCGAGGCGCTGGTCGAGCGGCTCCGCTCGGCCGCATCCGACGTGCACCTCGCGCGGGAAAGTGCGCCTGCCGCGGACGAATCTGCGGATTCTGTCCGCGCGAAGCGCACATCTCCGCGCGAAGCGCACAAGCCCTGGCGCGAGACCGTCGACATCGCCGCGGCCCGTGCGTATCCCGAGGGCGAGGCGCTCGCACCCGACGGACGCCTGGACCCGCGCTCGGCGGCGCGCCGCATCGCGGAGCTGCTGCCCGAGGACCGCGTGGTCGTCTCGGACGGCGGGCACTTCATCGGCTGGGCCAACATGTACTGGCCCGTCGCGGCACCCGACCGGATGATGATGGTCGGCACCGCGTTCCAGTCGATCGGCCAGGGCTGGCCGAGCGTGGTCGGCGCGACCCGCGCGCGCCCGGAGACCACGGTCGTGCTCACCTCCGGCGACGGTGGCGGCCTGATGGCGATCCCCGACCTGGAGTCGGCGGTCCGCGCGGCCGGCGGGCACGGGATGGCCGTGATCTGGAACGACGCCGCCTACGGCGCGGAGGTCAACCTCTACGGGCTGAAGGGCCTGGCCGAGGGTCCCATGCTCATCCCGCAGGTCGACTTCGCCGCGTTCGGCGAGGCCGTCGGCGCCGAGGGCGTCGTGGTGCGCACGCTCGACGACCTCGAGCGCCTGGCGTCGTGGGCATCCGAGGACCCGGCGAGCCGCCGCTTCCTGGTGCTCGACCTGCGCATCTCGGGCAAGGTGATCGCCCCGTACCAGCAGGAGATCATCCGCGTGAACTCCTGAGTCAGTCCATGCGGTAGTCGGGCACGCTGTCGTCGGTGGCGAACGCGTTCGTCAGCCACAGCATGGAGCGGTACATCACGGGGTTCGCGAAGCTCCAGTCCCGTGCGCGGATGCGCCACCGCGACGGGGGCGCGAGGAACGACCCCGCGTCGCCGGACCGGGCGATCCTGGTCGGCTTGCGCATCCGGCGGTCGTATGCGGCGAGCGCCGCCGCCCAGTCCCCTCGCGCGGCGATCAGCTCACCGGCCAGCACGTACGCCCCGATCAGCGCCAGCCCCGTACCGAATCCTCCGAGAGTGTTGGCGAAGCCGGCGTCGCCGACCAGCGTGACTCGTCCGCGTGTGAACGAGGTCATGGTCGTGCGCGCCAGCGCATCCAGATAGAAGTCGTCCGCATCACGGCCCGCCGCGATCGCCTCCGGAACCCGCCAGCCGGCCCCGGCGAACGCCGACTCCAGGAATGCGCGCTGCGAGGCGACATCGCGCCGGTCGTAGTCGGGTGCGGCGGCGTGGAAGACGAAGAGGCTGGGGGCCTTCTGCCCGCCGAGCAGAGCCAGACGGCCCGGCTCGTTGTAGCCGTACGCGATCGCGCGTCCGCCCGGAAGCTCTCGTTCGAGCCCGTCGAGCGGCATCTCGCCGCCGGCGACGGCGTAGTAGCGGTCGCGCGCCTGCACGAACAGCTCCTCGGCTCCGAACGCGAGTCTCCGCACCACCGAATGCACGCCGTCGGCGCCGATCACGAGATCGAACCGCTCGCCCTTCCGTCTGGCGAAGGCCACGTCGACACCCGAGTCCGACTCGGCGAGATCGACGATCTCGTCGTCGAAGACGTACTCGGCATCGGCACGCGAATGCTCATGCAGGATGCCCGCGAGATCGCCGCGCAGGATCTCCAGGTCGCCGCCGATGAACTCGCCGGGCACGGTCGCCTTCACCCGGTCGTTCTCGTCGACGAACCTCCAGTCGGTCTTCGCGGTCTGGTGAGCGAGGACATCCTCGAGGACCCCCATGCGCTCCAGGACACGACGATGCGTGCGTCCCTTGAAGTCCACGGCCTGGCCGCCGGGTCGCGGAGCCGTCGCCTTCTCGACGACGGTGACGTCGAACCCGTTGCGTCCGAGCCAGCGCGCGAGCGCCGGCCCTGCGATGCTCGCACCTGAGATCAGAACCTTCATGATGTCTCCTTCGAAACGTAACTGCGTCCGCTGGAAACAATACATAATCGCGTACATTAGACGCAATAAACTCCGGGAGTTTCATGAACGCCGACGACACCACCTTCCTCTGGGCTCGCCCCGGGCCCGCCAAGCGCGGTCCGAAGCCCCGGTTCACTCTGGATGCCATCGCCGATGCCGCGGTCGCCATCGCCGACGAGCACGGCCTGGAAGCCGTGACGATGCAGGAGGTCGCGAGCCGGCTCGGCACCACGAAGATGGCCCTGTACCGGTACCTGCCCGGCCGTGCCGAACTCGATGCGCTGATCCTCGACCATGCACTCGACTCCCCCGGACCCCTGTCCGGCGGCGGCTGGCGATCAGCGCTCGCACGATGGGCGGAGGAACTGCATCGACGCATGCGGGCCCGCCCGTGGGCGGTCGAGCTCAGCCAGCGTCCGCATGTCCCGGGCCCCGTCGAGCTCACCTGGTTCGAGGGCGCGCTGTCCGAGATGGCGGATCTTCCGCTGCGCGGCAGCGAGAAGCTCGACGTGCTGGCATTGCTCGCGGGCCACGTGATGTCGCTCGCACGTCGCCAGGCGCAGGTCGAAAGGCCCGAGGCGGACCTGGCCCGCGGACTCGCGCCCATCCTCAGCGCGCACGCCGGTGAATTCCCGCGGACCGCGTCCGCATTCTCCGAGACCGCCGACGACGGGACTCAGGACGACGCTCTCCGTTTCGGGGTCGATCGCATCCTCGACGGAATCCAGGTTCTCGTCACCGAGCGCGGCTCCCCCGACGTGTGAGCGCCCGCGCGATGGCGGTCGACGACCGGGGGACCCCTCAGTCCAGCTGCTCGATCCCCTGCAGCCGCACCTGCTCCAGATCCAGGTCGGCGGAGATCCGGTACACGACCAGATCGTCGACCGTTCCCGATCTGCGCAGACCCCGCAGCACCTCGCGCTTGTGCTCGATCACGGCGAGCTTGAGCCGGGACATCTCCTCGTGGCGGATCAGCGGCGAGCGCTGCTCCAGATCGACCTCGGTCGATGTGGCGACCATCTGCAGCGTCACTCGGTCGCTGCTCGGCCCCGCCGCCCCGGCCTGGTCGCTGAGCTCGACGGAGCCGTCGGCGAGCGGGTCGGGAGAGTCCAGCAGAACCTCCATCGCGCCCACCTCGGCGTCGATCAGGGCGCGCTCCCTGGCCATCGCGCGCGCGTTGGCGAGTTCGAGGCGCTCGTAGCCGTCCCGGCGCAGGCGGTCGCGCACCTCGTCGCTGATCCCGTGCTCCGTGGCCAGCCCGTCGAGCGCAGCCATCGCCGCGCCGGAGATGGCGCGCTCGGCGAGCTCGTACTCCTCCGCCTCTCCGTTGTCGACGGGGAATCGGGCCCACCGCACGACCGCCGGCAGCAGCGGGCCCTGCACGAGCAGGCTGAGCAGGATCACTCCGGCGGTGACGAAGATGATGTCGTCGCGTCCGGCGAGGCGGATGCCCTCGCCGTCGGCGATCGGAACCGACAGCGCGATCGCCAGCGACACCGCGCCGCGCATGCCCGCGACGGTCGAGACGATCTGCATTCTGGTGCGAAGGCCCCTCGGATGCACCTGCCCTCCGCCGAGCCGCTGGAACGGCAGGGCGAGCAGCTGGAACAGGAAGCGCACCACGAGCAGCGTCACCCAGACCACGACGGTCGCCAGCAGGAGCCAGCCGATGGTCTGCAGCGATGTCTGGTGCGCCACCCACTGCACCTCCAGCCCGATCAGCACGAACAGCGCGCCGTTGAGCAGGAAGACCCCGAACGGCCACACCGCCTCGGCCTGCCGCCGGGATGCCGCGGTGGTGACCCGGGAGCTCAGGTGGGCGGCGATGAGTCCCGCGACCACGACCGCGAGAACGCCCGAGGCGTGGATCATCTCGGCGAGCAGGAACGAGACGAACGGCACGAGCAGCATCGTCACGTTGATCGCGATCGTCGACGGCGTACGGCGCAGCAGCATCCACCCGGCCGCGGCGACTGCGGCTCCGACCAGGATGCCGCCCAGGTAGGAGACGACCACCGTCCAGGCGACGATGAGCGGCGTCACCTGACCGCCGACAGCCAGCGACACCGCGATGGCGTAGAGCACCAGCGCCGTGCCGTCGTTGGTCAGGCTCTCGGCCTTGAGCTTCATGAAGCTGCGCCGCGGCAGCAGGCGGCCGAGCGCGGCGACCGCGGTGGCGTCCGGAGGCGCGACCGCGGCGCCGAGGATCAGCGCGATCTCCCACGGCAGGCCGAACAGCACGGCCACGCCGGCGACCGCGAACGCCGAGGCCACCACGAGCAGCGTGCTCATCGGCAGGATGTACCGGAAGTCGCGACGGATGGACCGCAGCGAGGTCGTCAGGCTCTCCCAGAACAGCATCACCGGCAGGAACAGCAGCAGCACGGTCTCCGGGGGCAGCTGGATCTCCCGCAACGCCGGCACGAAGCCGAGGAGCAGGCCGAAGACGACCAGCACCAGCGGCAGCGCGATGCGCAGCCTCGGAGCGAGCATCGTCCCGACCAGGATCGTGAGTCCCAGCAGGACCGTGATCTCCAGACCTTCCATGCGCCACCTCATCCGCCGTCGCAGCGGACGCGACGTGCTCAGAGCACAGCGTCCGTCAAGGAGACGGTATTCCCGTGTGTCCTCCCGGGGGAAGAGGGCGCCGTCACACCCATCCCTTGTCCTGGGCGATGCGCACCGCCTGGGCGCGATTCTCAGCGCCGGTCTTGCCGATCGCGGATGAGAGGTGATTGCGCACGGTTCCAGCCGAGAGGAAGACCTCGGATGCGATCGCCGCGGCCGATCTTCCGTCCGCGGCGAGGCGCAGCACCTGTCGCTCCCTGTCGCTGAGCGGATTCGCGCCCTCGAACAGGCTCTCCTCGGCGAGCGCCGGATCGAGCACCCGCAGCCCGGAGTGCACGCGCCGGACGGCGTCGGCGAGCTCCTCGGCCGGGGCGTCCTTGGCCATGAAGCCCGCGGCACCGGCATCCAGCGCCGACCGCAGATAACCGGGACGCGCGAACGTCGTGACGATCAGCACGCGGGTCGACGGGCTCGCCGCGCGCAGCAGCCGGGTCGCCTCGATCCCGTCGACACCCGGCATCTGGATGTCCATCAGGCACAGGTCCGGAGCGAGGGAGCCCACCATCGTCAGCGCCTCCGCGCCGTCGGCCGCGACGCCCACCACGTCGATGTCCGGCTCCAGCGCCAGCAGTGCCGCGAGTGCACCGCGGACCAGCGCCTGGTCGTCGGCGATCACGATCCGAATGCTCACCAGGTGACCTCCACACGCGTTCCGCCCGTCACGGGCCTGACCAGCTCGAAGCGCGCGCCGGCGGCCGCGGCCCGCTCACGCATGCCGCGCACGCCGTTCCCCTCCTGGTCGCCCGCACCCCGCCCGTCGTCCTGGACGGCCAGCATGCCGGGCCGCAGGGAGACGGTCACCGTCGAGGCCTCGGCGTGACGGAGGATGTTCGTGGTCGCCTCGCGCAGGATCCAGCTGGCCGTCAGTCCCTGTGCGGGCGAGAGCGCACCGGGATCGCCGTCGACGACGGGCGTGACACCGGCAGACCGCAGCGCATCGGCGCTGGCCGACAGCTGCTCGGTCAGGGATGCGGCCCGTGCGCCCGCCACCGTCGCCCGCACGCCCGCGATCGCCTCCGCCGTCAGCGACTCGATCGCGGCGAGCTCGGCCTTGGCGCGCTCGGGCTCGGTGTCGATCAGACGGCGGGCGAGCTGCGCCTTGAGCTTCACCACGGTCAGCGAGTGCCCGATCAGGTCGTGCACGTCACGCGCCACGGCCTCACGGCCCTCGCTGGTCGCCAGTTCGAGCCCCAGCCGATCGGCGTCGGCGGAGCGGATGATCAGCCACGTCGAGACCGTGTTCACCACGCCCAGCAGGCCGATGATCGCGAGCACCGAGACATAGCTCAGCCCTCCCGGCATCAGGAGGATCCACAGCACGGTCACGGTCACCGCACCGGCGAAGGTCACCCAGTGCGCGATCCGGTTCAGCCCGTAGGACGCGAACGACATGATGAAAGGCAGGAAGCTCAGCGCCGAGCCGCCCTCAGCCGGGATCGAGATCACCGCGCAGGCGATCAGCCCGGCGAAGAACAGCCACTGGCCGGGCGCCGGCGGACGCCCGAGACCGCCTCCCGAGCTCATCCCCCGCATGAAGCCGAGGACGTACAGGGTGACGAAGGCGGCCATCGCCGCCCAGCCGACGATGATCCACCCCTCGGGCGCCGTCGAGCCCAGCAGCGCGATCACGGGATACGCCAGGAAGACCAGCCAGATCACGGCCATCAGCCAGCCGAACCGGTCCCAGGGGCTCTTCGGTCGGCTGTCTCCCCGCTTCGGCATCCACGTGGCGGGCAGCGAACCGGCCGCGGCGCGGATCGCCTCGGCGTCCCGGCCCGCGGCCGTCTCGTCGGTCTCCCGCATCATGAGTCCAACCTACTGACGCGCGCGTGTCACCGGCGTGTCCGCGAGCGGCGCACCCCGGCGACGACCAGCACCGAGAACAGGGTGAGCCAGACGACCACGTTCAGCAGCGGCATCCAGAGCGGGTCGACCTGCCCCGTGGTGAGCACGCCGTCGGTGAGCGGCCACCGGCTGAGAGCCACGAAGCCGTAGAGCGGGGTGAAGCGGGCGATCGACAGCATCACGCCGTCCAGGGGCATGAACACGTTGCCGAAGAAGGCGAAGAAGGTCATCGAGATGGATGCCAGTGCGGCTGCGGAGTCGGCGTTGAAGAACAGTCCGACGCCCAGCCCGAACAGGCCGTACATCAGCCCGATGCCGAGGATGATCGCGGCGGCCGCGACCCAGCGCCAGGCGTCGTCCGCCTTCGCTCCGGTGAGCAGGCCGGCCGTGAACACCGCGACCAGCGCGAGGGCGGCGAACGTCACCGAGGTGATGAGCTTGGTCAGGGCGTAGCCGACCGTTCCGAGCGGCGTCATGGCCAGCTGACGACCCCACCCCTGCTTGGACTCGGTGGCGGCCAGTGAGGTCAGTGAGCTCATCGCGACGGCTGTGCCGTAGGCGGCCATGGAGATCATCACGTAGAAGGACACGTTGCCGTGGCCTGCGGACTGCGCCCCGTACGCGGCGCTGGCGCCGAAGAGGATGTACATCACCACCGGCATCGCCAGGGTGAACGCGAGCGTGTACGGGTTGCGCAGCTGGCGCAGCGCCTCGATGCGGAGCATGGTCGATGAGATGCCCTTGCGCGGGACGCGCAGAGCACGCGGCGTGCGGGTGAAGGCGGGGGTCGAGGTGGTCATGGTCAGTCCTCCGTCAGGGCGGTGAAGGCGGTTTCGAGGGTGGGAGCCGTGATCTCCAGATCGTGCGCTCCCGCGGCGAGGAGCGCAGCGGCCACGGCATCCGAGTCGGCCGCGCGCAGGGTGAGCCGATCCGCGTCCACGCGCAGCTCGGTCACGTCGTCCCGATCGCGCAGGGAGGAGAGGATGCCCTCGGCGCCGGTCTCCGGCAGGCTCGCGGCGACCGTCCTGGCGCCGAGCCCGGCGCGCAGCTGCGCCGTGGGCGCGTCCGCGACCACTCGGCCGTGGTTCATGACGACCGTGCGGCGGGCGAACTGCTCGGCCTCCTCCAGGTAGTGCGTGGCGAAGACGATGGTGCGCCCGGCATCGGCATCCGCCCGCATGACGTCCCAGAAGTTGCGGCGGGCGGTCACGTCCATGCCGGCGGTGGGCTCGTCGAGCACGAGCACGTCGGGGTCGGCGACCAGGGCCAACGCGAACTTCACGCGCTGCTGCTCGCCACCGGAGCACTTCGAGACCCGGCGGCGCGCGATCTTCTCGAGATCGGTTCGGGCCAGCACCTCGGGCACACGCCCGAGCGCGGCCCTGCCGTGCAGCGAGGCGATCAGGCGCACGGTCTCGCCGACGGTGAGGTCGGAGAGCAGCCCGCCGGTCTGCAGCACTGCGGCGATGGAGCCGTCGGCGGTGGCGCGCGAGGGGCGGCCTCCGAGCACCTGCGCGGTCCCCTCGTCGGCATCCGTGAGTCCGAGCAGCATGTCGAGCGTGGTCGTCTTGCCCGCACCGTTCGGCCCGAGCAGCGCGACGATCTCGCCGCGGCGGATGACGAGGTCGACCCCGTCGACGGCCTGCACGCGGCGGTCGCCCGCGCCGTAGCCCTTGCGCACGCCGCGCAGTTCGATCACGGCGTCCTGCTGATGCGCGTCCCGGATGGCGGGAGCGGGGGTGACCCGCGTCTGCGGTTCTGCTGTCGTCTGCATGCATCCAGCGTCGTCGGCGCGGGCGCCGGACACCGGAGGGCGATGTCATGAGGTCGGCATGACAGATGTCATGCCGACCCGACGTCAGGATGCCGGGAGGAGTGCGCCCTCGAAGAACTCGGAGAACCGGTCCACGGCATCCAGCGGCAGGATCGCCGCCACGTACTGGTCCGGGCGCACCACGACGACCACGCCGTCGCGGGAGAGCTCGCGCACCTCGAAGATGTCGTCTTGGCACCACACGGTCGGGGCCGCGGAGTAGACCTTCTCCCAGTCGATCAGCCCGAAGGGGCCGGTCTGCGGGCGGAAGAGCGCCGGCGCGTCGGTGAACTCGAACTCGTCGTGACGCTGCTGGTAGATCGCCTTCACGTCGAACACGGCGTCCACGTCGCCATCTCGCGGCGTGTAGCGCGCGAACACGGGCTCCACGGCATCCGCCCAGGCCGCCAGCTTCGTGGCGTCCTGGTCGGCGAAGGCGTACACGCGCCAGCGCCCGTCGGCCGTCGCGTGGTGGCCGAGGTGCACGGCGTTGCCGTCGCTGACCCGGGTGACCTGGGCCGACTTGAAGCGCTTGCCGAGCGGGAACCCGACGGCGAGCTCCTGTTGCGATGCGCCGTCGACGATCATAGACGGCTCGTACTGCGTCATGAACCCGGAGGGGAACTCCGCCGTGCCCAGGTAGAAGGTCGCGAGCTCCTGCGGATCGGAGATCTCCTCGGGCTTGCGGGCCATGAGCGAGGACCACTCCTTGTCGAAGTCGATCAGCTGCTGGGCGACGGGACGGCGCTCGGCGCCGTAGGTCGAGAGCAGCTCCTGCGGAGCGCGTCCGCTGAGCACGTGCCCGAGCTTCCAGCCCAGGTTGAAGCCGTCCTGCATGGACACGTTCATGCCCTGGCCAGCCTTCGCGCTGTGCGTGTGGCAGGCGTCGCCGGTCAGGAAGACGCGGGGGTGCCGGTCACCGTCCAGCGCGTCGTCGAACCCGTCGGTGACCCGATGGCCGACCTCGTAGACGCTGTGCCAGGCGACCTGCTTCACGTCCAGCGTGTAGGGGTGCAGGATCTCGTTGGCTTTCTGGATGACGACCTCGAGCGGCGTGTGCTTGACCTGGCGGTTGTCGCCCTCGGCGACCGCGCCCAGGTCGATGTACATCCGGCTGAGGTAGCCGCCCTCGCGCGGGATGTGCAGGATGTTGCCCG
>Ga0308161_1001232_pt1 | contig 32104 bp, 28 predicted proteins | sample PhyFR2_FD_201034 | JGI IMG/M metagenome (GOLD analysis project Ga0308161, IMG submission 201034) | Phyllosphere microbial communities from UC Gill Tract Community Farm, Albany, California, United States - DLSLF.R2 | ecosystem: Host-associated > Plants > Phyllosphere > Unclassified | place: USA...
GCGGCGGCTTCCCGGCCAACTACATCACCCGCACCAACAGCCTGGAAACCTACGCTGAAGAAATCATCCGTTTCCTCAAGGAAGACTTCGGCGACGACCTGCCGGAAATCATCCTGGAGCCGGGCCGTTCGTTGATCGCCAACGCCGGTATCCTGGTCAGTGAAGTGGTGTTGGTCGCACGTAAATCCCGTACCGCCGTCGAGCGTTGGGTGTACACGGACGTGGGTAAATTCTCCGGCCTGATCGAAACCATGGACGAAGCCATCAAGTTCCCGATCTGGACCGAGAAGAAAGGCGAGATGGAAGAAGTGGTCATCGCCGGCCCAACCTGCGACAGCGCCGACATCATGTACGAAAACTACAAGTACGGCCTGCCGCTGAACCTGGCCATCGGTGACCGTTTGTACTGGCTGTCGACCGGTGCCTACACCACCAGCTACAGCGCAGTTGAGTTCAATGGCTTCCCGCCGTTGAAGTCGTTCTACGTGTAAGTAGCCGGCGAATAAAAAACCCATGACGTGTCATGGGTTTTTTTATGCCTGTGATTTGTCATCACCCGTTACGTCACGCAGATAATTCACGCAACGCCGCCGTCGCCAGAAACCCTGACCGTGACGCATAGCGGTGATCCTTTTGCACGCGCTCATCAATGCGTTGCAACAACTGCTCGGGCAAAGAAGCATTGAACCGCACCGATCTACCCAAATAAGGCGTGAGATCAAAGTCGACTATCGCCCATACACCACCGGCAAAATCCGGGCTATCCAAGTGGGCATCCACCTCCTGCGCCTGGGGAAGTGCTTCCTGGTCTGCTACCAGTCCTTCCAAATGCAGCGCGAGTGCCTCACGGACATTATCCAGCGCTTCGGAAAAAGACCCACCAGCCGAAAAACACCCCGGGACATCCCGGACCGTCACGCTGTAGTCCGAGTCGGCGTCTTTATGTACTACTACGGGAAACTTCATTGCTCCTCCTTTGAACGAGCTTCAGTGAACTCATTCAACTCATCAATCAGGGCCGTCACTTGAGACCTGCTGACTTGAAAATACTGTGCACAGTGCCCTTTGCAATTTCTGACTTGGGATGAGGAACGGTCACTCGCCCTCGCTTCACTGGATGTTTGAACTGGTGATGACTGCCCTTCACTGCCACCTCAAACCAACGAGCCTTTGGCCTTATGAAAGCGCCGCAACGCGACGTTTATAGGCGTCGGCCATCGCACGCACCAGCGGATTCCTGGCCACAGCCAGCGCCTTATGCGCCACCTGCAAAAACTTCAGATTCCCACCGACCATTGCTTTATGCAGCCACTCCAAGGCGGCCTCGGTCTGTCCTGCATCCACCAACACCGCCGCATAACTGAACTGCCCACGAAAATCCCCGCCTTCGGCTGAACGGCGGTACCAATCCACGGCGGCCTCCAGATCCCTCGGGCAACACTGGCCATCTTCCAAGTAGCGCCCCAGCAGGTTCATCGACTTGGCGTGGCCTTGCTCTGCCGCCTGCCGATAGAGGGTCAGGGCTTGTTGCTGATCTTGCGCAACACCTCGCCCGGTCGCCAGCAGGTTGGCGTAGTTGTACTGCCCCCAATCCAACCCGGCCTGCGCCGCCAAGCGGTACTCTCGCGCAGCCGCCGCTTCGTCGACGGCGCAACCCCAGCCATGCTCCAGGCAACGCCCGGCCATATTGCGCGCCATCCAATGCCCGCCATGGGCCGCAATACGGAACCAGCGCAATGCCAGCGCTTCATCGCGTGCAATGCCGCGTCCTTCCAGCAGGATTTGCCCGAGCAACGCCTGGGCATCCACCACGCCCTCCTTCGCCGCGATCAGGATCGCCTGGGCGGCGCGTACCGGGGAGTCGTCGAGCATGCGTTGCAGTTGCTCGACGTTGAGCACTTCTTCACGGCGCAATAAGAAGCCCATGCTCAGACCTCGACCCAGCGGCGCAGCAGGTTGTGATAGGTGCCGGTGAGCTGGATCAGCGCCGGATGGTCAGGCACATCCGTGGTCAGTTGCTGGATCGCGCCGTCCATCTCGAACAGCAGGGTGCGCTGGCTGTCTTCACGCACCAGGCTTTGGGTCCAGAAGAACGAGGCATAACGCGCGCCACGGGTCACGGCGTTGACTTTGTGCAGGCTGGAGCCGGGGTACAGCACCATGTCGCCGGCGGGCAACTTGACCCGTTGCACGCCAAAGGTGTCCTGGATCTCCAGTTCGCCGCCGTCGTACTCATCCGGATCGCTGAAGAACAGGGTGGACGACAGGTCAGTACGCACCCGTTCGTGGCTGCCTTTGGGCTGGCGCACGGCGTTGTCGATATGGAAGTCGAAACTGCCCCCGGCGGTGTAGCAGTTGAGCAACGGCGGGAACACCTTGTGGGGTAACGCCGCTGACATAAACAGCGGGTTCTGCCACAAGCGTTCGAGCATCGCCGCGCCGATTTCCTTGGCCAATGGGTGACCTTCGGGCAATTGCAGATTGTGTTTGGCTTTGGCGGACTGATGCCCGGCGGTGATTTTTCCGTCGGCCCAATCGGCCTCTTCCAGGGCTTGGCGGATGCGCTGCACTTCCTCGCGAGAGAACAGGCCGGGAATGTGCAGCAGCATGGGGCGATACCTGTAGGCAGAGAGGCGTCAATGGTATTGATTCTTATCCACCCTGTAAAACGCCGTGACGGACGAGTTCGTAAAAACCGTAAGCAAAAAGTGTAAAGAATGTAAATTCAGTGCAATTAGCAATGTATCGCAATTGATATGAAGTCTTGTTCACCCTATATTCCGCGACCTCACATCCTTGGGGAAAGGACACGTCATGTCGCGCACCATTATAAAAACATCTGCCAGTTCACCGCGTTTGCTGGCTTCGGCCATCGGCGTTGCCCTCGGTGCCAGTTCCGTCGCCCATCTGGCGCAAGCAGCCGAAGACACCGAACAGAAAGACCAGCGCAACAGCATCTCCCTGGGTGCCACCAGCATTACCGGTGAAGAACAGGACGCCACCTCCTACCAAGTCGAAAAAGCCTCTTCACAGAAATACACCGCGCCGCTGGTGGACACGCCGCGCTCGGTCACCGTCGTGCCGCAACAAGTGCTCAAGGACACCGCCGCTACCTCGTTGCAGGATGCCCTGCGCACCGTACCGGGGATTACCTTCGGCGCCGGCGAAGGTGGCAACCCCCAGGGCGACCGCCCGTTCATCCGGGGTTTCGATGCCCAGGGCGACACTTACCTGGACGGCGTGCGCGACACCGGCGGCCAGAGTCGTGAGATTTTCGACATCGAGTCCATCGAAGTCAGCAAAGGCCCGAACTCCTCGTTCGGCGGTCGCGGTTCGGCCGGCGGCAGCCTCAACCTGGTGAGCAAGACCCCGCAAGCCCGGGACTTCACCAACGGCGGTTTCACCTACGGTTCCGACCAGACCCGCCGCTACGTACTCGACGTAAACCGCCAGTTCCTCGACGACAGCGCCGCGTTCCGCCTGAACCTCATGACCCACGAGCAGAACGTGGCCGGCCGTGACGCCGTCAATTACGACCGTTGGGGCGTGGCGCCATCGCTGACCTTTGGCCTGGGCACCCCGACCCGCGTCAACCTCAGCTACTACCACATGGAAAGCAACGACCTGCCGGACTCGGGCATTCCCTACGGCTACAGCTCGTCGACCGCCACCACCCACGGGCACGACAAACCCAATGACGGCGGCGACAGCAACAACTTCTACGGCCTTAAAGATCGGGATTTCCGCAAGACCCGCGCCGACATCAGCACCGTCTCCATCGAGCACGACCTGAACGACAGCATGACGCTGAAAAACACCCTGCGTCATGGCAGCACCGGACAGGACTACATCCTGACCCAGCCGGATGACAGCAAGCTCAACGTCAACCGTTTCGGCACCGTATGGCGTCGCGCCAACAGCCGCGTCTCCACAACGACGACTACCACCAACCAGACCGATCTGTTTGGCAGTTTCCAGGCACTGGGCTTCAAGCACAGCTACTCCACCGGCCTGGAATTCACGGGCGAAGAAACCCGCGTGAGCAGCTACACCATCAGCCCGAACGCCAACCCCACCGGCGGCTGCACCGTAGCCGGTGGCGGCCGAGGCGGCCAGTGCACCTCGCTGAGCAACCCGAACCCGGATGACGCCTGGAACGGCAGCATTACGCGCAACTACAACGGCACCAACACCAAGGCCACCAGCCGCGCCGCCTATGTGTTCGACACCATCGAGCTGGACCCGAAATGGCTGCTCAACGTAGGCCTGCGCTACGACACCTTTGACACCGAAGCCAATACCAACGCCGTCCCTTCCGCGACCGTGAAGGCGCGGAGCAAGATCAAAGAAGACAGTCAGTTCTTCAACTGGCAGGCGGGCCTGGTCTGGAAGCCGGTGGAAAATGCCAGCGTCTATGCCTCGTACGCCACCTCGGCAACCCCCGCCGGCGGCCTGGTCGGCGAAGGCTCCGATGGCAACCCGCTGTCCGCTGGCGCGGCCAGCAGCGATCTGCAACCGGAAGAAACCGTCAACTACGAACTGGGCACCAAGTGGGACCTGTTCCACGACCGACTCTCGCTGACCGCGGCAGTGTTCCGTACCGAGAAGAAAAACACGCGCATCCTTGTGGACGCCCTCACCTACCAGAACGCCGGTGAATCCCAGGTAGACGGTATCGAGTTGTCCGCCAGCGGCAAAATCACTGATCAGTGGCAAGTGTTCGCGGGCTACAGCTACCTGGACAGCGAGCTGGTCAAAGCGGGCCGTAACGGTCGCAACGGTGTCATCAGCGCCGGTTCCAACGAAGGTAACCAGATGCCCAACACGCCGAAGAACAGCTTCAGCCTGTGGACCACCTACGCCATCACGCCCAAGCTGACCGTCGGCGGCGGCGCGTTCTACGTCGACGACGTCTACGGCGATGTGGGTAACACGGTCTACGTGCCGTCCTATACCCGCTACGACGCCATGGCCAGCTACAAACTGAGCAAAAACGTCGACCTGCAATTGAACGTGCAAAACCTCACGGACAAGACCTACTACGACAAAGCGTTCTCAACGCACTTCGCCAACCAGGCGGCTGGGCGCACGGCGCTGGTGTCCACCAGCTTCCACTTCTAAACACCGCTTCACGTAGCAAAAAGCCCCACGCATCGGATGCGTGGGGCTTTTGCGTGTAAAACAGAATGTTTCTCGACAAGCCACGGCATAATGCGCGCCGTGCCCTACATACCAGATAGACGAGGCGGTCAGACGTGTTGAAGAAAACCCTGTTCCAGTTGCACTGGTTCTTCGGCATCACTGCCGGGCTGGTGCTGGCCTTGATGGGGATCACCGGGGCCGCGGTCTCGTTCCAGGATGAACTACTGCGGGCCCTCAACCCCAGCGTATTGAGCGTAGAAAAACGCGAAGCCGGTGTGCTGCCGCCCGCCGAACTGGTGCGCAAGCTCGAAGCCACCGAAGGCAAGACCGTCGCCATGCTGTTCGTGGAAAGCGAAAGCGGCAATGCCGCACGTGTGTTCTTCACCCCGCCGCCGGGTGAGCGACGTGGCCAACTGCGCTACTTCGATCCTTACACCGGCGACTACATGGGCGATGTGGTCGGCCAGGACTTTTTCGGCTTTATCCTGCAACTGCACCGCTTCCTCGCCATGGGCGAAACCGGGCGCAACATTACCGGCGCCTGCACGCTGATCCTGGTGTTCTTCTGCCTCTCCGGTTTGTACCTGCGCTGGCCGCGCCAGGTGGCAAGCTGGCGCGTGTGGCTGACCCTGGACTGGCGCAAAAAGGGCCGCAGTTTCAACTGGGACCTGCACTCGGTGTTTGGCACCTGGTGCCTGCTGGCTTACTTGCTGGCGGCGCTGACCGGGCTGTCCTGGTCATACGACTGGTACAGCCAGGGCTTGACCAAACTGCTGTCCGACGCGCCGCAAAATGAACGCATGCGCAAGCGTGGCCCGCCGCCGGCAGGCCCCGCCCCGGTGGCCAACTACGACGCGATGTGGAGCAGCATCTACAGCAACGCCGGACCCGGTTTGAGCGCCTACAACATCCGCATGCCGGCCGTCGCCGGGCAACCGGCGACCGTCTACTACCTGTTGAAAGACTCGCCCCATGACCGCGCCCTGAACCAGATCAACCTGGACCCGGCTACCGGCGAGGTCAAATCCCATGATCAATACGCGGGCAAAAGCTTCAAGGCGCAGCTGCTGACCAGCATCTACGCACTGCACACCGGCAGTTACTTCGGCCTCGCCGGGCGGATCATCCTCACTGTCAGCTCATTGCTGATGCCGCTGTTCTTCATCACTGGCTGGTTGCTGTACCTGGACCGTCGCCGCAAAAAACGCCAGGTGCGCGACGCCCGTAAAAGCCTCGGCGCCAACCACAGCAATGCCCCGGCCTGGCTGATCGGCTTTGCCAGCCAGAGCGGTTTTGCCGAGCAACTGGCCTGGCAAACCGCCGGGCAATTGCAGGCGGCCGGCCTGCCGGTGAAGGTGCAGTCCTTGAGTACCGTCAGCCAGGACCACTTGCTCCAGTCAGAAAATGCGCTGTTTGTGGTCAGCACTTTCGGCGACGGCGAAGCCCCCGACAGTGCCCGTGGTTTTGAACGCACAGTGCTCGGCCAGGACCTGTCCCTCAAGGGCCTGAATTACTCGGTGCTGGCCCTGGGGGATCGTCAATATGAACACTTCTGCGGCTTCGCCCGGCGCCTGCATTTCTGGCTGACCAACCAGGGCGGCAACCCACTGTTTGCTCCGGTGGAAGTGGACAGCGGCGATACGGCCGCGCTGCTGCATTGGCAACAACAGCTTGGGCAGTTGACCGGTCAGGCACCGGCCGCGGCATGGCCTACCGCCCAGTACGAAACCTGGACGCTCAGCCAGCGCCGCCTGCTCAACCACAACAGCACGGGCTCGAACGTTTACCTGCTCGGCCTCACCCCGCCTTCGCCACAAACCTGGCAAGCCGGCGACCTGGTGGAAGTGCTGCCGCGCAATTGCCCGTGGGCCATCGAGCACTTCCTGAGCGGCCTGGGCCTGACCGGCACCGATGGCGTGTTGATCGACGGTTTGGCCACCCCGCTCAACCAAGCCCTGGCGACTCGCCAACTGCCGGAAAACCGCGCCCATCTGGTGGGCATGCATGCCCAGGCATTGGTGGACGCACTGGCGCCGCTGGGCATGCGCGAATACTCCATCGCCTCGGTTGCCAGCGACGGAGTGCTGGAATTGATCGTGCGCCAGGAACGCCACCTCGATGGCAGCCTGGGGCTTGGCTCGGGCTGGCTCACCGAACACGCGGCCTTGGGCGCAGGCATCAGCCTGCGGCTGCGGCGCAACAGTGGCTTCCACCTGCCCGACGCGCCCGTGCCACTGATCCTGCTGGGCAACGGCACCGGCCTCGCCGGCCTGCGCAGCTTGCTCAAAGCGCGGATTGCCGACGGCCAGCAGCGCAACTGGCTGTTGTTCGGCGAACGCAATATCGCCCACGACTACCTGTGCCAGGACGAACTGCAAGGCTGGCTGGCCAGTGGTGACCTGGCCTTGCTGGACCTGGCGTTTTCGCGGGATCAGGAAGAGAAGATCTACGTGCAGGACCGCCTACGTGAATCGGCCGATGTACTGCGTAAATGGCTCGCGGACGGCGCAGCGATTTATGTGTGTGGGAGCTTGCAGGGGATGGCGGCGGGGGTGGATCAGGTGCTGCACGACGTGCTGGGCAGCGAGGCGGTGGAGCGCTTGATCGAACAGGGTCGTTACCGCAGGGATGTCTACTGATTACCTGAAGGTACATCACCCAAATGTGGGAGGAGGCTTGCCTCCGATGGCTGTGGGTCAATATCAATACCGTCAACTGACACACTGCAATCGGGGGCAAGTCGAATCGTCGCACCGCCCCTCCCACATTTTGACCGCATGCCAAATTATTAGACTGGTTGTAGTTTTTGCTCGAACACTGACACCCCATCCAGGTCGCGCAATATCACGGTCAACTCCGCCGTCTGCCCATCGATATTCACCTCGCCAAAAAACTGAAACCCGGCAAACGGCGAGGTGTTCTGCGCCGGCGGTGCCTTTTCGAAGACCACCTCTGGCCCAAAGGTTTTATCCAGCGGATTAGGCCCGAAACTTCCCGCATTCAATGGCCCGGCAACAAACTCCCAGAACGGCTCGAAATCCTGGAATGCCGCCCGATCCGGGTGGTAGTGATGCGCCGCGCAGTAGTGCACATCCGCCGTCAGCCACACGTGGTTACGTACCTTCTGCGCACGCAGGAATGCCAACAGCTCGGCGATTTCCAGCTCGCGCCCTTGCGCCGGGCCGGGGTCGCCGTTGGCAATCGCTTCCCAGCGCGGCACGCCGGGGCTGACTTCACCGTCAGGCACACCCAGGCCAATCGGCATGTCGGCGGCGATCACTTTCCATTGCGCCTTGGAGGCCTTGAGCTCGCGCTTGAGCCAGTCCAGTTGCTCACGGCCCAGGAAGGGTTTGGCGCCGCCCAGGTTGTCATCGTTGCCGCCGCGATAGCTGCGCATATCCAGCACAAACACATCCAGCAGCGGGCCGTAGCTGAGCTTGCGATAAATCCGCCCGCCGCCATCGGCGCTCTGCAGACGCATCGGCGCATATTCCAACCAGGCCTGGCGCGCACGCCCGACCAGGGTGTTGATGTCCTTGGTCTGGTAGCGCTCATCGAGTTGCTTGCTCGGCGACCAGTTATTCACCACCTCGTGGTCGTCCCATTGCCAGATCTGCGGCACTTCGGCATTGAAGCGGCGCACGTTTTCATCCAGCAGGTTGTAGCGGTAATTGCCGCGATACTCATCGAGGGTTTCGGCGACTTTGCTCTTGGCTTCGGTGGTGATATTGCGCCAGATGCGCCCGCCTTCAGTCGCCAGTTGCGCCGGCACCGGGCCGTCGGCGTAGATGGTGTCGCCGCTGTGGATAAAGAAGTCCGGCAGGCGCAGGCGCATGGCCTCGTAGATGCGCATGCCGCCGATGTCCGGGTTGATGCCGAAGCCTTGGCCGACGGTGTCGCCGCTCCACACAAAACGAATGTCACGGCGCTGCTGCGGCACGCTGCGCAGGTGGCCGAACCACGGCTCACTGGCGATGCCGGTCTGGGCGTCTTCGAAGTGCACACGGTAGAAAACCGCCTGGTCGGCGGGCAGCCCGGTGAGTTCGACGCGGGCGGTGAAGTCAGTGCGGTTGTCGGCCAACGGCGAGACGAATCGGCGTGGGTTGCTGAACACGCTGCGGGTGTCCCACTCCACCACCATCCGCGCCGGGCGATCGCTGCGGCTCCAGATCATGGCGCGATCGCCGAGCAGGTCGCCGGACTGCACGCCGTCGGTGAGTTGCGGCCGGTCCTTGACCGAAGCAATCACCGCCGGCGCCAGGCCCGGCAGCAAAAGGCCGGCGCCGACGACTTGCATCACACGGCGACGGCCCAGATCGAAATGGCTCATGCAGGTGCCCTCCTGATTATCAAAAGGGCCACTTAAGCATGCGCTTATTACACCGGTGCGACAGCCAGTTCCACCGTTTCGGGACGCTTGATCACGGCATACACCAAGCCGGTCAACAGGCTACCGGCGACGATGGCCAGCAGGTACAACAGCGCGTGGTTGATCGCCCCCGGAATCACCAGCACGAACAGCCCGCCATGGGGCGCGGCGAGTTTGCAACCGAAGTACATGGACAGGGCGCCAGTCAGCGCGCCACCGGCGATAGCAGCCGGGATCACCCGCAATGGGTCTTTGGCCGCAAACGGGATCGCGCCTTCAGAGATAAAGCACAGGCCGAGGATCATTGCGGCCTTGCCGGCTTCGCGCTCGGTCTGGGCAAATTTGCGCCGCGCCAGGAACGTCGCGATGCCCATGCCAATCGGCGGCACCATGCCGGCGGCCATGGTCGCCGCCATCGGCGCTCCGCTGGACGCTGCCAGCAAGCCCACCGAAAACGCATAGGCCGCCTTGTTGATCGGCCCGCCCAGATCCACGCACATCATGCCGCCCAGCAGGATGCCCAGCAGCACCGCGTTGGTGGTGCCCATGGTGCTGAGAAAGTCGGTGAGACCGGTCAGCATGCGCGCCACAGGCGGGCCGACCAGGTAGATCATCGCCAGGCCGGTAATCAGGCTGGCCAGCAGCGGGATGATCAGGATCGGCTTGAGCGCTTCCATGCTTTGGGGCAATTGCACGGCACGGGTGATCAGTTTGACGCAGTAGCCCGCCAGGAAACCGGCAAGGATGCCGCCGATAAAACCCGCCCCCAACGTGCCGGCCAACAGGCCGCCGATCATGCCCGGCGCAATGCCGGGGCGGTCGGCAATCGAGTACGCGATGTAACCTGCCAGCAGCGGCACCATCAACGTAAAGGCGCTGTTGCCGACGGTTTTCAACGCGGCCGCCAAGGTGCCTTCCTGTTCGAACGCGTGAATGCCAAAGGCGAACGACAACGCAATCAACAAACCGCCCGCCACCACCATCGGCAACATGAACGACACACCGGTGAGCAGGTGTTTGTACACGCCGGTTTTTTCTTTCTTGGCCACCGCAGCGGTGCCTGTGTTTTCGACGGCGCCTTCGGCCAAGGCCTTGTTGAGGGTCGCTTCGGATTGCTTGAGGGCAATGCCGGTGCCGCAACGGTAGATCTTCTTGCCGGCGAAGCGCTCGGTGGCGACTTCAATGTCTGCCGCGAGCAACACCACGTCGGCGTTGGCGATGGCCTCCGGGCTCAATGGCGTACGTGCGCCTACTGAGCCTTGGGTCTCGACCTGCAAGTCATAACCCAGGCGCTTGGCCGTCTGCTGCAAGGCTTCGGCGGCCATGAAGGTATGGGCCACGCCCGTGGGGCACGCGGTAACCGCGACGATACGCGGGGCCTGTTTCGATGCCACTGACGCTTGGCTGGCGACCTGCACCTGGGCTTCTTCGGCGCCACGGCGCAACACCGCTTCGACATCCGCCAGCGCTTGGGCCGGGGTGCTCTGGAACACGCGCTTGCCGACAAAGCGCTGCATATCCACCGGGGTGCTGCTGACCAGCAACACCCATTCGGCGGCGTCGATTGTCGCTTGGGACAGTGCGCGTTCCGGGTGCTGCACGTCGACGACTTCGACGCTGGTGCTCCAACCTTGGCGTTGCGCGGCAGCGTCCAGCAAGCGGGCGCACAGCACACTGGTGACCATGCCGTTGGGGCAGGCAGTAACAATGGCTAACTTCATCACAAACCCTCTTATTGTTCTGTCAGCGGGCGCACAACAACGCCGCTTTCGAGGTGCGCCAACTGCGCGTCATCGCTGATGCCAAAACCGATCTGCGTCACCGCCATCGCCGCTATCGCGGTGGCGCGGCGCAAGGTCTGCTCGGGCGCTTCGCCGCTGAGCAGACCGTGAAGCATGCCGGCCAGCAGCGAATCGCCGGCGCCGACGGTGCTGGCCACGGTGACCTTGGGCGGGGTCGCATGCAGTGTCGCGCCCGAGCTGTACCAGCTCACGCCCGCGGCGCCGTCGGAGACCACCACATGTTCCACACCCTGTCGATGCAGTTGGCTGACGGCATCCGTGGCGTTCGCCAGGGCGTCGGCCAGCTCTTCGGTGTTGGGTTTGACCAACCACGGGCCCGCCTGCAAACCCGCCCGCAACGCTTCGCCGCTGGTGTCCAGGGCGACTTTCAAACCGAGCTTTTTCAATTGCACCAACAAATCCTGCAACCACTGCGGGCTGACGCCACGGGGCAAGCTGCCGGCGACCACCACCGCGTCATGCCCGGGGGCGATCCGCGTGAGTTGATCGAGCAGCGCCTGTTGCGCCTGTTCACTGACCCACGGCCCCGGTGCGTTGATGTCGGTGACCCGGCCGTTCTGCTCGGCAATCTTGATATTGCTGCGGGTTTCGCCAGGCACGCGGATAAATGCGTCGGCAAAACCACGGCGCGCGATCAGCGCCTCAAAGGCTTGCGGATTGTCCTCTCCCAGAAAACCGCCCACGGTCACCTGATGCCCAAGATCCGCCAACACCTGCGCCACATTCACGCCCTTGCCGGCGGCATGGGTGAGCATGGCGTCGCTGCGGTTGACTTCACCCGGTTCCAGGCGCGCCAGGCGCACCGTAAGGTCCAACGCCGGGTTCAGCGTCAGGCTTAGAATCCTTGCCATTTACACGGCCTCCACTAGGGCACGCACTTCGGCAGGAGACCCCACCGCCAGTGCTTTTTGCGCCAGGCCCTGGGCCTCGCTCAGACTGAATTCACGCACCCGCGCCTTCACCTCGGGAATGCTGCGGGCCGACACGCTCAACTCATCCACACCCAGCCCGATCAGCACCGGCACCGCCAGCGGGTCTGCCGCCAGCTCGCCGCACACGCCGACCCATTTGCCATGGGCGTGGGCCGCACGCACGGTGATGTCGATCAGTTGCAACACTGCAGGGTGCAGGCCATCGGCCTGGGCCGACAAGGTCGGGTGGCCACGGTCGATGGCCAGGGTGTACTGGGTCAGGTCGTTGGTGCCGACACTGAAGAAGTCGACCTCTTTGGCCAGCACGGGCGCCAACAGCGCAGCGGACGGCACTTCGATCATGATGCCCAGTTGCAGGTCGGCCACCGGGATTTCCAGGCGCAGGCGCTCGGTCATGTCACGGGCGGCGCGCCATTCATCCACGCTGCCGACCATGGGAAACATGATGCGCAGCGGACGGTTATCCGCCGAGCGCAACAGGGCGCGCAATTGCGCTTCCATGATCTGCGGGCGTTGCAGGGTGAGGCGAATGCCGCGCACACCGAGGAAAGGGTTTTCTTCCTCGGCAATCGGCCAGTAAGGCAACGGTTTGTCGCCGCCCACGTCGAGGGTGCGCACCACCAGCGGGCGCCCATCGAGGCCGTCGAGGACGCGGCGGTATTCGGCTTCCTGGGTGGCTTCGTCCGGCGCCTGCGGGTGGGCCATGAAAATCAGCTCGGTACGCAGCAGGCCAATGCCTTCGGCGCCCTGCTCGACCGCTTTGGCGACACCCGCGCTCTCGCCGATGTTGGCAAACACTTCCACGGCGTGGCCGTCACGGGTGACAGCCGGTTCATGGCGCTGGGCCGAGGCGGCTTGCAGGCGCTGCTCGCGGGTGTCGCGCTCGACGGTGGCGCGTTGCAACGTCGCGGCGTCGGCGTCCACATGCAGGCGACCGCGCTGGCCATCAAGCAACAACGGCGTGCCGGAGGCCAGCAGCAACACGGCGGGACCGGCACCGACCAACGCGGGGATGCCCAGGGCACGGGCGACGATAGCGCTGTGGGCCGTGGCGCCACCACGGGCGGTGAGGATGCCGGCGACGCGGGTGGGGTCCAGACGGGCAACGTCTGAAGGGCCGACTTCGTCCATCACCAGAATGTAGGGTTCGCTAGGTTCCTGGGCGGTTTCGACGCCACACAGTTGAGCCAGCACCCGCCGACCGATGTCACGCAGGTCGGCGGCGCGCTCGGCGAGCAGAGCATCCTGCAACGACTCCTGCTGCTTGGCGGCGGCTTCGATCACGCTCATCCACGCGGCTTCGGCGCTTTCACCTTGTTTGAGGCGGGTGTCGACTTCGTCGGTCAGTTCCGGGTCGTCGAGCATTTCCTGGTGGGTGATGAAAATCTCGCGAATCGCCTTGGCTTGGCTGCGCTCGATCAGGCCCTGGATATCGCGGCGTACTTCACCGAGAGCCTCTTGCAGGCGCTGGCGCTCAATGGCCGAGGATTCGCCGCGCAACGGGTAATCGAAGACTTGCTGGATCTGCACATGCGCAGGGCCGATGGCAATGCCCGGCGCGGCGGCGATGGCCTGGACCTGGCTGCCGGCCAGCGGTGCGCTGAGCGCGGGCTCGGCCTCAACGATGACGGGCTTGGCGCTCGCAGTCGGCAGCGGCTCGACCTCTTCCCCCAGGCCCTCCTCTACCGCCGCCAGCAGCGCGGGCAGCGCATCACCGGCAATGCTCGGCTCGGCGACAAATTCCAGCACTTGACCGCGGCGGGCGCCCAGGCTCAGCAACTTGCTCAGGCTCTTCACCGACACCGCGCCCACAGGACCGTCGACGATGCGCACACGGATGTCGCCCTCAAAACTTTTAGCCAGTTGCGCGAGGATCTTCGCCGGTCGCGCATGCAGCCCGTGGGCGTTGGCCAGGGTGATGCGTGCGTTCGGCCAATCCGGCGGCAGTTCACCGCCCAACACTTCGAGTACTGCACGGCTGCTGGTGGCACGGCCCAATTCCTGGCCGCGACCTTCGATCAACAAGGCGCACAGGCGCTCAAGCAACGCCTGGTGGGCTTCGCCCAGGCTGGCCAGGCAGAACAGGCCGTTAAGCGGCTGGCCGAGGTAGCGCATGGGTTTATCCGGCGTGACAAACGCCAGGCCCGGACGCTTGACCGTCTGCTCGCTGTGCAGCCACCACAGGCCATCGCCCAGGGGCAGTGCGTCGACCTGCTGCAATACAGCGGCGAAACCATTGCTCACACAATCGGCCTGGCGCAGCAGGCGTGCGCCTCGCCAGACCAGCTCTTCAAAGTCATCGGCGGACACGCCCAGGCTGATCATCTGCGCATCCAGCGCCAGCTCCTGCGGCGCGCCTTGCAGCAGTTTGAGCAACGCTTCGGCGCTGCCGGCACGGCGCAGTGCCTGGCCCAGGTCGGTTTCACCGAGGGCGCGGGTGAGCAGTTGCAGCAGGCGCAGGTGTTCATCGGATTTGGCGGCAATGCCGATGGCCAGGTACACGATCTGACCGTCGCCCCAGTCCACCCCTTCGGGGAACTGCAACAGCCGCACGCCGGTGGAAAATACTTGGTCGCGGGTTTCGGGAGTGCCGTGAGGGATGGCAATACCTTGGCCAAGAAAGGTCGAGCCTTGGGCTTCACGGGCTTGCAAGCCGCTGAGATACCCCTCGGCGACCAGGCCATCGACCACCAGTTTGTCAGCGAGCAGGTGCAAGGCAGCAGACTTATCCACAGCCACTTGGCCCATGGATATCTGCTCTACAGTGAGCTCAAGCATGCCGTTCTCCTAGTTAGTGCAAGGGGTGCACTAGGTATTGTTTTGAATAATTCAGTGTAAATGTGTTCAGAATTTACTGACTGAGTGGTCAATTGGCAGTAGCCACTCAGTAGCGAACGTCGTAAAAATACGCTGGCTGAAACGTTTAATCTAGAATTTAAGGCAGATTACGCGTTAATTGTGCATCCTTGAAGGACCACTCGGCACTTGAGCCAGGACATGGGTCGTACGCTGGAATCGGTTACGATTGGAAAAAATGTCGGGGCAAGCTCCAAAAAACAAGGAAATCCCGGTTTGAAACTCAGTGATATCGCACGTCTCGCCGGTGTGTCCGTGACCACCGCCAGCTACGTCATCAATGGCAAGGCCGAACAGCAACGCATCAGCAGCGCCACCGTGGAGCGGGTGCGTGCCGTGGTCCAAGCCCATGGCTTTACCCCCAACCCCCAGGCCGCCGGACTGCGCAGTCGGCACACGCGCACCTTGGGCTTTATCCTGCCCGACCTGGAAAACCCCAGTTACGCACGAATCGCCAAGCTATTGGAACAGGGCGCGCGTGCGCGTGGCTATCAGCTGCTGATTGCCAGTTCCGACGATGAGGCGGACAGCGAGCGCCAATTGCTGCAACTGTTCCGCGCACGGCGTTGCGATGCGTTGTTCGTGGCCAGTTGCCTGCCCGCCAGCGATGACAGTTACCGCGAGCTGCAAGCCAAGGGCTTGCCGGTGATCGCCATCGACCGGGTGATGGAGCCCGAACAGTTCTGCTCCGTGGTCAGCGATGACCGCCAGGCCTGTCAGCAACTGACCAGCAGCCTGTTGCAGCCGGTGCCCAAGCAAATCGTGCTGATCGGCGCACGGCCCGAGTTGAGCATCAGCCAGGAGCGTGCCGCCGGTTTCCGTGAAGCGCTGCAAGGCTTCACGGGTGAAGTGATCGTCGAACACGGCGAATCCTTCAGCCGTGATTGCGGCCGACAGCTGATGGAGCAACTTCTGCAACAACTGGGGCATTTGCCTGACGCACTGGTGACCACGTCCTACGTGCTGCTGCAGGGTGTGTTTGACGCGCTGCATGACTTCCCGCTCAAGTCGCGCCCGCTGCGCCTGGGCACCTTTGGTGACACGCAGTTGCTGGATTTCCTGCCGCTGCCGGTCAACGCCATGGCCCAGCAACATCAACTGATTGCCGACACCGCCTTGCGCCTGGCCCTGGCCGCGATTGAAGAAGAACAGTACCAGCCGGGCGTGCACGCCATCGGCCGGACCTTCAAACAGCGTATCCACGAGGCCTGAACGTGGAGCTGATCGACACCCACACCCACCTGGACTTTGCGGACTTCGACAGTGATCGCCCGCAAGTCCTCGCCCACAGTCGTACGCTCGGTGTGCGGCGCATGGTGGTGTTGGGGGTGTATCAGCAGAATTGGCAGCGCTTGTGGGATCTGGTACAGGCGGATGAAGGTTTGTTCGCGGCCTTCGGCCTGCACCCGGTGTACCTGGATGACCACCGCCCCGCCGACCTCACGGAATTGGGCGACTGGCTGAGCCGCCTGCACGGCCACCGGCAACTGTGCGCGGTGGGCGAAATCGGCCTGGACTACTTCCTTGAACACCTGGACCGCGAACGCCAGCAAAGCCTCTTCGAAGCCCAGCTCAAACTGGCCGTGGACTTCCAACTGCCGGCCCTGCTGCACGTACGCCGCAGCCATGCCGCCGTGATCGCGACCCTCAAGCGTATCCGCCTGCCACGGGGCGGCATCATCCATGCATTTGCCGGTAGCCGGGAAGAAGCCCACGAGTACATCAAGCTGGGCTTTAAACTTGGCCTGGGCGGTGCCGCCACGTGGCCCCAGGCGCTGCGCATGCACAAGGTGCTGGCGCAACTGCCGCTGGACGCGGTGGTACTGGAAACCGACGCCCCCGACATGGCACCGGCCATGTACCCAGGCCAGCGCAACAGCCCCGAGCACCTGCCGGCGATCTGCACCGCCCTGGCCGAGCGCATGGGCATAAACGCGCTATTGCTGGCCGAGGCGAGCACCCGCAATGCGTGCGAGCTGTTCAATTGGTAATACCGGGATCACCGCTTGCAGGTTGAGGGTCATGCGTTGCCGATGCCGGGCGTAGCGCAACACCAGAAAGTGCGCCAACAGCACCACCAGTGACACGTTGAGCTGCCCGATCACGCTGATCAGCCCCACCCATTCCGTCACCAGTGCCACGATCAGTACCATGCTGGTCAACACCGCCATGCTCGGGCGGACCAGCGCCCAGTGGTCCAGCGCCTTGAAATGGCGCAGTTGCCGGGGGCAGTTCAGCTCCAACACCCGCTGACAGTAAGGGCAGTCGAAGGGCTCTTCGATAGCGATGGCATTGAGCTGCCAAGGTTTGAGTTCAAACGTGATATCGCAATGGGCGCAGTGCCCCTTGATGCCGACGGCAGTGGTCATCGTCGTGCCTCCCCTGAATCATGAATGAGTGAAATAAATTCTCACTCATTCCCGGGATCAAAAAAGGCACTCAGGGAAATCAAGACAAGCACTACATCCACAAAAGACCAATCCTACCCCGCCGCCCTACACACGAAACGCGCCGATCAATTGCTTCAGCTCGATCACCTGCACCGAAAGCTGCCGGCTCGCCGCCTCGGTCTGATGCGCGCCTTGGGCCGCATGTTCGCCGGCCCGGTTGATTTCGACGATGTTCTGGTCGATATCGTGGGCGACGGCGGTCTGCTGCTCCACAGCGGCGGCGATCTGCTGGTTCTGGTCGACGATCATGCCGACGGCACCGAGGATATTTTCCAGCGCCTGCTGGACCTTTTCCGATTGGCCCACGGTACCGCTGGCCATTTCATGGCTGGTACCCATGGCCTTCACGGCTGCGCCGACACCGGAGTGCAGACGGCTGATCATTTGTTCGATTTCTTCGGTGGAATGCTGGGTACGCCGGGCCAGGGTGCGCACCTCATCGGCCACCACTGCAAAACCACGCCCCTGCTCACCGGCCCGGGCGGCCTCAATTGCCGCGTTGAGCGCCAGCAGGTTGGTTTGCTCGGCGATGCTTTTGATCACTTCCAACACACTGCTGATGGCTTGGCTGTCGCTGGCCAATTGGTTGATCACCCGCACCGACGCATCGATCTCCGAAGCCAGCCGCGCAATGCTGCCCTGCTGGGATTGCACCAGGCCACGGCCATTGACGGTTTCGTCGTTGACGCTGTGGGCACTGCTGACCGCCGCCGCCGCACTGCGCGCCACTTCCTGGGCGGTGGCCGACATCTGGTTCATGGCCGTCGCCACCTGTTCGATCTGCATGCGCTGGCCAGAGACCGCCTCATTGCTGCGGGCCGACACCGTTTCCACTTGGCCGGCCTGGAGTTCGACCTGGCTGACGGTGTGCCCGACGCGTTCGATCAAGTCATGGATTTTCGCCACAGTGCCGTTGAACACCTGGCCGAGATCACCCAACTCGTCACGGCTCTGGGCGACAAACGTGACGGTCATGTCGCCGGCGGCCACCTTGTCCATCATCGCCCCCAGGCGGTGCAGGGTGGTGCGCGTCGAGGCGTAGAAGCCGGCGTACAGGTAGAAGATCAGCAGAAACACCACCGTCAGCGCCGAGACCAGTACCACCATGTGCGTACGATTCTGCGCCAGGCGCTGTTCCAGTTGCTGCCCGAGGAACATCAGGGTGGCGTCATCGAGCTGATAGGTCTGGGCCATCAATTGGCTGACGCTGTCGTAGAAAGCCTGCCAGGGTGCGTCGAGGGTTTCAGCCATCACCACTTGCTCTTCAAACAGCTCGCTGCCTTGCTTGAGGCTGGCGTTGCTGGCCTTCGCCAGACCGTCCAGCGCGGCGTGGGCGGCTGTGCTGGAGCCGAGGGCATCGTGCAATTTCAAGCCGTATTCGGCTTGGAGTTTTTCCAGCTGTTGCAGCAGCTCGTCAAAACGGGTGCTGGAGGAGGAATTGAGGAAGCCCTGGCCCAGGGAATAAGCGCCCATCGCCCGGCCTTCTCCCAAGACTTGGGTAACTTGGGGTGTGACACTGGTGATCAGTTCGCTGAGTTGGCGTAAATCGCTCTGAGAGTCGCGGCTCAAGCCGGATTGGCTGGCGATGATCTGGCTGAGCATCTGCGCCTTGTTGAGCAATTTGCCGATCAGCGCACTTTTACTCAGCAACGAGGTTTCCTGTTGCTGGGTCTTGAACGCCGCGATCAGCTCGTCGCGCTTGCCTTCAAACACGGTGACTTGCTCAGGCTCGGTGGCCATCGGGTTGAGGCCCTGCAGACGGGCGAGCACGCTCTGCTCCAAGGTGCCAATCCTGGCCTCCAGGTCTGCGGCCTTACCGGATTGGCCGAGGGTTGCGTTGATCTGCACTTGGTTATTCAGGGTTTCCAGATCACGGCGCAAGGCCAGGCTGCTACCAAGAAGATCGAGGCTTTGCAGTTCGACACGGGTGCCCTGGAACTCGCGCCAGGAATCACGCACCAGGTAATAGTTGGTCGCCAGCATCGGCAGCAGGAACAACACGCTGATCAGGCTGAACTTCATGCCGAAGCTCAGGCGATTCATCAGCGCAATGGCGGGATAGAGCAAGCTCTTCACAGGTGAACTCCCTTTTCTTTTATTTTTATTGAGGCGCAGGGCGGCGGCAGAAAGCCACTATTTGGCGCTCTGTCTGTATAGCTCAATTTGAAAGGGAGTTTTGTAACTTAAGGTTAACGACAGGAGCGAAGGACTCGCTCCTGTCCGGGGGTCAAGGCAGCACAGTCCAGATGGCGAACCCGGCATACCATAGCACCGCCGCACGCAGCAGCAGTTCCCACAAGCGATCCAGGCTGTTGATGCCGTCTGCACCTACCACCGGCGGTGGGATTTCGGCGGCGACCAGGCCGACTTTCTCCACCAGTTGCGCGGCGCTGATGTCCCAGCTCAGCAACTCGTGAAGCATCACACGGCTGACCGCAACGAAGTTGCCCACCAAAGCAAAGCTGGCCGCCAGCAGACGCACCGGCAACCAGTCAAACGCGTGACGCAACTGACCAGCGCGCTCGGCCACCAGTGCGTTCTGGCTGTGTTCACTGGCCAGGGCCAACAGCCGATAGGCCAGTGCGGCGACCGGACCCAACAGGAAGTACCAGAAAATCACTGCGAAAAAGCTCTGGTACGCCTGCCATAACAGATGGCCCTGGACGCGCTCCAGCAACTGTTCGCCACTGTCGGCGCCAATGTTGAGGTCGCGCTCGGCCACATGCTCGGCAGCTTGCAGATCGCCCCGGCGCCACGCATCGCGAAACGGCCCAAGCCCGGCCAACAGGTCGCCACGGCCCAGGCTGTAGATCACCACCAGCAGGTGCACCGGCAACGCCAACAAACCATAGGCCACCGGTTCCAGCACCAGCAGCAACAATGCCAGCAACGCCACCGGCAGCAGCACCAGCAGGGCCAGAATCAGCCAAGGCTGCTTGCCCAGGCGCGGGCTCGATTCCAGCTTGGCCAATTCGCGCAACCAGCCGCCATCACGCTGCAATCGCTGGCGCATGGCCGAGAACTTCTCGATCCACACCGCCAGCACCAACACCAGAAAACTCATCGTGCGTGTCCTCCATCCTGCAGAGCGCTGCGAAAGCGCGTCCAATCAAAAGCGGGGCCGGGATCAGTCTTACGCCCCGGGGCGATATCGCTGTGACCACAGATACGCTGTGGCGTAATACCGGGATAGGCGGTCAGCAACTGAAGTGTCAGGTCGATCAGCGACCTATATTGGGCGTCGGTGAACGGCAGGTCATCCGTGCCTTCCAGCTCTATGCCCAAAGAAAAGTCATTACAGGTTTCACGCCCCTCGAAACATGAAACCCCGGCGTGCCAGGCCCGGTCGATGCAGGACACAAACTGCGTTACCGCACCGTCGCGCTCAATCAGAAAATGCGCAGACACCCGTAGGTCGGCAATCCCTTCAAAGTAGGGATGTTCCGTGACATCCAGGCGATTCTGGAAAAACTCCTGCACCTTGCCCGTGGCGAACTGCGCCGGTGGCAGGCTGATGTTATGCACCACCAACAGTGAGATCTCGCCTGCGGGGCGCTCGTTGAAGTTCGGGGAAGGGCAATGGCGAATGCCCTGGCACCAACCGCTGGCGGGGTCCAACTGCATACAGGATCCTTGAACGTGACTAAGTGTGACCAGTATGCCGCGTTCGACCCCGCGGTTGCGATCACTAGCCGCGATTGAGTTGACGCAATTGGTCCACCACCGCCGCCAGTGCCCGCTCGAACAGCGGACCATCGTCCAGGGTGTGCAGCGCGCCACGCTTGAACGCCTGTGCAAGTTGGCCGACGCTTTTGTCCATGACTTTGAGCCCGGTGCGGCCGACGAAAACATAGGTGTTGGCCGGCGCCATGATCGCCATCAGCTTGCAGCGCAGGGCGTTGCCCTGATCCGGCTGGAACACGACCCAGCCACCTATCCGCATCTGGTACACCTTGAGCAGGTCCGGATCATCCGCCGGCAGCTCCTGGGCTGAATCAGGCGGCGTTGCGCTGAGCACAAAAGGGTCGCGTACTTCGATCAAGCCATCGACACCTTCGGGCGGCTGGACATGCAGGGCCTGCAAGCGAACAAAAAAATCCCGGGTGCTGAAGGGGTCGAAGGCCGCGCTGGTCAGCCCATCACGCAGGGCCTTGAGCAAGCCCGGCAACTGCGCCAGCAAGTGGCCTGCGGCGTCGGTGTCTTGCGGCAGGCTCACACTCCAGATCAACTCATCCATGGTGCGCAGCGCTGCCTGCCACTGCACCGACTGTTCGCCGTGCTTGAGGCTGGCCAGCAACAGCACCTGGCTCCAGGCTTGTTGCAGAAACTGCACCACAGCTCGCGGTAACACCTTGCCCAACAGCCGTCGGTTGAGCACCTCGGCCACCCGTGCACGCGCCGCTTCAGTAAGTACGCGCCCTTCTTCAGCGTCGCGGGTGTGCTGTTCAAGCAACTCGCGGCGCCGGCGCTCATCGGCGGTGAACGCGGTGAACTCAGTCAGCAACTGGGAAAAAATCGCCGGATCTTCGGCAAACTCATTGAGCAAACGCTGGACCACCTGCTCAATGCGCAGGTACAGGCTGTCACGCGCGTAGTCATCGACCGTGCTCCAGCCCATGGCGGTCGCCGCGATTTCATTCAACAGGCGCCGCGCCGGATGGCCGGAGCGACTGAAAAAACTCTTGTCCAGCACCGCCACTTTCAACAGCGGGATCTGCAGGCGCCCGATCAAGGCCTTGAAGGCGTCCGGCACAGTGCGGTCATTGAGGATAAATTCGAACAGCAGGGCGATCAGGTTGATCACGTCTTCGTCCGCGTCCTCCACCACCCGTGATTTGCCACTCTTGACGCTGACCCGCGTGAGCAATTGCTCAAGCTGGCTACGCAGGTCGAAATCATCCTCGACCTCCGGCTCCGGTACGTACTGCTGCAAATGTGACAGCAGCCGCAGCAGGTCGCGGGTGGCGATAGGCTGGGGTTCGGCGCTGGCCTCAAGGGTAGGCGACACGCTACCGCGCACGGTGGCCAACAGCGCCTGCAAGGCAGTGAAGGCTTGCTGGCCATTTTCGTCGACGGGTTGCTCGGCGCTTGGCTGTGTCGCTTCACGCTGGTAATCACGGGCGGCGCGCTCGCCGGGGCGGCGCGACGGCACGGTCTTGAGGTCCGGCAACACCCCGGTGGCGACCAACAACTGGTTGGCCTCACCGTACAACTGGTCCGCGTCACTGAGTACGTACTTCTCAAACAGCTTGAGCATGATCAGCTTGACGCGGATCTCCACACCCAGACTGCGCCCCGCACGCAGGAAAAACTCGCACAGCAGCGCCGGGCCCAAGGGGTTTTCACGGTCATCCAGGTGATTGCCAAGCAAGGTACTCAAGCGTGCGGTCAGTTGCCCGAGCGCCAGCCCGTCACGGTGACGCACCCGGCCGAGCATGGCCTCAAGTGCAACGGCTTTTTCCAGCTCATCCTTGGATGAACCTGGCGCCGCGTCATAGGACACCACCGGCACCATCTGCAGCTCGCCGCGCCCCGCCTGGCCCAGGCCGCCAAAGGCTTCGAACAGCCGCTCCATGAACACGCGCTCGAAATTCTTGCGTTTGAGGCGCAAGTCGCGCATGGCTTCAAAGAAAATATGGTGGTCCACGTTGCTGCGGGCCTTGTCGGCCATCTCGAACAACGTATCGTCGGCGTTATCGAACAACTCCTGCAGCCCCTGCTGCAACTGTTGCGCGGCTTTGTCGCGAACCTGCAGCAATACCACCGGCAGGCGCGCGAGCGGCGATGGCGTGGCGTGTGCCCTGTTGATTGGCACCACCTTTCCGTCATTGTGCATCCAGGCCTCCTGAAACGGCGGTATTGGTTGGGAACGATCGGGGGCAGGCCCATGAGGCGCTGTCGAAACCGGTAATCACCAGGACGTCAAAGCTATGACGCCAATTGCAAGGCGCGAGATTATCTTGCAAATGAGCCCCGTTGCGCCAGCAAACTCTGACATTGCGCGGTAAATCAGCGGTGAGCCTGGGTTCAAATGCACGCTGCCCCTATAATCGGGGCACTTTGTTTGTGGAGCCTGTTATGCCGAATCTCCGTCTTGCCGACCTCACCGCCGAAATCGAAGCCAACGTGCGCCGTGCACTGCTGGAAGACATCGGCAGCGGCGACATCACCGCGCAGTTGATCCCGACCGAACGCCTGGCCACGGCCACCATCATTACCCGCGATAGCGCTGTCATTGCTGGTACGGCCTGGGTGGACGCAGTGTTCCGCCAACTGGATCCAAGGGTCGCCGTACACTGGCAAGTGGCCGACGGCGAACGGGTCAGCCCCAACCAAGCCCTGTTCCACCTCGAAGGCCCGGCACGCTCGCTGCTCAGCGGCGAACGCTCTGCCCTGAACTTCCTGCAGTTGCTGTCCGGAGTCGCCACACGCGCGCGGTTCCTCGCAGATTTTGTTGCCAGCACCCAGGTCAAGCTGCTGGACACCCGCAAAACCCTGCCCGGCCTGCGCCTGGCGCAGAAATACGCCGTGACCTGCGGCGGCTGCCACAACCACCGCATCGGTTTGTATGACGCGTTTCTGATCAAGGAAAACCATATCGCGGCCTGCGGTGGTATCGCCCAAGCCATTACTGCCGCCCACAAGATCGCACCCGGCAAGCCGGTGGAAATCGAAGTGGAAAGCCTGGAAGAACTGCACGAAGCACTGGCGGCGGGCGCCGACATCATCATGCTTGATGAGTTGAGCCTGGAGGATATGCGTGAGGCCGTGCGCCTGAACGGCGGCAAGGCGAAGCTGGAAGCCAGCGGCGGAATCAATGAAAGCACGCTGCTGCCCATCGCCGAAACCGGCGTGGATTACATCTCCATCGGAGCGATGACCAAGGATGTGAAGGCGGTGGATTTGTCGATGCGCCTCAGTATATGAGGCGCCGCAGGCGATAAGCGTCAAGCTGCAAGAGGCTATATGACCACTTGCAGCTTGCAGCTTGAAACATGCCGCTGCTTTTAAACGACCAGATTATTCATTTCGCAATACTCTTCCCAATCAACACCCAGCACCTCGGCCGCCTCTTTGTGCAAGGCCAGCCGTGCGGCTTCGAACTCTTCCGGTGTCGAGGTATATTTGAGGGACAACTCCCAAGGCTGGAGACCCTGGCTCTCGGCCTCGTCCTCGAATGCCCACTGGATCTGGTCACGCTGATCATCGGCGCTCAGGTCCTTGATCTCTTCTTTAAGCTGCGGCGTTTCCCCGATGTATTTTTCGAGGGCTGCTTGATGCCGAACTTCCTGGGTCATTTCAGTCGTGGTCATGTCGTTCTCTTAGATCGAGGAATGGGGATGCATCTGGGTCATCAAGGTTGCGCAGATACAAAAGAGCGGGCACGAATGCCGACTCGCCTGGCCTTCAGAACCATTCTGGGATCATCTGAAAACATTGCCTTTGAAACATTGCATCTAAAACAAGCAGTAGTGCCTTTATGCCCGAGACAGGAATCGAACCTGCGACCTTCGCGTTACGAGTGCGCTGCTCTACCAACTGAGCTACACGGGCGGTTGGCTAAAGCTAGCACCGCATCGGGCGTCCGGCAACTTACGCCCCTCAGCGGGCGATCACGCCTTGGGCCCAGAAGCGTGGTTGCAGGTGATCACCCTCGGCGTTCAGGTATTGCTGCTGGGCTTGCGCGATGTGAGGCACGTCACGCAGTGCAATCACGATCAACAGACCAACGGCCAGTACACTAAGTCCTTTCCATATCTCCCAGCCCAGTGGCAGTGCAGGTGTTGCCGGGGCACGCCACACATGCAGGGCCATCAGCCAGCCTATTAGCAACGCCAGCCACACTTGGGAATTAGGCATCACGATCACACCGTCGACCATGGACTGCACTAACGCGCCGACCAATGCGGCAAACAGGCACAAGCGCATCAGGTCAACACGCTCGGCGGACAGAGCCCTCTCACGCAGTACGCCAAACGTGGCCCAGCCAGCGCGCCACGCCAAAGCAGCTACGATCAAGGTCGATAGCCCACCCCACTCGCTGGCCCATTGCAAAACAGACTGATGTGGATGAGCGGCGATGGTGTTGGCAATATCGGCAAAATGCATCGGCCCGAACCCCAACCACGGACGTTCGACGAGCATATGCCACGCCTGCCACCAGATCGGACCGCGACCCGACAGCGAGGTGGTGAGGCGATCACCCGCACCACTGGAGCGCACAATCCCCAAGTGATCGGCCAGTACTGTAAACGCCAGCCAGTACAGCAACAGCCCGCCGACAACAGCGGCCAACTGCCATCCGACCCAGCGTCGCCCCCAAGGCCCCAGCAGTGCCAGCAGCAAACCAGCCGCGCCCATTCCCAGCCATGTGCCTCGCGTCCCCCCGCTGATCGCGATCAGCCACCAGACGCACAACAACGCAAACACTGCGCCTCGCACAGTGCGGGAGACTTTGGGTATCAGCAGGGGAAGCGCCAGTAACGGCAGCGTGAATGTCTGGAACTGACCGTAGAAGCGCTTGTTGGAAAAGCCGGACAGCAACAGGTCTGGGTCCAGCGTCATAGCTCCGCTGGTAATCACCAGCGCGCCGGCGTACAGATATTGAATGGATTTGACCAGGCATAGCAGCATCACAATCAGGATCAACACACGATCCATCGCCCCACCACCGTAACGGCGGAACAAGGCAAACGCTGCGGCGATTGCCGCGCAGCTGACCAGCAACGCCACTTCGGTGAACGCCCAGAGCGGCTGATGGGCCTGCGCCGAAGACAACAGGCCTAGCGCAATAATCAGCGCCAGCCCCCAGGCCGTGTGCCTGTCCACCAAGGGTTCAAGCGGGGTGACCGACAACCCATACAGCACCGCGCAGCCCCCAATGGCAATCTGCATTACACGCTGCAGATCATGCCCACTGAACGGTGCGCAAATCCCAATCGTCAGCAAGCACACCACTGCTACCAGGAAAGCCCCGCCTCGCTGCCGTACGGATAACGCCATCGGCCACCTCCAATCCCTGTGGATGGTTCAGCAGTTATGCACCGCCAGCGCCGCAACCTTTGCCGGCATATTTCTCTTCAGCGGTTGTGGTGCACTTCCAACCGGTGGTGGCGCTGCGCGTCAGGCTGATGGTCTTGCCCAGCACCGGCGCTGGCGCGTCGAGTATTTCGCAACTGATGGAGCCCGCGCCCGTAGCAACGTCACCTGCCACATCGATTTTGCAGTTGGCGGTGGGGCTGGTGCCACCGATCAACGCCAGGGTGGGTACGGTGCCCTGGTTGATAGTGTCCTCATAACCGGCCTTCAACGCGGCAATTTCAGCCAGGCCGGCAGTGAACTTGGCCTTGGCCTGGTGTGTGGTGTACATCGGCAGGCCGATGGTGGCCAAAATGCCGATGATTGCCACGACGATCAACAACTCGATCAAGGTAAAGCCTTTTTGACTCATCACATTCACTCTCCAGAATAAAACTCATGACAAGGCGCGTCCTGCACCCCGTTTTTTTCAGCGGCGCCAGTGTACTCACCCGCAAGCGGTCAATCGCGCACAAGACGCACATTCTGACATTTTATCCAGCGCCATCGGCGTGCCCGGATCCGTCACCTGACTACGCTATAAATCTTCGATGACTTGTATGCGGAACCGCGACATGAACAACGCCTCAACGATTTACGCCTGGGAAGGCATCAACCGCAAAGGGCGCACGGTGTCCGGGCAGACCAAAGGGCACAGCCCTGCCCTGGTCAAGGCACAACTGCGGCTGCAAGGGATCAGCCCAGGTCGCGTGCGCAAGCAATCCCCGCTGCTGCCAGGCCTGACCCAGTCGGCCAAGGCGGCTGACATCACCCTGCTCACGCGCCAACTGGCCACGCTACTGAACGCTGGAATTCCCCTGTTGCAAGCCTTCGACATCATCAACGAAGGCTTCGACAACCGCGCCGTGCGTGAGCTGGTGCAAGGGCTTAAACAGCAGGTCGCAGCTGGCGCCAGCCTGGCCGACGCACTGCGCAAACAGCCGCGCTACTTCGACGAGCTGTACTGCAACCTGGTAGCCGCCGGCGAGCAGGCCGGCGCATTGGAGACCTTGTTGGAACGTGTGGCGATCCATCGCGAAAAGAGTGAGCAACTCAAGGCCAAGGTCAAAAAGGCCATGACGTACCCAATTGCGGTCCTGGTGGTTGCCAGCCTGGTCACCGGCGTACTGCTGGTCCACGTCGTGCCGCAGTTCCAGACGCTGTTCGCCGGGGTCGGCGGCAAACTGCCAGCGTTTACCCTGCAGGTGATCGCCCTGTCGGCGTTCATGCAGCAAGCCTGGTGGATGCTGGTCTTGGGCATCGCCTTCGCAGCCATGGGGCTGCGTAAGGCCTATCGGTCATCGCCGGGTTTCAGCTATTGGCTGGACACCGGTTTGTTGAAAGCGCCCCTGGCAGGCAAACTGCTGACAAAATCCGCCGTGGCCCGCTACGCCCGCACGCTTTCCACCACCTTTGCCGCCGGTGTTCCACTGGTACAAGCATTGGACTCAGTCGCCGGCGCCGTGGGCAATGCTCCGTTCAAACAGGCAATCGAACATATGCGTCACGATGTATCCACTGGCATGCAGTTGAATCAATCCATGACCAACAGCGGTCTGTTTCCCGGCATGGCGATCCAGATGACGGCAATCGGCGAAGAATCGGGCATGCTGGAACAGATGCTGGAAAGAGTCGCCAACCACTATGAGACTGCCGTGGACAACCAGGTAGATAGCCTCGCCAGCCTGATGGAACCGCTGATCATGGTGGTTCTGGGTGGTATCGTCGCAGCGCTGGTCATTGCCATGTACCTGCCGGTCTTCCAACTGGGGAGCGCATTTTGAACCTGCTGTTGAGTGAGTCCCCCTGGGCATTTGTGGCGATTGCGTGGGTACTGGGGCTGATCGTCGGCAGTTTTCTCAATGTGCTGGTGTGGCGCCTGCCAAAAATGCTCGAACGGGAATGGCGCGCCCAGGCCCATGAAGTGCTCGGCTTGCCTGCCGAGCCTGCCGGGCCGACCTACAACCTGATGCACCCAAATTCCTGCTGCCCGCACTGTGATCATCCCATCCGGCCCTGGGAAAACATTCCCGTGCTCAGCTACCTGATACTTCGGGGACGCTGTGCTCATTGCCATGGCGCCATCAGCGCCCGCTACCCGCTAACCGAACTTGCGTGCGCGCTGATCTCGGCCTGGGTCGCCTGGCATTTCGGCTTTGGCTGGCAGGCTGCAGCAGTGCTGGTGTTGAGTTGGGGGTTGCTGGCGATGAGCCTGATCGACGCCAACCACCAGTTGCTTCCGGATGTGCTGGTACTGCCGTTGCTGTGGCTGGGGTTGATCGTCAACAGTTTTGAATTGTTGACGACATTACCCGATGCGCTTTGGGGCGCAGTGATCGGCTATATGAGCCTGTGGAGCGTGTTCTGGCTGTTCAAGCTGGTCACCGGAAAGGACGGCATGGGCCACGGTGACTTCAAGTTGATGGCCCTGCTCGGCGCCTGGGGTGGCTGGCAGATTTTGCCGATGACCCTGTTGATGTCGTCGCTGGTGGGAGTGTTTGTCGGGTTGATCCTGATGCGAGCGCGCAAAATCCAAGCGTCGGCACCGATGCCGTTTGGTCCGTATCTGGCAATTGCCGGCTGGATTGCATTGCTCTGGGGTGGTCAAATAACCGACTTCTATTTGCAGTCTGTCGGTTTCAGATGACCAACTCTGTCGCAACACCCTGGATTCTTGGCCTCACCGGCGGCATCGGCAGCGGTAAAAGCGCGGCGGCCCAGCACTTTATCGACCTGGGCATCGACCTGATCGACGCCGACCACGCCGCCCGCTGGGTGGTCGAGCCTGGCCGGCCGGCCCTGGCCCGCATCGCCGAACACTTTGGCGGCGGCGTGCTGCAGCCCAACGGCCAGTTGGACCGCGCCGCGTTACGCAAGCTGATCTTTGAAGTACCCGAAGAGCGCCTATGGCTGGAAGGCTTGCTGCACCCGCTGATCGGCGAGGAGATTCGCAGCCACCTGGCGCGCGCGCGTTCGCCTTACGCGATCCTGGTGTCGCCGCTGCTGATCGAATCCGGCCAATACAGCATGACCCAGCGCATCCTGGTGATCGACGTGCCGCAATCGCTGCAGATTCAGCGTACCCTGCAGCGCGACGGCATCAGCGAACAACAGGTACAGGCGATACTCAAGGCTCAGTCCAGCCGTGAAGACCGCCTGAACCATGCCGATGACGTGCTGGTCAATGACCAGGACCTCGCCTGGCTGCACAGCGAGGTCGAGCGACTGCACCACTTTTACCTTACTTTGCGTGGAGGCCGATCATGAGCCAACCCTTGACCGTCGACTGCCCAACCTGCGGCGCACCCGTGGAATGGAAAACCGACAACCTCAACCGGCCGTTCTGCTCGGACCGCTGCAAACTCATCGACCTGGGCGCCTGGGCCGCTGAAGAGCACAAGATTCCCGTGGCCCCGGATGCCGAAGACGAGCTGTTTTCCGAAGACCTTTCGCCGCGCCATTAAGGCCGCATAAAGGCGTACTCCTGCTGGTCGTCGAGGTTCTCTGCAAGGTATTGCAGCTCGTCGGCCAGGTCTTCAAAACTGCGTACCCCCTTGCTCTGCTGCACCACCGCACTGAGCATGGCGCGCAGGGTCAAGCCTGGGTCGAAACCGATTTCCTGCGCCGAATCCTGGCTTTTGCGCAACTCCTGCCGTGCCCACTCATACACACCCATGATCCGTGCTCCCGCCTTACTCATCTAAAATTTGGCTGAGCATGGGCCTGCTTGCTGGTACTGGATTTGATCTGGATCAACGCTGCGAATCGTCATCCTTCCAGGGCGCAGAGAGGTAGCGGGTGCGATTGAAGGTCTCCAGCCATTCCGGGCAGAACACCACCAGAGCACTGATGACCATGCCGTTGATAAATGCCTCGGGGAAGATGATGAGCCACAGGTAGCCGACAAAATCCTCCAGCCATTCGGGCATTGCAAAACGACCGTCAAACCACAGTAAACCCAGCCCCAGCAGAAGACAGAGCAAGGCCGACAGCGCGGCGGCAAAAAAACCCGAACAGAAGATATACACAAAAGGATTGCGCGGTTGCGCACGCTCTACCAGCAACGCGCAACCTTCGGTGACCAGCACCGGCAGCACGACCAGCAGCAGGCCGTTGACACCAAGGGCTGCCAGATCCTGACGCCCCAGCAGCATCAAACCGAACTGGGCAGCAAAGCCCCCTACGATTGCCAGGGGCCAATCCAGCAGCAGGGTCACGGCGGTCATGCCGATAAAGTGGTAAGACACACCGGTATCGAAATCTCGCCGCACCAGCCACAACATGAACAGCGCGAACACCGTACCGAACAGCAAATGCTGGCGTCGCCGGTCGGCGAACAATTCAACCCACGGCGAACGCGCAGTGGCCCACAGCAGTACCGGTGCGTACAGCAGCCAGCCGATGCCGAGGGTTGCGGGCGCCAACACTGCGGCACTGATCATGGGTGAAATACCAATGCAAAAGAGCTCACCAGACACCTCTTCGCAGGAGTTGAAGTCGAGTCGTCAGTCTACACCGCCCTTTTGCAGCGAGACTTCCTGCAGTCATCATTTGGACGCTAAGCTGCAAGCATGGATGACTCAGATTATTTGCGCCTGCTCACCGTAGCAGCCGAACAAGCCAACGCATTCCTGTCCAATGCCCGCAAATGGGAACGTGAGCGTTGGGTCTGCCAGCGCCTGCTGCAAGGCTTGAACGTGCCCTACCGCGCCGAAGAGTTTCACGCCGCGGGGCAAGAGCCGCCGGATGTATTGTTTCGTGATGCCAGTTTCGAGGTGTTTTTCGTGCTGGATGAAGGGCGCCGACTCAACGACGAATGGCGCGATGAATTGCTACGCCGACGCAGCGCCTTCTCCCTCAGCCAACTGGTTCGCCGCGAAGCCAAGCCGCGACGCATTCCCGCCCATGAATTCCTGCTGCGCCTGGGGCCCACACTACGCAAAAAAGCGCACAACTATAAAGAGCGTGGGATGGACCTGGGCGAGCTGGATATCGTCGCCTTCACCAGCCTCAAGCGCGAAGTACTGGACCTCAACAGCCACTTTCCACCGCCCACCGAGTATCTGCGCCAGGGCTGGCGCTCGCTGTCGCTGGTCGGACCGACGTTTGCACGGGTACTGTTCGCCCACCCGGACGCGCCGGATTTCTTGCGCAACAACCTGGGGCGAAGCATAGTGTTCGACGTGGGCATCAGCCTCTGATCCCACCCCGACTGTAACGTGGCACCCTTTTGCAACGTCTACCTGACGAGGCCTTCTATGACCAGCCGCCTGAACCCCGACGACCAACAGCATGTCGAAGAGTACCTGCAGCTCTCCCAGAACCGAGTCGAGCGCAAGCCTTTCCGGCCGTGGCTGCTCCTTGGTGTGGTGCTGGCGGTGGTGATCGGGCTCGGTCTGCTGAGCCGCCTTTTGAGTTACCTGACGCTATGAGCTGCCTGGCGCTCGCGGGGGTAACTGCTCCGATTTCTTTTAG
>Ga0308161_1001233_pt1 | contig 32094 bp, 26 predicted proteins | sample PhyFR2_FD_201034 | JGI IMG/M metagenome (GOLD analysis project Ga0308161, IMG submission 201034) | Phyllosphere microbial communities from UC Gill Tract Community Farm, Albany, California, United States - DLSLF.R2 | ecosystem: Host-associated > Plants > Phyllosphere > Unclassified | place: USA...
CCGAGGGGCAGCACCTCGACCTGTACGGCGGGGTCGGCCTGCTCGCCGCCGCCCTCGGCGACCTCGTCGGACCGAAGGCGCGCATCACGAGCGTCGAGAGCGCACCGCGCGCCACCGAGCACGCGCAGGAGAACCTGGCCGAGTGGATCGGCGCCCGCGCCGAGACCGGGCGCGTCGAGCGGTGGCTCACCCGGACCGCCGCTGCCGCGTCGCGGCCGGAGCAGGAGCGGTTCCGCGCCGGCACGGTCGTGCTCGACCCGCCCCGCTCGGGTGCCGGTCGCGAGACGGTCGTCCAGATCGCGGCGCTCCAGCCGGCGCAGGTCGTCTACGTCGCCTGCGACCCGGTGGCGCTCGCGCGCGACGTCGCGACCTTCGCGGACCTCGGGTACCGCCTGGAGGCGCTGCGTGCGTTCGACCTCTTCCCGCACACCCACCACCTGGAGGCCGTGGCGCGCCTGGTGCCGGTCGCCTAACGGCGGGTGGGCGGTCGCGTCCGCAGCGCCGGAGCGGGCTCACGGGCGGCAGTTGCGTCACGGGGTGGTGCGGAAACGCCGACGACACCCGTCGCCGGTATCCTCTCCCTGTGATCGCTCCCGGTATCAGGGATCGGGAGCGCATCGGAACGAGAGGCCACCGTGGCAACAGGAACGAACACCAGCACCGGAGCGACGAGCGTGGCGACAGGGCCCGTGCGCGTCGCGATCGTCGACGACCACGAGTCCGTGCGGCTCGGCATCCAGGCAGCGTGCCAGAACGAGGGCTTCGAGGTGGTGCTCACCGCCGCGAGCGTCCCGGAGTACATCCAGCAGTTGGGGGACCGCGAGGTCGACGTCGTCGTGCTCGACCTCTCCCTCGGTGACGGCTCGACCGTGACGGCGAACGTGAAGGGTGTGCAGGGCACCGGATCGGCCGTCCTCGTGCACTCCATCGCCGACCGGGTCGCGAGCGTGCGGGAGGCACTGGCCGCAGGGGCGGCCGGCGTGATCCCGAAGTCGTCGGCGACGAAGACGGTCATGGCCGCGGTCGCGACCGTCGCCCGCGGCGACGTGCTCAACAACCTCGAGTGGGCGAGCGCCATCGACGCCGACCGGGACTTCGCGAAGGCCCAACTCGGCCGGCGGGAGCGCGAGATCCTGCACCTGTACGCCTCGGGGCTGCCGCTCAAGCTCGCGGCCCAGCAGCTCGGGATCGGGTACTCCACCGCCCGCGAGTACCTCGACCGCATCCGCGTGAAGTACGTCGAGGTCGGGCGTCCCGCGCCGACCAAGGTCGACCTGCTCCGCCGGGCCGTCGAGGACGGCATCCTGCCCGGGCTCGACTCGGGCATCGACCCCGACACCGACGGTCGCTGACCCGGATGGACACCACGGCGGCACCGGTGCCGACCGACGGCGACGCGACGGGCGGGGGACCGGCAGGCCGGGCCCCCGCCGTCGCCGAGCCGGCCCCGTTCGGCGTCGACCCGTCGCGGAGCGTGCGGCCCGCCGTCACGCAGGCGTCGGTCGAGCGGGTGTTCGCCGTGGTGATCGCCAGCGCCGCGATCGGCTTCGGTGCCGTGAACGTGCCGAACGTCGTCCGCCAGCTGCAGTACCTCGACCCCGTGTGGGGTCCGGTCGCGGCGGGCGTGATGGCGGCGTCGTTCCTGTTCGTCGGGGTGACCGCGTTCGTGCAGCGGTACGCCCAGGTCGCGCAGATCGTCTGCGCGCTGCTCTTCCTGGTCGTCCTCGTGACGTGGCCGCTCACGGTGCACACCGCGCTGCCGGCCTCCCAGCCGCCGTGGCCGTGGTGGTTCTGCACCGTCGCGTCGACCGCCGCGGCGATGGGCTTCGCACCGTGGCGTGCGACCGTCTACGTCGCGCTGGTCCCGGCCGTCTACGTCGCGATCCGGCTCACCCCGGTCGGTGGCGAGGCCGGCGCCGGCGCAGTGCTGGACGGCCTGTACACGGTCATCCTCAGCGGTGGCGTGCTCGTCATCGCGGTCCTGCTCCGCCGTGCGGCCACCGCGGTCGACGTCGCGCAGGCCACCGCGGTGCGCCGCTACTCGCTCGCCATCCGGGCGCACGCGACCGAGGTCGAACGCGTCCAGGTCGACGCCATCGTGCACGACAGCGTCCTCACGACGCTGCTGTCCGCCGCCCGGGCCGAGACGCCCGAGGCGCAGGCGCTCGCCGCCCGGATGGCCCGGAACGCCGTCGACCACCTCGACGCCGCGGCCGCCGACGTGCCGGGCGACGCACCGCCGGTCTCGTCGACCGAGCTCCGCGCGCGCATCGTCGACGCGGTCGCCGGGCTCGCCGCGCCCGTCGCGGTGCGTGCAGCACCCGTCGGTGGCCTGCGGATGCCCGCGACCGTGGCCGATGCGCTCGCCTCCGCCGCGGTCCAGGCCGCCGTCAACAGCGTGCAGCACGCCGGTGGGCCCGAGGTCGACCGCTGGGTGCGCGTCGAGCAGCGGGGATCGGCCGTGCACGTCGAGGTCGGCGACGACGGGGCGGGCTTCGACCCGTCCGCCGTCCCGGCTGCCCGGCTCGGGGTCCGGCGGTCGATCGTCGAACGCGTCGTGATGGCCGGCGGCACCGCCACCGTGCAGAGCGCCCCCGGCGCGGGCACCAGGATCCGCCTGTCGTGGACGGCGACGGGAGGTCGACCGTGAGGATCTCGGTCCCGGCCGGCATCGCCATCGGTCTCGCGTCGCTGTTCTCCGTGTACCACCTGGTGCTCGCCACGGTCTCCCTGCCGCGCGTCGCCGACGCCGGTCCGGTGGTGGCCTGCATGGTCCTGTACGCCGCGGCCACCGGGGTCGCGCTGTTCCTGCCCGGCCGGGTGCTGCCGGTGTGGGCCGCGTGCTTCGCGCTCGCCACCGCGCTCGTGATCCCCGTGATCGAGGCACCGGTCATCGACCTCGCGCGGGACCACGAGCACACCACCTGGTGGGTCGCGGCGGTCGGCACGCTCATGGTCGTGCTCGTCGTCCGTGGGCGGCGCGCGTTCGCCTGGGTCGGCGTGGGGTTCCTCACGCTGTTCTCGGTCGGGTGGGCGGGCCTCCCGGCGCTCCAGTCGCTCGGTGTGGCGGGCAGCGTCGCCTGGGTCGTGATCGCCAGCGGGTTCGCCATCGCGATGGAGCGGGCGGTCCGGGTCACCCGGGACTTCGTGCTCGCCGAGCAGGAGACTGCCGACTGGCAGGCCGCCCAGGACGCGCACGTGTTCGAACGGCAGTTCCGCCTGAGCCAGACCACGCGGATGGCGCTGCCGATGCTCGAGCGGATCATGGCGACCGGCGGGGACCTCTCCGACGACGAGCGCGCGGAGTGCCTGCACCTGGAGCAGGCGATCCGCGACGAGATCCGCGGCCGGTCCCTGCTCTCCGACGACGTCCGCGACGAGGTGATGCGCCTCCGTCGGCGTGGGGCGACCGTGCAGCTGCACGACGACGGCGGTCTCGACGACCTGGAGATCGACGACCTGCGCCGCGTGCACGCCCGACTGGCCGACGCGCTCCGGCAGGCCCGCGAGGCCGACAACGTGATCGTCCGCACGGTGCCCGAGGGCTCGGACGCGGCCGTGACCGTGGTGGGGCTGCGGCTCGACACCGCGGCGAGCGAGTCCGCGGCGCTCGGTGCCGGGCACGACGACGGGGACGGCGACGAGGACGACTCGGTCGTGGTGTGGCTCGAGATCCCGCGTCACGCCTCGGTCTGAGCGCCGGGGGGAAGGGGGAACGGGCCGGACCCCGAGGGGACCGGCCCGTTCGCGACCCGGGCCTGAGCGGCAACCCGAATACCGCCCTGGCCCGTAGCTGGCCGGTGACGTCGTACCCTAGTCAGCCACCGACCAACGATGTTCTTCAACGAAGGACACCGAACACGTACGACTATGCCGTGGCCGTCGACACGTGTCAGTCGTCATTATGGGGGACAATCTGCGGCGTTCCGCGCGATCCGCGTTCTCCGTGCCCCCCGTTCGAGGGCAGACCGACCCCTGAGTGCATCCTGCAACGGCACGGGAACGGGTCGCTGTGCCGCCCGGAGCGGGGTACATCGCCGCGCGTGACGGTGGACGCAACGAGACCCCCGCCGGTCGACGACGGGGGTCTCGTGGGTGTGGGTCGGGTGACGTCCGGCACCGGGTGCGGACCGTCGGCGGGCCCGGACCGACGACGGCGGCGCGGATCGCGACGGGTCGGATCGCGTCAGCGTGTCGCGCGCTGCCAGGCGCCGGGGCCGTGGTCGAGCGGGCGGCGCAGCCCGCGGGCCGAGACCTCCCACCCGGAGCGCGGGGAGACGGCGACCTCGGCGGCACCGAGCGCGGCGGCCTCGTCGGCCTGACGCTGCAGGACCGCGACGACCGCGGCGAGTTCCTCGGGCGAGGGCTCCCCGGCGACGACCCGCACGTCGGCGACCGACACGGGCTCCTCGGGCACCGGCGGGACGACCGCTGCGTGGCGGCCCATCAGCGCACGTCCCCGGTGTGTGCGACCCGGCTCACAGCGGGATGTTCCCGTGCTTCTTCGGCGGCAGCGAGGCACGCTTGCCGCGGAGCGCCCGCAGCGCCTTGATGACGGCGACGCGCGTCGCGTGCGGCTGGATGATGCCGTCCAGCTCGCCGCGCTCCGCCGCGAGGTACGGCGAGGCCACGTTGTACGTGTACTCGTTGGCCAGGCGGGCCCGCACGGCGGCGACGTCCTCGCCGGCCTCCTCGGCCCGCTTGATCTCGGCCCGGTACAGGATGTTCACCGCGCCCTGGCCGCCCATGACGGCGATCTCGGCGGTCGGCCACGCCAGGTTGATGTCGGCGCCGAGCTGCTTCGAGCCCATCACGATGTACGCGCCGCCGTAGGCCTTGCGGGTGATGACCGTGACGAGCGGCACGGTGGCCTCGGCGTAGGCGTACAGGAGCTTGGCGCCGCGGCGGATGACACCGGTCCACTCCTGGTCGGTGCCGGGCAGGTAGCCCGGCACGTCGACGAGCGTCAGGATCGGGATGCCGAACGCGTCGCAGAACCGGACGAAGCGCGCGGCCTTCTCGCCGGCGTCGATGTTCAGGGTGCCGGCCATCGCCTGCGGCTGGTTCGCGATGATGCCGACCGTGCGGCCCTCGACCCGGCCGAAGCCGATCAGGATGTTCGGCGCGAACAGCGGCTGGACCTCGAGGAAGTCGCCGTCGTCGACGAGGTGCTCGATGATCGCCGTGACGTCGTACGGCTGGTTCGTCGAGTCCGGGATGACCGTGTCGAGCTCGTGGTCGGCGTCGGTGGTCTCGAGCTCGGGGACGACGTCGTACGCCGGGGCGTCGGACAGGTTGTTGTCCGGCAGGAACCCGATGAGCGACCGCGCGTAGTCGAGCGCGTCGGTCTCGTCCTCGGCCAGGTAGTGCGCGACGCCCGAGACCGCGTTGTGGGTCTGCGCGCCGCCGAGCTCCTCGAAGCCCACGTCCTCGCCCGTGACGGTCTTGATGACGTCCGGGCCGGTGACGAACATGTGGCTCGTCTTGTCGACCATGATCACGAAGTCGGTGAGCGCGGGGGAGTACACGGCGCCACCGGCGGCCGGGCCCATCACGATCGAGATCTGCGGGATGACGCCCGACGCCTGGGTGTTCAGGCGGAAGATCTCGCCGTACTTGCCGAGCGCGACGACGCCCTCCTGGATACGGGCGCCGCCGGAGTCGAGGATGCCGATGATCGGCACGCCGGTCTTCAGTGCGTGCTGCATCACCTTGACGATCTTCTCGCCGGCGACCTCGCCGAGGGAGCCGCCGAACACCGTGAAGTCCTGCGCGTAGACCGCGACGTTGCGGCCGTGGATCGTGCCGACGCCGGTGACGACCGCGTCGCCGTACGGGCGCTTGGCGTCCATGCCGAACGACGTGGTGCGGTGGCGGACGAACTCGTCGAACTCGACGAACGAGTTGTCGTCGAGGAGCTGCTCGATGCGCTCCCGGGCAGTGCCCTTGCCCTTCGCGTGCTGCTTCGCGATGGCGGCCTCGCCCGCGGCGGTGACGGCCTCGTGGTAGCGGTCGCGCAGGTCCGCGAGGCGACCGGCCGTGGTCGAGAGGTCGGGGGTGTCTCCTGTGGTCACCCGCTCACCCTACCGGCGGCCACGACGGCGCCGGTTGGAGGACCCCCACGGTTCCTGCCCGTAGATTTGCGTGCATGTCCACACCCGAGCAGCCGACCCTCCCGCACGCCCGGAGCGTGGTCGCGGCCGCCGGCGGGACCTTCGACGCCCCGGCGCGCACCGGCTCGACCAACGCCGACCTGCTCGCGGTCGCCGTCGACCGGCCGCACGGCAGCGTGGTCGTGACCCTCGACCAGACCGCGGGCCGTGGCCGCCTGGACCGCACGTGGTCCGCTCCGGCCGGCCAGAACCTCGCGCTCAGCCTGCTCGTGCGCGCCGACCTCGACGACCGCGACCGCGGCTGGTTGCCGCTCGTCGCCGGGCTCGCGATGCGCGACGCGGTGACCGCGGTCCTGCCGGACGCGGACGACGTGCGCCGCGCCTCCCGGCCGACCGGTGACCAGGAGACGGCGGGCCGGACGCCGGAGCCGCGCGTGCTCGTGAAGTGGCCGAACGACGTGCTCGTCGACGGCCGCAAGGTCTGCGGGATCCTCTGCCAGGTCGCCGCGGACGGCAGCGTCGTCGTCGGCGCGGGCGTCAACCTGACGATCCCCGCGGACGCGCTGCCGACGCCGACCGCGACATCGCTGACGGTCGCGGGCGCGACCGGCGGGGCGGCCGACCTGGCCGACGCGGTCGCGTCCGGCTTCCACACGGCCGTCCTGGAGGCGGTGGCCGCCCTGGTCGCGGGTGGTGCGGCCGCCGACGGGGTGCGGTCGCGGGTCCGTGGTGCGTGCGGCACGATCGGTCGCCGCGTCCGTCTGGAACTGCCCGACGGCAGCGTCACCGAGGCGGACGCCACGGGCGTCGACGACGACGGCCGCATCACGATCCGGGATCGGGACGGCGCGGAGAGGGGCGTCGCGGTGGGGGACCTCACCCACCTGCGGTATGCATGACGGCATGACCGCCGAGCCGCCGCCCGAACGCGTCGTCGCCCGGCTCCGGCCGCACGCGCGGCGGCTCGTCCGTCCGGCGGTGTTCGTCGTGCTCGTCGCCGCGGCCGGTGGGTTCGGCTTCGGGGTGTTCCGCGCGCAGCTGGCGTGGGTGAACGTCGTGGTCGCGGCGGTGACGCTGCTGCTGGTCGTGCTCGGCGGCCTCGTGCCGCTGTTCCGCTGGATGTCGGAGCGGTACGTCGTCACCACGCGGCGGCTCGTCGTCGTGCACGGCCTCGGGACCCGCACGCGCCGGGAGCTCCTGCACTCGCGGGGCTACGACGTGACCGTCCGGCGTCGAGGCATGCAGGGGGTGTGGCGGTCCGGGGACGTCCTCGTCTTCCCCGGCGACGAACCGCCCGTGGTGCTCGGCGACGTCCCCCACGCCGACCTCGTGGTCGCCGTGCTGCACGACCTGGTCGAGGGGTACGAGGCCCGGCGGCGGCACCGGGAGCCCGACTGGGACGAGATCGTCGGCGGGTACTGAGGCGAGCGAGCCTCGACTTCGGCGCGTTCCGCCAGGTTCGCGACCCCGCGGTCCGGTACCGTCGTCCCGTGCGCATCTCCGTCATCGGCTGCGGGTACCTCGGTGCCGTGCACGCCGCCTCCATGGCCAAGCTCGGACACGAGGTCGTCGCGCTCGACGTCGACCCGGACAAGATCGGACGGCTCGCAGCGGGTGACGCCCCGTTCTTCGAGCCCGGACTGCCCGAGACCCTCGCCGAGGCCCTGGCCTCCGGCCGGATCGAGTTCACGACCGACCCGTCCCGCGTCGCGGGCGCCCGGGTGCACTTCCTGGCGGTGGGGACCCCGCAGGGGCCGAGCGGTGCCGCGGACCTCACCTACGTCGACGCCGCCGTGACCGGGCTCCTGCCGCACCTCGCGCCGGGCGACCTGGTCGTCGGCAAGTCCACGGTGCCCGTCGGGACCGCCGTGCGGCTCGCCGCGCGCGTCCGTGCGGTGCAGCCCGAGGCGACGCTCGTCTGGAACCCGGAGTTCCTCCGCGAGGGCTTCGCGGTCCAGGACACGATCACGCCGGACCGCTTCGTGTACGGCGTGCCCGCCGGCGAGGCCGGGCAGCGCGCGGTCGCGGTGCTCGACGAGGTGTACGCCCGGGCGCTCGCCGCCGGCATCCCGCGGCTCGTGGTCGACCTGCCGACCAGCGAGCTCGTGAAGATCAGCGCCAACGCCTTCCTCGCGACGAAGATCTCGTTCATCAACGCGATGGCCGAGATCGCCGAGGTCGCCGGGGCCGACGTGACGGCGCTCGCCGACGCGATCGGCCACGACGACCGGATCGGCCGGAAGTTCCTGAACGCCGGACTCGGGTTCGGCGGGGGCTGCCTGCCGAAGGACATCCGCGCGTTCCAGGCTCGCGCCGACGAGCTCGGCGTGGGGCAGTCGCTCGCCTTCCTGGGCGAGGTCGACGCGATCAACCTGCGGCGTCGCGCGCACGTCGTGACCCTCGCTGAGGAGCTGCTCGGCGGCTCGGTCGCCGGCCGTCGGATCGCGGTGCTCGGGCTCGCGTTCAAGCCGAACTCCGACGACGTCCGGGACTCGCCGGCGCTCGACATCGCGGCGCGGCTCGTCGAGCTCGGCGCGACCGTCGCGGCCCACGACCCGGCCGCGATCGGCACCGCGCGCCGCCTGCGTCCGGAGCTCGAGTACGCCGACCGCGCCGAGGACGCACTGGCCGGCGCGGACGCCGTGCTGGTGCTGACCGAGTGGGCGGCGTACCGGTCGCTCGACCCGCAGGCCGTCGCCGGGCTCGCTGCCGGGCGCATCGTCCTGGACGGGCGGAACTGCCTGGACCGGGACGCCTGGACGGCGGCGGGCTTCACCTACCGCGGCATGGGGCGCTGAGCGCGGTCGGACGCCCGGGCGCCGTGGTGCTCGGTCCCGTCCGTGCGCCCGGATCCGCCCCGGGCCCGGCGCCGGTGCCCGCCGTGGAGCCGCTCAGCCGACGGTCGCGGTGCCGGTCGTCCCGTCGACGCTGACCGTGCTGGTGGCCGAGCCGTCGGCCACGGTCGCGGTCCACACCGGTGCGGCCGTCGACCCGCCGAGCACCAGGGAGCGCAGCTCGCTGCCCGGCACGGCGGCCTCGGCAGCTGCCGCCGCGGGCCCGGCACCGGTCTGCACCGCTGCCGCGAGGGCGACGGTCGAGGCCTGCGCCGCGGCGTCGACCTGCTTCGGGAACGGACCGGACGTCACGCGGTCGAGGACCGCCGAGACGATCGACTGCGTCTGCGAGCCGTCCGGCCCGACGACGACGACCGTCCAGGAGTCACCCGATCCGGCGATCGAGACGACCGTCCCACCGCCGGCGGCCGCGACGCCCTGCGCCGCGACCTTCGAGAAGTCGACCTCGTCCGGGTGCTCGACGCCGCTGCCGTTCCCGGTGCCGCTCGTCGCGGTCGCGTCGGGCCCGGTGGCGTCGGTGGCCGAGCCGTCCGGTGACTGACCGGCGCTCCGGCTCGGGGCCGGGTCCCCGCCCTCGGTGCAGGCCGCGAGCCCGAGGCTCAGTGCGAGTCCGAGCCCGAGGGCGGCGACGATCGGGACGGTGCGGACCGGGACACGGCGGGATCGGCTCATGCCCCGATCCTCGCAGCGTCGGCGCGGACGCACCACGCGCGGTGCCGGAGGGTCGACGGACGGAACACGATCGTGACCTGGCGGGGTCGTCGGCTCAGCTGCCGGACACGACCTCGTCGCGCGGTGCGGCCACCTCGTCGCGGGTCTGGACGTCGCGCTCGGGGTGGTACACCCACACCTTGTAGAGCCAGAAGCGGAAGGCGGTGCCGAGACCGAGGCCGATCACGTTGCCGGAGATGTTGTCGGCGAGGGCCGACGTGAACCCGAGGGCGTAGTGCGAGATCGCGAGGCAGCCGAGGGAGATGGCCATGCCGCCGAGCGACACCACGACGAACTCCACGCCCTCGCGGGTCGCGACCGACCGTCGCTGGTCGCGGAACGTCCAGTAGCGGTTGCCCATCCAGTTCACGAAGATCGCGACGACGGTCGAGATCACCTTCGCCCAGAAGGGTCCCGAGTGCACCTCGTCCGGGTTGAGCACCGTGGCACGCAGCAGGTTGAAGATGCCGAAGTCGACGACGAAGCCGACAGCGCCGACGATGCCGAAGCGTGCGAGCTGGGCAATGAGTCGCCGCAAGGTCTCTCCAAGATCCGTAGAGTTGTCGCAGACCGTGCAGGGTACGGCCTGTCCGGGTCTGCCGGTCGGTCCGCGCCCGACCGGGCGTGGACAACAGCTGCCCAGTATAGACAATCCGCTGTCACCGGACGGTGGGACGACGGAAGGAACACACAGCATGGCGTTGCGGGTCGGGGTCATCGGTGGAGGTCAGCTGGCACGGATGATGGTGCCGGCCGCCGTGGAGCTGGGCATCGACATCCGGGTGCTCGCCGAGGGGCCGGGCATGTCGGCGGCCATCGCGGCGACCGCCGAGGGCGACTACCACGACGCCGAGACCGTGCTCGCCTTCGCGCGGGACGTCGACGTCGTGACCTTCGACCACGAGCACGTGCCGCAGGACGTGCTGCGTCGGCTCGAGGAAGCGGGCGTCGCGGTCCGGCCCGGACCGGCACCGCTCGCGGTCGCACAGGACAAGATCGTGATGCGCCGTCGCCTCAGCGACCTCGGGATCGCCGTGCCGGACTGGGCAGCGGTGCACGACGCCGAGGAGCTCGGCCGGTTCCTGGCCGACCACGGGGGTCGTGCCGTGGTGAAGACCCCGCGCGGGGGCTACGACGGCAAGGGCGTCCGGGTCGTCTCGGACCCCGCCGACGTCGCCGACTGGTTCGTCGCGGTCGCGGAGGCCGCCGGTGACCAGGCCCTGCTCGTCGAGGAGCTCGTGCCCTTCACCCGGGAACTCGCGCAGTCCGTCGCCCGTCGCCCGTCCGGCGAGGTCGTCGCCTGGCCGCTCGTCGAGACCGTGCAGCGTGACGGCGTCTGTGCCGAGGTGCTCGCCCCGGCCCCGGACAGCGCCGGGCGACTCGCGGACGTCGCCGAGGAGACCGCGGTGCGGATCGCGACCGAGCTCGGCGTCACCGGCGTCCTCGCCGTGGAGCTGTTCCAGACCGCGGACGACCGTCTGCTGGTCAACGAGCTGGCGATGCGTCCGCACAACACCGGGCACTGGACGATCGACGGCGCGACGACGAGCCAGTTCGAGCAGCACCTGCGGGCCGTGCTCGACCTGCCGCTCGGCGCGACGGGCGCACACGCCCCCGCGGCCGTGATGATCAACGTGCTCGGGGGGCCAGGCGACGGCGACCTCGCGGCGCGCTACCCGGCAGCGCTGGCCGCCTTCCCGGAGGCGAAGTACCACTTCTACGGCAAGGCGCCGCGGCCCGGCCGCAAGATCGGTCACGTGACGGTGCTCGGTGACGACCTCGACGACGTCGTCTACCGGGCGCGCTCGGCCGCCGCGCACTTCGACGACTGAGCCGGCCGGGGCGCTCGGCTAGGCTCGTGCCGTGACCGGAAGCGCAGCCGCCCCCCTCGTCTCGATCATCATGGGTTCCGACTCGGACTGGCCCACCATGCGGGCCGCCGCGGACACCCTCGACCAGCTCGGCATCCCGTTCGAGGCGGACGTCGTCTCGGCACACCGGACCCCCGACAAGATGGTCCGGTTCGCCCTGGCCGCCGCCGGCCGGGGGATCCGCGTCGTGATCGCCGGGGCCGGGGGTGCCGCGCACCTGCCCGGCATGGTGGCCTCGATGACGACCCTGCCCGTGATCGGCGTGCCGGTGCAGCTGGCGCGCCTCGACGGCCTCGACTCGCTGCTGTCGATCGTGCAGATGCCCGCCGGGATCCCGGTCGCCACGGTCGCGATCAACGGGGCTGCGAACGCCGGGCTGCTGGCGGCGCGCATCATCGGGTCGTCGGACCCCGCCGTCGCGGAGCGCCTCGCCGAGCACGCAGCGGAACTCGAGCAGCTCGTCGAGGAGAAGGCCGCCCGCCTGCGCGACGCGCTCTGACGGCGGGCCGGTCCCACACCGGGCACCGCTCGCCACCGTCGCGATCGGGCACCGGGTGACCGCCCACCGGGCGCAGGCCGGACGGCGGGGCCGACCCGCGCCTCCCGGCCGGGACCCGGTGACCACCGGACGGACCGTCCGCCGTAGGGGCGACCACCAGACAGACCGTCCGCCGCAGGGGCGACCACCGGACGGAGCATCCGCCGCAGCGACCGCGCCGGCGCGTCCGCGCGCCGAGCGGTCGGCGCGCCTACAGGTCCGCGTGCAGCTGCCAGGTCGCGACGGCGCTGTCCCGCCAGTCGTACATGCGCGCCCGGTCCGGCCCGGCGATCGCCATCCGGTCCGCGAGCACCCGGTCGCTGACGACCTGGTAGACCGCCTGCGCGAGCCGCTCCGGGTAGGAGTCCCGCGGGTCCCGCTCGACGGTGACGCCCGCGTCCGCGGCGACCTCGCGCACCGCGGGGTCGTCCGAGTGCACGACCGGGGTGCCGAAGTGCATCGCCTCGATGACCGGCAGGCCGAACCCCTCGGCGAGGCTCGGGAACACGAACACCGTTGCCCGGTCGTAGGCGACGGCGAGGTCGGCGTCCGACAGCCGGCCGAGCACGAGCAGGCGCTCGCGGGGGAGCCCTGCCGCCTCGGCGAGCCCGTACACGTCGACGTCGCCCCAGCCGTCCGGCCCGGCGATGACGAGCGGCACGTCCGAGGGGGCGTCCGGGTGGGCCATGGCGGTGATCAGGTGCCGGAGGCCCTTGCGCGGTTCGAGCGTCCCGACCGCGAGCACGTAGCGCTCCGGCAGCCCGAGGCGCTCGGCGCGCACGTCGGCGTCGACGGGCACCTGCAGTCGCGGGCTCGGGGCGCCGCCGATCACCCGGAGGCGGTCGTCGAAGCGCCGGACCTCGTTGAGGGCTGCGGCGACCGCGTGGGTCGGCACGACGACGGCGTCGGCGTGCTTCCACGCACGGTGCACCATCGCCTTGTGGAAGTGCACGCCGCGGGGCGTGAGCGTCTCGGGGTGCGTCCACGGCACCGTGTCGTGCACCGTGACGACGACCTGTCGGCCGGGCTCGGCCACGCGGTCGTGCCGGACGAGGGGAGCGAGCACGCTCGGCGCGTGCACCAGGCCCTGCGCGGCGGAGCCGACGATCCCGGCCTGCCACGCCAGCGAGAGCTCGCGGCGGGGGAGCGCGAGCCGCTGCAGCTCGGTCAGCCCGGGGAGCAGCGTCGTGATGCGCTCGAGGTCGGCCGGCGAGCACGCGGACACGATGCCCTCGACCTCGCAGCCGGACGGTGCGGTGGCGATGAGCTGCCGGGTGAGTTCCTCCGCGTAGCGGCCGATCCCGCCGGGGACCGGGGCGATCACCTGGTCCACGATCATGCGGAGGGTCGTCATTCGGGTGGTTCCTTCCGGGGCGGACCGACCGGCGGCGCGGCCCGTCGGGCCCCGACACTACCAGGGGCGGTCTGGAGGCTCGGGGCCGGGTCGCGGGGGCGCACCCGGCCCGTCGCGCGGCGACGGGCCGGGTACGGGGCGGTCAACGGCTGAGCGCGCCGGCCTGGACGGCCGCGGTCAGTGCCTCGCGCCAGTCGCGCATCGGTGCCATGCCCGCGCGCGCCCAGCCCTCGTGCCCGAGGACGCTGTACGCGGGCCGGGCGGCGGGACGCACGAAGGCGCCGCTGTCGGTCGGCAGCACGCGCTCCGGGTCGAGACCGTTCTCGGCGAAGATCGCCCGAGTGAAGTCGAACCAGGACGCCTGGCCCGCGTTCGTGCCGTGGTAGATCCCGGCGGGAGCGTCCGAGCGGGCGAGCTCGACGATCCGGGCCGCGAGGTCGCCGGTCCACGTCGGCTGCCCGACCTGGTCGGTCACGACGCTGACGGTCTCGTGCGAGGCGGCGAGCCGGAGCATCGTCGCGGCGAAGTTCGGCCCGTGCTCGCCGTAGATCCACGCGGTCCGCACGACGTACGACGAGTCCGGTGCGATCTCGCGCACCAGGCGCTCGCCGTCGGCCTTGGTGCGGCCGTAGGCGTTGATCGGGTCGGTCGGGGCGTCCTCGGCGTAGGGCACGGTGCCGTGGCCGTCGAAGACGTAGTCGGTCGACACGGTGATCAGTCGCGCACCGTGTCGCACCGCCGCACGGGCGAGCAGCTCGGGCCCGGTGGCGTTGACCGCGTGCGCGTCGTCCTCGTGCGTCTCGGCGTCGTCCACCTTGGTGTACGCGGCCGAGTTGATGACGACGTCGTGCCCGGCGACGGCCGCGTCGACCGCGTCCGCGTCGGTGACGTCCAGGTCGGCCCGGCCGAGGGCCGTCACCGACTCACCCGCGAGGGCGTGCTGCAGGTCCTGGCCGAGCATGCCGCTCGCGCCGGTGATGAGGTACCGGGTCATGGTGTCGGTCCGGCTCACGCGAGCGCGGCCCGCTCCTTCAGCGGCTCCCACCACGAACGGTTGTCGCGGTACCACTGCACGACGTCCGCGAGGCCCTGCTCGAAGGGCACCTGCGGCTCGTAGCCGAGCTCGGCCTGGATCTTCGAGATGTCGACCGAGTAGCGGAGGTCGTGACCGAGGCGGTCCTGGACGCGGTCGACGTACGACCAGTCCTTGCCGGTGGCGTCGAGGAGCAGCTGGGTGAGCTCCTTGTTCGTCAGCTCGGTGCCGCCGCCGATGTTGTAGATCTCGCCGGCGCGACCGCGGGTGAGCACCATCGCGATGCCACGCGTGTGGTCGTCGACGTGCAGCCAGTCGCGGATGTTGTCGCCCTCGCCGTAGAGCGGCACGTGGCGGTCGTCGATCAGGTTCGTCACGAAGAGCGGGATGACCTTCTCGGGGAAGTGGTACGGCCCGTAGTTGTTCGAGCAGCGCGTGATCGAGAGGTTCAGCCCGTGGGTGCGGTGGTAGCTCCGCGCGAGCAGGTCGCTGCCGGCCTTCGACGCCGAGTACGGCGAGTTCGGCTCGAGCGGGCGCTCCTCGTCCCACGAGCCCTCGCTGATCGAGCCGTAGACCTCGTCGGTGGAGACGTGCACGAAGCGCTCGGTGCCGTGGCGCAGCGCCGCGTCGAGCAGACGCTGGGTGCCGACGACGTTCGTCTCGACGAAGATGCCGGAGTCGCGGACCGAGCGGTCGACGTGCGACTCGGCGGCGAAGTGCACGATCGCGTCGACGGTCGGGACGACCTCGTCGAGCTTCGCGGCGTCGCGGATGTCGCCCTGCACGAAGGAGTAGCGCGGCGAGTCGGCCACCGGTGCCAGGTTCTCGAGGTTGCCCGAGTAGGTCAGGGCGTCGTAGACGACGACCTCGGCCCCTTCGAGGCCGGCGTAGGCGTCCTCGAGGGTTCTGCGGACGAAGTTCGAGCCGATGAAGCCGGCCCCTCCGGTGACGAGGATCTTCACGCGCTTGTTCCTAACAGTGATCGGTTCGACGGTCGGCGGGCAGTCTAGCGGGAGCGTGTCCGCACCGACGGCCGGTTGCTAGGGTGTCCGGGTGCAGATCCGCGAACTGAAGATCCAAGGCGCGTGGGAGTTCACCCCCGTCCAGCACGGCGACGCACGGGGGGCCTTCCTCGAGGCGTACCGTGCCGACGTGCTGGAGGACACCGTGGGACACCCGCTCGACCTCCGCCAGGTGAACATGTCGATCTCGGCGCGCGGGGTCGCGCGCGGGATCCACTACGCGCTCGTCGCGCCGAGCCAGGCGAAGTACGTCACGGCCGTCCGCGGGGCGTTCATCGACTACATCGTCGACATCCGGGTCGGCTCGCCGACGTTCGGCCAGTGGGACTCCGTGCGCATCGACGACGTCGACCGCCGGGCGGTGTACCTGTCCGAGGGCCTCGGTCACGCGATCGTCGCCCTCGAGGACCAGTCCACGGTCAACTACCTCGTCAGCGCCCACTACGACCCGCAGCGCGAGAAGGGGATCAGCATCCTCGACCCGACCGTCGGTCTCGAGCTCCCGAGCGGCATCGGCGAGCCCGTCCTGTCCGAGAAGGACACGAGCGCACCGACGCTCGAGCAGGCCGCCGAGCAGGGCCTGCTGCCGACGTACGAGGAGTGCGTCGCGTACACCGAGTCCCTCCGGACGAAGCAGTAAAGGGGTCCCCGTGAAGGGCATCATCCTCGCCGGGGGTTCCGGCACGCGTCTCTGGCCGATCACGAAGGGCATCAGCAAGCAGCTGATGCCGATCTACGACAAGCCGATGGTCTACTACCCCCTGTCGACGCTCATGATGGCGGGCATCCGCGAGGTCCTGGTCATCACGACGCCGGAGTACAACGAGCAGTTCCGCGCCCTGCTCGGCGACGGCTCGCACCTCGGCATGACGATCGAGTTCGCCGTCCAGCCCTCGCCCGACGGTCTCGCGCAGGCGTTCGTCATCGGCGAGGAGTTCATCGGCGACGACAGCGTCGCGCTCGTCCTCGGCGACAACATCTTCCACGGCACGGGTCTCGGCACGAACCTGCGGAAGAACACCGAGGTGGCCGGTGCCACGATCTTCGCGTACCAGGTCGCCGACCCGACCGCGTACGGCGTGGTCGAGTTCGACGACGAGTTCCGCGCGCTGTCCATCGAGGAGAAGCCGGAGCAGCCGAAGTCCGACTACGCGGTGCCCGGTCTGTACTTCTACGACAACCGCGTCGTCGAGATCGCGAAGACGATCGAGCCGAGCGCGCGCGGTGAGCTCGAGATCTCCACGGTCAACGAGCGCTACCTCGAGGACGGCTCCCTGAGCGTGCAGGTCCTGGACCGTGGCACGGCGTGGCTGGACACCGGCACGTTCGAGTCGATGATGCAGGCGTCCGAGTACGTCAAGGTCATCGAGGACCGCCAGGGCAGCAAGATCGGCTGCATCGAGGAGATCGCCTGGCGCAACGGCTGGATCGACGACGACGCGCTCGCGCAGATCGCCGCGCCGCTGGTCAAGAGCGGGTACGGCGTGTACCTGCGTCGACTCCTCGGCCGCTGACCGCGACCGTCCGACAGGACACCTGACACAGGACGCCCCGGCCTCGACGAGGCCGGGGCGTCCTGCACGTGCCGGAGGCGTCGGGACGGGGTCAGCGCTGCCCGCGGGTGACCCAGCGCGCGCGTGCGGTGAGCCCGACGCGGAGCACGAGCCGCAGGGGCGCGAGCCACCACGCGTCGTACCGACGGGACAGGAAGCGGTAGGCGCTCCTGTGGTGCTCGCGCTCCATCCGCTTCACGTTGCGGGCCGTCGAGTGCGCGCCGCTGTGCGTGACGACGGCGCTCGGGACGTACCGGTTCGCCCAGCCGGCCTCGGTGACGCGGGCGCCGAGGTCGACGTCCTCGAAGTACATGAAGTAGCCCTCGTCGAACCCGCCGAGCGCCGCGAAGCGGTCCCGCCGGACGAGCAGGCACGCCCCGGAGAGCCACCCGGCGTCGCGCTCGCGGTCGGTGTCCCGTTCGGCCTTGTACCGCACCGACCACGGGTTGCCAGGCCACATCCGTCCGAACGCGGCGTGCCCGATCCCGGTCCGGATCGACGGCAGGTTCCGCGCCGACGGGTACACCTCGCCGTCGGCGTCGATGATGCGCGGGCCGAAGACGGCGCCGTCCGGGGTCCGGGTCGCGGCCTCGACGAGGGTGCCGATCGCACCGGGGGTGACCTCGACGTCCGGGTTGGACACGAGCACGTACTCGACGTCGGCGCCGAGCGTCGCCACGCCCGCCGCGACACCGCCGCCGTAGCCGCGGTTGTCGGGCAGGTCGACGAACCGGGCACCGTGGCGCTCGGCGACGGCCCGCTCGGCGGCCTGCTCCGACGAGGCGTTGTCGACGACGACCACGTCGACGTCGGCGTACCCGTCGGACGCGCGCACGCTCGCGAGGAAGCCGTCGAGGGCGTCGGTCGAGTCGTACGCGACGGTGACGACGGCGACGCGGCTCATCGCGCGCTCCGGAAGGCGTCGAGGTGGGCGCGCGCGGTCGCGGCCCAGGTGAACCCGGCGGCGCGGGTGACCGCTGCCGTGCCGAGTGCGTCGCGGCGGTCGGGGTCGGCGAGGAGCGAGCGGAGCGCCTCGGCGATCGCTGCCGCGTCGGGTTCGGTGTACGCGACGGCGTCGCCGCCGACCTCGGGCAGTGCGGTGCGGTCGGTGGTCAGCACGCACGCGCCCGTCGCCATCGCCTCGAGCACGGGCAGCCCGAAGCCCTCGGCGGAGCTCGGGTAGGCCACGACCGTGGCGCCGCCGAGCAGACCGGGCAGGGTCTCGACGGGCAGGTAGCCGACCTCGTGCACGCCGTCCTGCGGCCCCACGGCGTCGAGGGCGGCGGCCGCGACCGGGTCCCACCCGCGCTGTCCCGCGACGACGAGGTCGGGCGCGTCCGGGTGCTCGCGACGGAGCCGGCGGTGGGCCTCGACGAGCGGGCCGACGTTCTTGCGCGGTTCGATCGTCCCCAGGAACGCGATCCACCCGCGCCCGCGGTCGACGCCGACCTCGGCTGCCGCGGCCGCGACGTCGGCGTCGCTCGGCTCGTGGAAGACCCGGCGGTCGACGCCGTGGTGTGCCACCGCGAGCTCGGCCCGCACCGGTCGGACGTGGGCGCGGAGGGCGTCGGCGGTCGCGGCGCTCGGCACGAGGCAGACGCGGCGACGAGCGAGTGCGGCGCGGGTCCAGGCGCGGAAGAACCAGCGCTTGAGCGGCACGTGCGCGCCCGGGTCGGTGAAGAAGGTCGCGTCGTGCAGCGTGACGACCGTGCGGTGCGCCAGGAGCGGGAACGTGTAGTGGGGAGAGTGCAGCACCCGGGCGCCGGCGCGCAGGCGGAGCAGGGGGAGTCCGAACTGCTCCCAGACGAAGCGCAGCGGTCGCGAACGGATCCAGTCCGGGGCCACGGTGATGCGCGCCGACGGGGCGATCGCCCGGAAGTGCTCGACGTGTCCGCGGCGCACGACGAGCGCGAACGGCGCACCGAGTTCGTGCAGGCCGGCGACGAGCCCCTCGAGGTAGCGCCCCACGCCCCCGAGACGTTCCGGCACCGCCGTCCCGTCGATCAGCAGCGGAACGGTCATGGAGCTGTACGGTTCCTCTCGGCTGGCAGGGCAGCGTCAAGCATAACGGACCCCGCCAGCCGCTACGCTCGCTCAGGTGACCACAACCCGTGTCCCTGCTCGCGCGCGCGTGCTCCTCATCGTGGGCGAGCCGATCTCCGAGCGCCTCGCCGGCCCGGCGATCCGCGCGTGGGAGATCGCCCGCGCGCTCACCGCCCGCAACCACCACGTGACCATCGCGTCCTCACGGTCCGTCTCGCGCGAGGGCGAGGGCTTCCGCGTCGTCGAGTTCCGCGGCGACAACGCCGAGGCGCTGGTCGACGAGTCCGACGTCGTCGTCTTCCAGGGCGGCTTCTACGCCTCGATGCCCTGGTTGGCGGTGCGCCCGCAGATCCAGGTGATGGACCTCTACGACCCGTTCCACCTGGAGTTCCTCGGGCGCCAGCACGGCTTCGACCGCGATGAGGAGACCCGCGTCGTGAGCGAGCTGACGAAGGAGCTCAACGCGCAGCTCTCCCGGGCCGACCTGGTGCTCTGCGCCAACGACCGACAGCGGGACCTCTGGATCGGCCAGCTGGCCGCGCTCGGTCGGGTGCGCCCGGTGAACGGTCGCGCCGGCGCGGCGGCGGGCGACGGCAGCGGGAGCATCGACGACCTCGTGCGCATCGCCCCGTTCGGGGTCACCGACCAGCCCTTCGAACCGACGACGGGTGTCCTGCGCGGTGTCGTCGACGGGATCGGCACCGACGACTTCGTCCTCGTCTGGGGCGGCGGCATCTACGACTGGTTCGACCCGCTGACCCTCATCCGCGCGGTCGACGTCGCACGGCACGAGGTCCCCGAGCTGCGGCTGTTCTTCATGGCGAAGGTGCACCCGAACGCCTGGCTCGACGGACACGCGGTCCCGGACCAGGCGGTCAGCCTGGCCCGCGAGCTCGGGATCCTCGGGACGCACGTGGTGTTCAACGAGGAGTGGGTGCCCTACGACGAGCGCGCCGGCTACCTCGCCGAGGCCGACGTGGGGGTCACCACGCACCCCGCGGGGCTCGAGACCCGCTTCAGCTTCCGCACCCGCAACCTCGACTACCTGTGGGCCGGCCTGCCGATCATCACGAGCGAGGGCGACGTGTTCGCCGACCTCGTCGAGCAGCACGGCAACGGGATCACCGTGCCGGTCGGCGACGTGGACGCCCTGGCCGCGGCGATCGTCCGGGCTGCCCGCGACGCACCGGCCCGCGAGGCGTGGGCGGCTGCGTCCCGCGACCTCGCGACCGCGATGACCTGGGAGCGCGTGCTCGGCCCGCTGCTCGACTTCATGGACGCGCCCGAGCGCAGCCAGGTGCCGATCTGGAACATGGTCGAGGACCCGCCGCCGCTGCCGGCACGCACCCGTCTGGACGACGTGCGGACCTTCGCACGGCTGCTGCGGCAGGGCGGGCCGCGTCTGGTCGCGGAACGGGTCCGGGACCGCGTGCGCCGCGAGGCGCTGCGGCTCAGCTCCAAGCGCTGACCGCGCCGCGCTGCCCGCGGGCTGCGTCGCGTCCGGGACGACGACGGGCCGGACGCGACCAGCGGAGGCGGGGCGCGCCTCCCGGCCGGGTCAGCCGTCGAGTCGGGGACGCGGCGCGGTGGCGGTCCGGTCGATGGTGCGTCGGGCGCGGAGCGCGGCCGGGAGGCGCGTCACGGCCTGGGCGAGTCCGTGCCGCTCGGCGCGCCCACGGTCGCGTGCGCGCGGGTCGCGGGCCGCGCTGTCGAGGGCGGTGCGGACGAGCGTCCGCGCCACGGCGCGGGCGACGACGCCCCACGGGGCGTTCTTGACCGCCACGACCACGCGGTTCCGCGTGTTGGCGGTGACGAACCCCGCCGACCCGGTCCCGAGCGAGGACGCGTGCCGGTGCACCGCGACCGCGTCGCCGACGAACCGGACGCCGTGCCCGAGACGGCGCAGTCGCCAGCTGAGGTCGGTGTCCTCGTAGTACATGAAGAGCGACTCGTCGAACCCGCCGGCCTGGCGGAACGCCGGCATCGCGATCGCACAGGCGCCGCCGCAGAAGCCGAACACCTCCGGGTCGGCGTCGGCGGGGTGCGGGACGAGCCAGTCCCGGTCGCCGCCGTTGCCGGACCGGTCGACGACGTTGCCGGTCGAGTTGGTGCGGACCGGTTCGCCGGGCTCGGCGCGCAGGAGGATCCTGGCCGTCGTGGCGCCGGTGACGCTGCCGTCGAGGACCGGGCCGGTCAGGGCCCGGAGGAAGCCGGGCCGCGCGACCGCGTCGTTGTTGAGCAGCACGAGCACGTCGGCGGTCGAGGCGCCCGCGGCGAGGTCGACACCCGCGCCGAAGCCGCCGTTGACGGGGCTCTCCAGGACGCGCACCCCGGGCAGGGCGCTCCGCAGCCGCTCGACCGAGCCGTCGCCGGACGCGTTGTCGACGACCGTGACGACGGCGTCGACCTCCGCGAGCTGGGGGAGGAGCGACTCGACGCACTCGATCGTCAGGTCCGCGCGGCGCCAGTTGACGACGACGACCTCGACCGCGGGCGACACCGGCGTCAGAACTGGATCGCGGCTGCGGCGCCGATCGGACCGTACGAGCTGCTGTTCGGGCGGACCGTGAAGGTCGCGCCCTCGGTGAGGCGGTGGATCTCCTGGCCGCCGCGGCCGAACAGCGCGCTGGTGACGCGGTACTCGCCGCCGCCGAGACGGACGTCGGAGAACGTGAAGCGCACCGTCCGGGAGCCCTGGAACGACGGCGTCGGCACCTTGAGCATGTCGGTGTGGGTGCCGACCACGACCTGCCCGAACGGGTTGTCGACGTGCACGCCGATGCCCCAGTCGTCGAGCTGCGTCTTCGCGTCGAGCTCGACGTCGATGGTGAGCGGACGGTCCGGGGCGACGACGACCTGGTCGGTGCTCCGGTCGTGCTCGCCGTCGACCACGATCGAACGCACCCGGGCGATGTCGAACGCGGGGGTCGCGGCCTGGGCCGGACGCTCGGCGTTGGCGGCGTCCGCGTCGATGGTGGTCTGGAACCCGGAGCGCAGCACGCTCACGGCGTCCGTCGGGTCGCCGTCGAACATGACGTTGCCCCGGGCGAGCACGAGCGCGCGGGAGCAGAGGTCGGTGATCTGGTTCAGCGTGTGCGTGACGAGGACGATCGTCCGGCCCTCGGCCTGGAACGACGCGATCTTGTCGAGGCACTTCTTCTGGAACGCCTCGTCGCCGACGGCGAGGACCTCGTCCACGAGGAGCAGGTCGGGGTCGACGTGCACCGCGACGGCGAACGCGAGCCGGACGTACATGCCGCTCGAGTAGAACTTCACCTGCGTGTCGATGAACTCCGCGATGCCCGAGAAGTCGACGATGTCGTCGAAGTAGCGGTCGGTCTGGGTGCGCGAGAGCCCGAGGATCGACGCGTTCAGGTAGACGTTCTCGCGGCCGGTCAGGTCGGCGTGGAAGCCCGCGCCGAGCTCGAGCAGCGCGGCCATCCGACCCCGGCGCACGACGGAGCCGCTCGTCGGCTGGATGATCCCGCCGATGGTCTTCAGCAGCGTCGACTTGCCCGAGCCGTTCGGCCCGATGAGCCCGACCGTCGAGCCGGAGTCGATCTCGAGGTCGACGTTGCGGAGGGCCCAGAAGTCCTCACGGAACGCGCTGTTCCGACCGGCGCTGAGGACGCGCTCCTTGAGGCTCTTCTCCTTGTGCAGCACGAACCGCTTGGAGACGTCCTGGACGCGGACGATGGGGGTGGCGGGGGACATCGATCAGAGCTCCTGGGCGAAGTTGCCCTGCAGGCGGGAGAAGACCCGCTGCGAGACGAACAGCAGCACGAGGCCGACGACGAGCGCGACGAGCATGCGGGTGGCGAGGTGGTCCGGCGTGGTGCCGTGGCTCGTCTCGCCCCACATCGCCTGCTGGAAGCCGATCACGGCGATGGTGACGGGGTTGTTGAGGTAGATCTCGGTGAGCCAGCCGGGCACGCGGTCGGCGACCTGCGTCCACGAGTAGACGATCGGCGAGCCCCACATGGCGAGCATGAGCACGACCTCGACGAGGTACTGGACGTCGCGGAGGTACACGTTCAGGGCGCCGAGCAGGAGCGCGAGCGCGACGGCGTACACGATCGTCAGGACGAGGGCACCCACGCCGTAGAGCAGGTCCCAGCCGAACGCCACGGTCTGCAGCGCGAGCGCCGCGACGAGCAGGATGGCGAACTGGATGAGGAAGTTGAACAGCGACGACCCGACCGAGGACAGCGTGAAGATCTCGCGCGGCAGGTAGACCTTCTTGACGAGCCCCGCGTTCACCACGATGGACGCGGTGCCGGCGCCGACGATCTCCTGGAAGACGGTGAAGATCGTCAGGCCGGAGAAGATGTAGATCGCGAAGTTGTCGATCGCCTTGGCGTTGCCGAGGAACGTCCCGAGCACCACGTAGTAGATGAACAGCTGCGTGAGCGGCCGGGCGAGGCTCCAGAGGAAGCCGAGCGACGAGTCCTTGTACCGGGCCTTCAGCTCGCGCTTCGTGAGCATGCCGAGCAGTTCGCGCTGGACCCAGATGTCGCGGACGGTGTTGGCGAACCCGACGAGTCCGCTGCCGTTCGCCCCGGCGTGCTGCCAGGGCTCGGTGGCGAGCCGCTCCGCACGTTCGTTGGCCACTGCGCTCGCGTCTGGCATGTGCTGCGGTCTCCTCACGGGGGCTTCGGTCACGCGGACGCGCAGACCGGCGGCGACCTGACGATCGCCGCGGAGATACTACGATAGACCGCCTGGAGCAGCGGTCCGACCCTCGCTCCTCGCGATCGGAAGGGGCGACATCATCAGGATCCGAACGTGGGCCGGGGCGAAGCGACGCCTGGGGCGGTACCGCATCAGCCTCGGACGGGCACTGCTCCGCGAGGCCGCCGCCGCCGAGACCGCGGCCCTGCCGTCCTACGACTTCGGCACCTGGGTGCAGCGACGCTCCGGCGGCCGCTTCGTCGGGTTCCCCGAGCACTGGCGCGACCTGGTCGCCGCGGCCGACCGCGACCGCACCGCGGCCGACCGCGACCGCACCCCGGCGGAGCGCGACGCGCCCCCGCGCGTGGCGGTCGTGGTGCACGTGCACTACCCGGAGCTGCTGCCCGGACTCGTCGAGCGGCTGCACGCGGTGCCCGAGCCGTTCGACCTCGTGGTCACGGTGACCGAGGGAGTGGACGTCGAGGTCGACACGAGCGCGCTCGACCTGGTGCGCCGCGTCGTCGTCCTGCCGATCGAGAACCGCGGTCGCGACGTCCTGCCGCTCGTGTCCGTCGTGAACGCCGGGCTGCTCGACGGCTACGACGCCGTGCTCAAGGTGCACACGAAGCGCTCGGCCTGGCGCGCCGACCACGAGGCGCTGCAGGGGAGCGGCGCCGACTGGCGCGACGAGTTGCTCGACGCCGTGCTCGGCGACCGCGACCAGGTCGCGCGCGTGATCGAGGCGCTCCGGCACACCGACGCCGGCATGGTGACCTCGGGCGCTTCCATCGTCGGCGCCGAGCACTGGGGCGCCGACGAGCACGGCGTCCGGTCGCTGCTGCGCCGCCTGGAGCTCGAGGACCTCGTCATCGACCTGCGGTTCCCGGCGGGTTCGGTGTACTGGACGAAGGGCTTCGTGCTCCGCGGCCTCCGTGCCCTGCGCATGGACCGCGACGACTTCCCGGAGGAGCGCGGCGAGATCGACGGGACCACCGCGCACGCCGTCGAACGGCTGCTCGGGGTGCTCACCGTGGAGAGCGGGCTGACCGTCTCGGCGGTCGACGACCTGCCCGCGCGTCGACCGGAGCCTGCGGTCCGTGCCGAGCTCGTGCCGTTCTACCTGCCGCAGTTCCACACCTTCCCGGAGAACGACGCGTGGTGGGGCGCCGGCTTCACCGAGTGGACGAACGTCACGCGCGCCGTCCCGGACTACCACGGGCACGCACAGCCGATGTTGCCCGGTGCGCTCGGGTTCTACGACCTGCACCGTGACGAGGTCCGCGCCGCCCAGACCCGGCTCGCGCGGGACGCCGGCATCGGGGCGTTCATGTACTACCACTACTGGTTCGCGGGCAAGCGGCTGATGGACATGCCGCTCGAGCGGCTCGCCGCGAGCGACACCGACCAGCGGTTCTGCGTGATGTGGGCGAACGAGGACTGGACCCGCACCTGGGACGGACGCGGCGACAGCGTCCTGATCGCCCAGGACTACGACCAGGTCCCCGCCGAGGACTTCATCGACCACCTGCTCCCGCTGCTGGGCGACCCGCGGTGGTTCCGGATCCGCGGTGCCGCGGTGATCGCGGTGTACCGCCCGGCGCACCTGCCCGACCACCGCGCGACCATCGCGGAGTGGCGTCGGCGGGCGGACGCGGCCGGCGTCGGACCGCTGCACGTGCTCGGCGTGGACGTCGGCGCGGTGTTCGACGGGCTCGACGCCGACGGCATCGAGGACTCCGGGCTCGACGGCCTGATGGCCTTCCCGCCGCACAACCACGAGTGGCACTGGAAGGAGCAGGGGCAGCTCGGGGTCCGTCCGGACTTCGCGGGCCGCATCCTCAGCTACCGGGGCACGGCGGACGGGGCGATCTCGCGTCTGCGCCTCCCCGAGGGGTACGGGTCGGTCGCTCCCGGCGTGATGGTCGGGTTCGACAACACGGCCCGGCGGCAGCTCGCGCCCGACGTCTGGTACGGGGCGAACCCCTTCACCTTCCGACGCTGGTTGGCCGAGGCCGTCCGGTCGGCGGAGCGGGTGACGCCGGACGCGCCCGTGGTGTTCCTGAACGCCTGGAACGAGTGGGCCGAGGGGGCCGTGCTCGAACCGACCGAGCGGTACGGGGCGACCTACCTGGACGCGGTCGCGTCGGTCGGCGCCCGCTGAGCACCCCCTAGACTGCCGGAGTCAACCGCCACCAGTGGGAGAAGGATCGTTGCTGCACAACTTCAGGGTCTGGGCCGTCGAGAGCGCACGGAAGTCGCTCCCGATGAACTCGCGAGGCCGCGGGATCGCGATCGCGAGCTACCACTCCTACAAGGGCGCGCGCTCCTGGGTGGCCGACACCCGGCAGCTGTTCGCCAAGGTCCCGCAGCGCTCCGCCGGGTTCGAGTCGTACCACGACTTCCTCGCGCAGCAGCGTCGCATCCCGCACGCACCGCTCGAGCGGATGTCGGAGACCCGGTTCGCCGTCGTCGTCGAGTCGACGGACCCGAAGGCCGACCAGGTCACCCGCGAGAGCGTCCAGGGCCAGCGCGGTGACGCGGACGTCCAGGTGGTCGTGGTTCCGCGCGGCACGACGTTCGAGCGCGTCCTCGAGCAGACCGACGCCGACTTCTACATGTTCCTGCGCGGTGGGAGCGTGCTGCGCTCGAACGCGTTCACGGACATCGCCCGCCTGCACCGCATCGACCCGGCGCTCCGGCTCATCGTGCTCGACTCCGACCACATCGGCAAGCGCGGCCGTCGGACCTCGCCGCGGTTCCGCCCGATGTGGTCGCCCGAGATGCTCCTCGGCGCGAACTACGTCGGGCGCGCGTTCGCGGCGAGCCGGGCGACCGTCGCCCAGGTGCCGGAGGCGGACCTGTCCGACCGCGGTGTCTGGCGGTTCCTGCTCTCCGCCGACCTCGAGGAGCGCACCGTCGGCAACGTCTCGCGCGTGCTGCTCTCCGAGCGCGTCGACGAGACGGCGTGGCGCGCGCTGCCCGCCGACGCGGCGATGGTGCGCGAGGTGCTCGAGTCGCAGGGCCACACCGTCTCGACGCGACCGCAGGACGGCGTCGTCCGGGTCTCCTTCGAGCCGCAGGCGTGGCCGAAGGTGTCGATCGTCATCCCGACCCGGCACAACCGCGGGAACCTCGACCGCCTGCTGCCGAGCCTGGCCCGCACCGACTACCCCGAGTTCGACGTCACCGTCGTCGACAACGGCGGCGAGACCGAGGAGCGCGCGGCCTGGTACGCGGCCGGCGAGCACGGCATCGTGCCGAAGGTCATCTGGTGGACCGAGACGCCGTTCAACTACTCGCGCGTGAACAACGTCGGCGTGCGCTCGACCGACGGCGACGTCGTGGTGATGCTCAACGACGACACGGAGATCGTCGACCCGACGTGGCTCCGGGACATGGTCGGCATGCTCGAGCGCGACGGCGTCGCGACGGTGGGCATGCAGCACCGCCAGGGCGACGGGCTCATCCAGCACGGCGGCGTGATGGTCGGCCCGAACGGGTTCGCCGACAACCTGTTCACGGGCATGCGTCCCGGGAGCGAGACGCTGCTCGGCTCGACCCGGTGGTACCGCGACTCGCTCGCGGTCACGGGCGCGTGCGTCGCGATCAGCCGCGAGCACTTCGAGGCGGTGAACGGCCTCGACGAGCGCTTCATCCTCACCGGTAGCGACGTCGTGCTCGGCCTCGACCAGATCATCGCGGGCCGCCGCAACGTGGTCATCCCGTTCGACATGGTGCGCCACTACGAGTCGATCACCCGCGGCACCTCGGTGCCGATGGAGGACTTCTACGCCAGCTACTGGCGCTACCACCCGTGGCTCCAGAACGGCGACCCGTACTCGTCGCCGAACGTCTCCCGGCTGTCCGCGGTGCCGCGCTTCGCGAGCACCCGCGACCCGAAGCCGGTCCAGCTCGCCTTCGCGGTGCTCGGTCGGGCCTACACGAAGGTCGCGCAGAGCTCGTCGATCTCCGACGAGGCGAAGTCGCTGCTCGGCGTCGCCTCGATCACGCACGGGACCGTCGAACGCGTGCACGAACTGCACGCCCGGACGACGGGCCCGCGCGCCGTCCGGACGATCAACTGGTTCATCCCGGACGTCGACATGCCGTTCTTCGGCGGCCTGAACACCGCGTTCCGCCTGGCCGACAAGCTCACGCGCGAGCACGGCGTGCACCACCGTTTCATCGCGTACGCGCAGCCGAACGAGGCGTACATCAAGTCCGCCATCGCCGCGGCCTTCCCGTCGCTCGCCGAGTCCGAGGTGATGTTCTACGACGGGTCCGACGAGCAGATCGCCGCGGTGCCCGAGGCGGACGCCGCGATCGCGACGCTCTGGCTGACCGCGATGCACGTCGCGCGCTCGGACAGCGCACCGCGCAAGTTCTACCTCATGCAGGACTACGAGCCCGCGTTCTACCCGGCGTCGAGCATGTTCGCGATGGCCGAGGAGAGCTACCGGCTCGGCCTGTACGGCATCTGCAACACCGAGAGCATGCACCGCATCTACTCGGGGGAGTACGGCGGGAAGTCGATCCCGTTCACGCCGGCCGTCGACCGTTCGATCTACCACCCGGACGGCCGCCGCGAGAAGGGTGAGGACGAGCCCGTCACGATCTTCGCCTACGCGCGCGACCACTTCCGCAACTGCTGGGAGCTCGTCTTCCAGGCGCTCACCGAGATCAAGCGCCGGCACGGCGACGGTGTGCGCATCGTCGCGGCCGGGGCACGGTACCTGCCGCAGAGCGCCGACTTCATCGACATGGGGCTGCTCGACTACCGCGCCACCGGTCGCGTCTACCGCGAGACCGACATCGGGCTCACCATGCAGATCTCGCGCCACCCGTCGTACCTGCCGCTCGAGCTCATGGCGAGCGGTGTGCCGATGGTCGCACCGGACAGCGAGTGGTTCACCTGGCTGTTCCGTGACGACGAGAACTCGCAGCTCACCATGCGGTCGCTCGACGACATGGTGGAGAACCTCGACACGCTGATCCGGGACGCGCAGCTCCGCCGGAAGCTCTCGGCGGGCGCACTGCGCACGATCGACGAGCACCACAGCTCGTGGGACCACGCGCTCGAGCACATCTACCCGTTCCTGGTGGACCCCGAGGGCGTCCTCGCCGAGCAGGCGCCGGCCCAGGCGCCGGCCGGCACGCTCGCGGCAGCCGAGGCAGAGGCCGAGGCCGGTGCCGCAGCGCAGGCCGCACCGGCGGCGCCGGCCGCCGACGCGGCGAGCACCGCGGCCAGCAGCACGGACTGACCGGAGCGGATCGACCGGAGCGGTCGCCGACGCGAGCAGCGGGGCGGGCGGGGGGCGCGCCTCCCGTCCGCCCTGCCGTGTCCGTCAGCAGGTGGTCACCCCGCCCGTCGTCGCATGCGACCACCTGCTGGTCACCCGGACCCCCCGATCGCGGGAGGCACGTGGGACTGATGTGAACTCGTGTTATCGCATAGCATCTGACTGTCCATGTCTGCTGGGTCCCGGTCAGCAGGTGATCAGGCGCCGTGTGGACACACGGCGGACGCCCGAAGGGGAAGCACCATGGCAGCGCTGCTGCGATCCATCTGGTTCCGAGGAGCCATCGCGCTCGCGCTCGTCGCGACCGTGGTCGGCGGTCTCGTGGCCGTGCAGTCGAACTCCGCCGGGGCCGCGACGTTCCAGGCCGGCAACATCATCTCGGACGCGAACTTCTACAACGCGAACGCGATGTCGCAGGCGCAGATCCAGTCGTTCCTCGAGGCGAACGAGCCCTCCTGCGGGAACGGCAACTGTCTGCGGCTGAAGCGGACCGACACCTCGTCGCGCTCGGGCGACGCGATGTGCGGCGCCTACCAGGGCGCGGTCGGCGAGCTGACCTCGTCGATCATCTTCAAGGTGCAGCAGTCCTGCAGCATCAGCGCCAAGGCGCTGCTCGTGATCCTGCAGAAGGAGCAGTCGCTCGTCACGATGAGCGCCCCGTCCGACGCGCGCCTGGACCGGGCGATGGGCTACGCCTGCCCGGACAACACCGCGAAGCCCGGGTGGTGCGACCCGGCGTACGCGGGCCTGTACAACCAGATCTACCTCGCCGCGTGGCAGCTCAAGCGCTACGGCAACCCGGCCGGAACGAGCAACTACTTCACCTGGTACCCGATCGGTGTCCCGTCGGCGGTGCGCTTCAACCCGGACCCGGGCTGCGGCTCCAGCCAGGTGACGGTCCAGAACAGGGCGACCGCGGCGCTGTACTACTACACGCCCTACCAGCCGAACGCGAACGTGCTCGCCGGCCGTACCGACAAGGCGTGCGGCGCGTACGGCAACCTCAACTTCTTCACCTACTACTCGAACTGGTTCGGATCGCCGACCGGTGCGTCGCAGCCCTTCGGCAACGTGGAAGCCGTGACCGTGGGTGTCGGGTCCATCAGCGTCGCCGGGTGGACGATCGACCCCGACGCGCCGAAGACGCCGGCCCAGGTCCACGTGTACATCGACGGCAACGGTGCGGGGGCGCTCACCGCGAACCTCGAGCGTCCGGACATCGCCGCGGCCTATCCCGCGAACGGTCCGAACCACGGGTTCTCGGGCACGTTCGGCATCGCGGGCGGACAGCACCAGGTGTGCCTGTTCTTCATCGACACGCAGGGCGGTGCGAACACCGGTGCCGGCTGCCAGACCGTGAACGTCCCGACGGGCAACCCGTTCGGGTACGTGGACTCGGTCACGACGTCCGGCAACACCGTGACGCTCCGTGGGTGGTCGATCGACCCGGACACGACGGGAGCCATCCCGGTCGACGTGTACGTCAACGGTCAGGGGCAGCGCGCGACTGCCGACCAGCCCCGTCCGGACGTCGCCGCGGCGTACCCGGCCTACGGTGCCGCGCACGGCTTCGAGACGACGATGACCTTGTCCCCGGGGACCTACAGCGCCTGTGCCTTCGGCATTAACGTGGGCGCCGGGAACGCGAACACGGTGCTCGGGTGCAAGGACGTGACCGTCGCAGCGCAGGGCAACACCTCACCGGCCGGCATGTTCGACTCCGCGACGGCCGCCGCCGACGGGATCTCGGTCAGTGGCTGGGCCTTCGACCTCGACACCACGAGCCCGCTGACGATCCGGTTCACGGTCGGCAGCACGGTCTCGACGCTGACCACGAACCAGGCCCGGAGCGACGTCCAGAAGGCCTACCCGAAGGCCGGCCCGAACAGCGGGTACGCGGGCACCATCGCCGCGCCACCGGGACCGCAGACCATCTGCGCCACGGCGGTGAACGTCGGAGCAGGCAAGGACAGCGCCCTCGGCTGCAAGACCGTCACGGTGCCGCAGCCGGTCACCGACCCGGGCACGCCGCCCCGCGGCGTCGCCGACGAGGTGTCCGCCGCGCCGGGCGGGATCGCCGTCCGAGGATGGGCGTTCGACATCGACACGCCGCAGACCGCGCTGACGATCACCGCGACCGTCGGCTCGACCGTGACGAAGATCACGGCGAACGGCACCCGCACGGACGTCGGCAACGTCTACCCCGTCGCAGGGCCGAGCCACGGGTTCCAGGCGGTCGTGCCCGCCCCGGCCGGGACCAACAAGATCTGCCTGTCCGCCGGGAACACCGGGACCGGTGGTGACGCCTCCCTCGGCTGCTGGACGGTGACCGTCACCGACCCGGGCAGCAAGCCGATCGGCTCGTACGAGGGTGCGACCGCCGTCTCGGGCGGCGTGCGGGTCGTCGGCTGGGCGTTCGACCCCGACACGGCGAAGCCGATCGCCGTCCGCGCATCGGTCGGCGGCACCACGACGACGATCACGGCGTCCGGGGCACGCACCGACGTGCCCAAGGCGTACCCGGCCGCGTCCGGCACGACGGGCTTCGACGCGACGATCCCGGTCGCGGCGGGCAACCAGACCGTCTGCCTCACCGCGGTGAACGACGGGGCCGGCGGCGACACCGACCTCGGCTGCCGACAGGTCACCGTGACCGGAGACCCGGGGACCACGCCGCGAGGCGTCGTCGACTCGGCCAGCGGTGTCGCCGGCGGCATCGCGCTCCGCGGATGGTCGTTCGACCCGGACACCCCGGCGGTCGCGGTCACCGTGAACGCGCAGGTCGGCTCGACGACCACGCCGCTGACCGCGAACGTGACGCGGACCGACGTCGGCGCGGTCTACCCGGCCGCGGGTGCGCAGCATGGCTTCGAGGCCGTCGTGCCGGCGGCCTCCGGAACGCAGCGGGTCTGCGTCACTTCCGTCAACACCGGCGCGGGCGGCAACATCTCGCTCGGCTGCTTCACGGTCACGGTGCCCTGACCGCCGGTCGAGCGGACGAGGAACGGGGACGGCCCCGACGCCACGAGG